>JACCDV010068303.1_pt1 | contig 85946 bp, 155 predicted proteins | sample 7446131 | NCBI WGS metagenome assembly JACCDV01 (sample SAMN15323448, study PRJNA562643) | freshwater metagenome | isolation source: river surface water | place: USA:Blue River Watershed | collected 2017-08-17
GCTCATGCCCGGCATGGCTTCATTGACCTGCTGCCACCGCCCTTTTTCGCCACCAAAGTTGCGCAGGGTGATCCTGCGGGCCACTTCCTGCGCAACCGGCGCTTGCTGCGATGGCGCTGCGGAGAGCGAGTCGGCAACAGACTTCAATCGCGCAGAAAGCCGAACAATGGCGGCATCAACCAAATCGAAGGCACGCGAGAATTGCCTGTGCCCGATGTGGGTGGCTTCCGTGAGTTCGTACATGGCAGCGATAGGTTCTCGCCGGGCGCACTCGGCTGCGATCTTGATGATCTCGTGCTGCACCGGACGCGCCAGCGCTGCAAGCTGTGCCCGCAGGCTCTCGATTTCATCGGCGGCTTGCTCAAACTCGCATCCCATGTTGCGCAGTGCTTGCAGTTGGCGTTCTGTCAGCGCCTTCGATTCGTTACTCATACTCTATCCTTTCCATAACTTCCGTTACAACCTTGTTAACATCTTCTACAGTGCAACCGTTTTGATTGCCGTAGTCTTGAAACTGTAGTTTACCACACTTTTTACAGACACGAGATTGCATCTTGTGCCCCCGGTAAGAATCGAAGATTTTACTCCACAATGACCAATTATGCCAACAAAACATAGTTACTCCTTTCTTTTAGAACCGACAAGGTACGCCATACTATGGAGTGTAACCCATACGTTACCGTTTTCAATCATAGAGTAAAGCTGACTTAGAATATCATCTACGGCTTCATTATAGGCGATTTGAGCGATTTTTTCAGTAGTTTTAGGGTAGACACAGTGTACACCCTGAAAATAGCTTAACTGTTCTTTCGTCATAATTACTCCTTAGTAGTTTCGATGCTGCAAGTATAGCACAACTTTCTCTTCGTGTGTATCTACCGCTTGTCGGTTAGTCTCTTGACAGCTTCAACTTCTAGTGTATACTTCGCACCCAAGGGTAATGAAGCACTAGGACTAGCTGGAGAGCTATTCTAACATGAGATTCACCAAATCTTCTCTGTGCATGAGTAATCATTCAACGTCTGTGCCATTGACGAAAAATCCCTGCCGACTGTGACCATCTGGTTTTTCTCTAGGCAAAAGGATACAATAGAAACTGTTTCTAATGGTTTACATTGTATGGAATGAGAAACGAAAACTTCAGGGAAGATAGCATAACTTTAGTCTTTATGGGGGTAGCTCTATGTTAGTAGCTACTAACTCTAAAAGGCTATGCTATGCTGCTTAGGGAAGGTGTTAATGGTTAACTTAAGATAAACATAAGATTAAAACTAATAGGAATAAATAATGATAGAACATAGATTTTATATCTACATACACAAAAGGATAGATAATGGAGTAGTATTTTATGTTGGTAAGGGAACTAAAGATAGATTATATTCCAAAAGAGGTAGAAGTAAAGTATGGAAAGAGATTGTAAACGAAACTGGTGGTTTCATAGCAGAAAAATTAGAAGATAATCTTACTAACGAAATAGCTCTTCAAAAAGAATCAGATTTAATATTAAATCCCCATCAGGACTGGATTTTAATAAATAAGCATGTGGCAAATAAAACCAAATCTATAGATATTTCTCAAATAAAAGAATTAATTTACTATGACGAGAACTCGTCGTCTTCTTTAGTATGGCGTGTAAATAGAGGTAGTGCAAAAGCTGGAGATAAAGCTGGATCAATTACAACGTGCAACGGAGGTAAATCTTATTATCAAATCAGAGTGAACGGTTCTGTTTATTTAGTTCACAGGTTAGTATGGGCACTACATCAAGGGAGTCTTGCTTCTTGTCTTGTTATACACCATAAAGATGGGAATGGTTTAAATAACAAGATTGAAAATCTTGAGGCAGTCACCCACGGTGTTAATATGCGAAATACTTCAGTTCAAAACAGAGAATTGAATGGTGTGCACAAGAGGACGTATCGAAACGGAAAAGAAGACTATATTGCCAGTTGGCAAGAGAATGGCAAAAGGCATTATAAGCATTTCGCTTGCGCAAAATACGGTGAGGACAAGGCAAAACAATTAGCGGTGGCCTACAGAAAGAAAAAGATTGAAACTCTAAATGAACTTGGTTATGACTATAAAACATAGATTAACCTTACGTTTAGCTCAGGTTTACCTTACAGTCCAATCTTGTGTTATAGTCTATACATCAAGTCATCTTTGAAAGGATACAAATGAAGGTTAAACTAGCAGATATCATCCGTGAAGCAGCAAATATTGCTCTGAATCCAAAGGGTGAGAACGATAAGCCTTATAACTCTACTTATTCCTGTGATGTGATTCATTACTATTTTCAGCAAAAACCCGATGCAACACTCCGGTTGGAATCGAAACAACTAGAAGTTCAAAGCCAATTTCACGCTCTCGTGCGAAGCATGGGTTGTGATAATCTGGCCACGCACGCATTCGAAGAGTTTGCCGCAGGCGTTGAACGTCAATCTGTGCGTTATGCTTGGCTTGAAATGGTTGCTCTTGTAGCTGAAGATGAAAATATTGAAGTGGAGGTAGAATGAATATCGGATTTACGGCAGAACTCGCTAGGGCTATAACAGAAGCCAGCACAAAAATGTAGATGTAACTAAAGAGTTGACGTATATTTTTAATCTTATTTCACAAGCAACGCTCAAAGGGTTATATAATACAAATATTGTAATTGACAATTATCATGCAATTCTAACTAGTCCTAAAACCGAGAAAATAGTTCAAGAGTTAGAGAAGTTAGGGTATAAAATTCCATTTCTTTGTTGCGGGCCTACACTTGATATGAAAGTAAGTTGGTATGAAGACTGAAAAACTACAAATAGACTCAGGTTGTTATCTAGAGTGTACTCACTACATAAGCGGCTGGAAGACTACATCTTTGTGTTATACTGAGCGTTCACCTGATCCTTGGTACTCAGATACACATACAGATATTGAGCTTGACAAAACCACTGCATGTGCTATCATCAGGTTTTTGATGGATAAACTAAATATTCGAAAGGATGAACTGTGAGTAATTTTAAAGTTGGTGATGTGTGTATGTTTAAAGCGTCTGATGTATCATATACTGGAGTTAATCTCGGTAAGATTTTTACTTTGGTAAAATATATCGGTGAGAATGCTAACCTTTGGGGTAAAAAACTGTGGGAAACTGATACTACTTTTGTATATACAGACGGAAGTATCAAAAACCTTTGCCCAGAGTTTGCTATGCGTAAGCTGGATAACCCCGGTGACGATGCGGTAGATGAAATGGTGTCTCTGGTTGGTCCTGCTCCTAAGATTAAGGAAGTTGACTATGCTGCTTGAAAATGTGTATAATCGACTGTACCGTCAGCTAGAACAGAAGGCACAAACCGAAAGTTTTTGTGTTACACTACCCGAACTGACTAAGATGTTTTTTGAAGCTGGCGTTAAGGCTGCGCTAGGTGAACGTACTCAACAGCCTGTGTTATTGAGCAAAAATGCTCAATATTCTGTACTTTTGAAAGGGAACTCAAATGAAAGCTAACCGTAAAGAACTCACTCAAGCTCAGATCAATACTGCTCTGGTGCTAATGTCTGATGTATCTACTATTCTTCAAGCTGATATTAAAACCCTGCGGACTCAGAAGGGCATCATGTGGCAGTACTGCGACAAGGAATCTGAGCGTGGTGCTGAAGCATTCGAAATCTTCTCTGATCTGCGTAAGGATCTAAAAGATCAACGAAAGAAGCTGGCGTTTGTTAATGGTATGATTAAGACCCTGAAATCTCAGCGATAATATGAAGTTCTACAACCCGTTCAAACCTCATATTGTAGAATACGCACCCGGCTTGTTCACTGTGCGTAAACTTCCTTGGTACTTTCCATTGTTTTTACTTGTTGCTCAACCTTGGCTGTACAAGGACCGTTTTTACGGGTGGCACACACAACCTTATGACCCTTTGTACGCTATTGAAGAGGCCAAACAGCGTCTTAACTACAAGAAGCCTGAAAAATTCAAACCTAAAATCTATACTGTATGAGCCGCAAAAAGTACGTAATCAAAGCTACAACCTACGATAAGAGAGGAAGAGTTATTTCTACTGGACTAAATAATTACTCCAAGAGTCACACTTTAATGAAACACTTTGGAGAATTAGTTGGTCTACCAGAGAAAACAAAACTCCACGCTGAGGTTTCTGCTTTGATTCGTGCTGGTGATAAAGTACCTCATAAAATCTACGTTGAGCGATACGGTGCTGATGGTAGACCTATGCTAGCCAAACCTTGTCCTGTGTGTGCTGCTGCTATTAAAGCATGGGGTGTAAAGGTAGTTGAATATACGAAAGGAACTGAGGTAGAGCAATATGAGTAACCCAAGAGCAAAAGCAGAACGGAGTAAAGCTAAAGATATCCGTCAGGGTATCGAAGAACAAACTCCTGTTTCCAGCAAGAAACCAAAGAAGAACAAGTATGCTATCATCTGCGATATGACCTTTCTAGGTACTGTCCGTAAAGAGCAAACTTATGGCAAGTATGAAAGACTAAAAGACGCAGAGAATGCTTTTAAGGTGTTACCCCTGTACTGTACTAACGCTACAATTGAGGAAATCCGATGACTATTAATCAACTTATTGAACTGCTGAAACAATATCCCGGAGACAGTAGAGTTTATGCTTATGACCCAAATTCAGATGAAGATGAACTAGTTACCGGAATCTTATTTGAAGAAGGTATTTGTGGGTGGCATTCAAGTGTTAGTCTCTGTACTGATGATGTATAATGGCCTCTCAATCTGAAACTGACAGTTTGTACATGGGGACAGCATTGTTGTTCTCACGGTTATCTAAAGCCAAGAGAGCACAGGTAGGTGCTTGTTTGGTGACACAGCATGGTATCATTCTTGGCGGCGTGAACGGTACGGCGAGTGGTAGACCAAACGTATGTGAGGCTGAAGTTAACGGTCAGCTAGTGACTTTAGCGGAAACAATACATGCCGAACTTCAGACAATCCTCAAGGCTGCAAAAGAAGGTGTATCTTGTGTAGGAGCTACAGTTTATGTTACACTATCGCCTTGTGTACCCTGTAGTGCTATGTTGGTTCAAGCTGGCATCAAGCGGCTGGTGTACAAAGATACATACAGGGACACACAAGGGATTGATCTTCTGGTAGAATCTGGTGTTACTGTTGAACAATATAAGGAGAGTTAAATGGAAGTACTTTTTTATAAGATCGTAGTTGCAATTAATAATATGCTACCTACGATTGTATCTCTCGTGGCTGTAGCTACAGGTTTTATCTTTTCATGAGTTCATGGCTTATCGTACTAGTTGCTGTAATCTATGGTATAGTAGCGGTACAAAACCTGTTCAAAGCTGAGTATGGCAGTGCTGTATTGTTTGCGAGCTATGCGACAGCTAATCTTGGGTTAATTTTGATTACTAAAGGAGTTTGATATGAAAATTGTAAATTGGGGTGTTACTGGTAGTTCTATTTGTGGTGAAGTCTATGGTAATCCTATCTTTGAGGATGGAACTTGGATTGTAACTTCGTCAGTCTCTAGGGTTGTTCGTGAAGATGGACAAACTGTATGCTATACTCGTAACTCTCGCTATGTACTTGACGGTGTTGAGACTACGTATGAGCAAATGTTTCCTGATGCTGAAAACCGTTTGCTAAATCAATTTGTATGATTAAAGTTAACATCTGGGAAATGGACCGCTTCATGGGTAGTAAGCTTGATGAAGTAAAAACATTCAATACTCTTGAGCAAGCAGAAGTTTTCTGCAAAGAGTATAATTCACATAACAATTTACCGTATGTCCCTGAGTGGTATATGGTAGCTATTATTCAGGATTAATACGAATTGCTACGAATGTAAACACCGCCGTAATCTGGCCGGAAATTGCCATTCCGCTTGTGCTGCTCTACCAGAACAAGACCGCTTTGGTGCTGCAGTTGTTGTTATGATGACAGGTGGATATGCAGGTAAAATCCAAGGTCATCCTCACGGTATTCAAAACGGATGGTTTAATTGGCCGCTAAACTTTGATCCTACGTGGGTTAAAGGTTGTTCGTATTTTGAAAAGAAAGACTAGAAAGCGTATTGTTCTCGTTTCTCTATTAAACTTTAAGGAGTAATTATGAAAGTTAAAACTACTGAAGATAATCTGGGTTTTAAACCAGTAACTATTCAGATTACATTTGAAACTCAAGAAGAGCTAGACATGTGGCTAAATATGGTTATATATGATTGCACGATCCCTGAAGCAATTTATGGGAAGGACAACCCAAAGTACAAAAAACTTCAAGCTATGCTCGCTAAACTACAAGGTGTATACTGATGATTAATGAGTATGACCTTCGAGATTGGGACGGACAAAAGTACCAAATAGTTCCGGACGTTAAACTTCACGATGTACCTCGGAACTCTTGGATTCAGATTGCGGGGTATGAGCCGTTCTTTTTCCACCATATTGACGGAATGTACAGTTTGTGTATAGCAGCAGAAGGTTTTGTTCACCCTGTTGCTTGGACTGTAGTAGATTATTGGAAGCCCGTAGATGCACCAGAAAGCCCGTAAATCAGATTTAATCGAACGGATGCATCAAGATATCCCTGATTACTCTAAACAAGAGTTAACAGATATGTATGATGCACTAATGCGAGCTATCTTTGCAGAACTGGCTGAAGGCAATGAAGTAGAACTGCGATCCTTATTCAAGGTTCACATCTATAAACCTAAGCGAAAAATCATCTATAATCCAAAAACAGACGAACTGTACCTGTCTCCCGGACGCCCTAAACTTAAGGTGCACGTAAGCCGAAAGATTACAGATATTCTTTACAAGTATGAAGGCCCGTTTTTTGTAGATAAAAATAAGGAAGATAATGCAGCACAAGAGTGATTTTAATGATACAATTGAGACATTCCGAATCGAAGAGTGGTCGGAACAAGATGTAAGAGAACTACGAGAAGATTACTTTTCTCAAGGTAAAGTTAACCCAATGTTTGAAGGAGAAGAATATGCGCTATATCGTTAAGTTTACCAATGGTTACTGGAAGACGTTCGATACTGAAGAGTACAAAGACTCTGGTATGTTTATGCTCAAGAAAGATGCTGTACAAGCAGCTAAGAACCTCAATCAAATGAAAGGTGCCTAATGAAAGCTTTTGCTTACCGTGTTCTCCGTTCCCCAACTAGCCCTCGTTTGTTCAATGTTGTGGCTGTAGATAGCAAAGAAAATGTTCTGGGTGCTATCGAAGTTGATGTAGAGTTCGATCAAGCTATCCTGATTGCAGATAACTACAATGACCCTTCAAGTCAGTCAACTTTTACTGCACAGTAAATTTTAGGTTATACTAACGTCATCTTAACAAACTAACACCACTATGCAAGCAAGTTATATCCCTATGAAGAATGCAGGTAAACGTCAAGAAAAACCTGAGAAATCTAAGTCAAAAGAACGTAAGCCTGACTGGTCTAAACAACGAGAAAACAAGCGTAACTATGATTAAGAAATTGCTACTGCTATTTGTTCTGGCTATCACACCGATAGCTATCGAAGCAAAACATTGGTCTAACAAGACTGATTTTCAGTGTATGATTGCCAATCTGTACTTTGAAGCTAGAGGCGAAGGTATCGAAGGGATGAAAGCAGTGGCAAAAGTTACGATGAATCGTGTAAAATCTAAGCGATACCCTTCAACTGTATGTGGTGTAGTATTCCAGCGTAAGCAGTTCAGTTGGACACATCAGCAGAAGTGGAAGGCTATCGACAGGATCATGCAAGGGAACGTCAGTAAACTTCGTGGAAAAGACCTCCAAGCCTACAAAAATGCTGTTATAATTGCTTCATCGGCAGTTGAGAACAAGATTAATATCCGAAGTCTCGACGGCAGTATGTTCTACCATGCAACCTATGTTAAACCTAAGTGGGCACGTAAGATGCATAGGGTAGCTGTAGTTGGTACTCATGTATTTTATCGGGGGTAATATACTAGTTGGAATCTGGATTACATTCGTGTTTGTCGGCTTTGTTATCACCCGAGTTATTGACCATTTGATTTTGAAAGGTGTTTATGAATAAACCGTGGTATACTCACAGTAACTGGACAGGTAAAACCCCTCGTACACTTAGCGAAGCTTTCGGTCCTTATCACACCATGAAAGACACTACAGTGAACTATGGTAATTACCTGCACTGGATTCCTTATGTTATGATGCTGGTTGCTCTAGTTCTGGTTCCTCTTGGTTTTGTTTTGAAAGGTTGATATGATCGGAATCCTCTTAACTATCTATCTATTGAGTTTTCTGGGAATGCTTTGTGCGGGTTTTAAGCATCGTGACATGTTTGTCACTTTGAACGATCTGCTTTCTTTTAGCTTGTTTGTTGTGGTGCCGATGCTCAATACGGTCATGCTTCTAGCCCTTGTTTGGGAATGGAGTAAAACTGTAGAACTAAGAAAGGCTAAAAATGACTAAAGTCTTTTTCAAAGCAGCGGCATTTTTTGCTGCACTTGCTCTAATCTTCGGGGTAATTCTCCCGTTTCTAATCTCAGCTAAATCTACGTTAGCTGTAATTGGTGGTATAATTGTTTTGGTTTGTTTTGTTGGCGGTCTTATTTATACTCTTGAAAGGAGTCTTCGTAATGAAAAATCTGGTAAGTAAAATTCGTATGTTCCTGATGATTGGTATGATCGGCCTACTGGCTGCTTGTACCAAGGTTCCAGCAGGCAACGTAGGTGTCAAGTTTGACTTGTATGGTGGAGATAAGGGCATAACTGGTGAAGTTGTTGGTCCCGGCAAATATTGGCTGGGTATGAATGAAGAAATGTACCTGTTTCCAACCTTCACACAATCTGCTGAATGGAAAGCACAAGATGACTCGGGTGTAGACCAGAGTATTTCATTCCAAGATGCCGAAGGTATTGTGATTAACGCTGACGTTGGTATTTCCTATGCCATCAAGGCAGACAAGGCAGACACGGTGTTCCAGAAGTATCGTAAAGGTGTAGACGAAATCACTGATACCTATATCCGCAATATGGTTCGTGATGCAGTTAACGCTGAAACCTCTAAGATGGGTGTAGAAGCTATCTATGGTCCCGGTAAAGAAGAATTGATGCAAAAGGTAACCCAGCGAGTTCAATCTCAGGTTAGCTCAATTGGTATCGACGTAGAGAAGATTTACTGGATTGGTGCTATGCGTCTACCTACTTCGATTATCAATGCGATTAATGGTAAGATTGAAGCTACGCAGAAGGCACAGCAACGTGAAAATGAATTGCAAACTGCGAAAGCCCAAGCTGAGATTGAACGTGCAAAAGCCCAAGGTGAAGCTGATGCTGTCATGATTGCAGCTAAGGCTGAAGCTGAAGCTAACCGACTGAAGCAAGCTACCCTTACTGGTGAACTGGTGCAATACACGCTAGCTCAACGCTGGGACGGTAAACTTCCACAAGTTACTGGTACTGCTACCCCACTGCTGAACATTAAGTAACCCTACAGATACCTCAAGTATTGTCCCACAAAGATAATCTTGAGGTATACTTATTTGTGAAGAGGTTAGGGATGAAGCGGTTGACATACTGAAAATTAATCAGTTATTACAGGTTCGAAACCTGTATAATCTCTTCAAGAAGCTGTGACGGAATCGGTAGACGTAGACCAGTAAAACGGTCAGTAGGCTTAAAAACTACGTGAAGGTTCAAATCCTTCCAGCTTCTCCAAGACTTTTGTGGTATACTTAGTTCATCGAAACAAACATAGGAGTTAAACATGCAGTACGTTCCAGTTCCAGTTGAAGGCGTCGAAGTCAGCAAAGAGATTGCTAAGATTATCGCAGAAGATTTTCGTACTGCCCTCCCTTTGGTTGAAGACGGAAAGCAAGAGTTCATCTGCTGGGCGCTTGATAAAACAGGTGCCCGCAAAGAAACTTTGAACTTCATGAAGAGCCTGCTAAACACTTTTGATTGTGTAGCATTGACTAGTGCAGTAGGGCAGCTTTTTAGTCGTATTTCGCAGGAAGTTGAAGATCAATTCTGGCAAAATGCAAGTAAAGAAGCCAAAAAAGAACTGCGTGTTGCCTTTCTGAAGTATCATATCGAAAAGTTCGAAAACTACTACAAGGAGTAAATCATGGGATATTACAAACGTGAAGGTATTCGTTGCTATGAGCCAGATAACTCTACAACGGAATTCTACTATAATGCAGAGTTTGGGCCTCCACTTTGGGACGCCCTCAATGCTGCAGCTGGGTACTTCAAATGCTCAATCCAAGAACTGATGGAAGACGCAAATATTTACGCCGAATATATCAATACAAAATGCCTTGGATATGACTGCTATGATTCTTCAGACTACACAAACTATATCAAGATCGAGTATAATCATCGGTAAAGATTAAGCAAGTGTGGTGGAATAAACAATGTGCCGGTAGCGCAATAGGGAGGAGGCAAGAGGTTTAAACCCTCTACAGTGTGGGTTCGAATCCCACCCGGCATACCATTATTTAGTTTTCCGTCTTCTCCAAGTAGGAGTTAAGGAGTGGCAATTAGGGCAAAGAAGTTTTAAATTAATTCTTTCGTTGTTACGATTATCACCGTCAATGTGCTCTAATTCTAAAGTTATCTGAAAACCCAACCATGAATCTAGTTTACAATTTTCACAACTGTGTCCCCGCTCGTTAATAAGCCTTTCTTTGATCTTTTCGTTGGTTTTAAGATCATCAAATGTTTTTAATTCTTTACCTGCATTATGAGCCTGATGTGTCATGTGTGAAGTATCTAGTTTATACTTATCAATGTTTCTTTGTAGGTGCTTGTAATTCCCCCCTGCTCCTACTAAGCCTAGTTTTCTTAGGCACTCTGCATAAGAAGCAGAAGATGCTACAATAGGGGTCAGAATTTCTTTTGTGTATCGTGTGTATTTTCTTTTCATGTGTTATAATTGGTAGATTGAACGAAAGGCAAAATTGCCTCTTCCATTTATAATTATAACAGAATTATTAACATTTGTCAATAGGAGTTAAAATGCAATTTCATGTTCGCACCGACACTGGTATTTTGTATGCTACAATCGATAATGAGCTATTTAATGCCTTAGATTATAAAGGTTATCTTAAACCTACAGTAAAAGATTTTGTCGGTAAGGGAAAGACCACTGTTTGGGTGTTTACAGAAGACTGCCAATATGAAATTCCTAGATATGGTATTGAAATTCAATTTTGGAAAGGTGGATATGTCAAAGCTATCTAAAGGTTTTACTCTCATTGAAATGCTGATTGTCATAGCGATCATCGGTATTCTGGTTGCAAGTGCTTATCCTGCTATTACTGGTAAGCAAATTAATAAACCAACAGTGCAAAATCTAGAATCAATCTCGTATTGTGCTGCAGGCTACCGTTTTACTCGTACCCGAGGCGAACAGATGATTGGTCCCGATGGTAAGCCACTGATGTGTAATTAAGGAGAAACTGATGAAATCTAAAGAGCAACAAATCCTAGATAAAATGGTGCTAGACTACGAAAAGAAAGTAAGTAAGCTGGAAGATGAACTGGCTGCATATGCACTAGAACATAATCTTCGTCTAAGCCTTGGTGATTACGGTAATGGCCGTACTCTTCTTCTTGAAGAGCATGAGTGGTCAGGTAAAGATCGTGGTGAATGGCTGTATTCTTCGGAGAGTTGCTAATGTCTTACGTATATCACAAACACCCAGACATTACAGCTAAAGCTAAAGAACTTCTTCAAGCGTATGAAAAAGCAGAGAAAATTCTGGTAGAATATTGTCTTCAACATAATGTTCACCTACAAATTAGGGAAGAGAAAAACGCAGGTCTTTCTCTGTCTCTTGGTGAAGATTTTGGTGATGTAGATGGCTGGGGTTGTGAATACCCTCGTGGCACTTGGATCACTTCAACACAATCTTGTAATTAAGGAGTAATTATGTCAATTCTAGTTCTAAAAAATATTTCCCCTGAAAACCAAGCGCGTGTCCTTGGTTTTGTTATCGCAGAGAATATTCCCTGCTCAACTTCTGTTTCTGTGGTAGAATTGCGAGAATACGCAGATCAGATTGAAGCTGAGACTGCATGGGAATCGTCTGATGAAAACTGGAACGATTCGGGTTGTTCCGATTACGATAGCGATTGGGCCCCCTCTGATACTTCTTGCATGTGATTGAAAGGTTAATATGTTTCTGATTGGCTCTATGGCTTTGCAACTTCACGGTATTGATCTTGGGCGTGAACCTATGGATTATGACCTGATTTGTACCCGTGAATGGTTCACTAATTGGATTAAATCGAGTGTGCTAGGTAAATACAAGATTGTTGCAATGGACATGAGCCAATCAGAAAAAGCACACATTAAGTTTGATGATAACGGCAAGCTGGTTATCGTTGAGGTTTATTTTTATGATGCACTAGATTGGAATCAAGCTGGTAATGATTTTGATGTATGGTCTGTGGGTATCAGTCACGCATACTCTTCTGAACGGGGAACCAAATATTTTGGCCGCATTACTGTAGCTAAACCTAACCTCTGCTACATGCTTAAGCTGTCACACCGCTATAAGAAGAATACTCCATTCTTTGAGAAGACGCGGAAAGATATTCTGGCTTTGCGTAAGCTGCCCGAATGTAAGTTGGACGCTGAACTTGAAAACTTGTTGAAAGCACGAGAAGCACTGACGCTTCAAAAAGGCTATAAACTTAATGTTAACAAAAAAGAGTTCTTCACAGATAACGTGCCATACCAATATGACCACGATGATCTGCACAAAGCTGTTAAGCATTTCGCAAAGCCTGCATATCAGTACTACATGAAGGATGGTAGTGAAGTGATGTGTGACAAAGATAAGTTCTTTGCTTTGCCTGAAGAGTACCGCCTTGCTGGGGTCCTTGAGGAAGCCTATGTACTGGCTCTGGAGCGTGCAGTTATCCCGAATGGTACTGACCCTGCCCTAGCTTTCAAAATTGCACTGGAGAAGGTTTGCACGAGTATTACCAGTGGTTGGTTCCGTGAATATGCTTGGGAGAACTATGATCGCGTAAAAGCGATGTATAATCCGAAGTATGTTCAATGGTTTACTACCGCTTTGGATGCAGGCGAAATTAAACTATTTAATGGAGGTTCAAATGGGTATTGATTATCGAAGTGTAGGTGGTATTGGTATTGAAGTTACTGAGCAAATGATTGATGAAGCAATTGAGCGTAAGTATCCTGATTTTGATGAAGATTCAAATTATGATGAAAAACTGGACAATTTGCTGAGTGAAACTGATCTTCTATATCACACAGCAGGTAATGCTTACTCTGGTGAGACTGCATTTTATCTACTGGTTCCCGGTAAAACTCTAGGTGAAGTCCTAGAGAATATCCCTGTATTCCTTGAAGGTATTCTCCGAGTTTTCAACATCAAGCAAGACCCTGCAGACCTTGAGGTTATTTCCGAGTTGCTGATTTACTGAGGTATAATCTGAATATGCGCCCGTAGTATAAAGGATAATACAACTGACTTCTAATCAGTCAGACTATCGAAGGTCGAAATGGGGGTTCGAATCCCTCCGGGCGTACCATACAAAGACCCTTGGAGAAATCCTTGGGTCTTTTTCTTTGTCTAAATCTTAAGTATCCTGTAGGGTTATTCGGGTAGTCTTAGAAGTTGTGCTATACTAGCTTCATCAACAAACAGGAGTTAACATGAACGGAGCAAAAAAGTTTCACAAAGCAACCGGCCCTGCATTCTATCCCGGTGAAATCTGGTACAGTCATGCAGGTAATATCAAAGTTGAAATCGTGTCTGTGCGTAAATACAACACAGAAGGTAACCATACCAGTGACTATGAAGTTACCTATCTGACTTCACCAGATACTGACCGCACGAAAACCCATAGTAAAGATGCATGGAATTTTCAAGTACGCTACGGTCATCAAGCGGATCGTATGCTATAATCTCTAACATCAACAACACAGGAGTTATCATGCCAAACACTACTCTACTTGAACAATTGATTGATCGCGGTATCGAACCGATCATTAAGAAAGATAAGCAGACAGGTGAAATCTACTATGATCTTCAATCCGGTATGAAGTCTCAGATGTATCTTTACCTCGATCCGACAGGCGGTGATACTCACAAGATCAAACTTCGATATAATGAAGAGAAACTGGTAGAGGATTTGTGGGATGTACTGCATACAGCTAGATACGCTATGCACGGGCGTGATTCCGCAAGTTACTTTTGGCATGATTTTATGAAGGAGTTTTAATATGGACAAGTGGTTTGAATTTCGACTGCAGTGTGAAGATTTTGTTACTGTGTGGCACATTACGTACACGCCTTGGTTCCCCGGTAATATCAAACCTGCATATCCCGGTGTGTATGAAACTCAGGAACGTGATGGCTGTAAGTTTTATAACTATTTTGATGGTGAAAACTGGCATTGGGGTAGCGACATTCCTGAAACCGCTCCAACCGATGATCCGATGACAAAGAAAGCACAGAAAGAACTTGTGGTACAATGGCGTGGTCTTTCAATCAACACGGAGAAACTGAAGTGAAAAATCCTGAGAATATCGGGCGAGCAAGGCAACTGGCCCTTGATGGGCCATTGGATAGTGTTAGTAGGGATGTTTTGCTAAACTGGTTGGCTAAGGTTGCCTACTTTCTTTTGGCTCGTTACATTAATGGAGATTAATATGCAAGACGATAAAGTTTATTTTGAGTTCCTGAATGATCTTCGGGAATCTGGTGTTACCAATATGTTTGGTGCTGCGCCTTATCTTGTGCAAGCTTTTGATGAAGATAACCTGACTCTCAAGCAAGCCCGAGAAATCCTCGGTCGTTGGATGAAGAGTTTCTAACATGCGTGAACTTTACACTATCGCTGCAGATATCCATAAGCATTGGCCTAATGTTTACTTTGGTGCCCGCCCATATCTAAATGCTATGGGAACCCTGACAACGATCAAAGACAGGTATGGTCTTGACTCAGCAGAATCTGTGGTACAATACTTTCTCGCAAACGCTAGTACTTGGCGTGGAGAAGATGCCCGACGAATCAAAGCTGAACTGAAAGGAATGCTGAAGTGAAAACTAAAGTGAAAACTAAAGTGAAAACCTACACCAAAGCCGAAATCTTTGCCATAATGGATAAGATTCTTGAACAATCAGATGATTTTCTTAAAGATGAATGGTACAGTACTGAGTACTACTTTACGGAACACGGATTAAGTAAACTTAAGGAAGTTTTGAATGAAATCGAACAAACCGACGGTGGTACCTAAGTCAACCCCACGTAATCCTTTGGTTGTACCTGTCAAAACCCGCAAAGGTGCAGGCAGGCACAAAGACCGTAAACGAGAAGCTAAGAATAACCCTCCAGTTGAGTAAAGTACACACAGCAGGTAAATTTTAGGTTATACTTAGTTCATCGTAACTGATACAGGAGTTAAATATGAAGTTCCGTAAAGACCTTATCCGTGCAGCTATCAAGCCTTATAAGCACGTTCTTACTGTGCAAGACATTGATGATACTATTCGAGTAGTAAAGACTAAAATGGCGTATGGGATGGACTATGTTCATCTTTGCCATAATGTCCCGAAGCACGTTCAAATGCAGTTTTCAGATGTTATGGGCAAACTTGGTATTGGTGTAATGGAAGAAAAACGTCAAGAATGGATTGAAGATTTTGACGGATGTGGGGGCGGTAATCAACTGCGTATTGCCTTCCTGCAAATCTGGAAAGATATGATCCGTAACCGAAAAGGGCTTATTGGCAAACGAATCCAGTTTAAAGGTGAAAGTAATCTTGGGCACTTCTGTGGTACAATCAAAGCTAAAGTAGCAGAAAATCGTTACCTTGTAGTTTGGGACGACAAAGCCAAAGATAAATTTATCTTTAACGATAGTAAACTTCAGTTGTTTACTATTAACACCTATTACAATTTTATCTAAGGAGTTAAATATGAAATTCAAAATCGGTGATAAGGTTCGTCGAGTGGGTTATGACAATGAAGATACCAATGGTGCAGTTTTTGCTGTAGGAGACACAGCTACGGTCGTTGAAATAGATTTTGAAGGCTGGCCTGTCGTTGTCCTAAAAGATGGCACCTATTTTCTTGGTGGGAATAGTCCAATGTGTCTTGAGCTTATTAAAAACAAATCTGGTTCTCGTTGGGCACGCAGCACACTGATCTATAAGACAGTGAAAGCTGAAATGCAAGGTAAGCCGGAATGGCCTGCACTACGTAAAGAACTGATTATCATGCTGAATGACGCCAAAGAAAAGTTCAAATCTACGGATGATTTCCAGCCTGAAGTTCAGTATCTTAGTTCTGCTATCTATTGGGGAGATACTGTTCAGGGTTTTGATTTCTGGTATGGATGGGCTGGCAAACTCAAATGTGGTTGGATGCGATAATCCCAACTATTTTGTAGGGTTATCCTAAATATTCTAGAAAATCGGTTATACTAGAGTCCTCTTAACACTGAAAGGAAACATCATGGAAGAAGTTCAAGTCTCTGCATTCAAGCAAGTTGCCCCTGCCGTCTTTGAAGGTACTGTTAACGATTTTGTCAAGGCTGGCCTGAAGGCTAACGGCGAAAAGATTGACAAGGTAGCTCTGAGTATGTTTGGCAAGTACAAGCTGATCCCTCAAGTTGGTGAACAAAAGCCTGCTCGTGGTCGTTCTGCTGCTGTGTACCGTATTGAAACCACTAGTTCTATCTTTTCGTTTTAAAGTAAAGGAAATCTCATGTCTAAATTCAATCGTGCTAATATGTTCAAACCCGGTGAAGTGCCTGTTGAACTGCAGAAAATTCTCAAAAAGCTGACGGATAAAGTCAGTAAATGGAATTGGCAGCTGACTAATTATCTGTGCCTTGAACTTACTAAAGGGCAGCAGGAACAATTTGAACCATTTATTAAATCCTTTATTAACAACCGGACAACCAAAGAGCTTGCTCTCCGGCAACATGCTCACGGTCTGACTGTTCTTCTGCCTTGGTACAATCTGGATGCTTTTGGAATTGTTTGGGATTATGCTGACGCTAATAATCTTCGGCAAGAATTCCTAGAGCAAGCTTTGGCTAATATCGAAGAGCAAGAAAAGGCAAAGATTCCCCGTGCTAAGAAAATGTCTGATACCAAACTGTACAAGACGCTGAAAGCTAAGGTTGGTGCTGAATACATGAAGTCTACAGTTACACCAGCTTTGCGTAAGGTTTGGAATCAGCGTGATGCCATTGAATATGGTGCAAATTTTGATACAGATGAACTTATCTGCGCTTTCGATTGGTCTTCCACTGAAAGCCCAGACTTTTGGCTTGACCTAGACAAGTGTTATTTTGAATAACCCCACAATCCCCTCGGGTATATCTCGCAGGGGATTTTTACGTTATAATCTAGGCATACCAAGTGACCGACCCTTCGGGCACGTTCAGCAAACAACACAGGAGTTCTAGATATGGTTCAAATCAATGTGTATGATCTTAATTGGAATTACCTTCGCTGTTTCTGGACAAACCAGATGGCATATGGAATCGGTACAGTTGGTGGTATTCGTAAAGTAGGGAATGCTTTTTATAAAAGGATGGATTAATATGCCTTATATTCAAAACGTAAGTCTTGATGATATCCGTAAAGGTAATCACATTGCTGTACGTCCGGGTGCAGTTCTGATTCAGATTGTTGATCCAGATATGGATTGGCCTCTTCCAGTTAATCAAAACTTCTATCACATTCGTAAATTCAAGTTTTTGGATGTGGAAGACGATGTACATTACACGGATGCACCAACACAAGAAGATGCTAACTATCTGGTAGAGATTCTTCAATGGGCACTAGAGCATGATCGTGATGTTGTGGTACATTGTCACGCAGGTATTTGCCGCAGTGGTGCTGTATGTGAAGTTGGGGTTATGCTGGGGTTCACTGATAGTGAAAGCTTTCGTATCCCTAATCTACTCCTTAAGCAACGTATGATGAAAACTCTTGGTTGGACTTATGATTAAACTATACCCTCACCCTTCGCCTAACGGTTGGCCCTTCCCTACGTGGAAAGATTACCCGTATAACTACCAAAAAACTGTAGAGGATACTATTGAATTTAAAGTAGGTGAAGCACCACTATGAGTCAGCGCCATAAGTTTCAGATGCGACTTCCCGATGGTTCGGTATATAAACCACCACCTAAAACTATGGTTGTAATGAATACAGGTGGCGTCGTCTTTCTAGCTACAGATTGTGACTATAGTGGATGGTACATCCGTAAGTTATCTGATACAGTGCCAAAGTACGATGTAGTTATGAAAATCTGACTATTTTATAGGGTTATTCAGATAATCTTAGAAATAGTGCTATACTAGCTACATCGCAGCAACAAATAGGAGTAAATCATGGCTTACATCACCAAAGCAGAAGTCCAAGAGAAAACCGCAAAGCTGAAAGCCATCGCTAAAAAGTATGGTATCACCCTGAGTGTCAGCGGTTCTAACAGTAGCACAATCACTGTTACTATCCGTAAAGGTAAGCTGGACTTCATTGGTAACTTCATGGAAAACAAAGATGATCCCTCTATGTATTTCTTTGTTAAAGATGAAAAAGCACCTGAGTACCTTGATGTTAACCCTTATTGGTATCAGGAGCGTTATACCGGCATTGTGCTAGATTGTCTCAATGAAATCCATGCAGTTCTGCGTGAAGGTCACTATGACTACAGTGATGCAATGACTGATTATTTTAACTGTGCATGGTATTTGTATGTTAAGATCGGTACTTGGAATAAACCTTACATTCTGGAGAAATAAATGAAATATTTTGAGTTTCATGTAGACGAAATCCGATCTGCTCAAACCCAAATTGAAAGTCTTGAGCGATGGCGAGAACTTCTTGTTTCGACTATGATTAACAAATGTAATTCAGTTGAAGATATGCAAGAACTATACAATCGACTTCCAGACTGTATTGACAAAGTTATGCTTGGGGATCAAATCCGTCAAACCAAAAAGATGCAAGGGCAATAATGTATTCTACTGGTGAAATTATTGTCCTAGATGGTGTAGAATATATGGTAAAAATTGTATTTCCTAGTAAGCTCTTGCTCCGTCCGATGGATACCTATCGCTTCTATTATCTGGACACAGAAACTTTAAATTGGAAGGGCATTAAACATGGAACTCTTTGCTATTCTTATCATCTTTCTTTCAGTTGCATTTTACTTTCTACCTACGATTGTAGCTGTACAGACTGACAGTAAAAACACGCCAGCAATCCTACTGCTGAACCTTCTGCTTGGTTGGACGTTTATCTTCTGGGTTATCTCTCTGGTTTGGGCTGTAAAGAAACCTGAATAATCGTAGGGATATTCTTAGGATAATCTCAGATTTTCTGTTATACTAAACACATCGAAACAAACACAGGCCCACATGAACTACGAACAGCAGTGCAAAGATATGTACGCTTTCTTCATTGAAGAACAGTGGACAGTTGAAGAAATTGCAGAAGAGTTTTGTGTTTCAGAAGCCAAAGCTATAGAAATGATTAGTCTTGGACAAACTTTGGAATAATCCTGTAAACTTTTCTGAGATAATCTCAAATATTCTGTTATAATTAGTCATATGCCGCAGTCATCTAGAGGCAAGGATACTGGACAGGGAGAAGGTCGGAGCATCGCAGGTATGCTACGCGGCACTATCGACACAGAAACGTAGGTTCGATTCCTACCTGCTGGCATCTTAAATTCTTACTGGTGGGTATAAGCGAAGGTTGTACTAGAATCTTCACCTTGCTAGTACCAAGGCGGTTACATCCGGTATCCACCAGTAAGAATTTAGGCTATAATCTAGTTTTACACACAAAGGAATAGTATGAAGTTCACCCTTGAAGAAATCCGTATGGCAAACATGCTGATTTTCCCAGAAGATTTCAAAAGTATGCATCAAGCATTCTTTGGTTATCCTGCTGTGCTATACTCTAAGTACGAACTTTGGTGGTTCATTAAAGAATATTGTTGGCAAGACGACGAGTACACCAGATTTGCAGAGTATATGGTTTCGAAAGTTTTGGCTAAAAATCTGGTATAATCTCAAATATTCCAGCAAATATCTAGGAGTTCTGTGATGGCTAAAGTTCGTTCTTATCTCTATCCTGCTTCATTTGGTGTAGGTCTTGATGGTAGTGACAGTAATAATTGCAGTGTTCGTGCTCTAGCAAATGCTACTGGTAAACCTTACGAACATTGCGCTAAAATCTTTGAGCAGGCTGGACGTAAAAAGCACAATGGAGCCAAAGCTGAAATGTTCGGTAAAATCTATGTTGAAGCTGGGGCTAAATACATAGGTTATTTTGGTTCTACCAACAAAGCATATACACACCATTGGTACACTTCTAAAGTGCTGGGTGTACCTGAAGCAGAGATTGACAAGCAAGACTCTCATAAAGGTTGTACTTTGGCTACATTCGTTAAGAATAATCCTATCGGCAGCTTTATCGTGATTGTTAATGGACATGGTACTTGCGTTAAAAACGGTGTTATAATTGACTCTCACCCGCAACGTGGCACAGCTACTGTTTACACTGCTTTCAAGTTTGATTAAGGAGAATCTTATGCATCGTTTTAATGAACAGAATGTTGGGGAGTTTCAGGAAGCTGAGTTTGGCAAGTATTTCACATACAAGCGTACCAACGACTTCTGGGCCTTGCAGCATGGGTTTCTGCATGAGATTGATGTTCTGGATGGCATTCGTTATGGCAATGTGAAGAAGACTGTTGCTTATATCTGTACCGACCAAGATGCAGAGGGTAAGCCTGTAATGGATAAATGGCAGATCAAGAAGCACGTTGTTTATTAAAAAGCCGTATAGGGTAACTAAAAAGCCGTGGTGGGTCAGTCCAGTAATTTGGCATTCTTTTTGTTGTTCTCTTCAGCAGTTAGTATTTGAAGATTCCAAGGCACATGCAAACCACAAACAGTTTTACCTTTCAGTGGGATGATATGATCTACTTGATAAGGGATGCCTGTAGTATCAGTCAATGTTTGTGCGAGAGTATAAAAATCTTCAATAGCTTTAGATTGAATCAGAGATAACCAAACCGGAGTTGCGTTCAACTTACGTGCTCTATAGTCAGAATTATATTTGTTAGTCTTAGCTCTATTTTCTTTCTTCCATTTATACTTTCGTTTATTAATTGTTTCTCTATTTTGTGAGTTATAACTGTTCTGATAATTTAATCTTTTTTCCAGATTTAAAATATAGTATCGCTTAACACATTCTTTGCACTCTGAGTACTTTCCATCTTTAGCTGCTTTCCTATTATTAAAACAGTCCAAATCTTTTATGTATTGACAACTAGTACATTTCTTCATTTAACCTCCATTAATAGTAAAAAGTTCAATTATATCATGTAAATAATTAACTGTCAATTAAAATTTAGTTCAAAAACCCGCGGGGGATAAGAGTAAGGGAAGGTTAGGCTTTGGGTACCCCCGGACCCCCGGAATACCGTTTGTCGGATGCTCTATGGACAGGGTGCACGGACTGTGCTAGAGAATACCCGCTCGACTGTAGGGTTAATTGACAGAAAGCTCAGATTGTGCTAGAGAATAACCCCAGCATTTAGTCGGGTATTATCGGAGGTTGACAAGCTGCGCAGAATATGCTATTTGTGAAGGATAGCCAAAATCTATCGAAAGCATAGCCTGAGACTATCGACGCGAAGCGAAGCAAATAATACGCCAGCTTGACTAAGGGTTTACCCTACGTAAGCAAGAGGTGTGCCATGTCATCATATAAAAAGGCTCAGAAAGGCCCCTAAATCGACGTTTAAGCTGTTTTTCGCTTTCCTGTCACCCTACCATTAAAAAAAGATACTAACACTCTAAGTTCACTTATCCACAGGTTATGCATTTGCTATCATTTTTGAAGCTGTGCATAACTGGTACCCCATGGGGTATATTGTGGATAACTTTTGTGGATAACTCGCATACATATATAAAGCAAAGGACAGGCTTACTTTTGAACTCTTTAGTACTACATATGACCGTTCGTCGGCTATTCGCTACCGTTCATCGGTTTAAGCGAAAATGAATACCTAAGTACTACAGAAAAGCTTTGCGTCTGGTTTTTCTGGTGTAAACTACAGGCATCGCATCACCGATACCCGCCGCAAGGTTGCACCGGGGCCGCTCTTTAAAAATTCAGACCCTTATCTATAAGCCTTGGAATGGTCCGAAGCTTATAACCTAGGGGTTACATATGACAATCGCAGTTTATGCAATGGACGTTGAACCGGGTATGACAAAAGGGGGCTACACTGTAAAGGATAGTTACCCGCTCCACGGTGAAACCCGCATAGTTTTCACGTATCTTGATAACGGGATTGAAATGGAATATTCTTGTGTGGTTCCCGATTATCAGATAATCGAAATGGACTGAATGCCTTATTAGCTAATGGTTAATTCCCGTTAGCTAATGAATGCGTTTAATCAATCGCAGATAATAGGATTTAATATGATCGAAACCACACATTATGAAGTAGTCTCAGTCTGGGGCGGTGAACTGTATGCCCATACATGCGCAACATTGGAGGAGGCATTTGAATGGGCCGCCGCTTATTCTGACCAATCGGATTGTGCCCCCCGTATTTGGAGGGTTTAATAATGATCGCTTCCATTCTGTTTTCCCTTGTTTTCCTTTTCCTTTTCTCTATCGTTGAAATGTGGAGCTATTAATCATGGCAAACCTTAACGCTAATCCTGTGCGCCATTATCCCAACATCGGCATTTATATGGGGGATGTTTACTCTGCTTATTTTGGGAAATACTCGGTTAATACATATGTCCACGACGATAATGGGACACTAGTTAATGTATCAGTCAATCGTCAATACTGGCATACACTAACCGAGATGGCAGAATGGAATTACGGGGAATCCAATAAACCCTAATCGGTGTTTTCTGTAAATCAATTGTTTAATTACAGTTGATTTACGGGGCAACATCGCCCGATTAATCAAGGATCATTTATCATGGCTCAAAAGTTTGTTAAAACCCTTTTTGTCTCTACTGTGGGCGATTTGACCCACATTAAACCGGGTCAATGGATCGAAACCGAAGCCAAGCAGCGCGGCCAATATCTGGGGACCACTCAGCGCGGAGTTACTGTGATTCGTTGGCAAAACGGGGGGAAGTTCCAAAAAGTGGACGCGATCAATAATCACAATTTGCGCGAATACGCAAAGGTTTACGGGTCCGTTTAAACGGCCTACAATCAACGATCAAACCATGGAGTACCCTAGTATGTACCGCACCGACAAACACGCTCAAACCCCCGATAAACGCGCCCAAGGCAAGCCCAGCCGCGACCGCAAGCAAGCCCGAGAACAGAAACGGCATTTTTAATTGTTTGCCTTAATAGATAATTGGACCAATTCAGTTATCTATTGAATGCGAATAGTCGCAGAATACCAAAAGGGTTTAATTATGCTTTGCTTTCATGGTATGACAGAAAAAGCTTTTAAGCAATGGCTTAACAAGGAAAACAAGGAAACACTTATTAATGTGGTTTCGCCTTGGGATTGTAGCGAATCGGACGGGCTAACTTATCTGTACACAATTGAACATGCAATTAATGAATGCCGCACAGACGACACAGACGAAGCAATTAGCTTTGCTATCAGTCAAGCTAAAGAATCAGCAGTCATTCAGGCGGCAATTAATGACGATTCGACGGTTTATGTTTTCCAATTGGAAATACCCGATGAACATTTGCTAATTGATGAGTCATGCGAAAACATGGATTATTGCAGGTGCATTGATTCGGAATTGTTCAACACCTACGCGCAATCGGCCACAATTCAAAGCTTTTCAGTTAATCGGACTTTGCATGTTTTCCGCATCGCCGGATTGATTAACAATTCTCATTTCAATAAACATGCAATTGCCCCAGAATTGATGAAAGCCGCCGAGATTGTCGCACAATGCGATTATTCTGCAATCCACGAAGAACTGTTTAATTAACCCGGATTTAATATCATGAATCAAACAACCCGATATTCGTTTACCCGCGTCTCTGGCAATAGCAAAACCGGCCCGATCCCAACAACAATGAGCGAGCGTGACACATGCCCCGATAATTGCGGGCTCAAGTCAAGCGGGTGCTATGCGGAATCCGGCATGGTCAGAATGCACTGGCAAAAGGTTAGTCAAGACAACCCGAAGTCAATTACTATCGAACAATTGGCAGGCAATATCGCAAGCCTACCGAATGGTCAATTGTGGCGTATGAATGTCGCCGGTGATCTGGCGCACGAGAATCAATTGATTGACTGGATCGCCCTTTTCGCTATCATCCAAGCAAACAAGGGTAAAAAGGGTTTCACCTACACTCACCACCGGGTTATAGGCCGGGATATCATCGCCAGTGAGAACAGGGATAGCATTCGGCGTGCTAATCAATCCGGGTTTACTGTTAACCTGTCAGCCGATAACCTGGCGCAGGCCGACGAATTGAAAGCCCTTGATTGTGGCCCCGTGGTTTGTATCATGCCCACCGATTGTGAGAAGGTAACCCGTACCCCAGCGGGTAACACGGTTATCCAATGCCCTGCAACCTATCAGGATAACCTGACATGTGCCAGCTGCGGTATCTGTGCAGTGTCAACCCGCCAAGCAATTATCGGGTTTCCCGTGCATGGTACGAGTAAGAAGAAGGCACACAAGGTGTTTATGATGGCAAAGGGTTGACTATGCGTTATCTACTGATTCTGCCCGCCGCTTACCTTGTGTGCATTCTAGTGTGTGCACTAGGGTATTTGATTGCACTGTATCGCCACCATACCAGAAAGGGTTAAACAATGATTAAACTTACGATCTACACTCACACCAATGGAAGCGCAGCATACGCCACCACCGAAGCAAGCGACAAGGGGCAACCCCTGTTCAAGGTGCACCAGACCGAAGAGCAAGCAACCCAGCACGCCGAAGCACTAAGCGAGAGCCTAGGCCAAGGGATCGCCCGGATTATCACCAGCGCAGACCCCGACGACTGAACCAGCGTTAGACCATACAGAAGCCCCGGATTGACCACAAAAGGTTATCCGGGGCTTTTGCTTTGCGGGATACCATGCGGGATAATGGAAGGTGCATCGCAGGTTAGAATGTATGATTTATATGCATAATGTTATGTTGAATGATCTATTCATGAGAATGGCACACCAGAAAATAAAAATCGCTTTTCTCCGGCTACATTATTGGTTATTCTCTACGTCATAATGCGGGTTCAACGCAAGGCTAACGCAGGGTTACCATACGCCTAATATTTTGATTTTATTGGAGATTTTCAGTGTGCAGGCGGGGTGGGTTAACAAGCACATATTCCATACAGCAGTAAACTTCAGTAATATCCGAAGTACCTCCACAAGTTGTATATACAATAACTTAAGCTAACTTTACAATAACCTAGCTCTAGCATATTTCTACCTCAGATATACCGCTAGGACTTGCTAGAAAGCTCTCTGAGGCTATATTTTAGGTATAATAAGGGGTAGGTAGCCATACGATAAATAAACGGTTATAGGATATTTTAACCAAAAGAAAAACCCCAACTAACACTAGGCTAGAAGGGGTTGTTTATATTTTAAGTAGACTGTTTAGGTGCTTTTGATCGCTTAGGTTTAACTTCAGATTCCTCTAGAACTGGAAACTCAAGAGTATCCTCAGTCTCTTCCTTACCTAGTGCTTCTGCTCTACGTTCAAGCCGATCTTTGATATCGTTAGCTCTTAGCCAGATTTCCTTACCGTTTAACACATCCTGAATCTCTTGGTCACTCAGGAAATACTTGTAGGTATCCATAAAGAGTTCCTTACAGTAAGCTGTGTTATGCATAACCATACTAACAACATCGCTATCCTTACCAGCAGTACCGTAGGATACATGATGAACCATCATACTGGCATAAGGAGAGATAATAATGTTAGGGCAATGCAAGGCAAAGATGCTGGCTGCACTGTGACATTCACCTTCGATAAAGCACACAACATCAGCTTCGGTATTCTCAATAGCATTTAGTAGTACTACAAGGCCATCTAGCCTACCTCCCGGAGAGTTAACCCTAAATTGAACTGTATCGTGCTGACCTAGATTGGTAATCTCTTCTGCAATAGCTCTGTAATACTTAGGTTCTCTAATGGGTTCATCTAAAGCTACACTAAGGTTATTGATAGAGAGGGACCGTTTATAACCAAGTAGGTACTCAGCTTGCATTTCACCGTCATCATCAGCACCGGACTTATATTTTGTATTCATTAGTTACTCCTTTTAAACTGTATTTAGAATATGAGGTTTATTGCTTTTCTGTAGTGCATACTCGTCTTCAAACGCTACTACGAAATCTCGTGTCATACCAGACCGAACAATATCATCCCGAGTAAAGCTAATGAAAGCTGTATCTTCAATCTTATATTTAGACACAACCTTAGACAGATAAGTTAATCCGTCCATACCCTTCTTTACATCAGTCTGAATACCACTGTCGTCCCCAGCAATAATCATCTGACAATTCTCACCCATACGGGTAACCAGAGCTTGTACTTCCTGTGGATACAGATTCTGTGCTTCGTCTACAATGACGATACAGTTATCCCAGCTTCTACCTCGAATAGTCTCTAGAGAACAAATCTCAACTACCCGATTCTTAATAGCGATTTCAACACTAGCTTTACCTAGGCAATCCTCTAGATAATCGATCATTTGCTGATAGAAAGGAAGTAGCTTCTCTTCTGCTGTACCGGGTAGAAAACCGATTGATCTTCCAGCCAGAGGTTGATATGCACGAATAAGCACAATCTTCTTGATGTCATTGTAGTGCAACTTCCTAGCAGCATGGTAACAAGCAAATATTGTCTTACCTGTACCTGCACTACCTTGAGCAACTACCAAACTTGTACTCTTAAGAGCATCAGCAAGTAGTTTCTGATTTTCATTCTTAGGTATGAGAGCAGGGAACACTGCCCTTACAAACTTTTCTTTAACAACTCTCTGTTCAGTTGCCTTTTGATTTCTCTTCATATTCTCTCCTTAAATAAACAGCAGGACAGCCTTATACACTAGCCATCCTGCACCAAACAAAGTACACAAGAAACCAATAGTAGCGAAAATGAGAACCTTGGTTATGAATCTGATATGGTTCTCAAGATCGATCATGCTGCTTTAGCCTTAGCTTTTACTTTAAGCGGAATAGGCTTACTGGCATCATCGGTTAGCACTACATTAGGTACTAGTACTACACTAAGGAAATCACCATACTTAACAGGGAAGTTATCGTTAGTCTCTAGATCAAGTCTATAACCTTCAAGTACAGCTTGTTGAAAAGTAGCTAGGAACTCGTGAAAGGAATATTCCTCTACCTTTAGATTACCATTAATTAGTTTTTCTTTCATTATTGAACCTTATAATAGTGTTGTAGTGCATTCTCGTATGCTTCTTCTTTGTCAGCATCTGGGCTAACACCTAGATAGAATCCTTCTTCAGTTACAAACACACAGAAGATTAAGTCTTCAAGTTCATGACCATCAGGAACAGATGGTTGATAATCATCAGGTACAACTCCAGCTGCAGCATTAGTAAACCAGATTGATTTTACACCAGAAGGTAAATAGTAGTTCATATAAACCCCTTATCTTTAAGTTAATCGGAGGTTGGTATCTATCCAACCTAGCTGTATTATACCACAGAAATCTAGAATAGCAAGATGTATAGACAAAATAAAACCCTACTAACCATCAAGGCTAATAGGGCTTATTCTCTAAATTCTTTTGTAGCAAACCAGAAATCTGTTCTAGTTTTATCTCTAGGTTTTCGTTTGGGCTTTACCTTTGCTCTCCTAGTGTCGTAGGTACAGTTAAAACCTCGTTTAACAGAATCATAAACACGAATATACTCAAGTTCCAATCTAGGCATATCCTCTACTTTGCATTCTTCTAATATATGCAATTCTAGGTGTCCACCTTTAACAGCTAACCCTTTATCCCAATGCTTCTGTAACTTATGACTATGATGCTTACCAGCCTCTAGCATTCTGATGTGTTCTTTGAATCTACCGTAGATATCAACAGATGATCCTACATACGAATAACCATTAAGTGTACTAATCAATACGTATATTCCAGATATCTTATTCATATTATTCTTATTGTAGTTATACGTTAGTTTGGTATAAGGCTTAATAGCCTTGTAACTGCTTAAATATAGGGTGTTACAGTAGTATTTTAACTTTAGATACTAAATATTAAACTACTAATATACCTATATTAAACTATAGTTAATACTTAAGTATTATTATATACTTACGGTAGGAAATTTTAGATACAATTACCCTTTTAGGGGATAGAAGCTACAGAAAGAACATTTCCATAGGCCATCCACCAAGGGTTGAGTAATTATATCTAACCTACCAAATTCTTACGGTGAGGTGTCAGACAGCTAATCTGCTTGTGAACAGGTTAACATTGGTTCATTCTCATAGATACTTAGGGAGTGCAACACTACATGCCAAGTATTATGCCTTTTTCCTAGAACCAAGCCATAAGGCTTACTATCGGAAGGGATTATTCGTCAATTGACAGACGTATGGTGCTCATGCCCTCAGAATATGTCGCCATAAACTTTTGGTCTTATTTCGCTTGCACAGAGAAGACTTCGTGAATCTCGTGTGTAGCTACCTGTCCAGATAGCCCTAGTGCCCATGTACCCTTATGAAACTGCTATAACACAATTTCAGCACAACTGTATTATACCACAAAAACACAAAGAAATCAAGTGAAACTTCAGGTGAAATCTACTTGTATAGCTAATAAATGCAGTTTACTCTTTATACGAGTATTGACACATGCTGTACAATTATATTAAAGAGAAAGGAAAGTTATGTCAGCAGCAGATAAGTTCAAACCTTTAGTTTGTTACGATAAATTTACAGGAAGATTAACAAATAGAAAGACAGGAGCTTTACTCTCAGTAGACGAATATGGATATGTAGTAGTCTATGATAAGAGTGTAAAGAAGCGTTATAAAATCTCAGCTATCAAACTGGCATGGGAACTTGGGAATGATCGAGAGTTACCAGAAGGTTTTAAGATTCTTGTCAGAAACTTAGATGAATCTGATACCAGCTTAGGTAACCTTCTGGCTGTACCTAAAGAAGCCTACAAGGAGATTTCAGAAGCTGTTCGTAATCTGGAGAAGATGAAACTAACGCCTCACCCAGCAGATCAGTATGGCTACGTTATCCATTACATTGAGAATGGTGTGCCCCGTAAAGATATCTGCCATGATGTAATCGCAGCAAAGCAGCAGCTAATCAAAAGGCAGTTGGCAGCAGCAAAAGTGATAAATAAATATTGTATTTTTGATTAAACACTTGACAAATCAAAAATTCTGTGTTATACTTCTTTCCATTGATTGATTTACAAATTACCTCTAAAGTTGTAAATAATTACTGCTTCGGCAATATCTAACCTGCAACTTGCTTTCTGATATTTGTAATATTGTCAATGTAACCGTTCTACGCTTAGTGCTTTCCTCCTTTCACACTGACGTAGAAGCTGGCACGGAACCAGCACTTATTCAACCTAACCTACTAAACTATGCCACTTTGCACTTTATGTGGCTCTAGGTATCAACTAAGTGTGTATAATGATACAGACAAGTGTGATTCCTGTATGAGCCTAGACGACGAAGACCTAACGGATATTGACCATCTAGTGAACCCTTCTGGTAAAACTCAGCCTATCTTCTATGACGACTTGAACGATGACAGTCATGGATTTTAACCCTACAGTTTAGTCAAGTATATGCACAGCACAGATTTTTAGGTTAGAATACAGTCATTGCCCGCTAGCTCAATGGCAGAGCAACCCCTTGGTATGGGGAAGGCCGGAGATTCAAATTCTTCCAGTAGCACCAGTTTAGTTCTATAGCTTAAATAGTTGAGCGTTCGACTCATAATCGAATGGGTGCAAGTCTTACTAGAACTACCAGAAAGCCACGTTAGCCAAGTGACTAGGCAATCGTCTGCAAAACGATTTTAGAAGAGTTAAAATCTCTTACGTGACTCCAAATTTAAAGGTTAGTTAATCTGTAAGGCACAGAACTTCCCTGCTAAGGAATGTGACTAGAAATGGTTGTGTTTCGAGTACACAGCTAACCGCCAAATTTCACTTGATTTAATATAAATCTTATGTTATAATAGACATAACAAATATATGTGGGGTAAGCATTGGTGGCGATGCGCTAGTCTTCCAAACTGGAAAACAGGGTTCGATTCCCTGACCTCATACCAAATTAGAACTACAAAGTGTATGTCGGACGGACCCACAAGAAACATTGCGGCTCTACCGCTTGAGCCTAGTCGAAAGAGTCCTAGTTCTATTGTTTATAACACAGCTAGACCGGCCAGTCGAAAAGTAGATTTCTCACCTACCTGCTGCTGTTGTTTTATAGTGAGACTATTTGAGAAATAGTATGCTACTTAATTGTAAAATTTGCAAAGGGTGTAATTTAGCCTTAGACATTTGTTTATTCAATAAACACTCTGGAACAAAAGATGGCCTTCGGTCAAAATGTAAAGAGTGTAGACGAAAAGAACACATAGATTACAGATTGAAAAATCCAGATAAAATGAAAGTTCTTTATCGTAAAAAAGATAAAGCAAGGTATCAAAACGAAGAAGCCAAATTAAAGAAGCGAATACGGGACAAAGCTTGGAGTAAGACTGAAAGCGGTAAGGCAAGTATTGCAGCCTCTCAGAAAAAGTGTAAGACCTCTCGCAAGAGAAACCCTCAAAACACAAAAGCTAAAGTTAAATCCGCTAGACTGTGGCGCCAAAATAATAAAGACAAAGCTAATTTCATATATGCTAGACGCAGAGCTAATAAGAAAAATGCTACTCCTAAATGGTTATCAGATGCGGATCACGCCGAAATTTTAGATTTTTACACAGCAGCGATTATGTTTAAAATCTACACTGGAGTTGAGTATCACGTAGATCATATTGTACCGTTATCTAACCCGGTAGTTTGCGGATTGCATGTTCCTTGGAATCTTCGAATAATTACAGCAAAAGAAAATTTAGTTAAAAACAATAAATTTGAACAATAACCTCAAATTTAAAGGCTACGCTACCTCGTAAGACCGATATGACACCACGGTTATCTCTAATAGAGAAGGCGTCCTTTGCGAGCCGGTACAGCAAAGTAAAACCAGATTCCTCTGGAGTCTCAATCGCCAACTTGAGACATAAATAGTACCCGTGTTATTAAGCGGTAACTGCGAAAAGGTTACTCGGGAGTCGTAACCCGAATTAATTCAAGCCCTCGGTTAACTACCGTAGGGCTTTTGTTCGTTTATCTAGGAGGCTCTATGCCATTTGTATCAAAAGAAAATAACGGTGGTGAGATTGACCCTAAGATTAACACCAAGGGTCGTATTGACCAATTAGCTCCAGCTAAGAAACCAACAAACCGTCAATTACGTGAACGTGAAATGCTTTCGCTTCTACGTAAGCTAAAACCTCTTGTTGCTGACAGTATTAACACTGCAGCTAAGATTATGAAAAGTGAGCAGGCTGCTGACGTAAACAAGTTAAAGGCTGCTACCATTCTACTCGAAAACTACAAAGAAATGGTGGAAGAACTCTATGACAAAGAGTATGACGATGAAGGTGCAGAAGAGATTCAACAACCTAATGCCCCAATTTTCAGCTTAAAAGTAGTAAACAATGAGTGATAGAAAAGACTATATGTGTCTTTACCGACTTAAAAACAAAGAGCGGTTAAAGAAAATGCAGGCTGCTTACTATCTTGAAAATAAAGACGATCTAGATAAAAAGTCTGCTGAATACTATAAGAAAAATAGAGAAGAACGCAGAAAAGCAGGTAAAGCTCATTACGAAGAAAACAAAGCACTATATCTAGCTTACTCTAGAACCCGTAAGGCCTTGCTTAAAAACAGGATGCCTTGTTGGTTATCCAGAGAAGATGTTAAAGCAATTTCAGATATGTATGTGCAGTGTAAAAACTTAAGCGAGCGTACTGGAATTTTGCACCACGTAGACCATATTGTACCTCTAAACGGTGAAACTGTGTGCGGTCTACACGTACCTTGGAATCTTCAGTTGCTTCCTGCTTTAGATAACTTAAGAAAGTCAAATAAGCATGAGTAACGAAAACCTAGTATTCGCTCCGGCCTCTAAAGCTCAAGAGCAGTTCCTAACAAGCGAAGCTGATATTACCTTCTATGGTGGTGCAGCGGGTGCAGGTAAAAGTCACTGTTTACTTGGGTCTTTCCTAAAGTTTTGCCATCACCCTAGAACTCGTGGTGTCATCTTTCGTAAGACTACTAAGCAGCTATCTAACCCCGGTGGTTTATTTGATAGTGCAGTTAATCTATATAAAAAAGTAGACCCAAGGTTAAAAATTCGTATGCGTGACCTAGAGATTGAGTTCTCTAGTGGCGCTACATTAAAGTTCGCTTATCTTGATAAACCTGCAGACAGGTATAACTTCCAAGGTGCTGAACTTACTTTCATTGGCTTCGATGAAATTCAACAGCTATCTGAAGATAACGTAACCTATTTGTTTTCTCGTTTACGTTCAACCTCAGTTGACTACAAGAAGCAGATTGTTGCTACAGGTAACCCGGATTACAACTCTTTCATTAGAACTTGGGTAGAGTTTGCCCTAGACCAAAGTGGTATCCCGATTCGTAAAGAAGTCTATCCCGTTCGTTACATGGTAAACATCCCCGGTGGGGGCATCAAATGGGCTGATCGCAGGGAAGAACTAGAAGAGATTTATGGGTCTGGGGATGAATCCGGTATCCTATCCTTCAAGTTTGTGCCCGGGACAATATACGACAATCCCCCGCTAATGAAAGCGGACCCTACTTACGTATCTAAACTAAAATCTCTACCTCGTGTAGAAATGGAACGTCTGCTACTAGGTTCATGGTATGCACGGCAAGAAGCTGCAGGTCATTTCAAACGCGAATGGTGCGAAATGAAAGCCTACCCTAACGGCAGAGCAAGAAAGCGTGTTAGAGCGTGGGATTTCGCATTTAGTAAACCTTCAGAGCAGTATCCGAATCCTGACTGGACTCGTGGTGTGTTAATGTCGAAGGATTCAACCAAACGCTATACCGTAGAAGATATTGTAGGAATGCGGGATCGTGTTCACGAAGTAGAGAAACTAATTTTCGATACTGCACGTAGGGATGGTTTTGATGTAGTTATTAGCATTCCGTTAGACCCTGCAGCTGCAGCGGGAGCTTATGCTAAAGATTTACAACGCAGGTTAGCTGAGATGGGATATAACGTCCGTCTATCTAAACCTGTTAAATCTAAGCTAACACGTTTTGCTCCATTCTCTTCTATCGCTCAGGCAGGATACGTAGATGTAGTTATTGCCGATTGGAACAAAGACTTCTTCGATGAATTAGAAATCTTTGATGGTACAGGCAAGACAAAGGACGATCAGGCTGACGCTGTAAGCGATTGTATGCTTCTGTTAAACCGGGACGTTGAGATTCCTAATTTTACTCTTCCAGACTCTTCTGGTAGTAACCCTTTTGGTAACAAGCACCCGGCGCTTCTAGACGAGTTCCCAGCTTTTAGATTTTGAAAGAAATTATGGCAAATTTAAGTGAAATTGCTGACTCACCTGAACGCTTCAAGCTAGCTGAGTCGGGCTATCTGGGATTAAACATCTTTGAAGGTGTTACCAGAGAAGAACTAAAAAATGAGCTTAACTTTCCTCGTAGTGTAAAAACCTTCAAGGAAATGAGCTATCACAGCACTATCAATGCAGCGATTACTCTCTACCACAACCTAATTAGTAAAGTAGATTGGAAGTTTAATCCACCAGTAAGTGCAACTGAAGAAGAAAAACGTCAGTGCAAGATTATCAGCGAAATGATGGAAGATATGGATCAACCTTGGGTTGAATTTATTTCTGATGTTATGTCGGCACAGGTATATGGTTTCTCTATCCATGAAAAAGTTTATCGTCGTCGGCTAAAGACAAGCGGTAGTAAATATAACGATGGTTTGATTGGATGGAAAAAACTTCCTATTCGCAATCAAGAAACGATTGAAAAGTTTATCTTTACACCAGACGGTAACGAGATTAAAGGCGTCAAACAGAATGCTAATCTAGCTGCAGACGTTTACAATCGTTACGATTCTCGTGAGTCTAAGGAAGTCGTTCTACCTCGTAGTAAATTCCTATTATTTCGTGTAGGTAAGCACAAAGGCGACCCTTTTGGTAAATCACCACTACGGGATGCTTATTCAGCTTGGCGTTACCTAACCATCATTGAAGAGATTGAAGCTAACGGCGTCGCTAAAGATTTGGTTGGTCTTCCTGTGTTGAAGATTCCGCCACAGTATCTGTCTGCAGATGCAACACCAGAGCAAAAAGCCATTAACATATAAGTGGCCTTTGGTAGAAATACCAATTGCAAACTCTTTTAATTCAGGGAAACTCCTAACGTAAAGACGAGGACAATCCTGAGCGAAGCTCTTATGTACTCCCGAACATTAGTAGGAGAAGTACATGAAATATATAGAAAACTCAAAAAACTATTTTGTAGACGAACAGGGTTTTGTTTACAGTGGTAATAGAAAATTAAAAACAAATAACGCAACAAATGGTTATTCTAGTGTAACTATTAGGTATTTAAATGGTACCAAGAAAGTTCACTATGTACATAGGTTAGTTGCTTTATTGTTTATACCAAACGAAAGTAATCTTCCGGTGGTTAATCATAAAGATTTAAATAAAAGAAATAATTCTGTTTTAAATCTAGAATGGGTAAGCCACAAAGATAATGTAGCCCACGCAATGAATAATGGAGCCTTTTCAGACAGAGAAGGAACTAGATTTTCTGCGTTGTTTACTAGAAAACAAATAGTAGAAGTTTGTGAACTACTGGAAGAAGGTTGGCGAGATGTAGATATCGCACGAAAAACAAATGTTGAAAGACGAACTGTTGGTGCAATAAGAAAAAAGAAAATATGGACACACATAAGTGACAATTATTCTTTTAATAAATCGTCAAGAAAATTAAAGATTTCAGTAGAAACAATTCGATGGATATGCAAAATGATCCTCGATGGTAAAACAAATATTGAAATAGAAGATTTGGTTAAAAACACGTTGATTACTAGACAAGATGTTTGGAAAATAAGAAACAAACAACTGTATAAAACTATTAGTAATCAATATTTTTAAAATTTGAGTACATAAGAGAACGTGCAACGACTATCGAAAGTGCCCGTAAGGGTTAAACGAGTAGAGTAGAACCAAGTGGTTCGAAACGGAGAGGTTCCTTTCGAGGAACATGATATAGTCTGATCTTAATGGAAACATTAAGCAGCTTGAATAAAGCGGGGCAGAGCTAACGACTCTGTCTGAACACAAATGATATAGTTACTATCAGAATGCTATGCGTAACCTGCAGCTGAATCAGCAGTCTTCTTTGATTCTACCTAACGCTTACGATCCTGATACCCGTGAGCCTCTATTCAGTCTAGAACTTCTGTCTCTTGAAGGTAAGAAGGGGATGGACACCAGTAAGATCAAAGAGTACTACAAGAATTTAGTTCTTACCTCTTTATTTGCTGATATCCTAGTGATGGGTCAATCTGCAACAGGTTCCTTTGCTCTTGGTCAAATTAAGAATACTCTATCTGGTACAGCTGCAGAATCTATCCTGCGTTCTATTGTTGGTGTTCTGAATAACGATCTTGTTCGTCAAACCTACGAGTTAAACGGATGGGATGCTGCAAGAGCAGGTAAGTTTGATTACGACAACCTAGAATCAGAAGACCTAGAAACATTCTCTAAGGCTGTAATGCGTTTTGCATCTACATCTTCAGTTGAAGCTGACCGTGAGTTCCTAAACCGTGTACGTAAGGCTATGGGTATTGACCCTCTGGCTGATGACTTAGAGCCTCAGAAAGAGTACATGCCTAACTTCAAATCTGCCAGTGGTCAAGGATCAGCAGCAGGTGGAATGAATGGAACATCTAATCAACCAAGTGGCACAGATACTTCTAGTGCTAATGGAGAGAACGTAGGTTAATATGTTTAATGTAAGTTTAGAAATTGACCGTAATTCTACTTTTGTTAAGGATTTTATCTGGAAGGCAGGAGAACCTGCTTTTCCGGTAAATCTAACAGGTTGCACAGCGGTAATGGAGATTCGCCCGACTTTTGATGGGGAATTGATTGCAAGTCTTACAACCGAAAATGCCCGAATTGTTTTGGGTGGGGGTTTAGGAAGTATCAAGTTGACTATGACAGATGAAGATACCCTTGCACTGCCGTTTGGGGTTTATTCCTACGATATGTTTGTTGTGTTCGCTACAGGAGAGAAGCGTAAGGTTCTTTACGGTACTGTCACTATTAATAACTCAATTACTCTTTCATAATGGATATCTTAGAAGTTAAGACAATTGAAACCCTCTTAGTAGTAGAGGGTGCAAAAGAATTACTAGAGTCTTCAACTTCTGAGGTGATCCTTGAGAAGACTCCTGAGATTCTAGTAGAGACATTAAGTGTTACCAATATTTTAGAGGTTGGGATTCAAGGGCCTCCGGGTCCACCGGGTAGTGGGGGTCTGGGGGTGGTTTTGAGCCTGTTGTCATTTCAGACTATGCTTCTCCTTATTCTTATGTTGGTTTAGCTACAAGAATCGTAAAGATAGATTACTCTGTGTCTCCACCGACTAAGAAAACACATTTGACAACAAATTTGATGGCTGATTGGCCTAATAGAACTATACTGGAGTACGTATGAAAGTCTTTGATGTTATTGATAAGGGAACAAATCAACTGGTCTATTCTTATGAATCTGAGGTAGCAATTGAGTGGGATGCATATCCTTATTCTCAATATAAACACGAGCCAAAAGAGATTACAAATATTAACCCTATTGAGGTTGTAGCTCCTGTTCGTATTACAAAGCTAGCTTTTCGGAACAGATTCACTACCACAGAGAAGGCCACCCTAGAATTTGCAGCATCAGATGATCCTGCACTTCCAGCAGCTACACGTCAATTTAAAGCTATCCTTCGTGCGTATCTGAATGATGTTAATGCTGCAACCTATGTTGATCTAACTAGAGCAGATACTAAGCAAGGTGTGGGTATGCTGGAACAGTATGGTTTAATTGCCGCTGGCCGTGCATCCCAAATTTTAGATTTAACTGTAAAGGCAGAAGAGGTATTTAATGGCTAATTTTTATTTAGATGTTTCAACTCTAGGAAACGAATACCAAACTTATGCAGACACCCCGACCACTTGGGGCGTACCTCAAGATGGTAACGGTAAGGCAGCTACTGGTGGTGCTGTAGCTATTGCAACTATTGATTGTAATGGAGCAACAGCTTCTGGTACAGGTACAGTCGGTGTACTTGGGGTCACTGTAAGTAGCACATTGAATGCTTCTGGTTCTGCCTTAGCTACTGCAATCGTTACTGCTATTAATGCAGCAACTACTGCAACTACTGCAACGTATAGCGCAGCCCTTCTTCCGCTCAACCGCTTAGTTTTTGCAAGAGTTAATCCGGGTGTTAATACTGAAGTTCAGATTATGCTTCGGATTGCGGGCACTGATTGGAACAGCATGACCCCAACCAGAGCAAACATTACGGGTGGGGGTGTTACATCCTTCTCTGGTGGTGTAGACGGACCTTTTGCATATCTTGTGAACAACACAACCGTATTCGGTCGTATTCAGACAGCTTACGGTCTTTTAGTGCAAAAGCCGGGAAGTGTAACCGAACCTGCTAATGATCCTGTTATTGTTAGAACCGCCAGAGGTGGTGCACCTTTGTCTACTCTAATCACACACACAACTGCTCTTAACATTCTTTTCCAAGCTGGCCTAACTGTTCGAAATATTGTTTTTGATAACGGTACATATTGGGTCGGAGATAATGCTCAGTTTATTCTAGAGACAAAGCAAACAAGCGGATCAGTTGTAAATATTAATATTGGGCCTGGAACAGGCGGCGGGTCTTTATCACTGGTTGCCTTAAATAAGGCAGGAGCTAAAATTCTTTGTGGTCAGTTTGCATTCAGTGGAGCTAACGGTGTTGTTGTTGGTTACGGGCAAGGCTTGACTGTATTATCAAATGTGGTGGTCGAGGCAGAAAACGTAAATACCCAACTCTTCGTTCAAACTATCAGTTCTATCTCTAGTAACAGACTGCAAGCTAATGGGTGTAAGTTTATTTTCCGTAGAATGCAAGCTATTAGTAGTCTCGGAGACAGTACGGCTTTTGTTCAGTTTTGTAATGACACAGTATTTGAGTGGGTTGGTGTTGGTGCTAACGTAGTTGCGCTGTTCGGTCAAAACAACTATGGTTTCTCTCCATCAGCTTCTGTTTGTACTATTAAACACAATAGTTGTACTTATTTAGTGGATGGTGGTGCTTATTCAGTAGCAAACGTGTTTGGCTCTCAACTTTTATCTAACAGTCGTTCTATCACAACCTTAGATAACTGTATAGGCATTCTTAACCCAGCAATGGACTTACCTGCTGCCGCTGTGATCGGAGGCCCAGAACTTTATTGGACTGACCCGAAAACTTTTTCATTTAGATATGCTCAATGTCCATTAAGCACAGATTGGGTTCAAGGTAATCCATACCCAACCCGTCAAGCTACAACTCCGAACGATGTTCCTATGAGTATCCGGGCTTCATGGGAAGCTGCTAGGTTGTCTAATACTTTTGCGTTTGAAGTTACCCGTGTATCTAGTTTTTATAGACAAGCTGATGCAATTAAGACTATCAATTTAGAGCTTTGTGTGCCGACCGCTCAGATTCCAAATACAACACAAGTGTTCATGCTTGTTAGCTATACAGATGGCAATGGGGCTAGAATTACAGAAAATTCTCGTGGAAGTTTGATGGCGTTGCTTGATCCCACCACCAGTGTTGCTTTACAAAACGGAGTAGGACTCTCAGAATGGGTTACTAACGGTGTTTCTGGAATTACCTCTAAACGTCTAACTTTAACTACAACTGCAAAAATTAAGCAAGGAACTGAAATTGTAGCTACCGTGTATTTCGGAGGCACTTTAACAGGTTCATACTCAATTTACATTGACCCTGTATTGGATATCCTATGAGTAGAGTAGCACTGTATTGCGGGGTTCGTCGTTGTGTTTCTGTCCACATGGATGCTGGATTAGCTTACGTTCTTCCAACATCTACCCCAAACATCGCAGGCTTTCAAAGATTGCCAAATGATGCAATTGGAGTTTTTACGCTTCAATTAACTAATTTGGTAGTTGGCTCTTCTGTTCAAGTCGAGACAACCTCTGGAACTCCTTTGTACAACACTACAGTTGTAGCTACAGAACACTCAGCTATTTTTGACGTTTACTCCACAGGGTCTCCCTTAAATAACTTACGTATTAAAGTACGTAAGGGAAGTTCAGCCCCATATTACCAAGCATGGGAAACCTTTGTGGTTTCATCCGTAGGAACACAGACTGTCTATGTTTCTCAAATTCCAGATTGATCTAAGGAAATACTATGGCTATTAATGCCTCGAAATTTACAATTAACTCAGGTGGAGATATCCGAGAGGTATCCCCATTTGTGCCCGGAACAGATACCCGTTATTCCACCCTAGAACTTCACGCTTGGCTACAAGACTTAGCTGACAACCCAACAGCTTCTGGGGATGACGCGATAAGTATTCTTGGTGGTAATCCATCAGAACTGGCTGGTAAGCGAAATGCATCCCGTCCGATGGCTTTAACCTTGCTGCCTAGTTACAATATTAACGATTCAACTAGTCGTTGGTTTAACTTTGGTTCTATTGAACAAAACTCAGGTAACGATCTTTACACTGGTTTGAAGGTTATTGGATCATTGGTAGATAATTCTCCAATTTATATCCTACAAAATAACACAAAGATTACCAAGTATTGGTCAGATGCTGATATTAACACCAGTTTCCAAATCCTAGTAAAAGCTAAGGCATCTGGGACACTAATTGATTCTGGTGATATTACTGTTTATTCTCGTAAATATGGTCAAGCTTATTCACACTTCGATGTGAATCTTGCGGCTGGATCAGAGCAAGCTGCTGCGTTATCAACCTCAGTTGATACGAACATTGACACTGGTGTAATGACTCCTGTAGTTTGTGCAGGATATTTTAGTAGTGCAATAGGTGGAACAGCTGCACCCGGCACCCAAAAGATTACTGTTGCTTTTGGGGATACAACACAAGATTTAGGTGGAGGGCAAGGGAGTAAACTGCATAAAGGTACGATTACCCTAGATGGAACTATCTCTGTAGCTCAGGCTTATCAAGCTTTACAATGGGCTTGTAGTGAATCTAGCACAATTACTTTTAACAGTATCCCCGGTTGGAATTATCGTGTACTACCCGGCCAAACCTATTCTGAAAACATTGAAGCCCCTTTCGGTTCATTTGCGGGTGGAAAGTGGTTCGTAGCCCAAGGCTGGTGGCTTACTGGCGTACAGGCATCGGATAGCAAAGCATATCAACTTGTATCTCATGATGGAACAATTGAAACACCTCCTACATCAGTTAGCGTAAGCATTGCTGGTTTGGTTTCAAGCGATTATGTCGTGGCGGCTCGTGATAATGGTGCAGGTGGAATTCTAACTTCAGAGTACACTGTGTCAGCTTCTGCAGGTGTAACATCAATTACAGTACCTTCATTAAAAGTTGACACACCTCTAAGCGGTGTTATCCGTATTAACGGTGATCGTTATACATACTCAAGCTGGACAGGTACAACGGTTTCTGGATTATCCCCAGCAATTAAGGCAGGTGGGTATGCAGGTGTAAGCGCCTTTATTCCTCTAATTGATATCGAAGCAACAGGTGCATCCGTTTCTTCAGCTAACTTCCAGTTTAATACTCCTTTCACTGTACGATTTAAAGCTCGTAACGGTAAAGCAGGAACTGAAATGGTAGCGTTCGAATCTACATTGCAGGTAACTGAAGCTGGTGGTTCTGGTACAGTTGTACGTAACCCTGATGCATAACCAAGGAGAAGCTAGTGGCTATTTTAATAGATTGGACAAATAAGATTGTTGAATCCACTAGCTCAATAACTGATATTGTAGCCTTCCATCAATCCTTACGGGATCAAGAGGATAGTGAGATTGGGATTCTCTATCCCGTAACTCACCTCTGGAAAACTATTAGTTTAGGTGGAGGGGCTTACTTTTACGCTGTTGAGTTCACTAATGGATGGAAATTAAAGTTTCCTCTTCCGGGTAACTACGAGATTATTGGTAATATTGCTGCAGAGATTATTGAAACTCCGGGTGTATTTATCGAAAGAAAGACAAGTGCAGCTTTTGCTACAACTTCAGTTGGTGGTTCTGGGCCTTCCGCTGTAGATATTGCAGATGAAGTGTGGAAGAAACTAATTGCAGGTAATCAGGTTCCCGGTTCTGCTGGCTCTTTATTACAAGATATTTCTGCAAGAATTATTGCAGCAAGTTAAATTTCACTTGATTTTTTAACATTTCTGTGATATAATTATATTTATATTGCGTATAAAGGATTAATATGCAAAAACAAACAACGCAGGTAGCTAAAGCTGTTAATGATGAATTAAAGCAGGTTACCTTTGTTGTAATGCTCCCAGATCAGGTAGATTTGCATGGAGATATTACAACAGAAGATGAAGTGCGTAAGGCCTGTCATAACTTTAACAAGTATTGTAATAGAGCTAACTTATTCCATCTCACAGAAACTAACTCTTTCGATTTTGCCGAGTCCTACTTGGCTCCTATTGATTTTCAATTAGAGGGGCACGAGGTTAAGAAAGGTACTTGGTTAGCTACCCTTCAGATCCATGATGATGAATTATGGGAAGGGGTAAAATCAGGGGAGTTTAATGGACTTAGTATTGGAGCTATGGCTTCAGTCGAAACACTAAAGGATTAAGATGGCAAAAGCAAAACGTAAATTATCGGATATTGATTTCAGTAAAGAATCGGCACATATCGCTCTCGTAAGTAAAAATCAAGGTGGTCCGGCTTCAGGAGCAAACTATGCTCTAGTTCTAAAGGCTAACAAATTCAATCAAGAGTTTGTACAAAAAGTACAACAAATCCAAGTGACAATGGAGCTACCAGATTTTCTACAGAAGTTTTTCTATCTGTGGGAAGGCGATGCTAAAGCCCTTGCTTATCTGATGGGTTATGTAGAGCCTGCCGATACCCAGGCAATGGAAGATCAGGAAGCTAAAGATGAATTTCAAAAGTGGATTGAAGAACGTGTTAGTTCTTTTACTATCCTGAAATCGCTTCATTCCAACATTGGTATGCTATCTGAATTAGATGAAGAGCAATTCTTATCTGTTCGCAAAGCACAAGCAGAACTTGAAAAAGTTCTAGAAAAGAATTCTGCTGCAACAGCAGATGAAGGCTCAACTGAGGCCGTGGCGAAAGCTAAAGAATCAGATGACGTAAATCAAGCCAAGGTTGATCCTTCTGGCGAAACTCAAACAGGAAACACTATGGAAAATGAAATCCAAATGGTAGAGAAATCTGCCCTTGAAAGTGTACAGAAGTCTCTTGAAGACACCAAAGTAGAACTACAGAAAGCTCTAGAAGCTCTAGCTGCTGTTGAAGCAGAAAAGAAAGAAGCTGTACGTAAGTCTAAGCTGGCTGTCCTAAAGGATGCAGTGAAAGAAGATAAGTATGTCGATGCACTAAGCAAGGCTGCTCTATCTCTAGAAGCTGAAGAATTTGATGGCTTTGTTGCAGTAGTAAAAGAACTAGCAACTAAGGTTGACAATTCAAATCTGTTCACTGAAGAAGGTCTAACTTCAACAGAAGAAAACAAAACAACCGAGTCCGCAGTTGCTAAGGCACTTAAGGCTCAAAAAATCGTAAATTAAATGTTACCAACCAATAACTTCTATGTTTATGTCCATAAGCGAATCTCAGATTCTCTGCCGTTTTATGTAGGTAAAGGAAAAGGGAAACGAGCTTGGATAACTTACGGAAGAAGTTCTGAGTGGAGTTCACATAGTTCTCTTGGGTATGAGGTAGAAATTCTAGCAGATAACTTATCTGAAAAAGAAGCGTTAGACCTTGAACGGGAAACAATTAAAAACTTTAAAAGTTTAACTTATCCACTTGTAAATAAAACAGCAGGTGGGCAGGGGTTATCTGGTTATTCCTTTAGTGAAGAACATTTAGCTAAACTTAAGAAAACTCCACAACAACTTGAAGCTATGCGAAAGCGAGCCACAGGTGTTATCCAAAGCGAAGCTACTAAAAAGAAGCGCCAAAAGACTGCACTTACCCGTGGCACCTGCAACGATAAAAACACATACATTTTCTTTTCAGATACAGATGTGTTTATCGGAACCAGAAAAGATTTTTGCGGATACTCTGGGTTAGATAGAAAAACTATCAGGACATTTTTCAGCAAGCAACAAACAAAGACGTGTAAAGGTTGGACACTTCTTCGATATAACACATTAAATGAATTAATAAGGATTTTAAAATGCCTCTAATTTCTACTGAAAAAGCTGGCTTCTCTAACGTAGTCAAGCAAGAACTATGGCCTGATGCAGCTTACTGCCGTGCCGTAGTAACCGTAAACGAAGCTACTGCTAAGAACTATCAAGCCGGTACTGTACTAGGCAAGGTAACTGCAGGTGGTAAATACAAGATTGCAGTTCAATCTGCTGCAGATGGTTCACAGGTAGCTGACGCTATTGTGCTAGGTGAAGTAGCTGTTGCTGCTGCTACCGATACCAAGGTTCTGGTTCTTATCAAAGGCCCAGCTATCGTTGGTAAGGGCGGTCTAGTACTAGATGCTTCTTACGACCTACAAGCTGAAAAAGATGCAGTATATGCTGCCTTCGAAGCTAAGGGAATCCAGTGCAACGACACTATCGTAACTGCCTAATTTTAACTAAGGAATAATAAAATGCAAATTCGCAGTTTTGACAAAGCCTTTGAGCTTGTAGACTATACCGAAGAACTAGTCTCTATCCCTAATACTTGGGGTATGATTAACGACCTAGGTTTCTTCCGCAATGAATTCGTTGCTCAACACACTATCACCGTAGAATCCAGCAATGGTACTCTAGGTCTAGTTGCTGACCAAGTTCGCGGTGCTCGTGCTGCTGTTGGTAAAGATACTGTTCGTCAACTACGTTCATTCGCTATCCCTCACTTCCCTCTAGATGACGGCCTAAGCCCTCAAGACCTACAGGGCAAGCGTGCATATGGAAGTGATAACGCTGCTGACACAGAAGCCGCAGCTATTGCTCGTAAGCTAGCTACCATTCGTCGTAGCCACGCTGTAACCCTAGAGTACGCTCGTGCTCGTGCTATCGTAGCTGGTGAAATTTACGCTCCTAACGGTACCGTAAGTGGTAACTACTACACCGATTTCGGCGTAACCCAGAAGTCTGTTGATTGGGTTCTAGGTACTGGTACAACCGACCTAAACGCTAAGATTGAAGAAGTTATCTCTCACATTCAGGATAACATCATGTCTGGTGAGACTGTAACCTCAGTTGTAGCTCTATGCTCACCAGAGTGGTTCACCAAGCTAATCAACCACGCATCCGTTAAGGAAGCTTACAAGTACTACACCAGTACCCAAGAGCCTCTACGTAAGCGTCTAGGTGTTGGGGTAACCCGTCGTTTCGAACATGGTGGAATGGAGTTCGTAGAGTATCGTGGAACTGCCCCTAACGGCGCTCGTTTCATTCCTGCTGGCGAAGCTTACTTCCTACCCGTAGGGACCAGCGACACCTTCATTACCTACTTTAGTCCAGCTAACAAATTCGACTTTGTTAACACCCTAGGTATGGAAGGGTACGCATTCACATATCGTGATCCAAAAGGGTCTAGCATTGAAATCGAAACCGAAACTAACATGCTAAACCTGATCCGCCGCCCGCAAGCGGTGGTAAAAGGAACTACAAGCAATTAATGCTTAAAGGTTAATAATCGGGAACCTTCGGGTTCCCTTTTATCATAATACCTTGACTAACTTAGGGTATTATGATAAAATATTTCAAACTTGCAGCCCTATTGCAGTAGGGTATTTATGTTCACGAACGGGTCTGCAAGCTCTGCCAGCTTCTGTACTGGCTAGTGAACCCCTATACTATCACTAACAGAGGTGAATATGAACAAATACTATGTCTACGGACATTTTTACAAAGAATCAAACATTCCATTTTATATTGGCAAAGGAAGCGCGAATCGTCTGAACGCAACAAGCAACCGAAGCAGGGCATGGAAAGATGTAGTCAAGAATAATGAATGGTATTCTCGCAAGATTAAAGAAAATCTCACAGAAGCCGAGGCTCTTGAGTTAGAAAGCCATTTGATATTGACGACGGATAAACTAGTTAACACTAAACACATCAATTCGGTAATTCAGACGTTGTATGGCGAAGATTTCCGGGATATCTTAGAATACTCTGCGAGTTCGCCAACGGGTTTAATTTGGAAAAAAGACATTTACTCAGGTTTCGGCGGAGTTCTTCGTAAAAAAGGAGACTGTGCTGGGAGCCCTAGTGCAAAATCCCCAAGTCGCTCAAGAAGTTTTCGGATCGCCCTCACAACAGAAAGTGGTGTATGTAAACAATATCATACTCATCGTGTGATTTGGGCCTTATGTTACGGAAGTATTACCTCCGAGCAAATTGTAGACCATATCGACGGTAACCCGTTTAATAACAACATTGAAAATCTTAGAGTTGTCAGTAAAGCAGTGAACACTAGAAATAGGAAACTACTTCGGAATAATAAGGTTGGTGTTAATGGGGTTAAAATGATTATTAGAGGCGCAGGTAATCCTGTGTATGTAGCTACTTGTTACCTTGAAGGTAAGCAACTCCAACGCTACTTTTCGGTTAAAGACTACGGTTTACTTCCTGCATTTGCTCTCGCAATCCAATGGCGTCAAACCAAGATAAAAGAATTAAATGAACAGGGTGCAGGTTATACTAACCGTCACGGAACATAAGGAAACACAATGGCTCTATCGACAATTGACCAAGTTCGTCTTCTGGTTCAAGATAACGAACCAGCCCTCTACGTTATCTCTGATGATGAGGTAAATTTTCTTTTACAAAGAAGTAATGGAAGTGTAAATAGGGCGGCAATCGAAGCAGCTAAGATTATTTTGCTAAAACTAGCAAGAACTGGGGATTCTCAGGTGGATATCTTCAGCATCAAGGGAGCTAAAGCTGCAGAGCAATACCGATTAGCTCTTGAACTATTCCTTAAATCCCCAGACCTTAATCCGGTCTTACAGAACACCCAAGCTTACTTTGGTGGTGTTAGTAAATCAGATATGGAACTAAACAATGGAATTCTTGATAACAACTTGGTACCTTCTTTTGTTTCACGTACAGAATCCAATGGTCGTTACTTTGATTAAGGACGGACTATGGCGAATGATTTTCTCAGCGTAACAAAACAAGCATTGAAAATGCACGGTATGCTAGGAAAGTATACCAGAGTTTCTGCAGGTGTCTATAACGTAGAAACTGGAACCAAAACAGATACAACTACTGAGCATTCTGTGCAGATGTACAAAAAGCATATTAAGGCTTCGCAGTATCACTATCCTGATTTAATCGGTACCGATTCTGCTTTGTTTTATGTAGCCTCAGATAGCTTGTCATTTGTACCTAGCATTAAGGATAAGATTACCTATAATAGCGAACAGTATAAGATTGTATCCTATGCTGAACACATTGCATTGGGTCAGGTTGTTCTTTATAAGATTCTAGCTACGAAAGCCTAAGATGATTACTTGTGATATCTCTGCCTTAGAAAAGCAACTGGAAGAGTTTCACAAAGAAGCTATTCGTAAAATGGAAGGTATGGTACAAAAGTTTGTATATGCTATTTCATTTACAGCTATCGATAATACCGCTTTAGGAGATGCTGATTTGTATCTCGATGCTTATATTGAGCGTTTAGCTGTTCTTGGTCTACAACCAATTGAAGGTTTCGCCAGAGGCTCTTGGCAGGTTACTTTCGGAAGTGATTCGCCTGAAATGCAAGAACTGTATGGTCAAGGTTCAGGTAAAACTGCAGAAGCCGCAATTAAAATTCACCTGTTGAATTATCAACTAGGTCAGGATGTATATATCTCTAACGTAGGCCCTTACATTGAAACAATCGAATTTTCTGATTGGAGTAAGCACCAAGGTCGAATTGTACAGCCTACACTGAACTCTGTAATGAGAACCTATCAGTTGCACCTAGATGATTACTATAAGAAAGCTTAATTATGAGTGCTATCCTAAATACAAAACGAGCAGCAGAACGTAAGCTTTCTACTTTAGGTTTCCCTGTTGCCTTTGAGAACGTAGACTTTACACCTAACACTGGTGTATATCTGAAAACTCAATTCCAAATTCAATCCCCTGATGATCCTGTAATTGGAGACAAGTACTACAGAGAACGTATTAGTTTTCAAGTCTTCGTTACTGATGATCTAGGTAAGGGTACAGCGAATGCCTTATCTGTTGCTGAAAGTGTACGTAACCTTTTTGAAAAGGGTTCTTACATGGATGAATCCGGAACTCATATTTATGTGTTAAACACTCCTAAGATTTCTGGGGTTGTTGTCACTAAAGAAAGACTTGTCATACCAATCTTAATTGATCTGGTAGCTGAAGTCTTTAATTGATTTTAACGATACAGCTAGGTTAGCTCCCGAAAAGACGATTCATCACCGTCCTGCTGGTATCCTTATAGTGATGCGTTTCTTGATGGAGAAATAATGAATGAATGTCGCTTCTGTGTATACGTATACAGGGATAAAGATAATGTAGTCTTCTATGTTGGAAGTGGTAATAATAAAAGACCTTACCAAAAGACAGGAAGAAATCAGCAAGTCACTAATAAGCTATATGAAGGTTATTCTATAGAAATTCTACACACAGCTTTAACTAAACAAGCTGCAACTGATATTGAGGATGACTATTTGAAAACGTTCTTTAGTGTTGGGATTTCAGGTTGGAATTTACTCAATAAAAAGAAATCTGCTGATAACGTAAAACAATTGACTTATAGCTTTTGTGCCAAGTATTGGTATCATTGCCCAACTTCTCCTTCAGGTTTACGTTGGAAACAAGACCGAGTAGGGCACAATGGACGTACAGTAGTAAAAGCTGGAGAGGTTGCTGGAAGTATAAATAGTTCAGGCTACTTTAATACTACTCTATCCGGGAAGAGTTTTGGGGTACACAGAATAGTTTGGGTTCTAGTTAATAAGACAAACCTCTCAACTGATCTAGTTGTAAATCACATTGACAGTTCCCGTACAAACAACCTTCCAAGTAACCTAGAAGCTATAACACCTAGACTTAATAATATTAAGAAAAAGTCCGATAACATTGAAATGCGGAATATTAGGTGGCACAAAAGAGATAAGGTCTGGGAAGTCAGATGGGTAGTTGCTAGCAAGTTAATGAGTGCGAGATTTAACCCAAAAGATTACCAATCAGTTGAATCTGCATTAATTGCAGCCAAAGTGTTTCGCAATGATATGCGAGATAAGTTTTATCTTTAGCCCATCAGTGCTTAACTGATATTTTGCAAAATAAACTTTAAGGAAATATATTATGGCCATCGCCAAAGGAACTGCCAAAGTTGTGGCATATAAGAAGGAAACCTTGTGGGGTACTCTAGCTGGTGCTGCATCAGGTAAGCAACTACGCCGTGTAACTGCCGACTTCAACCTAGAAAAAGAAACTTACGAATCTAATGAGCTACGTACTGACCGTCAAGTAGCTGATTTCCGTCATGGTGTGCGTTCTGCCGCTGGTTCCCTAAACGGTGAACTATCAAGCAAGACTTATGCAGACTTCATGCAATCTCTAGTAGCTAAAGATTTCGTAGCTGGTACATCTATCACTGCTCTATCTATCACTATCGCTGCTGGTGTTGCTCCTGCTTGGGTTATCACTCGTGCAACAGGTAGTTGGATTACCGATGGTATCCTAGTTGGGCAAGTTGTTCGTCTAACTGTTGGTGCATTTAACGCAACCAACCTAAACAAAAACGGTCTAGTAACTGCTGTAACTGCTCTTGGTCTGACTGTTGTTCCTATGAACGGCGTACCATTTGTTGTTCAAGGTACTGCTGTAACTGGTGCTACTCTTGCTGTAATCGGTAAGGTAACTTCTGTTCCTGCTACTGGTCACACAGACGACTCATATACTATTGAAGAATGGTATTCTGATATTGCTCAGTCTGAAGTTTACACTGGGATGAAGGTTAACTCAATGGCAGTTCAGCTTCCAGCTTCTGGTCTAGCTACTGTTGACTTCGGTTTCATGGGTAAAGACCTAACTCAAACCGGAACAACCCAATACTTTACTTCTCCAGCTGCTCAAGGTACTGACGGTATTTACGCTGCTGTTAACGGTGTTCTACTAGTCAACGGTGTAACTGGCGCTCTAATCACTTCTGCTGATTTCTCAGTTGAACGTGCAATGGAGAATGCAACATCAGTTGGTTCAAACAGTGTAGCTGATATCTTCTCTGGTCGTATCCGTGTAACAGGTAACCTAAGTGTTTACTTTGAAGATGCAAACTTCCGTAACTTCTTCAACAACGAAACCCCTGTAAGCTTAGTAGTAGCTCTAACAGAAGATAACACAGCTAACGCAGATTTCATTAGCTTTGTACTACCTAAAGTTAAGCTAGGTTCCTTTACAAAACAAGATACCGAATTAGGTTTAACAGCCTCTGTAAGTTTCACCGCACTCTTAAATGACGTAACTGGTACTGGTCTAGCACCTACTACCATTATGATTCAGGACTCTGCAATTTGATTTTCTGATTAAATTGTGATATAATCCTCCACTTGTTAATAGCTTGTGGGGGATTTTCTTTATGTATTATGTGTATTTACATAGACTACCTAACGGTAGAGTATTTTATGTTGGCAAAGGAACAAATAAAAGGGCGTGGAGTAAACATAGTCGTAACTCACATTGGAACCGGATTGTCTCTAAGCACGGTGGTTTTTCAGTTGAAATTATTTTAAATAATTTACAAGAATGGTATGCCTTCGAATTGGAGACAGAGCTTATTATGCAATACGGTTTGACTACTGAAGGTGGTACTTTAGTTAATAAGTCCTATGGTGGCGAAGGCATAAGTGGATATAAGTTTAATGAAGCCTCAAAAGCTAAATTATCTTTTCTACAACGAGGAACCAATAATGCTAGAGCAGATAAGTCGTGCTACGATTTCGTCAATGTCATAACTAAGGAGGAATATCACGGTACGCGGTATGACTTCGAAAAGAAATATGGCTTCCGAATTGCGGATTTATTTAAGAGAAACGACATAACCACTGTATATTCATGGACTACCAAAGATAGGCTGCACTTAGCCATTAAACCAAAGTATGATCCTACTGTATATTACTTTAGGAACAGACTAACTGGACAAGTCCTACAAGCAACTAGGAGAGCCTTTAAAGAAGCTACAGGTATAGACTGTAAAAATCTGTTCAAGAAAAATGGCAAATATGCTCATGTTTATAATTGGGAATTGATCTAAATAAACCCTACTGGTTAACTCCGGTAGGGTTTTTTGTTGCCTACACCTTGCAATTTCTCTTGACTTTTAACTATTGGTATGATATAATTAAGTTTATCGTGGAGTTAATCCAATATTATCAATCAACTAAAGGAGTTAATATGCTTGATCTAATCAAAGTAGACCCATCAAAGGCCGCAGAAGCTGGCTACGAATTCGTTGTAACACTACCAGATGGTACTGAAACCGACGCAAAGATTAAAGTACGTGGTGTAAATAGCCCAAAGGTAAAGACATTTGGTAAACAAGTGTACAAGCAAATGCAGATGCAAGAAAAATCTGCTAAAGCTCGCGGCAAGACTTATGAGGTAACCCTAGAGGAAGCCGAAGAACTATCTGTAAAGAGTGCAGCTGTTCGTGTAATCAGTTGGTCAGGTATTGCTGAAGGTGGTAAAGAGATTGCTTGCACTGAAGATGAAGTTATCCGTATTCTAACCGCTTATCCATTCATTCGTGAGCAAGTCATGGGAGAAAGCGATGAAGTGACCAACTTTCGACCAGAGTGAATTACTAGAGGCTGTAGAGTATTGTAAACAAGAGTTTAAATTCAGTGTAGGTGGTAAAGGTAACACCCTTCGGGATCAACTGAACAGTGTATGGAGACAAACTGGAATCAAACCGAAACAACTAGATGAACTCAAAGAGTTGCCCGAATCTTGTGCTGAAGTTTGGTTTACCTTTCTCAAATTACACAGTGCAAGACAAGGTTCAGGGTTTGGTGTCTCACCGATAGCTTACTCTGAAATCCAAGCGTATACAAACCTATATCAAATTGAACTTGAAGAGTGGGAACTAGACCTACTTCGTATGTTCGATCAAGCGGTATTAGAGATTATTGCAGAAGAGCAAGAAAAGAAATCTACAGCCAAAAATAAGCCTGCTTAATGCAGGCTTTATCTTTGGTTATTCGAAATAGTAATCAAAGATAAATAACAAAGGAATCACCATGTTAGAACTAGAAAGTCTAGTCTTTAAGGTAGACACTAAACAGCTAACCGAAGCGTCGGCTAAGATTAAAGAGTTAGGTACTGCTGTATCTAGCTTAAATAAACCTATCTCCGATCTGGCTAATGCTAGTACAAAAGTAGACAAAGCGCAAGCAAAAGTTAAGAAGTCTTCAGAAGAAACTGCAGCAGCAACGGAAAAAGTAAATAAAGCTGCTAAAGAGCAACAGACTATCTTAGAACGCCAGAAGGCTATTCTTGATTTTATGACTCAAGGTATGTCTAAAGGTCAAGCTACAACTCTAGCTTATGCTCAAGCTACAGGTGCAGCAACACAAGAGTTAAAAGAACTTACAGACGTACTGCAAACTCAGCGTAGGTTAAGCGGAACTGATCCTTTCGATGCGAGTGTGTCCGGCCTTACTGTACTACGTAACAGACTAACTGAAGTTCGTGAAGCTAACCGTCTATACACCGCTGGTATCCAACTAACTCGTGAACAAACACGAGAGCTAGCTCGGGATAAAGAGCGTATTATTGAACGTCTAAAAGCTGAAGCTACCCAAAACGGTCAGCTAAAGGTATCTCTCTCTGATGTTAAGGCTGCTTTGATTGCTCATAATATTGAATACATTAAGGTAGCAACTCAAGTAAATAACTTGGTAAATTCTGAGAAAGAATTAGAGAGACAGCATCGTGATTCAGCTAACGCTGTGCGTGCGCTTGCGCGTGAAGAAGAGAAGGTTGATAGTATTGTTTCTACCTTAACTGGTAGCACTGACCATCACACCAAAACTAGTGAACGTGCTGCTGAGTCTATTGCCCGTTATGCTCGTAATCTACGTCTTGCAGGTGTAGCTGGTGTTGAAGCTGCAGCTAAATTAAAGGCTTACGAAGATAAGATTCGTCAGATTCAAAATATCGAAGAAAAGCGTAAAGTTGATCTGTTATCTCGTTCACTAGCTCCTCAAATCTCTGACGTTGTAGTTTCACTTGGTTCAGGAATGAACCCTATGACAGTGCTATTACAACAAGGTTTGCAAGTTCGTGACTTGATTGGGCAATCTGGTGTTGAAGTTGAACAACTACAGAAAGCTTTCCGTAGTGCAGCTTCAGATATGGTGTCTTCAATTAAAGGTACTGCAGCTGCGCTAGGTTCCCTATTAATTGGTACGATTGTTGATACTGGTGTTGCGGTTAAAGATTTCCTTTTAGCTCCTTTTACGTTAGCTAAGGCTGCAATGACTGATGCTGCTAACGGTACAGACTCCTTGTCCGGTGCTTTTATGCGCCTAAAAGAAGTAACTGCCTCTGTTGCTCGGATTGGACTTTTTGCTGCTGTTGCTGCTCTAGCTGCGCTTGCATTAGCTTATCGTCAAGTTATTAAAGAAGAGTCAGCACTAAGTCAAGCCATTACGTTGACAGGTGCTAGTCTGGGTATGAATAAAGAAGAGGCTGTTGCTTTTGCTTCTTCTTTAGAAAATATAGGAGTTTCACAGACTAAAGCAACTGCAGCTTTAACTGCTTTTGCTAAAGAAGGCACTGTAGTTGAAACGAGCCTTGCGTCTGTGACTCAAGCTGCAGTTAATCTGCAAAAATTCGGGGGTGTAGCTTTAGAAGATACTGCTAAAGTTGTAGCAGATTTTGCTAAAAATCCAACTGAAGCTTTACTAAAGTATGCGGCTGCATCAGGCCAAGTTTCAGTTGCCACTATCGAACAAGTTCGGCAACTAGAGAAAGCCGGTAAAGCAACTGAGGCTGCACAACTGGCTCAGGAAGCTTGGGCCATCGGTTCCAACAATCAAGCTGAAACTATTTACAACAGCCTTTCTCCACTTGAAAAACTTTGGTTAGACATTAAATCAGCTATCGGTGGAGCATGGGAAGAGTTCAAAGAGTTTGCGCGTGGTGATGCTATTGCTACCCCTTTCCGCAAGGCTTGGGAAGTAGTTGCAGTGGTTGCTGCTGAAGTATGGTATGTGTTAAAACAAACCGGAAAAGAAATTGGCGGTATTGCTGCTCAAATTGCAGCAGTTATGCGGGGAGATTTCGCTGGTGCACGGTCTATCGGGGATCAGATGAAGTCAGACGCTCAAGCTAGCCGCTCTGCTCAAGATGCCTTAGTTGCTCGTATTCTATCTGGTGGGAAAGCTTTTGATTCTAATACAAAATCTGTTAAACTAAACAGTAAAGAACTGAAGGCCAATGCAGACAATGCCCGCCGACTGCAAAAAGAATATAAAGAAGCTGACCGAAAGAAAGCTAAACAAGGTAAGTCAGACGCAGAGAAACTAGAAGACGAAAGAGTTTCTAAGATCAATGCTGCTCTAACTGTGTATGGCGATCTATTAGGTAAGAACGAAGGGTTCCTCTCTGACTATAATGAAAAAGAGGCTCACCTGAACTTCCTGCTAGCTAACAAGCTAATTACTCAAGGTCAATACAATGAAGTATTTGCAGAGCTACTAAAGAAGCAACCTGTATACTTAAAGGCCCTTGAAGAAGAGCTTGATCTGCTAGAAGCTAAACGTAAAGCTGAAGAGCTAAATGCTAATTTCAACAAAGAGTTAGACGAATATGTTAATGGACTATTCAAAACTAATGTTGAACTAGAAGAGCAGTTGGCTTTAGTTGGCCTAACCACAGAAGAGCTAGATAAGCTCAATAAACAAAAAGCTGCTCAGTTAATCACAGAGAAGAAACTTGCCTTAGTTTGGGAAGAAAGTATTCCCGGTAATGAGCGTAGAGTGGAACTCCTAAAGCAAGAAATTGCTTACCTAGAACGTAAAGGTGTTCTGACTGAAGATATTGCTAAGGCTACTAAGCTATCTGAAACCACTAAAATGTGGACTGACGGTATTACTGATGCTATTGTTACAGGTCTATTTGAAGGTGGTAAAGAAGGTAGCAAAAAACTTCGTGATCTGATTACAGCTGAACTTCGTAAACCAATTACGGTTTACATTCAAGCTATTGTTGGAGATATCGTAGGGGGCATCACAGGAAGTAAATCTGGTGGTGTTACATCTGGTCTATCTAAACTATCAGAACTAAATAATATGTTTAGTTCAAAAGGTATTGGTGCTTCGGTCACTGGTAAACTTCAATATGCAGCCGACTGGCTAAGTACTTCGTCTAGTGATACTCTGGCTAAACTTGGGGATACCCTAGGTAAATACACCAATCAGATCGGTAATTTTGCTGGTCAAGTTGGTAGCGCAATGTCAGGCTATAGTATCAGTAAAATGCTGTCTAACGGTTACAAGATTGATGGAATTAACGTCAACGCTATTGCTGCTATTGCTAGTACAGTCTTCGGGCCTATCGCTGGTGTAATCGGTGGACTAGTTAACCGTGCATTTGGACGTAAACTAAAAGACACTGGTATTCAGGGAACATTCTCTGACGAAGGCTTCTCAGGTTCATCTTATCAATTCTACAAAGGTGGTTGGTTCGCCTCCGACAAAACTAAAACTGAAGCCCTAGGTGCAGATACAACTTCAGCACTCGGTTATCAGTTTACAGCTATGAAGATGCAAACATCTATTATGGCTGCAGTCTTGAATGCTAACGCAGATACGATTGATAGCTACACAAAGAAAATCAAGTTTAGTACCAAAGGGTTGTCCGAAGAGAAAATCCAAGCTAAGTTTGAAGAAATCTTTGCTGGAATCCAAGAAGACCTAGCTAAGATTGTACTGGACGGAACTAACTTCGCAAAGTTTGGTGAGACAGCTACTGAAACTCTAAATAGGCTTTACACCAGTTTAATTACAGTAAATGGTGCACTTGAGTTAGTGAATCAGACTACATTTGCAGCAAGTCTTGCAGGTGCAGATTTAGCTTCTCAGTTAGTAGATTCTTTTGGTGATCTATCAACATTCAGTTCGGAAATGGGATCATATTATGATGCCTTCTTTACTGAACAAGAGAAATCAGCTAAAGCAATCGAACTGATTACTAAAGAGTTTGATACTCTTGGGTTAACTCTTCCAAGCACTACAGCAGGGTATCGTGCCCTAGTTGAAGCACAAGACTTAACAACCGAAGAAGGTAGAGCAACATTCGCTGCTCTAATCAAACTAAGCTCTGGCTTTGCACAAGCTACCCAAGCGTTTGAAAGTTTCGGTAATGCAGTAGAAGAAGAAATTGCAAGACTACGGGGAGAAATTCTACAAGATAGTGTTAATGCTTACGCAGCAATGCAATCTCAGTTTGCAATTACAACAGCTGCAGCTAGAGCAGGTGACGCATCAGCACTTGAAAGCCTACCTGAACTCTCTAAGCAAGTTGAAAGTACATTCCTGTCTCAAGCTGGAAGTGCAGAAGATGTAGCTAGGGTTCGTGCATGGTTAGCTGATAGTCTATCTACTACACTAAATGTGCTAGGTATTCCCGGCTTTGCTTCTGGTGGTATGCATACAGGTGGAGCGCGTATTGTAGGTGAGAATGGCCCTGAGTTAGAAGTAACCGGACCAAGCCGAATCTACAGTGCAAATCAAACCTCAAGTATGTTCGACAATACTGTACTGGTTAATGAACTGGTAGCTCTGCGCGAAGAAGTAGTAATGCTTCGTTCTGAAGTTAGAGCAGATGTTCAGCACAACGCTAAGACAGCTAAACTGCTAGATCGGGTAATTCCTGATGGCGATGCAATTCAAACTAGAGTTGCAGTTTAATAGTTAAGATAACCAGAACTAATCCTCTGGTTATCTTCTATATTTATAAAGGTTAATATGAAGGTAATTAAACCTAACGAATTTTCAGCGACTGATGGTTCATTTATTCGAGATTCAACCGCTACTTATGTTGATGGTGGAGTATTAAAGACTGCTGCTATTGATGAGCCTCGTTTTCAAGATGGGGTTTTACTGCTAGAAGGCAGATCAACAAACACAATTAAACAAACAGAAAACTTAACTATTGCACCTTGGGCTAACGTGGTTAGTGGCACATCCACCAAAGTAGACGCAGGTTCAGGTTTAACTGTAGGTAAAACTTTCTTAATTACAGCTACTTCAAATAATGGAGGTATTCGTCAATCTGTTTCAGGTTTAACAATAGGTAAAAACTACACTTGGTCTTTTAAGCTAGAGTCTACTGCCAGTTATTTTGCGTTCACACTAGAGAATGGTCCAACGGTTTACGGGAACTCACATTACACTATTTTTAACCCTATTACTGGAGCTTTCTCTAGCTCTTCTGGTTGGGTATCCAAGACTGCTGTAAAAAACGGTAATGCGTGGGACATTACTTTAGTCCTCCTACCAGCAGGTGGGGCAGGGACAGCTCATTTAGAGATAAGAGTCCCACTCCTTGGTGAGACTTTTATTTTAAGTCAAACCCAACTTGAGCCGGGGGTAATTAAGACTAGTTACATCCCAACAACTACAGTAAACGTTACCCGCTCTCCTGATGTTGTTGATAGCTTAAATAGATCGTTTGTCGGTACTTACATTGATGACGGCTTACTTAAAACTGCAGGAACAGATGCGCCTAGATATCAAGATGGTGTTCTTCTTCTAGAACCAGAGGGTACTAACTTACTGTACTACTCTTATGGATTTGATAATGCAGTTTGGACTAAAACCCGTGCAACAGTTTCAGCAAACGTTGTAACAGGGCCAACAGGCGCAGCAACATCCGCAGATAAATTAGTAGAAGATACCTCAACTAACTCTCACTTTATCTCCCAAACTGTTAGTGGTGTCCCCGCTAATTCTCCTGTAACTTGTAGCTGCTTTGTTAAAGCAGGAGAAAGAAGTTGGTTTGCTATCGTAACAGCAGACTCTGCTGGTACTTTTAATACAACTTATTTCAACGTTGCAACAGGAGGTATTGGAACTGTAGCTGCTGGGCATCAAGCCTCAATTGTTACAGTTGGATCAGGTTGGTATCGCTGTGCTGTTACAACACAACAATCTGCTACCACAGGGAACTTTGTATTTTATCCTAGCCTTGCAAGTGCAGATGCAACACCATCTTATCTGGGTAACGGTACATCTGGTTTATATATAGATTCTGCACAGCTAGAATTAAGTGCTACTCTTACCTCTTATATGGCCTCCCAAGCTACCCTTAGAACACGCCCTGCAGATATCTTATTCTCAGGTCTAATCTATAGTACAGCTACTGAAGTCTACATCAATTGGGATTCTGTTACAACTTATAGCCTAGGTCAGCGTGTTCTCTATAACACCCACATCTTCGAGAGTTTACAGAATAGCAACCAAAACCAAAACCCAGCAACTGCAGCTACCTATTGGTTAGACATTGGTGCTGATAATCGACATGCGGCATTAGACTCTAAGATTGGTACAACAACAGAAGCAACTGAAACATTTAGTATGATTGTTTCATCTAACAGGGTAGACGCGATTACTCTACTTAACTTAGATACAGCTATCTGTACAGTATCTGTATTTGATCTGAGAACATATGCAACAATCTACACCAATACTTTTGGTACATCTGGTACAGCAGTTAATGATTGGTATCAGTACTTCTTCTTTGATCCTCTAAGCAAACGAACTCAAGTTGTTCTATCTGGTTTAGGCGCACTATATCCTAATACGATTATTGCAATTAAACTAACAGGACCAGCTGGTGAGATTGTTAAACTAGGTTCTATTCTTGTAGGAGAAACAGAAGACCTAGGAGCTACGCAGTATGTACCTAAAGTTGGTATCGTAGATTATTCTAAGAAAGAGACTGATGAATTTGGAACAGTATCTGTGGTTGAACGTCCGTTTAGTAAACGTATGTCTGCTGATATTTACTTCCCTAACTACGATTTAAACCGGATTCAGCGTTTCCTATATTCAATCCGAGCTAAACCTGTTGTGTGGATTGCCAGTGAAGACCCAACATACGAAGAAGCTTTAGTTGTTTATGGTTTCTATAAAGATTTCTCAACAACGATTGCCTACCCAAGTCACTCACTGTGTAGCTTGGAAATTGAAGGCTTGACATAAGCCTAACGAAGGCTTGACTTAATTTATTAAAGGATTTATATGGCTATTACAGCTTTACCTACCCCACCTACAAGAAACGATCCAGCTAACTTCTCTGAGCGTGCTGACGCCTTTCTAACAGCACTCCCTGCATTTGCAACTGAAGCCAATACACTTCAAACAGATGTAAATGCTAAACAGACTGCAGCGGCAGCAAACCAAGTAGCTGCTGCAGCTGCCCAATCTGCTGCTGAAGCTGCATCTGCTGCTACTATTTGGGTTTCTGGAACAACCTACGCTGTAGGTAACGTTCGTTTCTCTCCTATTGATTTCAAGTCTTATAGACGTAAAACAGCAGGAGCAGGGACAACCGATCCATCAGCAGACTCAACTAACTGGCAACTACTTACCGGATTAGGGAACGTAGACCTAACTGCTACACAGACCTTAACCAATAAAACAATTAATGGGGCAAGTAATACAATTACAAACGTAAGTTTGACTGCAGGCATCACCGGGACTCTTCCTATTGCTAACGGAGGAACAGCAGCAACAACAGCAGCAACTGCTTTTAATAATATTAAGCAGGCTGCAACTGAAGATGCTACAGGTGTTGTTGAACTAGCGACCACCGCTGAAGCTGCTGCGGGTACTGATACTACACGAGTAGTAACACCGGCAGGTGTCGCCTCAGCAGTTCCTGCTATTACAGCTACCTTAACTTTAGGCGCAGTTGGTACTTATGCCTATCTAGCTCGATCACCAATTGCTACAGTTACCGAAGGTAACACAGAAAGTGGAAGTAACCTTCGATATGCTGGTCATTATATTGACGCCTCTGCAAATACAGCAGGGTTAACAGGTACCACACCTACCGGGACTTGGCGTGCAATGGGTAGAACTCAAGGAAGTGGAGTCTGGACTGCTACAGTGTGGCTTCGAATTGCATAAGGATAAATTATGATTAAAAATTTAAAATACAACGCAACAGGAACGATTGACTGTGAATATGAGCACCCAATTTACGGGTGGATTCCTTTTACAGCTTCTCCAGAGGATACCGAAGAACTAGGCCGTACCATCCACTCACTTGCACTTACCGGAGAGTACGGAGAGGTCGTGCCTTATGTGGCCCCACCGGAAGCCCCTCTTGTTATTCCATCTATTGTAACTATGCGTCAAGCACGCCTAGCTCTACTGGAAACAAATAAACTCCACCTGATTCAACCAGCAATTGACAGCCTACCTTCCCCTCAAAAGGAAGCCGCTCAAATTGAATGGGAATACAGTGGAGAGGTTCACCGTAATAAACCATTCGTTCAAACACTAGGACTAGCTTTAGGGTTAACTGAAGAAGACCTAGATAACCTATTCCTATTAGCTTCAACTAAATGAGTTAGATATGCAATACCTAGCAGCGTACAAAGGGCCGGCATCTGGTCTATTCAACATTGTGTTTCACAAGGCAGTTTGCCTTATTACCAACAGTAAGTATTCTCACTGTGAACTGGTCATTGATGGTGTAGCCTATAGTGCGTCTGCTAGGGATGGCGGTGTTCGTAAAAAGAACATCGACTTCTCAAGTGGTAAATGGGATTTATACCCTATTCAGATTGACAGTAAATACGTAAAAGCATTCTATTCTGAAACAGAGAATGATTCCTATGATTACCTAGGTTTAGGTTACTTTATCCTACCTTGGATTCGTGGGGTAAAGAACAGGTGGTTCTGTAGTGAATGGTGTGCAACTGCAATAAGGCTACCCAAACCTTCTACCATGCATATTCAATCTATTGTGGATGCTATCAAATGAACGATAAAGTTTTACATTTCTTAATTGGTTCACTTGCCTGCTTAATTTTGGGTTTACTTGTGAGTCCTGTATTTGGATTAGCTACAGGTGTTGCTGCAGGTATTGGTAAAGAAATTTGGGATTCTTTTGGTAACGGTGTACCAGATATTCTAGATGCCTTTGCTACAGTAGCAGGATCATTCCTTATTTATTTTATTATCCTATGACACAAGAAAACATTACACACGTAGATATCCTGCTCCGACAGGTTGAAACGGAAAAGGCTCTTCAAGATTTAGCTAAAGAAGTAGCTGAACTTAAAGAAAACACACAAAGCATGGTAGCAGCATTTAATGCAGCATCTGGGGCATTCATTGCTTTAGAGTGGTTAGCCAAGGTAGCTAAACCGATTATCTATCTGGTTGGTCTTATTGGTGCAGCTTACATGGCTTATAAAGGACATGCAGTATGAATGCAGCTATGACTTCCTTCAATATGAAGGTGGTTGCAGCTTTGAGTATCTTGTGGAGCGTAGCTGCGATGGTTTACATCGGGGCTATCTCCTTTATGACAATCCCCGCTGACAATGTTAGGTTTGTTGACACTATTCTAGGTTTCATTCTTGGAACCGTTGTTGCAACTATTCTTAACTTCTGGTTGGGATCGTCATTAGGATCAAAAGCTAAAACCAAGGAAGAACCAAATGAAGAGCCTATTAACTAAACTGCTAATCATTCTGGCTTTAGTATCTGGACTGATCTTTGCTTATACCCAGCACATAGATTCAGTTCGCTCTGAGGTAACTGCAGAGTTATCCCAAGAGTATAACCGTAACTTACTTGAGCTTCAGGGAAAGGTTGATTCTAAATCTGAAGAGTTGGTTGCAAAAGTAAAGGAGATTGAATATGACAAGAACATTGAACTCAATTCTATTAGCACTCATTATGAGTCTATCATTAGTGGGCTGCGCAACAGGGCCAACCGTCCAACCAGCCAAAGCAATCTCGATTCAAGTCCCGGAAATGCAGAAAGCAAGACCGGAGCTTATCCAGCAGAATTATTTGCAGAGGATGCAAAAGCTTTTATCGACTTCGCAAGAGACACTGAAGAACTCCGAGTGAATCTTATTCAATGTTACAAACAATATGACGAGGTAAGGGATGCAAGTAATCAACTTTCAAATCTCAAGTAAACAATTAGCTGAAGCTACAGGGTGCTCTTTAGTCCTCGCTGATACACTCCTTCCATTTATCTTTGGAGTATGCAAACGCTTTGAAATTAACTCAGAGAAACGACTAGCTATGTTCTTCGCTCAGATTGGACACGAATCAGCTAACCTATCTATTACATCTGAAAATTTAAACTATTCCAGTGAAGGGTTACAACGTGTTTTCCCTAAATACTTTCCGACAAAAGAGTTGGCAGTTACTTATGCAAGACAGCCAGCAAAGATTGCAAATAGAGTGTATGCTAATCGAATGGGGAACGGTGATGAATCGTCTGGTGCTGGATGGAAGTATCGTGGCAGGGGTTATATTCAGCTAACTGGTTATAATAACTATAAGGCTTTCAGTGAGTTTATCAAAGAAGATATTCTAGTAAATCCTGATTGTGTTTCCCGCCCATTACATGCTGCGCTATCTTCAGGTTGGTTTTGGCATACCAACAATCTGAATCAACTTGCAGACAAGGGAGATATCCTAGGTTGCACCAAAAAGATCAACGGTGGAACACACGGATTAGTGGATCGTACCAAACGCTACCATACGGCCCTAGAAGCTTTAAAAGGCTTGGATGCTACTAGGGTAGCCACTGAAGTATAAAATGACTGTAAGATCATTTAAACAAAATTTAGACGTAGAAAAACCCCGGAGAGCCTAATGGTTCTACCGGGGTTTCTTTTATTGGTTTACGAAGTCTTGTAGTTGACTAGCTGACATATTACCAGTTTTCTTATTAATGATTACACCCTCTTTAAGTAGGATTAGGGTAGGGACGCCACGAATAGCAAACTCTGCTGCTAATTCTGGTTGTTCATCTACGTCAATAATTGATAGTTTATCAACAGGTAGCATTAGTTTACTGATTGTTTGCTTTAGCTGAGAGCAAGGTTGACACCACGAAGCAGAGTAGATCATTAGTTCTTTCATAAGTTCCTTTGTAAATATTTAATAGCAGATTGGAGAATGTCTATATCATCCTTGGCCTTACCGAGTAACGAGTTGCAGTGTTGACAAAGTAATCCGCGAACTTTACCTGTAGTATGACAATGGTCAACGTAAAGGTGCCCGTGAAGATTCTCTGAAAAATAAAGACTACAAATAGCACAGCATTGATTTTGTTTAACAAGCAAATCACAATAATCTTCTTCGCTTATACCGTACATTCGTTTTTTATGGTTCCACTTGTTAGTCTTACTCTTTCGCTCTTTATTTTCATTGTTCCACTTAGAGTTGTAAATATTTCTACAGGTTTTACATTGTCCTTTTAAACCATCTTTTGCTTTACTACTCTTGTGGAAATTATCTAATGGGAGAGAAAGCTTGCAACAGGAACAAATCTTAAAAAGAGGGGCGAACCCCTCTAGGTTAGAAGCTAAGTTCACAAACACCCCCTGCACAAGCTTGGCTTCCCATAGTATCCACATCCGTATACTTCTGCTGAGATAACTCTTTAGAGAAATCAATAGGTTTGATTGATCTGTTGATGCTTTCCCACTTATGTAGATTATGGCAATCCTTTAAGCAGTAAGTTGCGTTTTGAATGTTCCCCTCAAAGTATACTTCGGCATATTTTGTTAAACGACGAACCCAATCCCGCTTCAATAGATCATCCGAATCTTCTGATAGTTTTTGTCCGAAGCCTAGTGCAGTTGCACATGCTGCCCACAAATCATTGTTAAAGGCATGAAGAGCGTCTACGATTAGACCGGATGCAAACATACTTGCTGAACCATATTTTTGAACAATCTGTTCTGCTGTAAACACTTCAGTAAAAGGAGCCTGAGCATAGTCTTTATCCCCAGACATACCTAGAAGAGAAACCCCCGCAAACCATTGACGATTTTCATACAGATACTCTTCTACTGCATCCCAATCATCAACTGAAATTGTGTTGCTGATATTATGACGTAAGCTCGGATCACGGCACAATTCGATATTAGTTCCAGCTTCTACCCAATTTTGTTGGGCGTTCTTAACATATTCTAACTGTTTTACACCTAGTAATTGATCTTTATAGATACTTCCTTCTTTTGTCTCAACAGGAAACGACACAACTACGTCAGTTTTATTTGGACTCCAAACAGATTCTTCCACCATCTTAGGATTAACAGTTTGAATCAGATTGGTTACTTCATCTTGTTTATTCATCTGAACATTACGGAAAAACCGTGGGGCGTGTTCCCCATGAATTCCTGATGCTGATCCAAGAATTACCGAAGCATTTCCTGAAGGTTTTGCACATGTGGTGCGAGCAGCAGGGTTAATTCCAATAAGTTTAGCAACAGCTTTATTTGTTTCATTTACAACTTCTGCCCCGATTCGCTGATACTCTGGATTAAACAATACATCTGGGTTGTTCATCCAGCCTGTGATAGATACCCCAATTAACGCTTCACGCTCAGTAATCTCTTGAGTTTCTTTTGAGAGATAAGTGAAATTACTATAACCTGCTTGAAGTGTACCAAGAATTGCAGCAGCTTTTGCAATTGCTTTTAAGTCTTCCACTGATTCAATTTTACCACCATTTTGTTCTGTCAGGTTGCAAAACTGGAATCCAGACCGTCCATCTTCAGTTACAGGGAGCATACCGATTTCAACACAAGGGTTAAAAGTAAACTCTAGATTATCCGTAAAAATGAAACCCGGTTCTCCGAAAGATTTAACTGAGGTCATAATCTCAGTCCATTCTTGTCTGGTTAGTTCGTCCCGCTTTAGGATAACAGAATTATTACTTCTGCCCCGTTGGGGATTATCAATAAACCAGTTACCTGTCTTAGCTGCAAGCATTTCAGTATCGTCTTTACTAAATAGACAAATTGTAGCCGATCGCCGCACACCCCCACTTAAGACTGCATCGGCCATATGCATCACAAAGTCATATGCAGTGATTGGTTTAATATTAGCTTCCTTATTGTTTGTAAACTGTGCTTCCAATAAAGCTTCACATTTAACTAAAGCTGAACGTAGCCCGTCTGGGCCTGGGGCTTTAAATCCTCCAGAAATTAATGCACCTTTTGGTCGAATTTTGCTAAAATCGAAATGGACTTGGCAACCTTTGTATTCAGGGAAAACAGCGTTATCTACAAAGTAGCTACTCAGTAGAACTGCAAAAGAATCAGCCCACCCTTCGATGCTATCTGGTACTTGAAAGACTTTAACCTTTTTCTCACTGCGTTTATGAATAGCAGGTAGCTTTGCAACATGGTGTTTTTGTACAGAGAATCCTACACCGCATCCACATAGTAGTAGATACATGGCCTCGTTAAAGAACTTAGGACGATCACAATGAGAAGAAGAACAATTATACATTCTTGCTTCATGCTTAAACAACTGTTCCCCGCCGAACTGTAATGCCCGTTGAGCGCCAAGAACATTTTGTTTTTTGTAGTGCTGTTCAGCATAGGTAATATACTCTTCTAACTTGTCTGTCATTTTATCTGCATACTTTTCTCGGTGCATGTTCATCACACGACTTACAGCTTCATCCCAAGATTCATATTTTTGTTTATCGTCTAGCCAACGGGAATAACCCATGTAGAATTTACTCTGTGCTGCCATTTCTCGTCCGTTTACTGTCATTCTGTCATACCTCTCATTTTATAAATATCTTCCAATAATCGATTACCTGTCGCTTTATCTTTGGCTTCCGTAGATGCATAGCCGGAGTTAATCCACTCAGCATCTATACGTTCATATCCAACCCAACGGTCACAGATAACTACCTTACCTAGTCTGTTCTTATGTTGAATAGTTTCTTGCCTTTCAATTGGCGCTTGCATGTCCATACCTAACTGGTACAGCATTTCATCAAATTCTTTCTTATTCTCGTCTGCCCATTGATAACTAAAGTCAGGCTTTACTGCTGCAATTTCACTGGCAGAGACAATACATAGTGCAATAATGCTCATGTGTTCTCCTTATTAATAGACCCGAAAGTTGAAACGGGATAGTAATTATACCATGACAACTCTCGGAAATCAAGTGAAATCTCCTAAGAGATTCCATCAAGTGAAAAGATAATAATATCTTTCCTTCAAGTGAAATCTCCTTAAATATCAAAGATTACAGCAATAGCCTCGGCAATCTTTTGGGCTAATACACGATGCTCTTTCTGGGTACTTTGCTCTGTACGCACATCACAGAAATGAACCCATGACCGAATTGTACCTTGCATATATAGTCGAGATTTGGTGTTACCTTCAGGGAGAACTACACGGGCTTGCTCTTTAGCAATGCCGTTAGTAACTGCCCATGTATAAGCTTCTTTAGCAGCACGAATTACATCCTGTTGCTTTTCGTCCCACATTTGCATTAGCTCTAGATCAGAAACTTCTAAACTATTCTGACGATTCTTAGTATCTTGCAGTCGAGCTTCACGGAGAACAAAGTCTAAGTCTTTTGTAGGGTCTGCATAACGCTGACTAAACTCTTGGAATGAAAAGCTACGGTGACGAAGCATTTGTCGAGCAATATCTCGTGTAGTTTCAATTTCCATTGTCACTGATGCCATTTCAAATGGACTCCAATGCTTATGCTTGGCGAGATATTTTAGAAGTTTATCTGCTGTCTCGTTGTTGTATTGATTACTAGGATTAGATACCCGCGCACAAAAAGCGACTAGCTCTTTGATATCTGAGAATTGTTCTTTAAACTCTTCTGAAGGTTGCGTGTAACCTACGATTTTTGCTTTGATGTAATCCATTAATAGTCCTCCCGAAATTCTACAGTATATCCAAGATTAGTAAAGATTTTATCTAGTTTACCCTCTACATCATCTTCTTGTCCTACGAACACTTCCCAATCTTCTGTTCCAATACTAAAGCCATCGCAGGCAATGCCAATTACAATAGTCTTATCCATTAATTTAACTCCTTTACAATATTCCAGTTTTGCATAATTGCAGTCTTCTTTCGCTTTGCATATTCTGTAGGCTCAAACCAAGTGTTAAGCATTTTACCCTCTTCAGTAAGAACACTATCTAGAAAGGTAATAGCAATATGCAGATCAATAAACTCTTTGGTGAGCTTGGTCATATTGGTTTCACCTGTTGATTCTCTTGGGTCTGTTGAATCTTCACCCCAAAGTTGAGCCTTGATTGCAGCTTGAGCTAACTCAGAGGCTTCCTCTGCGATTTTGGAATATAGGTATTGTTTGAAATTCATGTATTCTCCTTAGTAAAGGGTTTAACGGGGTTTGGGTATTTAGCTAAAATATCTTTCGTCTTAAGATTCATTTCATCTAACCATTTTGGATTTTTTGGTTCGGGTGGGCGATCATCTGTCCATTTATCATTTAACATAGCATCCCGCAGTACAACAAGGCTGGCAATAGCTTTTGTAATGTGGCTAACACCAGAATCGGGGTCAATATCCTGACCTTCGTTGAAAGCGTTTAAGTGGCGCATGGTAGCATCATAGTAGACACTATACCTCACCCCTGAGACACGATAGTTAAACTTGCCATATTTTAATGCGCCTTCTAGCATTGCTAGTCCGATTTCATATAGCACTTGAGAGGGTACCGTTGACAAGGGAGATTTAGTCACTCCTACAGCATCTTTAGGGTTAGTTTCTTTAGTTGTGGTCATGTTCCGTGCCTTTCTGAATAAGCGTACCCAAGTTCATTTAGTTCTAGCATTTTATCTTGTCGATAATTAACTGCCAGTTGCCTTGCCTTTTCTGCGCCATATTTATCTATATTGAATCTTTTGTAATGTAGTTTATCTGTATACCAACTGGCATACCAGTAAGTATGACCTTTCATTTGACAAATACCAACACCTGTTATTCCACTTGTATTTAGTTTATTTTTACTGGCATTTCTGGAATTAAGAGTTGCTTCGACTGTTCGAAGATTACTTTTTAAATTATTTTGGCGGTTTCCATCTATATGATCTACGAGTAATCCTTCGATTTCAATTCCATGCAACAGTAAAATTATTCGATGGGCTTTATAGCTTTTACCTTTGTACCTAACAACCCAATACCCATAAGAATCCAGAGTTCCGGCTACGGTCCCTACTTTACTTTTTGTATTTACAGTCACTTTCCAAATTAAACCAGAAGGTGACTTTTCGTTATATTCCAGTATTTTGTAGAAGTCCACTGGTTCCATATCAATAAGCCTTTCCGTTATCTTTCATGCGGTTTTCAATCTTGTGGTCAGGTCTTGTCTGGTTAAATTCACGCTTTTCTTTGATTGCACCAGCAAGATCAAGATCAAGAGCACCAGCAAGATCAAAGATACGGATAACAGCATCAGCTAACTCAACCTCAATCATCTTACGGTGAGGTAACTTATCATCCATCAGATTCTTACGAGCGCCCTCTAAAGCTTCAGTTACTTCACTATGAATCAGCGCAAGTTTTTCGGCTACGATAGCTTTACCTAGACGAGAACCACGACGAGCATGACTTACTAGATTAGCTTGCTCAGGGATAGCTGTAAGATCAGTCCACCAGCCTGCTTTTACATTTGATGCGTGGATTTCATTTTGTAGCTCACGCAGAGCTTTAATTTGGTCAATATACATTTATTTTCCTTTCAAAATAGCAATAAGTAAACGGGCAATAATTACAGTAACAAGTAAAGTAAAGAAGCCTTGTAATCCAAATAAGATAGCGGTACCAATTGGTAGTAGTGCCCCCCCAAGAATAAGTGATAGCACTAGGGTGACTTCTGCAAGGACGCTAGTATGTGGATCACCAATAATGTCAAACGGGTTATGCAGTTTCATCAGATTACCTCACAATCTTTCTCTAGAATAAAGTTAGTGTATCCAGACGGTTCACGTACCCAATATACATTGTTACCTTTGTATACATTTTGTTCATACTTCAGTACAGTGAACGTCTGACCGAGATAGCGATTATTCCAGAATAGCGTGTCGCTACACCATGCTACTTTAATTGTTGTACTCATACATTTCTCCTAATTCAACTAGACCATAGGTACGAACGGCAAAGGGTTCTTTAAAGATTCTAGTAAATAACTCAGCTTCCTCTTCAGCAGCATCCTTTGTCTCAAAATATTCAGACTTGTCGGCACCAGTAGACACTCGATAAGCAGTATAAAATTTATCTACAAAGATATTCATGACTTCTCCTTAAATGGCACCACAGGTGTAAGCATAAATTCTTTAGCTAGATAACGATGCCGATCATTCCAACGGTTCATATCTTTTTCTTTTCGGACAGCATCACCAAATCTAGTATAGAACTGACTAACCCTGCTGTTAGTATCGGTGTCTACTACGCAGCTTACTTTATCCCAACCTACAATCATATCTTCTCCTTTCTTCAATAAAAAATCCCACTACACCCGAAGGCATAGTAGGATTGTATCACGTTTAGTTTGTCAGAGCAAGTAGAGACTTACGTTTTTCTTTGGTTTTCTTCCCTGCTTCACTTCGGTGAGTGCAGCCACAATCTTTACAAACATACTCTTCAAAACTATTAACAGTTGAATAAGCTGTTTTACCTGTAGGTCCAATATCAGCACTACCACAAACAGTACAACGAACTTTATCATCATCGTAATAAAGGGCAGCATTGAAGCTATTACCGGCAGTACCAAGCCCACGTAGTTTTAGATAAACACCTGTTAGTAGCTCTACATCTTGTACACAGTAGTCTACCATTTCGTGCATAGCGTCTTCATCCCCTGTTTGTACTCGTTTCCACAGTGAGATACCACCAGTATCAATCTTACGACCTAAGCCAAAGTATTCTCCGATAGAGTCCAGCTTATTAGAGGGCAGACGAAGATAACGCTTGGCTAGTAGCAGGGTGTCTAGTACTTTAACTGTAGACAATTTGCCGAATCCATTAGCTGCTGCACGCGCTTGAATAACCTTATGGTCAAAGCTACAACCATTGTGTGCTACTACAGCGTCCGCTTCTAGATAAAGTTCAAAGAGTTCTTTGACAATTCGGCTATCGTCTTGATTGGCAATTTCCTCTGGCGTTAACCAAATGCTATAGGTATAAGGTGAGCCTAGCCACTTCCAGCTCGCACACAGAATCCATCCACCTTCAGTTACGATGTTATCTTGGCTTAGATTAACTTTGAAACGTCCGAACGTGAGAGCAGTTGCTGCTGCCGTTTCCACGTCCAGAATGAGAATACGAGGGCCATTACGGCTTTCTTTAGCTTTAGGTACATGCTTACCTTTCAGTTGATTTAGATAATTGTTGACACCACTCTTGGAGATACATAGTTGAGCGGCAATAGCTCTGCTAGACCATTTCATATCAGCTAGTGTTTCAATTGTAGATTGAATTGCTTGTGAATATTTCATTTCATCATTTCCTTTACTTGTTCGAAGGTGTACCGTTTAGATTTTAAACCCTTGGTGAAAGCCTCTCGTCTTGCGGTAGCGTTACTCTTAGCTTCAATTTGCATATCGCATAGGACTTGCTTTTGTTTGTCTGTAGATAACTTAGAGAAGTCAATGGATAACCGCTTGACCCAAGCTGGGTGTACGAACCTTTCGTCATCAGGTTTCTCTAAGTAGTTAGCTGCTTGACGGAGAAACTGAGAGAGAGTACCGTTATACCAGTAGCTTAAGTACCGAGTCCAAAGCCCCTCCAGTTTTCCGAGGGCGGCGTTCGTTTGTCTGTGAAGAACACCACGAACATATTGCGTGCGGTGTGAATGATCTAGAACAGCTTGACCATCCGGTATGGGCAGACCTGTTAGTTTATCACAACCCTCTTGTTCTGTCAATAGTTGCTTGCGTACTTCAGCTACATCTTTAGTTGTATATAAATCTTTAGCCACCGTTATACATTTCCTTCCCTTCAAAGTAGACTTCAGTTACATCCTTCTCGTTTACACAGAAGTCAAACTTAATTCGATCTAGCAGAAATGATCTGGTGTAATACCCACCAGAGAACTGTCCGTTTTGCTTCTGGTAATCTGTAATGTCTTCTGCGCAATCTTCAAGATATCTATACATATCTAATTCACTCATACTACTCCCCTTTCTGCAAAGAATAGTCTCCAATCACTAGGATCATTCCAACTACGTTTCATATAGCCGCAGCGAAAGATGTTATCTAGAACAGTCTCCCATGTAGCATTAACCTCTACTCCATTCCAAGCTGTATAGCGGAAAGGCTCAGGGTACCACTCTTTATACTTGCTGATTACCTTACGAAGAATTTCATCGGCAAACTCAAGATCATTCAGGTCTTTAAATGCACTAACAGCCCCGTAGCGAACATCAACTAAATCTGTAGGGCAAAACCCATCTGTAGGGTCGCCGTTAAGCAACTGAAAAGCAAAGAACTTTAACCCACAACCTTTAATTGTGCTTTTATCTTTAGTTAGATAACCGATAGTAGGCACCTCAAATACCTCTGGATGATCTTTAGTATAGTCATATAAGAACACACCCTCTGATTGCATTGCATCTTTATCGTTAGTGACAATAATAGGTTTGTTCCCTTTAGCTAGTTCTTCGTATGCTCTGATATTAAGAATATCATCGGCTTCGATACCTGTAGCCCGCTTCGCTTTATGCTGACTTAGCATGTAGTCTTTGGCTTGTTCTAGTAAAAGAGGCCGAAGCATATCGCCTCTGGCTGCTTTGTATTGGGTAGGTAATAAAAGATTGTTTCTAAAGTTTTCCTTACCCGACAACCAAATCTCCGTTTTATCTGGAAATAAAGCATTCTCTAAGCTACGCAACGTAGTGTTGATACTGTGTAAGCAATGTGAAATAGGACTAGGTGTTTGTACATCCTCAATGGTGTACTTATCTAGTGTACCTAGTTTGTCCTTAGCTTTAAGTAGTGCTTTGAATTCTGTACGAGTCTTAAATGACTTTTCAACCCCACTAGAATTATGTGTAACCTTAATTGATCTTACCTCTGATGCTGCGGCTGGTCTGTATGATAATACGTCGCCATCAATTAATAATACTGTTTCCATAGGCTTCCTTATGAGAAAACCCTACCGGAGTTAACCAGTAGGGTTTATTTAGATTAGCCCCGTGCTACTTCGATAGCTTCTAGGGTACTTTCAGATTTTTCTAGTAGTTCATCTACCTTGTTAGCTACGATAGCTTTGGCTACACTAGCCAGAACCGTAGCATTCATTCCTGATTCCTTAATCTCAGATTTAACTTTAGCAATCTGTTCTTTCAGGGATTCTTCTTCAGTAAATAGACTTACCAGTTTAGCAATAGCTTCTTTTTGATTCACTTAGATACCTCCACTTTAGATTTAACGATAGCTCCTAGGATAGCAGCAGCAAGCCACGTATAGAAGTTGTAAGCGATACCTAGGCCAAATAGAGTGTTGAGACTCCAGATAGCTAGTAGAGGGCCAACAATAATTAGACCAACAATAATGAGCAGAAGACCAATACCTGCAATTTTTTCCATATTTATTCCTTTCTTACTCGTAATCCCGATGCACTTCACCGTGACATATAGCGCATAACCAAGTTACTAATAGCTGCATATCAGCAGCATATGATGAATGATGGGCCTGAATATTTTCAGTATTTCCACAATATTCACAACAAACTGGCTTTTCTACTTTGCCGTCCCGTATTGCATTTGAGACTGCAGACCTTGCTTTGTGTTTATGTGGGAACAACTGTTTATGCCTCGCATTTAATTGGTTACGAGATTTACGAACCTCTGGCCGTTTCCCGTACTCCAACATACTTTTATATCGCTCAGAGTCGTGTTGTCTTCCTCTGATACGATCATATTCTTGATAGTATTCAAGGTTTTCTTGACGATTAATTCTAACGTCTAATTTTGCACATTCTTTACATTTATTCAAGTACCCATCAGACATTTTAGGATGTTTATAAAAGTGGGAAAGAGGTTTAGTCTCTCCACACTTAAAACACCGTTTAGTTACATCAGAACGGCAGATCATCCGAATCGTCATCATCTGCAGGCTTTACTGGCGGCTTGCTCTTAGCTTTTGCAGCAGGCTTAGGTGCTGGAGCAGCAGGAGCATCTTCACCGAATTCATCGCCGGGGTTATAGTTATCAGATGAACCTTCGTATTCAACCATATCAGTCACAAGCACGTTCTTTAGATAAAGGCTAGCAGTACCGTTGTTACGTTCAAAGACTTCTAGGGAGATTGTACCTTTGGAGCCATTACCGGGTAGCTTAGTGGCAGTTACATCCATTAGATTACCGTTTGGTAGCTTCTCTAGTACACGAGGCTGGAATTTATCAGGTACAGGCTTACCAGTCTTGCCTAGCTCGGTACTCTTACGTAGAGTCACAATCCAGACATTCTTAGAGGCACCCTCGGGTACAGGGCACTTGTACTTAGCTTCAAATTCAGCTACCTTAACTTTCTTAACAGAAGTCTTAGCGTTGATTGACTTTGCATATTCTTCGTATGCATCAATTACGTCTTCATCTACAATTGCTACCGAAGCTTTCCACTCTTTCGGTTTTGGTGGCAAACCTGCTTCAACATAAGCTGCAACAGGAGTTTGTAGTTGAACGTATAGTAGGGTACCAGTTAGTTTGTTCATAGTTTTCCTTTCTAGGACTAAGGGTCAGATGACCAAGATTAAATAATAGACTGTGTAGCTTTTTGATCGGAGCTACAAACCGAAGTGTAATTATACCACAGAATTACTGATTGTCAAGTTCCCAGATAACTGTTTCGATAACTTTTACTGTTCGCTTGACTTTGTGAAGGGTAACACCAACGCCTTCGTGGGTGTAATACCAGTCGGTGTGATAACTACCAGATCGGCTCCAATTTGCTTGATAGAAATCACCAGATGGCAGATGCTTATAGACAACAGTACAAGTTTGATACTTGTAATCTTGAGTCCATTCCTCTGCAACTATCTCTTCAAAATCTTCGTGGTCATCCATACAAAGAGAATGGGCATCATCTGCATTTAGCTTGATTTGATTCATATCAACCTTTCACAAAGTTTTCGATACGTTGACGGATATTACTTAGAGTTTCATCCCGAACAAGACAACCATTAACAAATACCGGCTGTAGCTGACTTTCATCACACTCTTCGCTAGATACCTGATCCTTAAGAACTAGTTGCCCATTCTCCATGACTACCTGTAACAAACCCTTAGCAGACTTCTTCACACCACTATCGGTTACAGGGTCTTTGAAGATTTCTACAGGTTCGCCGTTGATTACACCATACGTAGACTTCACAGCAAAACCATGAGTATCCCGAGTAACATATTGATAGGTGTAACTACCGATACCAAACACTACGTTAGCTGATGCAAAACCCTTAGCTTCTAGCCGTTGCATAATCTTCTTGGCTCGTTCAATCGTAATTGAATCACCGTAGATTAGACCAACATGAGAATCTAGTAGCTTGTGACCAGTTTCAGTAACGGTTCCACCGAAGATATCCCACAGGGTTTCTACTGCACCCTTAACTTCAACTTCACGAATCTGACGGATTTTTGTAGTCTTTTCGTAAAAGTAATCGCCGTAACTATCTTCTACTTCGTGTTCGACTTCCCAATATTCACCATTAGGGTATTTGATTACAGAGTCACCGTTGTAAAAGGCTTCACGTTCAAGTTCGTAATCATCGCTACAGGTTTCATTTGAGTAATCAGTGAAATCAATACCAGTTAGAACATCTACAGGATCACCAGAGTCAGGACGGAACACAACCTTAGCTAGACCGATAGCATTAGGAGTACGCGCCAGAATCTCAGGCTTCAGCTCCTTAGCAGTCTCGCTAATAACTTTCCAGAAGTCCCAAGTGTCAGACACAATTGAGACTACACCGCTAGGATATACATCCTTGATTAGACGCCGAAAGGTTTCAATCTCGGTTTCCTTACCACCCATACACATTACCGAGTGCTCAGTAGCAGGTACGCTGCCCCCAACAAACGTATCCAGACCATTGTAATAATTCTCCAGATAATCAATCGCAGGAATGGTGTCAGTACCAAGGAATGACAGCAGGTGACCAGCACCAGAGGAACTAGCGTCATGCAAACCAGATTGACCACGGAAGCTGAAATCGTGACCTTGCCACAGAACAAAGTCTAGTGGTGAGCCTGTCTTAACTGCATACTCTTGCAGGATCAGACGGTATTGTAGTGCAGTGGTAGCACTGGTGCAAGCCTTCCAAATTTCACTAGAGATAACCGACTCAATATAGTTGGTTAGCCAGAAGAATTCCGGCATGGTGTTATGAATGGTAAACATCGGAACCTTGTAAGGAACAAACGTACCTTCAGGTAGCGCACGGATTTCAAGCGGTAGATAACCCAGATCATGCAGAGCAGCAATGTGCGATACATCGAAGTCGGAAGTCACCAGAGAATCATTCATACGCTTCTGGTATTTCGCTAGTACCTTTTCTTTTGGTTGCTTGAAGAAATTCTCGTTGAATCCATCGATTAGGAACCACTTAATAAAACCGTTAAGACCAAAGAACACAACACCGTTGTCTGCACGAGTACCGGACTTTGCAGCTAGACGACCAGAACGAGGGGTAAAGTTGCTGTAAACAACTTCAGTACCTTCTGGATATTGGAACTTGTGGCCTGCCTTATAAAAATCGATAGCAGCAATAGGATCAAACTTCATTACAAAACTCCTTTACAAATGGTTTAGCTTCTTGGTTATATGTACGGTACGTATAGATTGTATCATAGAACGGAGACACAAATTCAATACCACCAGTGAAAAATCCGTGTGTCACGTATAAGTCAAATTGAGTAATGTCTAAAAGAGCTTTGCCTACGAGTAGACTTACTGAAACAAAAGTTTGTCCTTTATCACACAAATCATCTACTACACAAACCTTACCTGAGATTGTAACACCATCAATGATCGGATCGTGAATAACCTTACCATCTACTCGGGATTTAGTCATGATGTATACCTGAGTATTACCAGCTACAACTTCAGGGTGCAGCATGATCTTCTTAGCTGCGCCAGCATCTGGTGCGATAAACCAATCGTAACCTTTTAGGTTAGCTGAGAGTTCATGTTGAGGGCGATTATGAATACCGGGGACCATATGTGAAGCAGCCGCTTCGTTATGAACGTCATCTGTAACAATAACTTCGAAGTAGTCTTCCAGCAGTCTCCCCATCACCCAAAGACCTGTAGATTCTCCTTCATGACACACACGGTCTTGTCGGCTGTAGGGTAGATATGGAAGATAAAGAATAGAGTCTGGGAAATTGTATGTGTACTCTTCAACGGCATCCTTTAGATTCAACAGAATAAAGAACTCTTCGTTACTCTCAAAAATCCAAGTATAACGAATCTGATCTGTTGCTTCCATCTGAACCTTTGGGATATTTTGAAGCTTCACCCCGATTTCTCCTACAGGGAACTTCCAGTGAGTGTACTCAACATTTTGCCAAGTGCCTTCTTCGGTAAGAACTTCAACTTTAATCATAAGTTACTCCTGAATTAGTGGATCGGTATAGCGGATAGTATACTCTGGTTTCGAGATAGAGTACAAGTTGGGATAGCGCATCAAGTTGTCTAGGTGTGTGTCTACTTTACAGTAGACCGGACCATCTTCTGCTGCCCAATACACGTAATCATTTGCAGTTACATCGCCATCCCGGACAGTGTAGTATACAGCAGGAGTATACTCGATATCAAGAGCATCGGCAATCTCTTGGATTTGTTCTTGTGTAAAATGTTGTAGTTTCATATGTTTCCTTTCGATAATCTTCGTTAATCCGCCTGATCTGCTCTTCTGTTAGAACAACAGGATTATAACACGGAACTACGGCACACATTCCACCATATTGTAAGGGATAAAACGTGGCGTGTTCTCCGTTGCATTCATCTGCTAAACCACAACGACAACTCATAGCCTTCCTTTCAATTAGCAAGATATTGTTGAAGAACAGATACAACCTTCTTTTCTTTATCGTAATAACTAGAACCATACCATTGAGGATACGGCGTTTCAATTAATTTCTGCAGACTGTCAACTTCAGCTAGCACTTCGGAACGAGGAAAAGCGTAAGGAATCTCTAATAGAACATCCAGATAAGTAGGATTGTTTTTAACAACATAGTCTTTAAATTCTACACTCTCCAGTGTCTGAATAGCTAACTCAAGAGAGAATTGTTGAGTAGTATCGAAGATTTCTTCTGGAGGTGTACCGTACATTCCTCCTAGCTGGTCAAAGAGTTCACTCCAACTTTCAATCTTTAGTTTATTAACTGCAAGTAGAAGTTTCAGAAGTTGAGATTTACTACACGTATACCCTTTACTTGTATATTTATTCACCCTTAAAACACTGATTAAAGGGTAACTAGTCTCTGGGTTAATACTCAAATACCGCTGTGAAAGATGTTTGAAGAAGTTATCATGAAGAACTAAGGAGTCGGTCTTCAGGTCAAAAACTGCCATATTGATCGTAAAGTCAAACGTCTTGAAAATGTCCTCTGGCTTCTCATAGAAGCGATGAGCAATAAACTGCACCTTTTGTCCGTCTACAGTAGCTAATACTGCTCGCTTACTAACATGGCTAATAGGAACCTGAAAACTTGACAAAATATCCTGCATATCGTTCGGAGTGTTTCCTTCTGAGTAAATAGCTTTCATTACTCCTGAGAATGCTTCTGCATTTGGAAAGTAAACATCAATATCATTGATTTCTTGATTAGTAAATACAGAAGTAAGAGCGCCACCTGCAACGTATGCTCCTGCTTCTTTCAAGACTTCGTATAGTTCAGACGATAACGCTTCTTTAATAATCTTAAGTTCTTTCGTGTAATTCATAATAGTTTCCTTTCAATTAATCGAACAGACAACCCCAGAAGGATTATCCTCAAATCTTAGTTCAAGACAAGTGTAAGTTTCTCCATATTGTACACCATCTGGTTCAAATATACAAAACACATCTCCTTCTTTTAGTGCTTCAAATTCTTGTAGCTCAGAGAATTCTCCGTTCTCTTGCTGAATTTTAACTTTACGGTATAGCATCAACAATACTCCTTCTTCGATATATTATACATCCATTTCAACCTCAAAGTCTTTGCTGGTTTCTACTGCATCAACAATCTTCTTGGCTTCACTGACGTAGTAATCATAGTTTAAATCATCCCATGAGAACTCAGTCATATCGTTACAAGACTTTACATCCCACTCGGTATCAATACCAAGCCTACGTTTATCTAGACTGTCTTCAAGAGGTGGCATGATCTTTACGAGTCTACCTCCACCAGTCTTTACAGGATAGTACCTGCAATTGTTTTGCAGCGGTGAATCGACTTCTTCAGAGTGTAGCACAAGTCTAGAGCTACGTGGGACTTTTGTACGAAGCATGAAGTCAAATTTATCCTCATGCAACCGAATGAACTCTTCATAGTCTTCACCCTTAACAAAGTACGCTTCTACAGCCTTAGCGATAACCATAGCAGAGTGATTCTTGTGCCATCCTAGCTTAGTGAAGTCAGCATACTCAAAGATACCCTTGAGCTTGATCTTACCTTTGGTCGTTACACTGATGTAGTTATTTACGTTGATGATAAACATCTTAGCGTAAGTATCACCTTCCATTTCAAGACCTGTCAGCTTTTCCCAATCTTTTACAATCTGGTCAGCTTTAGGGTTCAACTCTTCACTGACAATGAACTCGAAACCGTCTGTATTACACATGACAATTGTAGCATTGCACTCATTAATCAGACGTTCAATCAGCATACACAATGATAGTTGACCACCGCAGGTAATAGACATTGTATAAGCAGGATCACACAAAGGACTAAACTCATTATTAGAATTACCATACACACTATTCAGACTCAGCTTCAGTGCAGCGTTAACTGCACTACCTTTAGGGTGACTCTTACGTTGTTCGTAAAGGTCTTTATAGATTTCACAAAACTTAATACCTAGATGTTTGGGGTAGATCGAATTAGAGATTGCCATATTTGGATAATAACTTGCAACGTCTAATGTACGAAGAATACTTCCTGCTGGTGCTTCAATAATGCCGTGTCTAGAAGCATGTAGACCACCTACACCGTAATCGTATCGTAGACCATCAATAACCACGTTAAGAGTCTCAGAAATCTTCCAGCAGCCCCAATAAGACACCTTATTGATACGTTTCTTCTTAGGTTTCTTCTTAGGGTCTACATTACCGAATTCATCTAGTACTGGTTCAAGAATGTGATTACCTTCAGCATCAAATGCGTATTCTGTAGCTTTCAACTGTTCTTCTACAATCCAACCCATAGGGTGCTCTTGCTTGAATGATCGAAGTTCTACTTCAGTTGGCTTACCTTTGAATCGCTTTTTCTTCACTACCATTTCAGCATACTGTGCCACATCGCCGAGCAGGTGTTCTTCAATGTCGGAGAATACTCCTTTAGTTTCAGTAATGACTTGCTTTTTGAACCACTGATGAATAGCATTAAACTCTGCTCGTTCAAGCTTGATGTATGGAAACAGGCAATCCTTGATGGCAATCTTATCTCGTTTAGTCTGATTGATCTTGCGACCACGTTCGGTATATGTATAGCAACTACCCGGTGATTCTTTTTCAATAGATTGAATGAATAGTTCGCTACCAATCTTGGAATCACTGAAGTTTGTACAATCAAACCCGTACTGAATAGTAAGGTCTTCTCGAAGCTTAATAGATTCCTCAGAATAACCGTAGAACTTCAGGGTCTGCATAACGTCATGCTTGTTATAGTCAATCAGTACATCCATCTGTTCAGACGTAAGATAAGAACCTACAGGATACGGAAGGTCTTCAATGTTGTCTGAACGCATATTGAACTCAAGAGTCTTTAGCGATGTAGCTTTAGCTTTGTTATCAAAGTGCCACATCTTATACAGATCAAGTTGAGGGATAACAACTTCAGAAGCCTTGATTGTTTTCCCAAACCGATCACCCTTCATTGAGTCAATTAGGTCTTGAGCTACACCGTACAATTCTTTTGCTGTAAAGTTTACAGGTTTATTCTTACTCAGAGCAGTACGTGCTTTTTCAATCATGTAATGAATGATAGGATAATCGAAGTTCAAGTTGTTAAAACCTACCATGCGATATCCATGACGCACTGCATTACGAAAGAACTCAATTAGTTCATCAGTATCATTCTTACGGTCAGAAATCTCATACACACGAGGGGTAGGATTACGTGTGTTAACAAACACTACACAGCAGGTAAAGCAGTTGGGGAATGTTTCCAGATCATACACTATGTCTTTTCGTTTACTCATAAATCTCCTGTACAAATGAAAATAGGTAAACCATGAGTATATCACAGTTTACCTATCGTGTGCTTAGAAGTCTACTTCTCTAATTTCTACTACAGTGTTAAGACTTCTCAGTTCTTCCTTCGTAGTCTCAGGGTTATCAGCATACGGATTACTCGTAGCAAACAGGTGAGTAGTCTCGTGGTCATAACGCAACCAACCAGCTTCACCTGTATTACCAGTTCTACGACACTTAACGAGTTGTAATCTAGTGGCTGAACGTTTTGCAGGATCAGGATTCATCTTATCCCGACTAATTAGAATTGTATTGAATGCAATCTGATTGATAGAAGACGAACCCATTAGTTGATATTCGCTTACAGCGTGAGGATTCTCTTCAGAAGGCTTGCGCATATGCGAAATCGCATAAACACTGGTGTCAGTCTCTTTAGCAAACTTCAGTAGTGTATCCATAAACTCAATGATTGCTCCATTGTCACTAGAGTTAACACCAGCTTGAATGGGGTCAATCACAATTACATCGCAACCTTCAGCTTTAGCTAGATAGTTCAGCTTCTCGAAGATTTCAGTTGTTGAGATACTACCCTGATGGTCTACATATACAAAACGATTCTTACGTACTAAACCTTCAAAGAAACGTTTCTTTAACCCTTGGATATCAATGTCTTCTCGTTTAGTTGTACGAAGGTTAATACCGCAGTCTAGTGATAGTAGATCACGCACAACTTCTCGTTTAGTTCCTTCAAGATACATTGCACCAACTTTGAAGTTAGTGTTCTCAACTAGGTGATAAACAATGTTGTTAACAATTGTTGATTTACCGATAGAGGTCAGAGCACCAATTACAGTAATCTCACCCTTCTCAGGTCCACCATTCATCATTTCATTGAGCGTACTCCAAGCAGGAGGAAACGGAATCTTTACATTATTATCTTCAGATTCAAAGTCATCCCACATCTGTTCAAGATGAAGTACATCTACTCGACTAAACGGTGTAGCTTTCCAGAAGACTTGCTTTAGTTCGTGCTGCTTGCCTTCTTTTAGTAGATCGCAGGCATCTTTATAGCCAGCAGGAAACTTAGCAATAAATGCTTTACCCGGTGATAGTAGCCGTGCTGCCTCTTGTAAATAACGCTGACCCGGTTCATCTGAATCGAACGCAAGTACAACCTTATCAAAAGAATTTACATAGTTAAAGTTAGCCTTGAACTGTTTGATGATACTACCATCACCACAAGTTACAGATACACAAGGAGTCCAATATTCTTTATCATCTGATCCCGAACGTAGAACTTCAGCGAACGCCATAGCGTCTTCTTCTCCAGTAGTAATCACCAGATACTTTTGACCTGATTCAAATACAGATTGTCCGAATAGTTCATTCGTAGCTTTAGTTGAGCCAATACCTACGAAATCTTTGTTAGCTGTACGTTTCTTGTACCCTACAACCTTGCCTTCTTTTGTGCTAGGGTAATAGCGAGCTAGAACCTTCAGGTCTTCATCGACTTCGGTATGTACTCCGTATTTAGCTGAAGTAATCTTAGTGATACCTCGATCTTTCCAACCACGAATAGGAATATCATCAATGAACGAAGGATCAAAATGGTATTCTTTCTTCTGTTGTACTTGAATGTCCTTTACACCGTGTTCTTCAAGTTCTTCTTTCGTACTGTATTTATTACAGCTAAAACAGAAGGCATCGTTATATACCTCACCGTTTTCATCTGTCTTCTGATATACAGCCATTGCATCACTACTTGGGCATTTGATACATGCTGTGTGATAAATTAGTTCTCCTTCTGCTTTCATTTAACTCTCCTTATTCATACTTTTCGAGCCAGCGGTTACTCACGGCCTTGAATGATACATCATGTTCAATCATAGACTTGAATACCCAACCTTCACGCTCAGGTTTAGCACCAATTTCAGACTTACCTTCAGCTAGCTTTAGTAGATCAGCAATCGTTTCGTCTGGTGCAATCTTACTGTTAAGGTCTACAATGGGTACATGCTGAATACCTAGTTGCTCGCATAGACTAATGCGGTCCATTGGTAGCAGATATTCACGCTTATCGATATCTACGATATCGAAGCAATAGAACTCACGACCAGTTAGCTTATAGCTGTTACCTTGAATACCTTCACCGATTAGCTCACCTTGAATGGCAAGGTTGCGACCAGTATCTTTAATTTTGCTAATTAGCTCATACTTCTGTTCAGCTTGCCAGAAACTGTTGTTTTCGTCAAACTTTAAATCAAGATTACGAGAACATACACCATGCTTAGGTGCACCTTCTTCATCGAGTTCATTATGGTTAACGTAAACAGTCATAGAACTACCATCTAATTTTTCCGAAATTTCAAATTCTACACCGTCAATTTTCCACTTCTCAAAAGCACGCGTGCAATTCTGAATACGCTCTTGGTCCGTCTTGGGAATAAATAAAGGGAAATTACCCTTAGCCATACCTGCTAGTTGGGCTGGTAGTGGCTTCTCGTATTTCAGAATGCCTAGAACTTCAGTTACATCGTCACCTTCATTGTAAAAGTTAATCCAATCTCCACTTCGAGTTTGTTCAGATAGAATCTGGACAGGCCGCAGCAACCCTTGACTCAGTTGTCCCTTCAGTCTAATAGTCTTCAGACGTTCACCTTCAACACCTTCGAAAGTCTTAGGGAAATGCCCCGGCTTAGTTAGGAATGGAGCAACAGAGGTAGGCACCCAAGAGTCCGGTTCCATGTAAACTACGAGTTCGTCTTGATTAAATTTACCAACTGAATCAACGACCCACCAACCATCTACACGATAGGCACAAATTTTATCCGCTCCGGGAATAGCTTTGATTTCAGCAATCTTGCGAATAGTTGCTAGTTTTCTTTCTGACATGATTCTAAATACTCCTTTGCTTTATTTAATCGAATAGGGTCATCTTTGAATAAACCTAAACCTTTATTACAAGCGTTACACAGCAAGCCACGAACATTACCTGTTGAATGATCGTGATCTATAGCAACTGCATTCAACGGTTGACCTTTGGACTTAGTAGGCATAATTAAAGGTTGTTCGCAAATTGAACAGTTCCCTCTAGCTATAATCCACAACAAATCAAACTCTTCTAACGTAAGACCATACTTAACTTTTAAGTGATGCTTTCTTTGTGCAAGACCTTTTTCAGTATAAATTTTACGTGCTTCATAAGAATGGTGTTTGCACAGTTTACCATGAGTTAGGTTGTCGCAGTCTTCTTTATTACATTTTTTTATTTTCTTAGTCATCTTTTTACATCAACATTCTCATAGCAACCTTTAGCGATAGCCTTCTCGGTTGCGCGATTTCTGTAGTGTACCAGACCACAACGTACACAGTAAGAATACCCGACTATTTTACCCGAGAAGTTGTGTGGGCGCAACACTAGGGTTTTCTTAGGTTGACTTATGTTGTACATTAGTACAAATTCTCCGAGTAAAGAGTTCTACCTTTGGCAGTATCGCCGCCAACCCTACGTTTAATCTGACCATTAGCTTCAGCTAGAACCCAAGCCTCTTGTCGAGTATAGAAGCTACCGAACTGGTCAATAAAACCTTGGATTGTTCTATCGCCACAGTCTGAGCTAATGTTATAGGAACGATGCTGTTCAAGCATAAATTGATCCCAATGCCTAACTCCGATAAGATATTGACCATTTTCACATTTGATAGCTGCGCATACAATCCAAGGTTTCATACTTTAATATCTCCTATTTGATTAAACTCAATTACTTCGACAGAAGCACCCTCAACTTCCGCTACACGGCTAAACAAATGGTCAAAAGTAGATTTACCATAAAGAGAGAACCCTTGGCCTTGCTTCGGGCACACATACACACTACCACTGATACCAGTGAAAGCCCAAGCATTTCCTCGGTCTTCAATAGATGTAATTCCACTGTTGATTTGCCAACTTTCGCCGGTGGTAAAACTTCCGTACCAAGTGCAGAAAACTTTGTAGATGATATCAGAATTAATCTGAAGTTTCACTACTACCCAACGGTCTGGTGTATATGTGTAGCTCATTACATATCCTCCTTAGAACGAATTGAATCAAATACAGGGAACCGAGGCTTATCTTTAGTACCCTTTGGGAACAACTTAAATTTACCGATCTGACCGATAACTTCACTTTGGTTTTCAAAGTAAAACTTACGTAGTTCATGTGTCAGCTTACCTGCCGATACAACGATTTCTGTGTCTGCTGGAATGATTATAGCACCACTTTGAGGGTCTAGCACATCTTTGATTAGACGCCCTTTGAAAGAACCTACAAGACCGTTAGGGGTCATGTTTTCTTGATGTGTACTGCGCTCGGTTCTACCTAGCTCATTGGTTACAGCTTCGTTACCGTTAGATTCACCTTCGATAATTTCGTCAATAATAAACTCACTATCTAAAAAACGTTTGATTCGCCATACTTGCATCTTACCATCAGAACGCCCGTGTTTGTAAAGACCCTTTGGATCACGTAGGATTGAACCCTCAAAACCAATGTCAAGATACTTAGAGTCTTTTTCTAAAAGTTCTTTTTCATTGTGAACTAGACTTGTAGCAACGATTGCAATATGTTTAATTAACGGATGATTGGCAAGGTCACAATAGACGTACTTTTCAAGTGCAGCCATACGTTCCATGTAAGGCAAACCTTCAGTCTCTTCTGTCACATAATCAAAGAGCCACCAAGTGAACGTATCAACTGAATCGTGACGACGCATAGCGCCACTGGTGAGCCTGCACAAATCAGGTGCAACAGGATTATCCCCTAGGATCATTTCACCATCAAAACCGTGGAACTCTGGGAGAGAAAACACTTGGGTTACGTGCTTATTCTCGTGAGACTTTAAACTACGTGCTAGCAGCTTACCGTTACGGTTAAGGGCACGCACCCCGTCAATCTTTGGAGAGATTAGACATGGGTACTTAACTTTACCTTCTCGCCAATCCGATGCCAACATAGGAGCAAATTTAGTCATTTATCATTTCCTTGTAATAAGTTACCTGTTTCTCTACAACTTTACGTGCAGCTTCTACAGCAGGGAAATTTTTAGTTTCAAGTAGCATCTTGTCTCGGATAACAACCAGACGACTCAACTCTTGTTGCGCTTCATCAATAATTTCCTGTGCTTTTGTCTGCTTATATTTCCAGTAGCTAATTGTGGAATTGACTGCAGCTAGACCTACAGAATTCTTATCGCTCATAGTTTTACCTCACAAATATTCTGAATGATATTAACCGCTTGGACAAACATCATTTGCTCTTGCGGTGCCAGTTGATACCAGTGTCGATTACCACCAAGGCTATCTCGGACTTTATAGTAAAACTTCTCTACGTCAGACATAACTTCCTTTCAATGTTTGTAGATTTCTTGTGCAATTTCGAAGATACGAACGTCAATATCAAAACTAGTTGAGTATGTTTCTGCATAGTCTTCTCAAGGATTTTTGTCTGTCCTCATGATAATCTTAAATGAATTATTGTTGTCTTTGTATTTTCCGATTACAATATATTTCTTCATTCTACACCTTCTTTCAAATAGTAGTTAAGCCACATATGAAAATACTGTTCGTATTCTCGGTTGATGATATAGTCATTATACCACCGTTTTGGTACGTGCAGCGCATGATTTTTGATGGCATCACGGGCATCGATCCTAGCTTGAACTTTATGTTCGTTACCTTTGTTAGTCATGAAGATTCCTTTGCTGCGTCAATCCTATGCTCACCGACAGGGCACCACTCTTCTCTATTCCATTCACAGATGGCAAAGTCTGAGACAACAACATGGGATGCCATTGGCTTGCATGTCAATGACCGCCACGCGGACAGGTATTTTTGACCTTGTTCAATCTGCTCATCAGTCAGGCTCATTGCTTCCCCTTGATGTTGTGGTGGCGCTCTACTGCGCGGGCCAGCATCAGCGCTTTGTTTAGTGACGGGACATTGAGCGAGCAGATTTCAAACCACTCCTCTTTGATCTGATCTGCTGTCATCGGCTCGCTGGGCTGTTGCTGGTGGGTGTAGAGCGGTTCGCTCATGCCCGGCATGGCTTCATTGACCTGCTGCCACCGCCCTTTTTCGCCACCAAAGTTGCGCAGGGTGATCCTGCGGGCCACTTCCTGCGCAACCGGCGCTTGCTGCGATGGCGCTGCGGAGAGC
>JACCDV010429316.1_pt1 | contig 85669 bp, 68 predicted proteins | sample 7446131 | NCBI WGS metagenome assembly JACCDV01 (sample SAMN15323448, study PRJNA562643) | freshwater metagenome | isolation source: river surface water | place: USA:Blue River Watershed | collected 2017-08-17
GCCATTTGTGGGCCAAAGGCAAAAGAGAATAGTGTAATTATCAATAGTCTATATCTTCCGAATGTGATTGTTGCTGGTTCAGAAAAAATAGCTACTCTACCCTTCTTGAAAGATCGTTTTATTGAAAATAAAACTCTCTTTTATGTTTGTCAAAACAAAACCTGTCAATTACCTACCGAAGATTTTCAAGAGGCGATTAACCAACTTTTTTTGAAGTCGTAATCATAAAGTCTTTTAAATAGTACGGTTCAAAATAAGCCACATCTTCGAAGTTGCTATCTTGAAATTTAGAAAAACTCAAAGCACTCATATCATTTGCTGAAGGAAATTTTATGTCTTCTAAAAAAACAAAATTAGGGCTATTCAAAACTGTTTGACATTTAGCTGCACAATCTCCGACAAAGTAAATTGTCTCAGAGAATGTACTGAATGAATCTTCTGTAATAATTTCTGCTTGAACTTCACGTTTTTGTTCTAAATTACTGTCAAAAATAGCACTATAAACTTCCATTCTGCGGGCATCGAGCATTGGAATAATTAAACCTTCCCTACCCTTTACTTGCGAAGCTAAGACTTGTAAAGTATCTATTCCAATTAAAGGGATATTTAACGCATAGCACAGCCCTTTTGCTGCTGAAACACCTATTCGCAATCCAGTATAAGACCCTGGCCCTTGACTCACCGCTACAGCTTGCAAATCCTGAAAAGGGATACCAGATTCTTGTAAAATTGTTTCGATAAAAACATGTAATTGCTCTGCATGTGAATACCCTTCTTCAGCAATTTCTTTGCAAAGAATTGTCTGCCCATTTTTAGCCAGAGCCACTGAACAGTTTTTAGTAGCTGTTTCTATATTTACAATGTAACTCAAGATCAATTATTTCTTATCTTTTTTATTTTTACTTTATCTCCAGAATTCAGCTCTTTTGATACGGTGGTATAGGGACCTGTTATCACAACATCCCCTTTTTGAAGACCTGTCAAAACTTCAATATTTGTATCATCTTGGATACCTGTTTTGATTACTCTAATTTTAGCTTTATCGCCTACTTTTAGAAAAACACATTCAAATTTCTTATCACTTTTAGGAGCAGTTTTTTTCTCTTCAGGGTCTTCTACTTTAATTTCCTTTACTGCAGTAGTATCTGATTTAACCACCACAGAACTTATCGGAACTGCTAATACATTTTTCTTAGTTTTAGTAATAATATCAACTGTAGCGGTCATTCCTGGTCTGAATGGAGAATATGTAGAAGGCTTGCCTTCTAACAAATCTTGATACGATTCTTTTAGGATTCTAACTTTAACTTTAAAGTTAGTAACCTGATCTGCCGTCAATGCTGAGCTTGCTGAATTTGCAATACTAGTCACAACTCCTCTGAATTCTTTTTTCAAATAAGCATCCACTTCTACTTTAGCCTGATCTCCAACCTTGATCTTTACAATATCATTCTCATTAACATCAACCTCAACCTCCATATTGTTCAAATTGGCAACTCTTAAAATCTCCGTCCCGGCCATTTGTTGGGTTCCTAAAACTCGCTCTCCTAATTCCACATTCAATACTGATACTGTCCCATCTGCAGGAGCGTAGATAACCGTTCTTCCTAAATTATCTTTAGCCTCATTTACAGTAGCTGATGCGCTTTTTACATTATAATATGCCGATTCTTTGGTTGACTTTGCCACTTCAAAAGTAGCTATTGATTTATCCCAATCAGCTTTAGAAATAATCCCTTTTTGAAATAGCATTTTGTTTCTTTCGTAATTAGCTTTTGCTTCATTAAAAGAAGCTTCAGCTTGCTGCAAATTAGATTTACTTCCTGACAAATTAGCGGATGCTCTATTCAACCCAGAAGTATATAAATCAGGATTAATTTTTACTAATAAATCTCCTTTTTTTACAACTTGACCTTCTTTAATTGGCAATTCAATGATTTCACCCGAAACCATTGATGCAATTTTAACTTCTATTTCTGGCTGAATTTTTCCAGTAGCAGAAACCGTTTCTATAATAGTTGAAGAAGCGACATTTACAGTTTCTACTTCTTTACCTTCTTCTTTATTACCAATTATACCGGTTTTTGCTAAAACGATTAATACAGTAATCAAAGCAACTGCTGTACCTACTAAAATATATACTGTTTTTTTTGACATAATAAATTAATTTTTAATAATTGGTATTCCGAAGTAGAATTCTAGTATTTTAATTTTAAAAATATAATCGTATTTCGTTCGCAACACTTCTGAATGGGCATTTACTAATAAAGTTTGAGCTTGTGTATAATCAAACGCATTCATCAAACCTACAGCAAACTTTTCTTTAGCATAATTAAATGCTTCTTGTCTTGCCTCTAAAGCTACTATTGCTGCTTCATTAGCTTTTAAAGCGCCTTGTGCATCTGTAAAAGCTGTAAAAACATTGCGTTGTAAATCTAATTCTTGTTGTTCCAAAGCAATTTTTGATTTTTCTAAATTCACTTTTGAACGCTCTACATTATTCTTTATTGAGAAACCATTAAACACCGGAACCGATAATTGAAATCCAAAATTTTGTCCTTTGTTGTTACTAAACTGATTCCAAAACTTTGGAGCAGGTTGCATTACTACTGAATTTCCTGAAATTGTTGCTATTTCAGCATAGGAGATACGTGTATTAAAGCCATAAAAACCTTGTAAGCTTGGTTGAAAAGCTCCTTTGGAAATTTGAACATTTTTTTGAGCAATCTCTAAGTTAGTTTGTGCAATTTTAAGTTCTGTCCTAATCATTTTTGATTTTTCAAATATAGTAGTTGGAGATTGTGACAAAATGGATACATCTTCTTTTATTTCAGATGCATCAATCACATCAAAATCCTCAAACTCTTTCAATTGTAATAATTGAGCCAAGCTCAATTTAGATATTAACAATCTATTGTAAGCAATTACAACGTTTTGTTGGTTTTGAGCTAAATTAGCTTTAGCATCCAAAACATCCCCCCTAGGAATTGCTCCTGCATTTACTAATTCGATGGAGCGAGCTAATTGTTTTTCATTTATCGCTAATTGCTCTTGTTGCACTTTAAGATTCTCCTTATTAAAAAGCACCTGTAGAAACGCATTTGCTACATTTAAAGCTACATCTTCTTGCATTTTTAGCAATTGGTATTTTGAAGCAACTAATGCTAAATTAGCCTTTCTTAAATTATTTTGGTTTTGCAATCCCTTGTAAATGTCAATTCCAAGATTCGCACTCCCTGATGAATATTGATTTGTTTGATTTCGTAAAATTCCAGTGGTAATATCTTGGTTTAAACCAATATTCCATGAATGATTTGTAGTCGCATTAATTGATGGAAGAAAATTACCTAAAGCACTTTTTGTGTCAATTGTAGCTGCTTTAGTATCTAGCTCTGATTGTTTAATCGTTATATTATTGCTTAAAGCATACTTCACGCATTCTTCTAGCGTCCATTTTTTTGATTGCGCCTTAATTGATAATCCAAAAAGAAGGAGCACAATATAAATTAAACAACTATTTCTTTTCATATTATTCAAATGAATGTTCTAAAAATATACACAAATTTAAGGTTTCTATGCTAAAGTATCAGAAATACTATAACAATTATTTTAAACCAAAACTAATTAGACTATAGAATCCCCTAATTGTTACAATTACAATCGAAAATATAATTCTTTTAGTAAATTTGACAATCAAACACAAATGCAATGCAACGATTTAGCAATCTTATTATCCTATTCCTTTTATTAACCATAACAACCAACTGCTCTACTTCTTCTAAATTAAACACATTTAAACCCGAAGCTGATGACGCGGTCCCTTTAACCTATGAAAAGATTCCTTCTTTTATCAATTTACCTGTCTCAATACAATTAAAAGATATTGAAACCAAAACAAATAATTTTTTAACCGGTTTAATTTATGAGGACAATACCTTTGAAGACGACAATATAGCAATCAAAATTTGGAAAATTGCTCCGATTACTATTGAAAACAATTCCAAAGAAAACAATGGGAAACTAAAAATAACTCTTCCCCTAAAAGCAACTATAAAATATAGGATTGGCACTCGGAAACTTGGTGTTGATTTGTATTCTATAAAAGAATTTAATCTCAACGGAATCGTACATTTAGTAAGTGATATTCATCTAACAAATTGGAAACTTACCACAAAAACAGCTTTAGAATCATTAGATTGGTTAGAAGCTCCTACGATGGTATTTATGGGAAAAAATGTACCTATTACATTTTTGATAAATTCTAGCACAGCCCTTTTCAAATCTAAGATAGAACAGAAAATAGACGAATCGATTGCAAAATCAATGGATTTCAAACCCAATGTTCTAAATGCTATAGAAAAGATATGTATTCCATTTCAGATGAGCGAACAGTATGAAAGTTGGCTAAGAATGAATCCTTCTGAAATTTATAGTACTGATGCTGTTATCAAAGACCAATCTGTTTTTTTAGCTATAGGAATTAAATGTGAAATGGAGACCTTGATAGGAAAAAAACCTGATTCAAAATTTGACAGCAAGACCATTATATTTAAACCTGAATCTAAAATACCGAATAAAATTGCAGCAAACATAGTAGCCGTATCTAATTATGAAGAAGCCTCTAGGATAATAAATAAAAATTTTGTTGGCCAAGAATTTAGTTCTGGAAAGAAAAAAATTAAAATACAAAATACATCTATCTGGCACAAGAATAACAAAGTGATAGTTGCTTTGGATGTATTAGGTAGTGTCAATGGCACCATTTATTTAACTGGTATTCCAAAATACAATGAAGCTTCGCATGAAATTTATTTTGACCAAATGGATTATGCTTTAGACACCAATAGTAAACTCCTAAAAACTGCTAATTGGTTAGTCCAAGGATACATTCTCAACAAAATTCAATCGAAATGTAGGTATTCGATTCAACCCAATTTAGAAGAAGGTAAAAAAAACATGATGAACTATCTGAAAAATTATTCCCCTATGCCCGGCATCTTTATTAATGGTAAAATCGATAGCATTCAATTTAAGAAATTGCAATTAACAAACCAAGCAATTATTGCTTTCTTGAGAATTGACGGAAAAGTAAGCATTGCTATAGATGGGCTAAAATAAATTATTTTTTTCTCATTCTATAGATAGCGTATCCAATACCCCCAGCTAATAGATAAGGAACAACCATTAGGTACACTATTCCATCATTTACCGCCTCCGCTTTTGTTTTATTTCCTTCGCTAGTTAAGGATGCCCTACACATAGCACATTGAGCATTTGAAGCAATGGACAAAAATAAAAAGAGTACGAGATAAGCATATAACTTTAGTCTTTTCATCATTTGCCACTCTCTATTCACTAAAATTTTATTAATGAGCATAATACGGTGCTATCATTAGGTAAACAATTACTCCAGTAACAGCCACATATAACCATATTGGGAAAGTGATTTTAGCAATTTTTTTATGTTGATCAAACTTAGCCGCTAAAGCACGTACATAGGTAATTAAAACTAGCGGTATTACCGCAATAGATAACAAGATATGAGAAATTAAAAGAAAGAAATAAACAAATCTAATAAAACCATCCCCTCCAAATTTAGTAGAATCAGCTGTCATGTGATACGCCACATACATTACTAGAAAAGCCAATGACAAAGCAATAGCTAAAGTCATTAAACGTTGATGTATAGCCTTATTTCCTTTTTTAATAGCTACAACCGCACTTACCAAAACTATAGCTGTAATTCCGTTAATAGTAGCGTATATAGGCGGTAAAAAAGATAAAGGCTCAACATTATAACCCAAATCTTTTAATTTAACTCCGAATAAAATTGCCACTACCACAGGTATTAAAATGGATACCAATACGATTAACTTGTTGTACTTTTGATCTACTGTTGAATTCTCTTTCATCTTTATTCTTTTAATAATAGTTTAATATCTTCTTGAATGTTTTTTACTCCTTCAGGATCTAAGCCATCATAATACAGTATTGGATTACCATAATTATCTTTACGACAACGGATATTTCCATTTTTATCAATCAGCGCAAATAACCCTGAATGCTCAAACCCTCCATTCACTTTACTGTTTTCTCCAGCATACAAATTAAATCCTTTATTAGCTAGATCAAAAATATTTTTTTTATCTCCTGTCAAAAAATGCCAATTTGAGGATTGCACTCCTAATAAACTTGCATGCTCTTTCAACACCTTAGGTGAATCTTTTTCAGGATCAATACTAATGGAAGCAATCCCAAAATTAGGATTCCCAAAAAATTGTTTTTCAATAGCTAACATACTTAGATTCATTTTCGGACAGATTGTAGGACAACTTGTAAAGAAAAATTCGACAACATAGACTTTGCCTTTGTAAGTAGCATCAGAAATTTTTTGATTATTCTGATTAATCAATTCAAATTTAGGGGATGGCCCAATCTTCATCAAACTCTCATTTTCTGAATGACCATTTGTTACTTTATCTAATCTATCTGCCGAAGTAACTGCGCCATTTTGTATTCGGTCTAGAATTTTTGGAACAACAAGAATTCCAAAAATTAAGATAATAAAAGATATTCCGATATAAGACTTATTCTTCATAGCTATTACCTTTAAATTTGTCTAGAAGCATTGTGATTTTTTTTAAGTGCAGCTCGATATTCGTACAAAATCACTTTAAAATCATCTAACATTTCGTTACTTAGTTCCGAGGGATGAAATGTATCGTAACCCTCTTTATATTCTTTATTTGCTTTTCTTCCCCTAAGGTTTCTTTCCTTATCAATAATAAAAACATTAGAAGTCCCTGTAGCAGTATCTAAAGGGCTTATTAATTTTAATTGTTTATAATACTCCTGTATTTCTTGTGGTGTTGCAAAAATAAATTGCCATTGAGACATGTCCGTAAATGCTTCAAAAGCATCGTTTATTTTTTTTGCATCTTTTTCTGTGCCAATAGGACAAATATAAACAAACTGCAAATCTTTGAACCCGTGATATCTTTGATATATTTTCTGATTTAAATTAAATAAATTCCCTCTGTTTTTAATCAAATTATTTCCTGCAAAACCTAGAATAGTAATCTTCTCATTTAAACTTATTCTTTTACCTTGTAATGATTTCCAATTGCCAAAATCAGCAGTTTTAGGTGTTATTACAGGCAATTTAGTATAACTATTTACCCCTGTTGCAAAAAAAAGATAAGCAACGAGAGGCAAAACAAAGAGAGCAAATAGAACTATGTTTTTTTTCATTTGAGAAAAGTAATTTATGTAACGACAAAAATAAAAAAAGGCACGCAAAGCGTACCTTTTTTTTAAATTAATATCTTGTTAAAAATTCCATTTAATAGTAGAATTTTTGAAAACCTCGTAAATGTAATTCCCTTCAGTCAAAAGAATAAAAAGAAGATATAATACTAAAAATACTACGGGAAATACTACTGAATTTCGTAAAGAAGCTTTTTCGCCCTCAATATGCATAAAAGCCCAAACAATATAATATGCCTTAAAAATAGTTAAACCATAAAATATCCAATTTAATAAGTTCATACCAATAAAATTATTCATATGAAGTGATTCAGGCTTAACAATACCCAAAATAACTTCTATAATTGTAACTACAGATAATATTCCGAAAACTTTCCAGATTCTGCTAGTATTTGATGCGTGTTCGTGTGACATTATAATTACTTTTTTTTTGAAAATTAAACAAGATAGAATACTGTAAATACAAATACCCAAACTAAATCTACAAAGTGCCAATACAATCCAACTTTCTCTACCATTTCATAACTTTTTCTTTTTTCGTAAGTTCCCAAAAGAACATTAAAAAAGATAATGATATTAATAATTACTCCAGAGAAAACGTGGAAACCGTGAAAACCTGTAATGAAGAAGAAGAAATCAGCAAACAATTTATTTCCATATTCATTTCTTATCAGATTAGCTCCTTCAACTACAATCTTAGCATCTTTCAATCTTGCTTCAGACTCTTCTCTTGACAAAATTGTTTTCATTTTATCTTTAGAAATAGTCTCTGTTCTAATTAATAAATCTGGATGAGCAGCAAAACCAGCTTGAACCTCTGCAACTGAATACGTTGGCAAAGTTGGTTCATCCATAAACCATTTTGCTTTATTTCTTGATAATTGCTCTCTTTCTTCTGGTAAAGTAACAGCAAAGTCAGCCAAAGCCACCCTATGACCTTCTTTATCAACAAACTGAAGTAAACTACCTCCTTTTGTCTCTATAGCACCATACTCACCTTTAATAAAATTTTTCCATTCCCATGCTTGAGAACCAACGAAGATTAAACCACCGATGATAGTCAAAAACATATAAATAGTTACCTTTTTCTTATTTAATTGATGTCCTGCATCAACGGCTAACACCATTGTTACAGACGAAAAAATCAAAATAAATGTCATTAACGCCACATAATACATAGGAGCAGATACTCCATGCATAAATGGAAAGTGCGTAAACACCTCATCAGCCAAAGGCCAAGTTTCAATAAATTTAAATCTAGAAAAACCATAAGCGGCTAGAAATCCAGAGAATGTTAAAGCATCGGATACGATGAAAAACCACATCATTAATTTCCCATAACTTGCTCCCATTGGCTCATTTCCGCCTCCCCAAGTTTTTTCTTCACTATTTGCAGTAGTAACTGTAGCTCCCATAAAAAGTTATTCGTTAAAAAGTTCCCAAATTTACGTTTTTTTCTTATTTAAAGAAAAATAAAAATAAAAATAAATAAACCCATAGAATATCTAGAAAGTGCCAATACATCGCACCTAGTTCAATTCCAAGAGTTTGTGTTGAATTGTATTTTTGTTTAAAATGATTATAAATTATAATTAAAAGCGAAATTATCCCTCCAGCTAAGTGCAACAAGTGCATTACAGTAACAATGTAAAGAAAGGTAGTCGTGATTGAACTCGCTTGTCCTGTAAAGTAATATCCCTCAGAAACAATTTGACCAAATCCTGCAAATTGTAAAATCACAAATGCAATTCCTAGTCCTAAAGTAGTCAAAAGAAATGCTGTTGTTTTTGATTGCTCATCTTTTTGTATTGCTTTTTTTGCTAAATGAAAAGTTAAACTACAACCTATAATTGTAATTGTACTCCAATAAAAAGCAGATGGCAATTGAAAATCTTTCAACCAATCGGCTCTAGATTTACTTACTACAAAAGCACTAGTAAGACCTGCAAACATCATAGTCATACTCACCATTGCAAACAACAAAATCAATTTGGCCGATCTTGACTTTCTAGCTTTTTCTTCGTCTTGTATCATTGTTACTCCTATTTCTATCTTAAAAATTTGTCAAATATATAAACTAATTGCAATAACGTAATATACGAAACACTCACTAACATTAATGTTCTTGCTGCTTTAGCGGTTCGCAATTGGTACAATCTCACCGCAAAGAATAACATCCATATGCCAAGCAAAAATACAATAATTGCTGTAATTGGTGTAATATATAGTTGCCCAGTGTAGCCTAAAACCGGTAAAAGCGAAGCAATTATCAACCAAACTGTGTATAATATAATTTGCAAAGCAGTTCCTTTGTCTTTTTTACCTGTAGGCAGCATAAAAAAACCCGCTTTTTCGTAATCTTCGTACAAAAACCAACCAATTGCCCAAAAATGAGGAAATTGCCAAAAAAACTGAATTAAAAACAAGGTACCTGCTTCAATACCAAAATTACCCGTTGCCGCAACCCAACCTAACATAAAAGGAATCGCGCCTGGAAAAGCTCCAACAAATACAGACAATGAGGTAACCGTTTTTAATGGTGTATAAACACTCGTATATAAAAAAATAGAAATTGCCCCAAACATCGCTGTTTTAGGATTGATGGTATAAAGCAATAAAATTCCTATTATCGTAAGCAAACTCGCAATCCACAAGGCAACATTAGACTGCATTCTTCCAGAGGGTATAGGACGATTTTTGGTTCGATCCATCAAAGCATCTAAATCTTTTTCGATCACTTGATTAAAAGCATTAGAAGCGCCCACCATACAATATCCACCAATAGCTAATTTTAATAATACAATCCAATTAAAAGGAGCAGAATTGGCTTCTCCAAGTACAAAACCGGCAATAGAAGAAAACACAACACTTACAGCTAAACCAGCTTTAGTAATTGCTTTAAAATCGACAAAAATGGATGTAAAAGAAAAAGTACTCAATGTATTTGGTGTAAAACTGGCGCGAAGATACAAATAAGATTATAGAATGAAGAAACAGAAAAATGATTTTTTAATAAATAAAAAAGGCTTTTACCTATCAAAAGTAAAATACAAATACCCACTTAACAATAGAATTAAAACTTCAAAAACTACCAAAGAATTAATAATTCCAATAGAGTCAGCCAAAAATCCTAAAACTACTGCTGGAATTCCAAAACCAACGTAACCAAAAAACATATAACCCGAAACCCCTCTTGCTTTTTGACTCCCACTCAAATCAGCTATAATAGCCAATCCTCCTTGATAACTAAATCCATACGCCGCCAATCCAATGAACGCTGTTCCTAATAGCACTACTGGTAAAATTCCAAAATTAGAACCCACTATAACCAACCCGAATCCAAAAGGAATAATAGCAAATCCTAACTTAAGACTTGTTTTAGGCTGAAATCTTTTTCGAATAAAAGGTTGTATTAATCCACCAGTCCAATTAATCAACACCAAACAAAATCCCGCATAAGCAGTCAAATGAAAGGTTGCTAATTGAGTGGGGATTATTGCGATAACAACACCTGTAGCCGCCCAACAAATTGCAATTGACAAATTAACTGGAAACGACCCCTTGGGAAAATAGGGTAATCTCACTACTGACCCTCCTATTGGTGACAACTTAGGCAAAGTAACGGATAACAGAATCCCTATTACTGTAATTGCAATAGCAATGAAATAGGTAGCAGGCAAATACGTAAAATGAATTAACAATGCTATACTTGTCATGAAAGCACCTCCACTAAATCCAATTGCCGTTGCCATAGAAGTCGCATTAGCTGCTCTAACTGAGGCATCTGCATTTGGATGAACAATTTCTGAAATATAAGCAGTACCTGTTCCCATACTCAAAGCGAGCGCAACCCCTTGAAAGAATCTAGAAAAAATCAAAGCATATACTGTTGGAAAAACAGTAATAATCAAATTGGATGATAATGCTAAAAACAAACTAAAAAGCAATACTGGTTTTCTTCCTATTCGATCTGAAATCCCACCTAAGAAAATATAACAAGGCAACATACCTACTATATAAGCAGACAAAACCAAAGATGTTTGTCCGTTATTTAAACCTGCCACTGCAGCATACGGTCTAAAAAGAGGCATCGATATATTGACTGCCAACGTAATCAAAAACAAAGCAAACGATATGATTGAGGTAGATTGTAATTTCATCAATCAGAATATGAAAAATCCCACCGAAGCGGGATTGAATTAATATTTTTAAAATAAATTATTTTTTAATTTGATCAGTAAAAAAGACAAAACCAAAAGCAATAATAGCGCCGAAAAAATTAGCTAAAACATCCAAGAAATCTCCACTTCTAGACGTTGCAAATTGATCTTGCAAGATTTCTATTCCTATCCCAAATAGAAACGAGAAAAGAACCACCGCCACAAGAAGTTTTAATTGATTCTTTTTTTTGACTTGTTTTTTGAAAAACAAAAACCAAAGTATCGTAAATACAAAATGAAAAAAAGCGTGAACTAGTTTATCTAAATTAGGGATATTGACTGCAGGAATATCATTAGAAGGTACCAAACAAAAAAAGAGTACTACGCCTGTCCAACATAATGCTACCCAAAAAAAAAGATTTTTAAGCACCAATCAATTCTTTGTATGATTCACTTGAAAGTAATGAATCTATTTCTCCTAAATCAGATACTTTAACTTTAATCATCCAACCTGCGCCATACGGATCTGTATTTACATTCTCAGGTGTACTTTCTAATTCTTCGTTAAATTCGATAATCTCTCCAGACAAAGGCAAAAACAAATCAGAAACTGTTTTCACTGCTTCTACTGTTCCAAAAACTTCGTCTTTATCTAATTTTTGATCCAAAGTTTCAACTTCTACATAAACAATGTCACCTAATTCTTTTTGGGCAAAATCAGTAATTCCAACTGTAGCGACATCTCCATCAATACTAACCCATTCGTGATCTTTAGTATACTTTAAATTTGCAGGTATATTCATAATATTTCAATTATTTATAATTGGGACAAAGGTACTATCTTCATTTGAAATTTGGATTAGAATTGAAAATTAATTTCCAAAATTATATCGAAGAGTAAAACCTGAACGGATATTTGTTAAAGGAAAAGTAGTAGATACAACTGCCTTTGAAAAAGAATGATCGTAATAGAAGATGGCGGTTAAATTTTTACTTAAAGAATAATCTGCTGTAATTTTTAAGGTCCAAATATTTTGCCCTGCTGCTAATTGATTTTTAATATAATCTAAATACCTTACTATTGTTTTATTGTCTCTTAATGATAAATCTGCTCTGACATTAATATCACTTTTAATAATTCCAGTAGGACTATCTGCTAATCGCGATGAAAAAATAACATCTTTGAATCTATATCCTAAACCAACCACATATTCTAATCCATTAACCTCTGTCAACAGATTATTATCAAAACTCATTGACAGAGCCCTATCTTTTTTAATTTCTGTTAAAACCTTTAACGAATTTTTCAATTCCATATCGATTCTAACCAATGGACTAAATTGTTCCACTAAATTAACATTTGACATTATTGTTGGATTAAAATAATTTCCGTTTTTATCTACCCCATTTGGATTTTTATCAAACTCAAAATTAGATCGAAACGCATTAATAGTATACGAAGATCTATAATTATGTTGCAGAGAAATACGCTTAAAATTTTTCTTAAAAAATTCATAGCGCATAAATCCATTATATCGTAAAGACCAATTAGGCAGTGGAATACTTTTAAAAATTCCCAAGGAAGTATTTGATGCATTTTCTCCTGAGTAAGCAGCTAAAAAAGCAGGCAATAAAACTGCCTGATTATTCTTGCCAAAACCTATTGGGAAACCATCCGCAGCAATATTAGCTGGATTTGTTATATCTATACCACGTTGAACAGCCAATCTATTTGCTATAACTAATCTATTTTCTCTAAAATCATCAAACGCAACAGACGAATTTGCATCACTAGCCAAGAATGATGTTTTAATTAAAACCGTAGAAATAGAAAAAATACCAGATGAATATGGTGATCTAGCGTTATATACGCCATTGGCGACATCATACTGTTCCGAAAAATTTTCAGAATACGATCGATCTAAATTCAAATCAATTTTTAAATCAGGAAATACATCCATATTGGCAGACGCTTTAAAAATCTTATTTTTTACTTGAGTAAAGTTTTGATTAAATTCTGGGTAATTAGTCAACCAACCTTGCTTTGCAGCTTCATACCTCACATCATCTTGGCTTCCAAAAACAAAACCTAAGGTTGGCTTAGACGTTCCAAAAAAACCAATACTAGGAGTATAACCAGGCAATACAGTTCCACTATTGGAAGTATAATTCATTTGAATATTTTTTACACTCGTCAAAACACCCATTATTCCATCTACAAATAAATTAGATTGTTTTTCTTGCTTATTAATCTTAACCACTTTTTCTCCTGGTTTTGGAGGGGTGACCGTATTTGATTTTAGATTTGTTGGGACCTTGGGCTTAGTCAATCCTAAATACCTGTACAAAGTCTCCATATTTAAAGTTGCATTCAAATTATTTGAATTTGCATTTTGAATAGTATTCCCTAAATTGTATGAAGTTCCAGCTATATCAATCTTTGATAGTGCCTCTGAGGTACGTTGCCAACTGTAATCGGCAGTATAGGAATAATTTGCTCTTACAAAACTTAAAAGAGGAATCTTACTAATTGGAAGTTCATAATTGACAACAACTTGTTGTTGGTGCTGATTTGGGGTTCCAATATTCCAATAATCATCCCAAACTGTCAGCCCTTCTTTTGAGGTATTATCAGGATTCAAATAACTTTTAACAATATTCCCTGAAGAGGCCGCATAATTTAATTTTAAAGATTTGGATAAATTGTAATTAAATCCATATTGATAATTAAATGCATAATTTCTTCTAAATAATGCATCTAAACCTATTCCTTCTACACCATCCACTTGCCTAAATTGTTGACGATTATACTGTCTTACTATGTCTGTGTTAAAGGTAACTGAAGCAGGTAAAAAATTAAAATTAAAATCTTGAAGTAATTTCCAGTAATTACTTTTTTTCATTAATCTTGCTTTCTTAAAGGGTTCGATCGCTTTTGAATTAAAAGTATATGCAAAATCCACGGAAGAACTTACTTGCTGGTCTGAATAATCTTCAATTTCAAAATCATGTCGTTTTACTTCATTAATTGATTGAGACAACGTAAAATTTTCGATATCATAAATATGCGTTTTTTTCTCACCCACTCTTTCTTTTCTTACCCCTATAAAATTAATACTAGTACGTTTTGTATAATCAATTGCTCTGTTCCGAATATTTGCTTTATTAGAAGCAGCAGTAGTATTATCTAATAACTTATTTAGCCTAATATCCTGATTGAAAGGATCGTATTCAGGAGTAATTACTTCTTCTGCTACACCGAAATTGAATGGTAGGTTAACTCCCCATTTCTTTGGCAATAATTTTCCTAAACTAAAATTAGTAACAATATTATACTGTTGAATATCTTCCCTGCTCCTCTCATTTGGCCCTTGTTCTAAAGCCCCAAAACCAATAGTGCTTTTTTTACCCGAAGCCGAAACTGTAGCAAAATCAGCCATATTTGAATCAACATTTAAAATAGCAGCCATCCCTCCTTTATTATCCATATCAGCCAGTCTGAGCTCATTAAACCAAACTTCTCCCTTAATTCGCCTAGAAATTTCATTACTCTTTACACCCACCATCAAGGTTCTAACTAACCCAAAATTAGGATTACCCTTTATTCCTAATCGCAGCATATTTGACTTACTTGTTAATTTTGGATTTAATTCATCTTCATTTTGATAATAAATCCCATCCTGAGGGAGTGTTGTAGGGTCAATACCCATTGACTTAATTTTTAATTGCGTTAGCAACTCTAAATTCAAATCAATCTGATTTTCTTCAGGCCAAACCACTTCTGGGCTTAATGGCGAACATCCTGAATTAGCCGAAGAGGAAGGCAAAGTTACTTTTAGTGGAATTTCTATTTGATAAAAATTTTGAGTAAAATCATTCCCAAAACGAATAAATCCTATCATTTGGTTGTCGCGAATGGCAATTTCATTAGGCAAAGACTCTGCATGCAAAAACATCTTCAATTTATTAAATTGGCGCATGTCTACACTAACATTTTTAAACACCGCTCTTGAATCTCCTGACTCTAATCCATCTCCTGACACTCTCAAAGAAAGTGATTGCTCATCCTGATTAATCACCGTGTTATTATTATACAACTGCTCTCGCACTACCCCTGGAGGTGTAATATAATTAATTGGGCATCTTTCATTATTTTGTTGAATATTTACTGCTAAAACATCCAAATCCGTTCTGTCATCGTCAACATTTGTATCTCTAAAATCCAATGTATTAGTATACCTTCTCCATTCTCCTCGAACCAAATCTAATGATCCAAAACGAAGTGTTACTGGACTAGAAAATCCTGTTAGAAACATTCTCATAAAACGAATTGATCGAAAATCTGTAATTGAGCCTATTGTATTTTGAGGTTGGGATACTGGAATTTTAAACTGTATCCAACGCGCATCGGTTGTTGATCCATTTGGTAACTCAACCTGAGTACTTCGAATATCAGTAATATAATTTTGCCCTACTGTCATATTAGGCGTCATATCAATGCTATACTCATAATATGCATTAATTGTATTCATTGTATTATCCCTATTGATATCTTCAACATCTGGTATCGTAGTTGACCCTCTATTAGGGGTGTCTACTGAAACAGCAGAGTTACCATCTGTCCCATTATAATTTTTATATCGATCCAATACACTTCCTGTAGTATTAAGATAAAAAGTATAGTCATCTGCTGCTGGGTCAGTCTCTGAAGAAAAATTGGTGTATGTTGCAGCTTCGTCATCATTTATTAAACCGTCTAATCCAATATCTTGATTATTTCTATTAGTAGTATTCCCATCAAAAGTGTAAATTAGAGATTGAGAAGCAGGAACATTTCCCCAAATAGGTCTTGGATTCACTAAAATCTGATCTGTTCCTAATCCATTTTCATATTGTTTTCTACCATCCTTTAAAACGTCTTCTGAAATTTCTCCAAGATTAAAATAGATTTTTCCCGAGTTAGACAATGGAGAAGCTCCTTGACCAACATACGGATCCAGCACCCAAAACTGAATGTATTCAACATTGCCTTGTTCAAAATTAGTAGAATTAATTGCACGCATAATTCCCCCATAATTTCCTCTTGGATTTGAAGCAGTATTAGGATTGTTATTATAAGGACCTCTTTCGGAAGGATAATAAGATAAATCTAGAGTATTTATCACTTGAGATTGTCCTTGAACAATGTCTGTCAAAGGATATAATTCTTGACTAAAAATTCTTCGAGTAGAGTTTTGAGAAAGATCTTCCGAAGTAATTCCCACTGGTTTTTGAGTATAAAATAAAGGATCAATAGAATACCATGCTAGCTTGGCTCTTTTAAATCCATATGATAAATCATTTGAACTTTCGTTAAAATTATAAGCACTTTCCGAATCATTTACCGGAGTCGAAGACAAACTCCATGCCAAAGGGGAACGCATATCAATTGTAGATTGAGAACCTTCAAAATCATCTACATAAATTGTTGATTCCCCTTGAAATTGATCTGCTTTTGGGGTATCCGGTTTTAAAAAGGCAATTTCTCCTTTTACTGAAAGATTAGATGGAACATCGGTATCTATATTAGGTAATTTGTTTGCTAAACGAGTTAAGAAAGGTACTTCAGATGAAAAAGCAGTATTAAATCCAAAAATTGTATTATTGACCGATTCTTGTCCAAAACTTGACTTTTGCGTAAATGGCCTTTCTGTCATTTTTAAGAAAGTGGCCCCTACCAAAAACTTATCGGAAATCTTATGCTCTACATTTATTCCCATAAACCTCCTTGTTTGTTGCCCAAAAATGGAATTATTTTCCAACGAAACTTCAACAGGAGTATTTGAAGCCTGTAACGAAGGGTCTAAAATCTGAACACGCCCTAACTGATAATTAACACTATAATCTATTCCCTCTACCAATACTCTCCCTGCGGCAGTAACTCTAACTGAACCTTGAGGTACATTAAATGCTCCTATAGGTATTCCATCACCAGTAGAAGATTTGTATTTCCCTCTCAATAAGAATTTATTTTTTTCACTATCTTGTAGTGCTCCTGATTGAGTATTTCTATACATATTCCTGAATACATATTTCTTTTGATTCGCATTATATGTATCCACATCACTATATCTTTCTCCTGAACCTAGATTAGCTAATTTTGAAAAAAGTAATTCTCCAAAAGGCTCCTTAACTGTAAATATAATTCGACCATTTTGAGTATCAATAGTTAATCCTGGCATAAAATCAAAAAAACCATCTCCACCTACTTGTGGATCATTGTTATAATTAAGTTTATCTAAATTAAACAGCTTTAATAGCGGCGTTTCTGCAACCTTATTATCAGGTGTAGGATTCAAAGGAAAAGAGCTTCCTACTACTGGAGTAATATAATTTAAAGGAGATGGATCAGTATATAAAATATTAAATCTAAAATCTTCTTTTTTCAGCTGGTAGGCTCCTGGTATTTGATAAATATTCTTCATCATCAAATTCCAAACAGGATTTTTGACATTTGTCAAATTACTTTTGAGCATTTTCAAAATTAAACTTTGGGTAATTACCGCCTGTGTGGATGGGGTGCTTCCTGTAACTACTGTTGCATCAACACCATCATTTCCAAACTCTCCTACTTGGTAAACTATCTCCCCAATAGTATATTGATAAGCTACTGCAAGCACCTCATCATTGGCTAATTTTTGCTGCAAAGAAATATACCCTAATTGTGGGTGAAAAGTATACTCGTTAGAATTCAGTTTACGAGCATTTTCTAATTTAGAATAATCTTGCCCCTCACTCACTGTTGCATTAAATCCTGAGTTTGCCGTAACCATCTCACGAATATTACTATTCAACAATCCTGTACCTAATTTAATCAAGTCTGGATTGTACTTATTGTTGGTATTATCTGATGGAGAATCTACCGGTTGACTAAACATCCCTGCTGAAGGACTCAAGACAACTACTTCGCTATCGGTTAAACCTGAAAGCTGACTTTCTCCTAAATCCTGAATAGCAATAATATTTCTGATATTATTATTTGTAGTTGTGATACGATTCTGTCTATTGGTTACCCACACTTCAAGTCTCGTTATTTGAACCCTACTATCTATGAATGGATAATTTTTTAAAGCAGCATCATACTTACTCCTAAAATATTGAGATAAAAAGAAATGGCGATCACTATCATAATCCAAAGCAAAAATGTCAAAATTTTGAACCGTTCCTCCTCCCTCGGCAACAACACTTTTTGTTCTAGATTTTTGTTCAGAGAATACACCAGTTACTGTTGTTTTACCAAATTGCAACTTGGTTTTTACTCCAAATAAACTCTGTGCTCCACGAATCAAAGTGCTATTTAAAGGCATACTCACATTCCCTACTTGAATATCTTGAATAATTGCATCTTCACTAGCACTATATTTTGGGTCATAGGCAATTTTAAACAAATTTTGAAATGAAAAAGTAGATTGTGTATCATAATTAGCATTAACATTAAGTAATTTTCCAACTTTTCCGGTTAATCCTAAACTTATTCTTTGATTAAAATCGAAAGTGGTCATAGAACGATTTCTTGGAGAGAAAGAAGGATTATCTTGTTTTGTATAGCGCATGCCTAAATCCATCTCTACAGAACCTGTTGGTTTTACATCTATAGTATTTCCTCCAAAGATACTCTCAAATAAACCTGACTTGATATAATATTTTGGTAATAAATCTTTTTTTGCAGCATCAGCTCCTTGCTTTTTACCATCTATAGCATCCGATTTTTTCCTAAAATAAGTACGTATCGATTCTTTTAAAACTAAATTTTCATATTCTTGAGGAGTCAATATTATAGGGTAATCAATGGTAAATCCATCGACAGAATTGGTGTAAATATAACGATCAGTAGCAGGGTCATACGTATAGCCCGAGAGAACACTCTTAGGGTTTTTTATATTAATTCTTCCAACAGAAAAGCCTTTTGGAATAGTATCTTGAGCTACAGATACAACCTGAGCTTGAACTACATAAGTAGAAAATAAAATTAGCAATAGCTGACAAATTTTATTCATAAAATTGAACGTTTCTTTATGTAATTACAAACTTTTTAATGCTTTTTTGATAATAGTTTCCACAGAAGCTTCTGGTTCTTCTTTGATAATCTTTTCGACGATTTTTTCAGAAGATTTACGAACAAATCCTAAAACCTCCAAAGCAGATAACGCTTCATCTCGATTTGTATTGTTCTGTATCATAGAAACTTCATCTAAATCATACAACTTAATTATTTTTTCTTTTAAATCTAAAATAACTCTTTGAGCTGTTTTATTTCCGATACCTTTTATAGATTGAATAGTTCCAACATCACCTGAAGCAATTGCTTGAATAATTTGTTTCGGTTCTAAAGAAGACAACATCGTTCTAGCTATACTAGCACCTATCCCCGACACAGACAAAAGCATCTTGAAAATTTCTCTTTCTGATTTTTCAAAGAAACCAAATAAATTATGCGCATCTTCTTTCACTTGAAGATACGTGAACAATTTAATACAATCGGAATTAGGTAATAAAGAATACGTATGTAGTGAAATATTAATTTGATAACCAACACCTCCACAATCAATTACTACTTCGGTAGGTGTTTTTTCTACTAATTTTCCTTGAATATGTGCGATCATAATTATGTAGAGGAATAAGCCAAATTTAGTTTTTATTATTTTTTTGTTTTTCTTGGGCGTCAATCACAGCAATGGAAGCCATATTAACCATCTCCTCCACACTAGCTCCTAATTGAAATATATGAACTGGTTTACCCATGCCCAACATGATTGGTCCTATGGACTCAACATTATATAACTCTTTCAATAATTTATACGTAATATTTGCCGATTCTAAATTCGGAAAAATTAAGGTATTCACCTTTTTTCCTGCCAACTTAGAAAAAGGAAATCTTTTCTCCAACATCTCTTGATTTAAAGCAAAATCAGCTTGGATTTCTCCATCTACAATTAAATCGGGATGATTTGTATGCAAATAGGCAACTGCTTCTCTCACTTTTGTAGCACTTTCATTAATTGAAGAACCAAAATTAGAAAATGAAACCATCGCAATTATAGGTTCAATTCCAAACATTCTTGCTGTATTGGCCGTCATAATAGCGATTTTTGCTAAATCATCAGCAGAAGGATTAATATTTATAGCAGTATCGGATAAAAACATCGGACCACGAGAAGTAAGCATCATATTTGTAGTTGCTACGATAGAAGTATTAGGAGCTTTGTCTATCAATTGCAACATTGGTTTTACTACCGAAGGATAACTTCTTGAATGACCTGAAACTAAAGCATCCGCTTCTCCCTCATTTACCATCATAGCGGCAAAATAATTGCGTTCGCGCATTAATTTTTGAGCATCTAATAAGGAAATACCCCTTCTTTGTCTTGATTTCCAATAGGCATTTGCAAATCGGTTTCTTCGATCTTCTTCTTCGGCAATTTTAGTATCAATAATGGTTACATCTGCAACAAAACCTATTTCTTCTTTCAATTCTAAAATAACTTGTTTATCCCCAAGTAAAATTGGAATACCAATTCCTTCTTCATAAACAATTTGTGCTGCTTTAAGAACATCTAGGTGATCCGCTTCAGCAAAAACAATTCGTTTTGGGTCTATCTTAGCTCTATTGGTTATCAAACGTACCATTTTATTATCATGCCCCAAACGTTCTAAGAGGAATTCTTCGTATTCATTCCAATCTTTAATTGGATTTAATGCCACACCTGAATCCATTGCAGCTTTAGCTACAGCAGGTGCCACTACTGTGATTAATCTTGGATCAAACGGAGATGGAATAATGTATTCTCTACCAAAAGTTAATTTAGTCACTCCATAAGCAATATTGACTTGTTCAGGCACATTTTCTTTAGCCAAGGCTGCTAAAGCTCTTACCGCAGCCATTTTCATGGATTCGTTGATTTTTGTTGCACGTACATCTAACGCACCCCTAAATATATACGGGAAGCCCAAAACATTGTTGACTTGATTAGGAAAATCAGACCTTCCGGTAGCCATAATAACATCCTTTCTTGTGGCTACAGCTAAATTGTAGTCAATTTCTGGGATTGGATTTGCCATGGCAAATACAATTGGATTATCAGCCATGGACAATAACATTTTTGGCGACATAATATCTCCTGAAGACAACCCTAAAAAGATATCTGCTCCCACTAAGGCTTCTTCTAAGGTCATCTGAGGCATATCCTTAGCATATTTTTGTTGTAATAGTGATAACGACGGATTATCTTTTGTTAATAATCCTTTACTATTAAACATTAATATATTTTCTAATTTTATTCCTAATAGGATATATAAATCAGCACATGCCAAAGCAGCAGAACCGGCACCAGAAACAACCATTTTCATGTCTTCAGCTTTTTTACCAGCTAATTCTAATGCATTAATAAGAGCTGCTGAAGAAATAATTGCCGTTCCGTGCTGATCATCGTGCATAATAGGAATATTCAACTCTTCTACCAAACGTCGTTCAATTTCAAATGATTCGGGCGCTTTGATATCTTCTAAATTAATTCCTCCAAAAGTTGGAGCAATATTTTTAACCGTTTGAATAAACTCTTCTACATTTTTGGTATTAACTTCAATATCAAAAACATCAATTCCTGCAAAAATTTTAAACAATAAACCTTTACCTTCCATTACTGGTTTGGACGCTTCAGGACCAATATCTCCCAAACCTAAAACAGCAGTACCATTGGAAATTACAGCTACTAAATTTCCTTTTGTAGTATATTTATATACATCATTTACATCTTTTGCAATTTCCAAACAAGGTTCTGCCACCCCTGGAGAATAGGCTAAAGACAAATCTCTTTGAGTAGCATACTTTTTAGTTGGAAGAACCTGAATCTTACCTGGCTGGGGTTTTGAATGATATAATAAAGCCTCACTTTTTTTATTATTTTTATCCATTCTCGTTATATTTTGTAATTTACAAAGATAGAACTCTTGAAATAAAGAAAAGAGAATTTAAGTCAATTCTTTTGTAGAAATGGCTTTAGTATAACACTTTCTTAAAAAAAACAGCTACATTTTATTGTAGCTGTATAATTTTTAATAAAATATTATTGAGAAATATAGGAATTCAAATGATTAATAGTGTCTTTTTGAATCTCAATAATCGCTTTTACAACATCACTAATCGAGATAATACCGACCACCATATCATTATCTAAAACGGGTAAATGTCGTATCTTTTTTGTATTCATCAATCCCATACAGTAGTCTAAATTATCTGATGGTTTAACGCAAATTACTTCACTAACCATGATCTCATTTACTAATGTGTCTTTTGATGACTTATCTTTCAAAACAATCTTTCGGGCATAATCTCTTTCAGAAAGAATCCCTTTAAGAACGGAATTTTCAATTACAAGAATTGCACCTATGTTTTTTTCACTCATTATAGTTAATGCTTCATACACTGTATGAGACGAAAGGACAGAATACACTTCCTTTCCTTTAGCATTTAGGATTTGGTTTACAGTCATAACAAGTTATTTTAGAGAACTATAAAGTTAAAAAAAAATGTTAAAAAAACAACTTTCAGAAACTTATTTAGCTCCTTTAGCACCTAAATACTCCTGTATGTTTATCCCTTCAGGCAATCTTCCAACATTTTGCAATTTTAAAACCGCTAACTTTTGAGCAATCGTGATGGTTTCCTCAAGATCTTTACCTAATAAACGCGCATATAAAAATCCCGTCCAAAAAGCATCTCCTGCTCCTGTTGTATCTTTAATATCATCTATTTGAGTAGCTTGCTGATGAAACATCCCATATTTTTTATCCGACAACACCACTCCATCTTTTCCTTTAGTCAAACAAATAGTTGAAGCACCTAGTTCATGGAAGTAGTCAAAGATATAATCTTCTGTTTTAGAAGCTGCAAAAAGTCGGTAACAATCGTCTTCACTTAATTTTACTAAAGGATTAGTTGACAAATACTCTCGCAACACCTGTTTTGCTTCTTCTCTGTCTGGCCAAATGCGTTCTGAAAAGTTGATATCAATACTCGTTTGTAATCCTAAGGCTTTCGCTTTTTTGGCACTTTCTACAATGGTAGTTCGCGCTGGATTTTTGCTTAATGCGAAACAAGTTGTATGAAATATTTTGGCACTTGCTAACAAATGATCAGGAACTTGAGAAGGTAAAATTTGGTAATCAGCTTCACGATACGGAATAAAATCTGGCGTACCGGTAGACTTGGAAACAAAAATAACCGAGGTTGGTTCTGTTTCTGATTTTCGTACTTGGGTAGTGATAACATGATTGAATTTTAACTTTCTAATAATATATTCACCCAATCCATCTTCCCCACAGGTAGCTACTATAACTGATTTTAAGCCTAAACGAGTGGCATTTACAGCTACATTAGTGGGAGATCCTCCCAAAAAACGATGATAATCTTTGGTTCTATTGATTGATGTATTTACTTCATGGCCTATAAAATCTATAAGCACTTCTCCAATACAAATAAGGTCTATTGTTTTTTCCAATTTAGACTAAGTATTTAAAATTTATGGTATTAATGCGTATTTTTTTTTGTTTTAATCAATAATGTACAAAATGTACCTATCAACAATAACACCCCTGCAAAAGCTATAGCTAATCTAGGGTCGTTATTTAAAAAGTTTTTCAATATGTAACCAAAAGTCAAATTTTGAATAATCATTGGAATAACAATCATCATATTGATGATTCCCATATATACTCCGTAACGTTCTTTGGGAATATCTGCGACAACCATCAAATAAGGTATTCCCATCATACTAGCCCAACCTATTCCGAAACCTGTAATTGCAACAAACAAAAGGTATTTATTAGCTATATGTGGAAAAGCCAAAAATCCCAAACCTGCAACTAACAAACAAAATGCATGTACATTTTTTGGACTATACTTTTTGGCAAAACCAACTAAAGCAAAGGCAACTAAAAAGGTAACTATATTATACCATCCATTAACAAGTCCCGTCCAGCTTACCGCTGATTCATAAGCTTCGGGATTACTCTCTGGCGTTGCATTCCAAACAGACAATGCAATACTTTTAGATGAATTTTGCCAATAACAAAACAAAGCATACCACTGAAATAAATACACTAATGCCAGTTGCCACATTACCTTAGGCATTTCACCGATAGCCCCAAAAATCTCAATTATTGGATCCAAAACACCTCCTTTTTTTGAATTCATGACTGCTAATTCTTCCTTTGTTGGAGGAATTTCAGGAGTTGTTCTCATACTCCACCAAATAGTACCTATAGAACATATAGATCCCAAAAAGAAAGAAGCGTAAATCCATGTAGGCAATGATCCTGTCTTACCAATAAATATTAAAGGAAAAATAAATAAGGATAAATTAGCCAATGTTTGTCCAAAACCCGTAAAAAAACTTTGCATCTGAAAACCTAATGGTTGTTGGTCTTGATCTAATTTATCAGCCACAAAGGCTCTATACGGCTCCATAGCGGTATTATTACCTGCATCCAAAATCCACAGTAAGCCTGCAGCCATCCACAACGAACTACTAAACGGAAATAATAACAAAGCGATGCTACACAATAGTGCTCCTACAAAAAAATAGGGCTTACGTCTTCCCCAACGATGAGACCAAGTCCTATCGCTCATCGCGCCGATAAGCGGTTGAACTAGCAAACCTGTAACAGGTCCTGCTAAATTTAATAGCGGTATTTGATCAGGACTGGCATGTAGAAAATCATAGATGGGGTTAACAGCACTTTGCTGCAAACCGAAACTATATTGAATGCCAAAAAATCCAACATTCATATTCCAAATTTGCCAAAAACTTAATTTCAATTTTGTACTCATTGGGTTTAGTATATTTGGTTAGTTTATAAAAATAGTTTGAAAATAATAATCTAGAACGCTATTAAAACGAAAAACGTTTTCGTTTTTAACGAAAACGTTTTCGAGTCGTTTTAATTTATAACAATAAAACTATTACTTTGAAGTAAATGGCATAATAATTTTTGTTTCCCATTCCAATTCATTTCCTCCATTAAATGGATTAGCTAAGAAATTTTCAAGAACACTATTATCTATTTCAATATTATTTCTTTTAGCATAATCAATTATAGCAAACCAAGCCCTATCAGAAGTCCTAAAGTTCCCATAATAAGTTGCTGTCAACCCTTTAATTGATGGTATAATTTTAAATTTCACTCTATTATCTGGTGTTTGAATAGCATTTTTAGGAACTGGAAAACAATAATTAAATTCTAATATCTCTTTATCTCTATCCCAATTTAGAATTTCTACATACGGATGTCCTATAATTTTAATATTATTTTTTTGCAAATAGCCCGTAATATATCCATCATTACCAATCATTGTTTGGGCTTTTTCAGACATAATACTGGTCAACTTGATATAAGCTACAAAGTCTGACTTAGAAGAGCCCTCGCCTTCAACTTTCACCTTAAAGGCTTTTAAATGCTGTTCCAGACCATTTTTAAAATCCGTAATCTTATTAATCTGATCTTTTTTAAATGGAGTCGCAATAAAGGGAGCCGTTAAACGGTTATAAAAACTATGGCCTAATTCTTTAATTCCAATACTAACTTCAGAAGTCGAATCATTTATAGAATTAATCTCCCAATTATATTCCACTTTATGATTCCCTTTTGAGAATTGTAACTTAAGATTTTCATACCCTTTTTTTTCTAAAATGGTGACTACCTCTTTGCCAGCTTTATTTTGGTTAATTGCCCATTCTTGGATCCCTTGGGAAATCGTTCCTGTAGCTGTCTTTGCTTTAAAAGAAATTATATAATCTGATTGTTTAATAAAAAAATACCATCCCAAAAAAGCAATTAGAATTATAACAATTGACCATTTAATTTTAGTATTCATTGTATAAATTTGAATTATTTAGATTTAAAAAAATTGATTTTACTATTAATAAAATTCCCTAGATTAGTTCCCTGAACCACTCCGTTTTCAATTGCAGCTCTATAATGAATTCCACCATATAATCTACTAATTGAGGCTTCTGAAGCCGCTTGTTTAAAAGATTTAAAATTTCTTTTCGGCAACCCGAAAGGTATTTCAGAGTCATCTGTATAGCTAAAATTATCTCCAAAAATAGACGTTAAAATAACCGAAGCGCAAGAAGAGGCTACAGAATGTCCACTTGTATATTCTGGAAACGGTGGTGTTTGCAATTGTGGTCGCCAATTTTCATCAATATACAAATTAATATAAGTTTCTGGTCGAATCACATTCGTTCTGTATTTTTCATGCCAACAGCTGATAAAACTCTCAAAGATTCCGATAGAAGTTTTAGTAAGTGCAAAGACTGAAGTTTCAAAATTTGACTTCGTCTTTTTTAAAGCTATTTTCGTAATATTAATCCAGTGTGCATCTGGGGAATTTTTTTTCTTAGCAAACATCATATGGCCCTGTGTTACGGTTGCATAGGGATTACAATCCCAAAAAGTTGCAATCGCAGACTCTTCAGGAATCTGTGTTGATTTTGAGTTCTCAAATGCAACCAATTTTTTAGAGATTCTATTTCCAACATCATAAGTCTCTTTTGCTTCTTTGTAAAACAAAGAATTCTTATCTGTAGAGAACGGATGGGGTGCTTTTGGTTTAAACTGAGCCGCAGAATCCATCACTAAGGTTCGTATCTCTCCCCAATGTGGTTCAACACCATCCATGTATGCTGGCGGAGTAGGTTGCCATCTTCCAGGTTGATCCGTATGTACAGAATATTTAGGATAGGTTCTTGTTTGTTTGTAATTATCCTTACCCATCCATGTTTTAATTCTATCTACTACTTTTAAGGCATATTCTTTCGAAGCATCAAACTCTTTTTTATTCTCATCACTCCATTTTGAATACAAGCTGTCTCTATATTTTTCTAAAGCCGCCTCTGAGAAAATTAGTAATTTACTTACCTCCATGTGTGCAATTAATGCCGCTAAATTTTTATTGACCCTGCTATTTGCCTCTACAATAGGAATAGAATCTAACCCCTGTAATTGTCCTTGTAAACTTTTATATTTAGGACTATTTTGCGCCATAATTTCGTAAGCAGCAATATTAGGATATACATATACTCTAGCGGCTACTGGTGGCGAAAAGATATCATGAACCATGATTCCAGTTACAGTATCTACAGCTGCACAATAATCATCCGTAGTAACTACGATAGGTTGTTCTTTTTTACAAGAAACGAACAAAATGGCTAGTACTCCGAAAAGGTAAATTTTAGTTTTCATTTTTATTATGTGATTGTTTAATTCTTAATCATAGGAAGCTCATACACTTCTGCTTTTTTATTATTTATAGTAACTAAAAGGTATTTTTTGCCGTTCAGCGAAATAATATCCAAATGTCTCACTGCTTTTTGTGCCAAATCAATACCTATCTGATTTCCTAAATAAATTGTTTTTTGATTTTTAATCAATGCTCCTGAAAAACCATCAAATCGACTATGGTATGGGGTAACTCCAAAATAATTCCCCGCAGCAAAGACTTCTTCTTTTCCATCGCCATCAAAATCATTCTTCACAAAACTTGTAATTGGTGCCACCTGCATCTTATTTGAGAACGGAACAAATGTAAACTTACCTTTATCGTTTCTTAGGTAACCTGATTTCAAATTATGTACTTCAAATAAAGCCGCTTTTTCTAACAGAGCAGAATCAAAAATTTCTTCAACCGTTTTTCCTGCAAATGACTTATAACTGTTAAACTTCTTTTTTAACATTCCGCTAAACTCCTCTGCTAATTCATCTAACCCCATTGTAGTATAATATTTCCCATTCTTCTCGATTGTGACAATAGTTTCAAAAGTTCCGTTAGTATCAAAATCATCATAATACATTCTCATTGGAAACTCATCCGAAGCTTTAAATTTTGAATTCATTCCCCAATTTCCCACTAAATAATCTTGGTCGCCATCGTGGTCAATATCAAAACCTGTAATAGATTGCCATAATCCATTTTGATTTTCGGGAAACACATTTTCTGTTACCTCTTTAAATGTACCTTTTGTATTGGCAAAGAATTTTGGTTTCATCCATTCTCCAACTACAATCAAATCTTGACTTCCATCTTTGTCAAAGTCTGTAACTACTGCATCCGTTACCATACCAATACCCTCAAAAGTCTTAGATTGGACTGGTGTAAAAACACCTTTATTATTAGCAAATAAATAACAATTAGGCATTTTCCCAAAACTATTTGATTTTGAATTATTGCCTAAAAATAAATCAAGGTCGCCGTCATTGTCATAATCAATAGTTTTGATGACTGAAGCATTCATAGCCTTTGTTTCAGGGAAAGTGCTTTTTACCAACAAATTACCTAGATACAATCTATTAATCAAATTAGCCGCATATTGCCCGCTTCCAGAAGCTACAAACAAATCATTTTGTCGATCGTTATTATAATCAGCAATTACAGCCGCCGCATCTTCGTAAATGGAATCTGAAATAATTGAAGGAAAGGTTTTTTTAGTAAACCCAGTACCGTTCTGTAGATAAATTGCCGCTTGTTTACCTTGTGCGCCACCAAAGAAAACATCACTTTTGCCATCATTATTCAAATCCCCAACTACAGTTGCTGGACCGCGATCTGAACGTTGGTATGGAATTAATTTCTGAGCTGTAAAATCAACAAAATCATTTTCTTGATGAATAAAATCTATTCCTAAATTAGTTGTTGATTTTTTAAAAATCGGTAGTGTTGCTGGATGTAACTTTGCATAATTAAATGGCTTACGGTTCCCATTTGCCTTAACCGTTACTGTTTGATTTGTTTTTACATTAACTAGTGTTTGGAACGTTTTATCTGGCCAAATAATTTGGATCGAATCGACTTGACTCACTTTTCCATATCCAAAATGAATAATAGGCTCTGAACTCGATTGGAATCCGCGTGTCGTTTGAATCTCTTTAGATTGTTTTTTTCCTTTGACATACGAAATTACTTTACTCCCAACAGCAAAAGTATTTTTGGCTCCGAAACGTAATTTTAATTTAAGATAATTTGCTTTTTTATTGGTCTTATTAATATAAATAGAAGCTACACTATTTAAATTATTAGTCACCACATCCAAATCGCCATCATTATCTAAATCGGCATAGGCACCTCCGTTAGAAATAATGGAATCATTGGTTATCCATTCCTTAGATTTATTTATAAACTGCAAATCTTTTCCTCCTTGGAATACATAGTTAGAGACATTTCCTTTTGGCATTTTTTTCAATGCTTGTTTGTCTAATAATTTGGTGGAATTTAATTTTGTTTTTATACTTTGGTTGGAATAATACTTGATATAATCCAAGTCATTAGGGCGTTTTGGTATTCCATTACACACAAATATATCTTGCTCTCCATCTTGATCATAATCTGCAAACAATGTACTCCAACTCCAGTCCGTTGCCGCCACACCACTCAACAGTGCCTGTTCTGTAAAATGTTGCCCTCCTTGATTAATTTGCAACATATTTCTTGTGTATTGGTAATGGTAACCTAATTTTTCAGTACGATATTTCAACATTTGTGGGTTATCATCTCCTGCTGAGGATTTCAATACCGTTTCATCCTCAGGAAGCATGTCTAAGGTCATTAAATCTGGAAATCCATCATGATTGATGTCTGTAGCGTCTACTCCCATTGAAAATCTACTAGTATGCCCAAAGTAATTTCTCATACTCTCTGTAAAGGTGCCATCACCATTGTTTAAATAATAATAATCATCTTCATGAAAATCATTACAAACATAAATATCTGGATTCCCATCTAAGTTAAAATCTGATATTGCGACCCCTAAGCCATAACCATTGGCCCCTCCAAATATTCCTGCTTTTTCACTTACATCAACAAAATGTCCATTGTTATTCTGAAACAATTTATCCCCACTTTCATAACTCCTTTTGTTTCTGATATCAGCCTTCCCATAAGATGCTTCTGAATGTACCGCGTGATTTAGTAAATACATATCTAAATCTCCATCATTATCATAATCTAAAAAGGCAGCAGAAGTACTATAATTATCTATATCTAACCCATATTCGGAAGCACTTTCTGTAAAGGTATTGTCTTTATTATTAATGTAAAGTTCATTATGCCCTTCAAAGCCATGAATTCCCACAACAGCACAAACATAAATATCAAGGTAGCCATCACCATTCACATCAGCCATGATTGCACCTGTTTGCCAATCACTTTCTCCTTCTACACCTGCTTTTACCGAAATATCTTCAAATTTATTTTCTCCTTTATTAAGGTATAATTTATTTTTACCTTGATTGGAGGTAAAATAAATATCGACTAAACCGTCGTTATTAACATCTCCTAAAGCAACCCCTCCTCCATTATAATAATAAAGATAATCTAGTATAGAGATGTTTTTGGATTCATCTAATTGATTTGTGAAAGTAACATTACTTACGTCTGGAGATAGTTTTTCAAACAACTGATTTTCATTCTTTGAACAACTAATTAATAGCAATGAAACTAAACCTATTCTAATAAACTTATTCATTGCTTATATACAATTTTGGAACCGCATTATTGACAACAGCTATAATAGCAGTGGTATTGTTTTTATTTTTTATTGTCTTTATTTTCTGTACCTCTCCTGTAATAAATAATCCAGAATTAGCATTTGGCACCCAAGAGAATTCCCCTTTTTTGTTTCCGATCAAAACACTGCCATGATTGGCATCTAATCGCCCAAATTGTGGTTTAAACTCATACTGATTTCCTCCAAGTATAATATCTAAAATACCATCTTTATTAATATCTGCAACACAACTAGCATTAACCGTAGAAAATTGTACTTGAGGGGGTAATTTTTTTATTATAAACTGCCCATTTCCTTTATTAATAGCCATTATACTTTCTTGAATAACAGCCTTTTTTTGTATTGAATTAGCAATTAACTCTGGGTCAAAAATCTCTTGCACTGATTTTACTGCATAATCTGTATAGCTCAAATTCTTCTTTTTAATAAAAGGTATTTGTTTTGACAATTCTTGTTTTAAATTAATTGGTTTATCCTTACCATCTATAAAACGAGTCGTAATTTGTTCAATAGTCCCGTTACTATCAAAATCATTGGTAAACAATTTCATTGGATTTTTAAACGATGCTTTATAAGAAGTATTTGTTCCTTTATTCCCTAAAATAAAATCTTTTTTGCCGTCATTATTCAAATCAACACATTGCACCGAATTCCAGAAACCTGAATAACTATCTAAATTAGATTTAAACGTTGTTAAACGTCGTCCCGTGTTTTTAAAAACTTGTGGAGCTATCCAATCCCCAACAATAATTAAATCTTTTTTACCATCGTTATCAATATCTTCCCAAACCGCATCGGTAATCATTCCTACTGCATTCAATTTGAATGCTTTTTTTTCAATAACATTACTCAAATTCCCTTTACCATCATTTTCTAACAATAGATGTTTCGGGTCTATTCCATATACTCCTGGCACACTTCGACTTCCAATAAACACATCTACATCACCATCATTATCAAAATCACAAGGAGCAATTACAGACACATTAGTAGTTGTTGTAGGCAGTGTTGCTATTGATTTTACAAATGTACCTTTACCATTATTCAAATAAAGACGATTAGCATAAAACGCAGGACTTGTTCTTTCATTTCCACCTGAACCCACTAATAAATCCAAGTCTCCATCTTTATCTATATCCAAAAAACTTGCTGCAGTATCTTCAAAACCAGCATCTCCATCCAATGCCTTTTGAGTTGTTGCAACAAACGAAGTTCCTCCTTTGTTCAGATAAATTTTACCTGACTGCCCTTTTGCACCTCCAATAAAGACATCTTCATTCCCATCTCCATTACAATCTCCAACCGCCAAAGAAGGCCCTTCCTGAGAAAGCATTTTAGAAATTAATCCCTCATAATCAAAATCAATATAATCATTTTCTTTGTGTGTGGTGAAATCAGAATTTAATTCTCTAAGCAATGGTTTTGTGTTAAAAGTTTTATTAACATAATCTACCTTTGAATTAGTAATATCCAAATTAATTGTAGTATTTGCTACTACCTTCTTAATAGTTTGTAATTTTCCGTTTGGCCAAATCACTTGTAAAGAGTCCACTTTTTTATCCCCAAGACCAAAAGTCAAGACATAGTCTATAGAAGATTGAAAACCTCTCGAAGGAATCAATTCTTGACGTAGAATTGCAGTGCCTGAATACAATTGTACTACACTGCCCACAGCAAATTTATTTTGTTTGTCTCCTTTCAATTTGACTTTTACAAAATGATTAGCTTTATTTTTCTCGGAGTTATTTCTATAAACAAACGATTCCATATTGACATTATTCACTACTAAATCCAAATCGCCATCATTATCTAAATCTCCATAGGCCGCTCCATTAGAAAAACTTGGTGTTGCCAGTCCCCAATTAACAGCATTGTTTGTAAAAGTTAGATTATGATTATTTTTATAAGCATAATTAGGAATTGGAGTACTTGGCATTTTTGCAATAATCGTTTCTATATCTTCCTTTTGTCCCGTAACCACCATCTTTTGCATTACCTCATTAGCAAAAAAATCCATAAAATCTTGATTTGTCAGGTCATTATAAATCCCATTACACACATAAATATCTTTATATCCATCATTATCCATATCAAATAACAAAGCGCCCCAACTCCAATCAGTTTTTCCAACACCCGCAAAATGAGCTATTTCTGTAAAATGAGAACCTTCATTTATGTGCAATGCATTTGCCATATATTGATTAAAAAAATCCATATTAAGCTTACGAGTTAATAAATCATAATTATCAAAACTAGTTGTTGTTTTCAAGCGCTCATCTCCTTCTGGCAACATGTCTGTAGTAAAAATATCTGATTTCCCATCATTATTAATATCTGCTAAATCAGCCCCCATAGAAGATTGACTAATATGAGTTGCCCATGTTTGAATTTGTTCTGAAAAAGTGCCGTTTTTATTGTTGATGTATAAATAATCCCTTTCATAGAAATCATTGGAAACATAAATATCTGGATACAAATCTCCGTTAACATCCCCTACAGTAACTCCTAAACCAAATCCTATTAAACTTCCATAAATTCCAGAATCCTCACTCACATCAATAAACTTGCCGTTGTCATTACGTAATAATTTATCTCCTCCGCCTTTTAAGATGTCTGCAACATCCCAATCTTTATCACGCAACTCTCGCTTGTTTGAATAATTTAGCGAATTGACAGGTATAAAACTGTTATTTAAAATATAACAATCCAAATCGCCATCTTTATCATAATCAAAAAAGGCAGCATGTGTAGTAATTCCCGTATCTGCTAAGTTGTATTCTTTTGCTTTCTCCGTGAAAGTAGCATTTCCATTGTTGATATATAATTGACTTTTCCTGATGGCATCGATATTATTTCCTGCATCACAAACATAGATATCTAAAAAACCATCACCATTAATATCCACCATGACCACTCCTGTTGACCAGGCTTTTTTGCCTACAATACCTGATTTTTGAGAAATATCTTCAAACTGTAAATTGCCTTTATTTAAATACAATTTATTTTCTCCTTGATTGGAAGTAAAAAAAACATCTGCCAAACCATCATTATTGATGTCTCCTATTGCTACACCTCCTCCATTATAAAAATTACGGTATTTAAATATATTCATATTCTTACCGTTTTTTACTTCATTTATGAAATCAATTCCTGTCTGGGAACCATCCAATTGGGTAAAAAGAGCCTCTGGATTTCCTTTTGAACAACTTATAAGCATCCCAAAAAGAATAAAAAAGAAAATACGTTTCAACATGGTAGTATTCATTTGTTTTAGAATCAAAATATAATGACCAATTTATGGATAATTCAGTATATAAAAAAATTTAAACCCTTATAAATACTAGTATTTTGTGAAATTAATGCGACAAAAAAGAGCCATAATGGCTCTTAAGAAAATAAGGAGGGTAGAACCCTCCTTAAATTATTTAATTAAAAATCAAGAATATTTAGTATCCAGGATTTTGTTTTAAATTTGAGTTAAATAATGCATCCGCAGGAATTGGATACAATACATATTTAGCATCTGAAGTATATGGTTTCAAACCTCTAGCAGCTAAGAATTTTCCAAAACGAATTGCATCGTTTCTTCTCCATCCTTCCCACCATAATTCTCTACCTCTTTCAGCGTAGATACCATCCAAAGTTGCCGGAGCTGCAGTAACTCCTGCTCTTATAGCAAGATTTGATAAAATAGTAGCAACTCCAGTACCTGCACCTCCTCTTGTAATAGCTTCTGCTTTCATCAATAAGGCATCTGAATAACGCATCAATACTAAATCATTATCTGGTTTTTCTATGTTATTAGCATCTGGAACATATTTAATTCCGCGTATACCAGCTGTCTCCAATGTTGTACCTGAAGTAATTAATGTTACTGCAGCTGTAAACACCAATGGACTTCCATTTCTATCTTTCAAATTCAAAGAACCTGCAGGAATATTAGTATATGGATTACCATTAGCATCCTTTGAACTCCCTTTAGAGTCAATATTTTTACCATTCTTAATTTGTCCAACCAAGAAACCAACTGGATTACCAAATTCAGAAAGAATAGTAGGAGTAGAATAACTAATACGCTTATCAGCAGCATTAAATGTACTATAGTAATCTGCTACAGTTGAGAATCCATTCCATCCAGACGGAGATTGGTTGTAGTGATTACACATTCTCCATTTAGATTGCATATTTCCACCATCGCCACCTTGAATATTCTTAGATGAAAAAATAACTTCAGAAGATGTATTATTATTAGTTTCAAAATTTGCCCAATAATCAGAAGATAAAGTGTTAGTAATTGCATCTACATACTGTACCACTTTAGTCATATCTGCAGCATCAAAAGTATACGGACCAGCAGGATTAGATGCTTTAAAAACTCCTTTATTCAAATATACTTTAGCCAATAAGAAACGAGCTGCATCTTTATTTGCTATACTAGCATCATTAGCTGTTCTATCTGGTAAAGAATTTAGAATAGCCTCCAATTCAGAGATGATGAAATCCGTAGCTTCAGAACGAGTCCATACTTTTGGATCATCCGTTAAAGCAGAACCCTCAGGTCTATATGGTGCTTGACCAAATAAATCTACTACATTATAGTAGTACCAAGCACGTAAGAAACGGGCCTGTACTTTCTGAGCAGCGGTTCCCCCATTATTAATTATAATATTACAATTGTGTACATTAGATAATAAAGAATTCCACGCATTTCTAACCTCTGCATGATCCGGTGCCCAAGTTTGTGTATGAATTTGTCTCCAAACTCCATTATCATCCCAGTCACCACCACGAGTCGGTCCTACCATTGCATCCGTTGACATTTCGTTCAAGGCATATACTCCTCCTTGACCGTTAAAATCTCTAAGACCGTTGTAAGCAGTCTCCAATAAAGCAGAAGTGTTTATTGTACCTCCTCCTGAAGTTTCATTGGAAACACCATCTAAGATTTTCTCATCTAAGTTAGTACATCCGATACTAAAAGAAACTACACCTAAGTATAATAACCCTTTTATTATATTATTTCTTTTCATTGATAGTAGTATTAAAAAGTTACATTAAGACCTAAAGCAATTGCTTTTGAACGAGGATACGATAAATAATCGATACCTGCTGAAGGCACCCCATTCAATGATTTGTCTGTATTTACCTCAGGATCGAAACCAGAATAATTAGTAAATAACAATAAGTTTTGACCATTCACAAAGAAACGAGCCGATTTGATTTTCATTTTTTCTAAAGTAGCTCCAGAAAAAGTGTAACCTACAGTTAAATTACCCATTCTTAAGAAATCTCCTTTTTCTAAGAATTTAGTCGAAGGTGAATTTGGATCCCCTTGAGCTTGGGCTGAAGCAGCTATATTAGAAGGCACATTTCTACCTCCTTCAAAAGCTCCTTTAAAGAAGTATGCATTAGCTGTATTGTTATACAAATAATGACCGAACGCTCCGTAGAATGAAACCGCTGCATCAAAGTTTTTGTATGTTACATTAGTAGAGAAACCTAAATTCATTTTAGGCAAACCTTGTTTACCAACTAATTTTTTAGCTGCCAAACCTAAAGAAGCATCTGCTCCTGCAGCATCTGCATAGATAGAAGCTCCTGCAGAGTCATACCCTCTAAATTCATACATATAGTAGCTGTAAATTGGTTCATTATTAGTTACCACTTGCGCATAAGCACCTGTCAAGCCTTGACCATTTAAAGCACCTGCTTGGATAAATCCAGCAAAGTTTTCCATTTTATTGCTTAAGAAAGATGCATTGGCAGCAATATCCCATGTCAATTTTTCTGAATCAAATAGTTTGTAATTAGCACTTACTTCAAATCCTTTGTTGATCAAGTTTCCTGGCAAATTCACAAAACGAGGAGAAGGAGGTCCTGGCTGAGTGGCTGCAGAAGGAACCGGAAAGATTAAATTCTCAGTATCTCTTTGGAAATAATCCACAGTACCTGTTAATCTATTATTGAACAATGCGAAATCAACCCCTAAACCTGAAGAAGTAGTCGTTTCCCATTTCAAATCAGGGTTTGAGTTTGTATCTACATTTAAAGCACCATTGTTTCCATAAGATGCACGAGCTACTGCCGAGTTCACAGCGAACTCTTGGTTACCAGTAATACCATAATTTGCTCTTAATTTCAAACTATTTACTAAACCTTCCTTGTCTTCAAATACTTTATATCCTAAACCAACAGAAGGAAAAGAACCATATTTATTATTATCTCCCAATTTAGTAGAACCGTCCACACGAACCGTAGCTGTTACCAATAATTTTTTATACAAGGTAGCATTTACTCTTCCGAAGAATGATTGTAATTCAACTTGGTTTTTCCATGAAGAAGCACGGTATTCATTTTGTAAACCTCCTTCTATATTATCTACTAAATTTAATTGATTAGAACTAAATCCTTTAGCAGAAACATCATTCCCATTAGCATTGTATTGGTAATATGAATATCCTAACAATCCATCCATAACAAAGTTATCATTGAATGTCTTGTTGTAATTTAAAGTATGTTCAAACGTTTTATTGAATTTTTCAACATTAGAAATCCCTGCTTGTCCATATTTAACTGTAGATGAACCTGGAGCAGTTGCTTGAGCAACAGCTTGAATATTAATAGTTGGATCTAATTGGAATTTTCTAGAAGAACCTGAAGTTTCTATACCAAATAAAAATTGGTAATTAAAATTGTCATTGATTTTCAGAGTAGACTTAATACTCGCTAACAATTTATTTGTACTAGCATTATCTGCGTAAGCATTTAATAAATGAACAGGATTGATGTAGGTGTCACTTTTTGTGAAATAGGAACCATTCCCATTGTAAATCGGCAAAGTTGGATTCCAATACAAAGCTGCTCCAATTACATTACCAATGTAACCCGCATTATTAGATATCAATGTAGCTTTGTCTCTAAGATTAGCATAATTCATCTTTGTTTCTACTTTTAAAGCTCCTCCGAAGAAATCATTTGAGTTATTAAAAGCCAAAGTATATTTATCTAAACCTGTATTCTTCACAATACCTTCAGTATTTGATGATCCAATAGACAAACGAGTAGATGAGTTTTCAGTAGATTTAGTAAATGTTATGTCGTGAGTGCTCGTTAACCCTGACTGTAAAATCGCATCTTCCCAATTGTAGGTTCTACCACCTTGATCAAATTTAGCAGCTTCACCAGCAGCAATTGCTTCTGCTTGAGTTTTGCCATTAGCTAAAGCATCGGCTATGGCAGCATTTTTTCTTGTAACGTCACCTGAAGCTACTCTTCCTGCAAATTCACTTGCACTCATCATTTTTAAATTACTTGCCAAAGTGCTAAATGTGAATGAGTTAGAATAGGTTAATTGCGGCTCTTTTGATTTAGACTTTTTAGTAGTAATTACAATTACCCCATTTGCTCCACGAGAACCATAAATAGCTGTAGATGATGCATCTTTCAAGATAGTCATGCTTTCGATATCATTTTGATTGATAAAGTTCAATGGATTTCTTGCCGAAGAACTTCCTAAACCAATATCGCTTCCGCCAGCAGAAACATCTCCACCGTCCAATGGCACACCGTCAATTACGATAAGTGGTCCATTTCCTGAACGGATAGATGAGTTACCACGGATTCTGATGCTAGCACCTGCTCCTGGCTCACCACTTGCCGAAGTTACTTGAACCCCAGAAACTTTACCTCTCAACAAATCTGCTGGAGATGGCGCTCCTACGTTGTCAAAACTTTTAGAGCTTAATTGATCAACAGCTCCGGTAGCATCTTTTTTCTTCACAGAACCGTAACCTATTACGACTACCTCTTTCAATTCTGCAGAATCTTCTTTTAAAGTAACATTAATATTACTTCTTCCCGCTACATTTACTTCTTGTGTTTTAAGACCAATGTAACTAAAAACTAAAACTGCGTTTGGGCCTACATTTTTGATAGTAAATTTACCATCAAAATCTGTTTGCGCTCCTTTTGTCGTTCCTTTAACTACTACAGAAGCCCCTGGAAGAGGTCCGCTAGCATCGGATACGGTACCTGACACATCTTGCGAGTATGTCAAACTTGTACATAGGATGGTTACTAGTACCATCAAGCCTTTAAGTAGACTATTTTTCATACGTAAAAAATAAGTTGGTTAATAAATGGTTTGTTTTAAATATTAAATCAAACATACTATTTAATTTAGAAAAATATTAAAGAAAAACACAACTATATCGTTTTCGTAACATCGAAATCGTTTTCGATTTATTAAACATTACTCTAAAAAACAAAAGAAAAAATAGGATTTATATAAAAAAATAGGTGTAAAAAAACATATTTCATATATTTTAATCAGATGTGCTGAAAAAACATTGAGTTTTATTCAAACAATTGCTCAATAAATAAAAATTATTGCGAATTCTTCAAAATCTAAATAAAAAATAAAACTATTCAGCTTAATATAAACATTCACAACAATACAAAAATTCATTAATATAAATTTCATCCAAACAATCTCCTATTCAATTCTTAAAGTTAAATACTATTTAAAAGTTAAGTTGATTTTGAAAAACACAACTACATTATTTCGATACCTGTTTTATTCATTCTATTCTATTAAAATTTTGTTCAAAGTCAAATATTTTAAAATAAAACAGATACCATACGACAACGTTTTCGGCTCAAATCTTAACTATAATCTTGATTTTAAAAGAAATCTAAATCTAAAAGGTGTTATTTTTAACCTAAAAAAATAAAATAGATGAAATTTCAATGGAACATATTTGCAGTAATTTGTCTATTAACTAGTGGTTTTTCATTATGGGATTGCAGTGCACAAAAAAAATGGATACTTTCTTAATTTCATCGAAAAAAAGTATTGCTATTGATACAATTCAATGTCATAAAGAATTTTTTAGCCCAAAATTTCATTTTTCTCCACAAAAAGGATGGATGAACGATCCTAATGGAATGCTTCACTACAATGGAGTTTACCGACTTATTTATCAACATTATCCAAAAAATATCGTTTGGAAACCTATGCATTGGGGACATGCAACCAGTACTGATTTAATTCATTGGAAATATCAAAAAATAGCCTTATTCCCTGACGACTTAGGTTATATCTTTTCAGGAAGTACTATTGTCGATTATGCAAACACTTCTAGCTTAGGAACCAAAAAAAATCAACCTATGATTGCTATTTTCACTTACTATAATACGGTATTTGAAAAAGCAGGGGAAATCAATACTAAAACACACGATTTAGCTTACAGTTTTAGATAAGGGAAAAACATAAAAAAAACAGTACAATTCCTATACTAAATTGACAATTCAATCAAATGACTATCAAGAAATTAAAAACATAAAAATCAAATCTATAAAAAGAATTTGGCAAATAATACTTATCAAAAATAAAATTAACTAAACTACAAAAAACTAAAAAAATGAACAACAAAAAAATTGTATACTGGTCAATTACTGTAGCATTAGCAGGGTTCTTATTCGGCTTTGACACTGTAGTGATTTCAGGAGCCGATAAACAACTACAAGAATTATGGCAAACTTCTGAATTATATCACGGACTAGTAGTCATGTCCTCTGCACTATGGGGAACAGTTATTGGGGCTTTATTTGGCTCTTATCCTACTACTATTTTGGGAAGAAAAAAGACTTTAATTATTATAGGTTTATTATTTTTCGTTTCTGCAATAGGAACAGCTTTTGCAAATAATTCTATTTTTTTTTCCATCTTTAGATTTCTTGGTGGTATAGGAATTGGAACATCTACTATAGCTGCGCCCACTTATGTGTCCGAAATTGCTCCAGCTAAAGACCGAGGTAAATTAGTTGCTTTATACCAATTTAACATCGTTTTTGGAATTCTGATTGCCTTTTCTTCAAATTATTATTTACAAGACATAGGCGAAAACTCTTGGCGTTGGATGTTAGGAATTCAAGCTTTTCCTGCATTTATTTACACTTTGTTAGTTCTTGGGATTCCAGAAAGTCCTAGATGGATATTTGAATATAAAAAAGACCGAGAACAAGCTATTTTAATTTTAAAAAAAGTCAATACTGATACACAAGTAGAAGAAGAAATTGCTGCTATTGAACACGAAACTGCACAAGAAAGTAGAAATGAATCTATTTTTATGAAAAAATATAGAACTCCTTTATTGCTAGCTTTTTTTATTGCTTTTTTCAATCAACTATCTGGTATTAATGCTTTTTTGTACTATGCTCCTCGTATTTTTGAATTGGCAGGACTCGAAAAATCAGCTTCTTTCTTAAGTAGTATTGGAATTGGAGCTATCAATTTATTATTCACAATGATTGGCATCTCATTAATTGACAAATATGGCCGAAAAACATTAATGTATTTAGGATCTATAGGATACATCATATCACTTGGTTTAGTAACCACAGCCTTTTTTTACGAATGGAAGGGAATGTCAGTGCCTCTATTTTTCTTTTTGTTCATCGCTTCTCACGCCATTGGTCAAGGAGCTGTAATCTGGGTATTTATTTCTGAATTATTTCCTAATAAATTAAGAGCTGCTGGAACTTCTTTTGGCACTTCAGTTCATTGGATTTTAGCCGCATTAATACCCTCATTTATTCCGTTTTTATTTAAGGAAATTGGAACTACAACCGTATTTGCTATTTTCTGTATTATGATGGTTTTCCAATTGCTTTGGGTGTTCTTTAAAATGCCCGAAACTAAAGGAAGAACACTTGAAGAATTATCAGAAAGTTTATCTAACAAATAATCGTTATGCCTACAAAAATAGTTTGCTTTGGAGAAGTCTTATTTGACGTTTTTCCTACGCATAAAAAAATTGGTGGAGCTCCGTTGAATGTTGCTCTTCGAATGGCCTCATTGGGTATTGACGCCGAAATCATCAGCCGTGTTGGGCAGGATGAAATTGGTAATGAATTACTACGTTTTGTTGCTGAAAATGGTGTAAATATCACTTCTATCCAAATAGACAACAACTATTTAACTGGAGAAGTTTTAGTCCAATTAGACGAAAAAGGTTCTGCTTCTTACACCATCAATTATCCTGTGGCTTGGGATAAAATTGAAGCTTCTAATGAAGCAAAGAATGCGGTAGCAAATGCTGACGCAATGGTTTTTGGAAGTCTAGCTTGTAGAGATACCACTTCTTACCAAAGCTTATTAAGTCTTTTAAATTCAGCCAAATACAAAATTTTTGATGTGAATTTGAGAGCTCCTTTTTATACTAAAGAATTGCTTGTGGACTTAATGGATAACGCTGATTTTATCAAATTTAATGATGATGAACTATATGAAATAAGCGAATATTTAGGCTCGCCTTATCATTCATTAGAACAAAATATTCGTTTTATTGCAGAAAGGACCAATACACAACATATTTGTGTAACCAAAGGCAGTCACGGTGCAGTTTTATTATACAATAACCAGTTATTTTACAATAGTGGTTACAAAATAACTGTGGCCGATACTGTAGGGGCTGGTGATTCTTTCCTAGCGGGTTTATTGACTAAATTGTTGACAGGAGTTAATCCTCAAAACGCCATTGATTTTGCCTGTGCTTTAGGTGCTTTAGTTGCACAAAATGAAGGTGCCAACCCTAAAATAGCACCAAAAACTATTGCTGATTTTATGCACCTTTAATCATGAAACTAAAAATAAATTACATTAAGCATATAGATAAATCAAATATCGAAAGAACCATGGCTTTTGATATAAAGGATATTGATTTAACCTATAAAATAGTCAAATACAAAATTTACTACCCCTGAAGAGGTACCCGTTTTTCTTAATTTATCAAACAAAGGCTCTACGTACTTTAATATGTTAGAACTAGATGAAAAACGATTAGAATTTAATGAAATTATAAAATAAAAATTATATGAAAAAAAATCAACTACTAATAATCTACTTTATTTTTTCTTGTTTATCAAGCATAATAGCACAAGAAAATAAAACGGCAATAGTAAAAAATAGTGATGCTAAATGGTGGAAAGAAGCCGTAATTTACCAAATTTACCCGCGTAGTTTTAAGGATAGCGATGGAGATGGAATTGGCGATATCAAAGGAATTATTTCAAAATTAGATTATTTGAAAAGCCTTGGGATTGACGCGATTTGGTTAAGCCCTATTTATGATTCCCCAAACGATGATAATGGCTACGACATCAGTAATTATAAAGAAATTCAAAAAGATTTTGGTACTATGGAAGATTTTGATGTTCTATTAAAAGAAATGCACAGAAGAAACATCAAATTAATAATGGACATGGTGGTCAATCATAGTAGTGATGAACACGAGTGGTTCAAACAATCCAAAAGTTCAAGAGACAATAAATATCGTAATTATTATTATTGGTGGCCTGCTGAAAAAGGAACTCCTCCTTACCGTTGGAGCTTTTTTGACGTAAAAAGTAATGCTTGGAAGTACGATGCAACTACAAATGCCTATTATTTACACTATTTTTCGCAAAAGCAACCTGACCTTAATTGGAACAACCCTGTACTTCGTAAAGAAATTTATGACATCATGACTTTTTGGTTAAATAAAGGAATCGACGGATTTAGAATGGATGCCTTCCAATTTATTTCTAAAGACGATACTTTCCCTGAACTACCTAAAGCAATTGTAAACAACACACTTGAGATTATTAAATTCTATGGTAATGGGCCTAAATTACACGATCATATTCAAGAAATGAATCGCGAAGTTTTACGTAAGTACCCTGAAGCAATGACTGTATCTGAGGGTGCTGGAGATTCGCCAGAAGCAGCAATGAAATTTGTCGATCCAGATCGTAAAGAATTAAATCTTGCCTATCATTTTGAAAGTGTAGATATTGGGAATCATGTTCGTGAATTCGGATTGGTAAAATACAAAGATATTTTTTCAAAATATGACGAGGTTTTTAAAGACAAAGGTTGGCTTTCAATATTTATAGCTAACCATGATCAACCTAGAATGGTAAGTAAATTTGGAAATGATTCTCCTCAATTTAGAGCCATTTCATCAAAGATGCTTTCTACTTTTGTTATGACCATGAGAGGAACTCCTTATAATTTTAATGGTGATGAGATTGGAATGGTTAATATTCGATTTGATAAAATTGAGGATTACAATGATGTTGATACTCGAAACAAATACGAAGAGCTTAAAAATGCAGGAGGGGATTTACAAGCCTTTTTAGAAACCAAAAAACAAACCTCAAGAGAAAATGGAAGAACTCCTTTTCAGTGGGATGCTACTGCAAATGCAGGCTTTACAACAGGAAAACCTTGGCTCAAGGTAAATCCTAATTACACGACTATCAATGTTCAAGCACAGGAAAAAGATCCTAATTCAGTACTAAATTATTACAGAACTTTAGTGAAATTGCGAAAAGATAGTCCTGTATTACAATATGGAAAATATACACTTGTAGACCGAGATAATCCAAATGTATTTAGTTACATTCGAGAACTTAATGGAAAAAAAATGCTGATTTTATTAAACTTCACTGAAAAAGAATCCTCGTATAATCTAGGGTTCTCGATGAAAAAATCAAAAATTTTATTAAGCAATTACCCTAAATTTAATTTGATAAAAAACAACCTATTACGACCGTATGAAGCCATAATTTTAGAAGTAAAATAAAACAACCTTATTTAAAAGCGGTATCGATTTGAAACCGCTTTTTTATATTTAAATACAAAAAAATTGAAAATATAACATTATATTTATAATTTGTAATTATTAATTTAAAGCGAAATTAATTCTGTAAAATTCAATATTATTGTTAATTAACAACTAAATAAGCTATTATTTGAAAGTAGAAATAATTAATCTACTCTAACTAAATACAAAGAAATACCACATGAAAGACATTACTCTAAAGGAAATTGCAACTACGCTAGGAATTTCAATAACCACAGTTTCTAAAGCATTAAAAAATTATCCTGATGTCAGTGAAAAAACAAAGAATGCGGTTAAAGAATTAGCACAAAATTTGAATTACACCCCAAACAGTTTTGCGGTAAATCTTCGAACTAAAGAATCTAAAACCATTGGCCTAATTGTTCCTGAAGTCTCTCATCACTTTTTTTCAAATATTATCAACACAATAATAGATGAGGCCGAAAAAAATGGCTATCTCGTTATTATTTTACAATCTAACGAAACTTTAGAATTAGAAAAAAAACAGGTTGAATTACTAATTAATAAAAGGGTGGACGGAATTCTAATGTCACTCTCTAATGAATCTAACAACGACAATCATATTCAAGAGATTATCAAACGTAAAATCCCACTAGTGATGTTTGATAAAATTGCCAAATTGGCAAAATGTTCGAAAGTAATTATTGATGATCAAAAAGCAGGATTGGAAGCTACACAACATTTAATTGATAATGGGTGTAGAAAAATAGCCCATATAAGAGGGCCACTTAATCCACAAAATTCTATTGATCGCTATTTGGGATACAAAAAAGCGTTGGAAAAAAACAACATCATATTTGATTCTAAATTAGTCTACACTTGTGAGAAAGTGAGTTTTGAAGAAGGGTATGAATATGCAAAACAACTCTTTGAAGAACATCCAGATATTGATGGAATATTTGCCATTACCGATTTAGTTGCTGTTGGTGTAATTGCTTATTGTAATGAACAAAAAATCAATATCCCTGCAGATGTAAAAATAATAGGTTTTAGTAATTGGTTTATGTCACAAGTAATTACACCCAAATTAAGTACTGTAGAGCAACCTAGTCATGAAATGGGTAAAGAGTCATTTAATCTATTATTATCCGAAATGATTTCTAGAAAAGAAGATAAGGAATATGATCCGAAAATTATTGAACTACCTACTGAAATTATCATTAGAAAGTCAAGTATTTTAGAATAAATTATTTAATAAAATCTATATTCCTTTTAAGCCCTTCGAATTTAGTCCGTTTAAGAGGCGAATTTTTAAAAACCTTTCGAAACGTATCTTCTGTAATTTCCTGCCAATCTTTTTTTGAAAATGAAAGTAGTTCTGGGGTTGGATTAAATAGTGGTTCACTATGTGATTTAGAAAAACGATTCCATGGACACACATCTTGGCACACATCGCACCCAAAAACCCAATCATCAAATTTTCCTTTCATCTCTACAGGAAGATTGTCTTTTAGTTCAATGGTATAATACGAAATACATTTGCTTCCATCTACTTGATAAGGAGCTATAATAGCTTGGGTGGGACACGCATCCAAACAAGCAGTACACGTCCCACAATGATCAGTAGTAGGGGTATCATATTCCAAATCCAAATCAATAATCAATTCAGCTATAAAATAAAACGAACCCACTTTTTGAGTAATCAAATTACTATTCTTACCTATCCAGCCTAAACCGCTTTTAGCAGCCCAAGCCTTATCAAGCACTGGTGCAGAGTCAACAAAAGCACGTCCTTGCACAGCTCCTATGTTTTCTTGAATTGAAGATAATAATTCATTCAATTTATTTTTAATTACAAAATGATAATCTTGACCATAAGCATACTTGGAGATTTTATATGAATCTTTGAGCTGAAATTCTGAAGGATAATAATTTAATAAAAGAGAAACCACGCTTTTAGCACCTTCAACTAATAATGTAGGATTCAAACGCATATCAAAATGATTTTCCATATATGACATTTGTCCTTGATTATTATTTTTAAGCCATTTTTCAAGCCTAGGAGCTTCGCTTTCTAGAAACTCAGCTCTAGATATACCACAAGATAAAAACCCAAGCCTTAGCGCCTCAGATTTAATAAACTGCGAATATTTAGATTTATTATTTATAATGAGATTACTATTAAAAGTGAATTATTAGCCCTGATAGAAGCGGCATCCTTTATGGTAACAAGGCTTCCGAAGTTGCCATAAAGATATAGCGCATAGCAGGATTAGCTCCATAAATTAAAATAAACCGCCTTGAATATTGGATTTTAATTTACCCAAATGCCTATACGCTTTGTCTGTAACTTCACGCCCTCGAGGTGTACGCATAATAAACCCTTCTTGAATAAGAAAAGGTTCATATACCTCCTCTATGGTTTCACTACTTTCAGAAACTGCTGTGGCTAAGGTAGTTAAACCAACAGGACCTCCTTTGAATTTATCTATTATGGTATTTAATATCTTATTATCCATCTCATCTAATCCGTGAGCATCTACATTAAGAGCTTTTAAAGCATACTTTGCAATTTCAATATCAATAGTCCCATTCCCTTTAATTTGTGCAAAGTCTCTTACTCTTCGCAACAAAGCATTAGCAATACGAGGTGTCCCTCTACTTCTACCCGCAATTTCAATAGCTGCTTCATGATTAATAGGAGTATTCAAGATATTTGCACTTCGTTCAATTATGGTAGTTAACAACTCTGTAGTATAATATTGCAAACGAGATGAAATTCCAAAACGAGCACGCATTGGAGATGTTAACAAACCAGAACGTGTTGTAGCTCCAATCAAGGTAAAAGGATTAAGATTAATTTGAACTGATCTAGCATTAGGCCCAGACTCTATCATAATATCAATCTTAAAATCTTCCATAGCAGAATACAAATACTCCTCAACAATAGGACTCAAACGATGAATCTCATCAATAAATAAGACATCTCTTTCTTCAAGATTAGTAAGTAAGCCCGCTAAATCCCCAGGTTTGTCTAATACAGGCCCTGAAGTAATTTTAATTCCAACTTTTAATTCATTAGCAAGAATATTAGCTAAAGTGGTTTTGCCCAATCCTGGAGGACCATGAAACAAAGTATGATCTAAAGCCTCATTTCGTTGATTTGCTGCTTCTACAAAAACCTTAAGATTTTCTAAGATTTGGTCTTGCCCAGCAAAATCATCAAATGAAAGTGGTCTCAATCTCTTTTCAAGATCAAGTTCTTCTGAATTGTATCCTCTCGTAGTAGGGTCTAAATTTTCGTTCATGAAACAAATATAAAGAAAGATTCTGGAGCTATACTAAATTTAATCTTCATAAAAAAACAAAAGCCTCTATTTAAAATAGAGGCTTATTTATATTAGTGATGTAAAATGACTTCACCTGGTTTCATTGGAACATTTTGAGGAACAAAATCATCCTCATGTTCTGGATTGCTGTAATCATAAGGCCATCTGTGAACTTCAGGAATCTCCCCTGGCCAGTTTCCATGAATATGTTCAACTGGTGCAGTCCATTCTAAAGTATTAGATCTCCATGGATTTTGTTCAGCTTTCTTACCATAGAACATGCTCACAAAGAAATTATATAAGAAAACTAATTGGAAAGCCCCACCAATCAAAGCAAATGTAGTAATCAAAACATTTACGTTTTGCAAATCATCAAACAATGGGAAGTTAGTATTAGTATAATAACGTCTTGGTAATCCAGCTAATCCGATAAAATGCATTGGAAAGAATACACCGTAAGCACAGACAGCAGTTACCCAAAAGTGAATATATCCTAAATTTTTATTCAACATTCTTCCAAACATTCTTGGAAACCAATGATAAATTCCTGCAAACATTCCATAAAGAGCAGAAATTCCCATAACTAAGTGAAAGTGAGCTACAACAAAATAAGTATCGTGCACATTGATATCTAAAGTACTATCACCAAGAATAATTCCTGTCAAACCACCTGTGATAAAAGTAGATACTAATCCAACCGAAAATAACATAGCCGGATTCAATTGTAAATTCCCTTTCCAAAGCGTTGTAATATAATTAAATGCTTTTACTGCAGAAGGAATTGCAATCAATAATGTAGTAAAGGTAAACACTGATCCTAAAAAAGGATTCATTCCAGACACAAACATATGGTGACCCCAAACTATAGTTGACAAGAAAGCAATTGCTAATATTGACATAATCATCGCTCTATATCCAAAGATTGGCTTACGAGAGTTTGTTGCAATAATTTCAGATGTAATACCTAAAGCTGGTAACAATACAATATATACTTCAGGGTGACCTAAGAACCAAAATAAGTGCTCAAATAATACCGGTGATCCACCTTGATAATGTAAAACTTCACCAGCAATATAGATGTCTGACAAGAAGAAAGAAGTACCAAAACTTCTATCGAATATCAATAATAATGCCGCTGACAATAAAACTGGAAAAGAAATAATACCAATAATAGCTGTAATAAAGAAAGCCCAAATAGTAAGCGGTAATCTCGTCATGGTCATCCCCTTAGTTCTTAAATTAATTACAGTAACAACATAGTTCAAAGATCCCATCAAAGAAGATGCAATAAAAATAGCCATAGAAACCAACCATAAAGTCATTCCCATTCCAGAACCAGGTATAGCTTGTGGCAAAGCACTTAAAGGTGGGTAAATAGTCCATCCCGAAGACGCAGGACCTGCTTCAACAAATAGCGAGCATACCATGATAACGCTCGATAGGAAAAACAACCAATACGAAATCATATTCATAAAACCTGAAGCCATATCTCTTGCTCCAACCTGAAGCGGAATCAAAAGATTACTGAATGTACCACTCAAACCAGCGGTCAAAACGAAGAATACCATAATGGTACCATGTATTGTAACTAAAGCCAAATAGATGTCGTTAGCCATTACTCCTTCTGGAGCAAACTTATCACCTAATAATAAATTAAAAATTTTAAATGATTCTTCTGGCCAAGCTAACTGCATTCTGAATAGCAATGACATTCCAACTCCAATAATTCCCATAACAATACCAGTAATTAAGTATTGTTTTGCAATCATTTTATGATCAATACTAAATATATATTTAGTAATGAATGTTTCTTTATGATGATGATCGTGTTCGTGACCGTGTCCTTCTGCTGACATATTGTATACTTTTAATATATTATAATAAATTATTTCATAGCCATTTTAGCTCCAGTGTTATTGTTAACAACAGCTGTTGAATCTGTGGCAGAACCTTCTGCAGGAGCAGGTTCATTAGCTGCTTTTACTTCTTTAACTAAAGCTACTTTATCTGACAACCATTTTTTATATTCCTCTGGTGTATCAACAACTATTTTCATTTGCATATTGTAGTGAGAAGCACCACAAATTTTATTACATAACAATAAATAATCGAATGTATATGGATCAAGAGCAGTCTTCCCTTCTGCAACCAATTTTTCACTTTGTTTTGCTCTTAATTTATTAATTCTATCAACTTTTTCAACCATAAACGGTAACTCTCTGTACTCTGCAGAGGTATATGTTGGAGTAAACGAAAATTCAGTAACCATTCCCGGCACACAATTCATTTGAGCTCTAAAAAAAGGCATGTATGCAGAGTGTAGCACATCTTGCGAACGGAATTTAAAATGTATTTTTTTTCCTTTAGGTATATGTAATTCCGATACAACGAAATCATCTTGTGCATTTGGGTCAGATAAATCAACCCCAACTGCATTAACCCCTTCAATTAATCTAACATTGGCTTTCCCTAAAACATTATCTGCACCTGCATAACGAGCAGTCCATTTAAACTGTTGTGCATACAATTCTATTTCAATAACATCTTCGTCTTCATCAACAAACATAATGTTATTCCATGCATACAAACCATATAAAATCAAACCTGCTAAAACTACAGCAGGAATAACACTCCAAACAGCTTCTAATTTATTATTGTCTGCAAAAAACAATGCTTTATTATCTTTATTACCTCTGTATTTAAATGCAAAATAGTGCAATAAAACTTGTGTAATTGCCTGAACAATAAAAATCAAAGTAAATGAGATTCCCATCAAACTATCCACATCTTTTCCATGCTCAGAAGCTGGAGTATGTAATGGAAGATCTCCCCATGCTAACAATGAATAAATTGTAAATATATAAATGAAAGCTACAAAGCCAAACATTAAGTACCCTTGAACATTATTATCATTATCAGTTGCTATCTGAGAGTCATCTATATTAGACGTTCCTACTTGTGTAAGATCAAAAATTTTAGTTAATTGCCAAAGTGCAACAGCTAATAAAACTAAAACTACAATTACCAACAAACTTGTCATCTGTTTATTTCTTTAAATATTAATAATGAAAATGTTTACTCTCTTCGATAAATGGGTTTCTTTTAGCCAACAATGGAGCTTTTGACAATGTTGTAAAAACAACAAAGATAAATAAGCCTGCAAAGAAAAGAACTGAAGCAATTTCAGAAACTCCTATAAACCACTGATCACCCACCGTTCCAGGCATAATCATATTGAAGAAATCAACATAATGACCTAATAAAATAACGATTCCCGCCATAACAATAACCCAAGTAATTCTCTTGAAATCAGTGTTAATTAAGATTAATAAAGGGAAAAGAAAATTCATAGCTACAGCACCAAAAAATGGTAAATTATATACTTCTATTCTAGTAACAAAATAGGTTATTTCTTCTGGAATATCGGCATACCAAATTAACATAAATTGAGAAAACCATAAATACGTCCAAAATACACTTATACCAAACATAAATTTTGCTAAATCATGAATATGACTTGTATTAACATACTCTAGATATCCTTTAGACTTTAAATATAAAGTTACCATTGCAATCATAGTAATACCACTGACAAAGAAACTTGCAAATACGTACCATCCAAATAATGTACTAAACCAATGTGGATCAATAGACATAATCCAATCCCAAGACATTATTGATTCAGAAACAATAAAGAAAACTAAAAATCCTGCTGATAATTTAAAATTCTTTTTGTAGTTCGAATTATCATCCGCTTCATCTTGTGCTAAGCAATTCTTTCTTGAATAATATCTGTATAAATTCCAACCTAATAAAAATATAGCTGCTCTAACGATCCAAAATGGAAAATTTAAGTATCCCGATTTACCTGCAATGATTTCATCAAAGTTGGCACTTTTTGGATCAGTAACACCTTCAGACAGCCACACAAACAAATGATTAAAATGTAGACCAGATAAAACTAACAAAATGAAAAATAAAATTGATGCTACTGGCAAATAAGAGGTGATTCCCTGCATCACTCTAAATAATACTGGAGACCATCCCGCTTGAGCAACTTGTTGAATTGCATAAAACGCTAATGTACCCATGGAAATCAATAAAAAGAAGATACAAGCAACATACAATGCAGCCCATGGTTTGTTTTGTAATTGGTGCAACACATGGTTTAAATGCTCTGAATGCTCTGATTCTTCATTTACCTCAGTAGTTTTAGCGTGCTCAGCAACCGCTTTCGCTTCATGAGAGTCGGCAGCTTCATGCTTAACAGCACCATGGCCACCATGATTTTCTGAAGCAAGAAGTTCTTCAACTTCCTTAATATCTTTTGGTGCAGTATAAAAACCATATCCAATACCTAAAAGACCTACAGCCATTAGGATAAAAGAAAAAGTTTTTAATTTACTTGAAAATGTATACATATCTATAACGATCAGTTAATTCAACAATTATAATTGACTTTTTAATTTTAGAACATAGTCAGCCACTAACCAACGTTCGTGAGGGTTTAATTGATTAGCATGAGATCCCATTGCATTCAGACCATAAGTGATTACATGAAAAACACTTCCTTCTGTGATAGGTCTATCTGCATAACTAGGAACACCTAAAAATTTCTCTCTCTCTACTAATTTCCCTTTACCATTACCAGCTGCACCATGACAACTAATACAATAAATTTCAAAAAGCTCTTTTCCTTTCTCAGAGCTTCTCTCAATAGAATCTAAAGGTGATTTAAGATTAGCTTTTGCTAATTCATATCCTGCAGGAGAATTTTCATATTCATACGGCTCAAAACCTCTATTAATTGTACCTGGTACAGGAAGCTGTCCCTCTTTACCATCCTTAAACGCTGCAGATTCTGAATAGGTCTCATACCCTACAGATTCATACATGTTTGGAAAATATTGATAGTTTGGCGCAGATTTATCATGGCAAGAGGTCACCAAAGCAATCATCCCAAATAAAAATGCTATTTTAAATATATTTTTCATAACTATGATTAATGCTTTTCTATTACTTTAACTTCAACAGCTCCAGTACTTTCAAAAAATGAAACTAATTCAGCCTCATTATCATTCACTGCAACTTCCATTAAAAAATGGTCATCTGTTGTTCTAACATCAGGGTTTTCTGCTTGTTTAAATGGCCATAATTTACTTCTCATATAAAAAGTAATAACCATTAAGTGTGCTGCAAAAAACACTGTTTCTTCAAACATAATTGGAACAAAAGAAGGCATGTTTTCAATATAACTAAAACTTGGTTTTCCTCCAATATCTTGTGGCCAATCTTGAATCATAACGTAATTCATCAAGAAGGTTCCAAATGATATTCCGCATAATCCATATAAAAATGCACAAATAGCTAAACGTGTTGGCGCAAGTCCCATTGCTTTGTCCAATCCATGAACAGGAAATGGACTAAAAACCTCTTCGATATGATAATGAGCAGCACGTGTTTTCTTAACGGCATCCATTAATACATCATCGTCATTATAAATGGCGTATATTACTTTATTACTCATGATGTGAATCTTTATTTGCTCTTTCTTTAATATAATTTTCTCCAGTTGCTTTCAAAATTGTTTTAACCTCTGCTTGAGCAATTACAGGGAATGTTCTTGCATATAATAAAAACAATACGAAGAAGAAACCAATTGTTCCTATGAAAATCCCAATGTCAACAAATGTTGGAGAGAACATTGTCCATGAAGATGGTAAGTAATCTCTGTGCAATGAAGTAACAATAATCACGAAACGTTCGAACCACATACCAATGTTTACAACAATAGAGATTATAAAAGAGAACATAATACTTGTTCTTAATTTTTTGAACCACATAAATTGAGGAGAAAACACATTACATGTCATCATTGACCAATATGCCCACCAATAAGGTCCTGTTGCTCTATTTAAGAAAGCATATTGCTCATATTCCACTCCTGAATACCACGCAACAAATAATTCAGTAATATAGGCTACCCCAACAATAGAACCTGTAATCATGATTACAATGTTCATTAATTCAATATGTTGAATAGTAATATAAGCTTCCAAATTGGATACTTTTCTCATAATAATAAGCAAGGTATTTACCATTGCAAATCCTGAGAATACAGCTCCAGCAACGAAGTAAGGAGGGAAAATTGTAGTATGCCATCCTGGAATTACTGAAGTAGCAAAGTCCATAGATACAATAGTATGTACTGAAAGTACTAACGGCGTAGCCAAACCTGCAAGCACCAAAGAAACTTCTTCAAAACGTTGCCAATCTTTTGCTCTACCACTCCATCCAAAACTTAAAATAGAATAAATTCGTTTGTGAAAAGGAGTAATAGCTCTATCTCTTAGCATTGCAAAGTCAGGCAATAAACCAGTCCACCAGAAAACTAATGAAACTGAAAGATAAGTAGAAATTGCGAATACGTCCCATAACAATGGTGAATTAAAGTTTACCCATAATGACCCAAATTGATTTGGTATAGGTAATACCCAGTAAGCTAACCAAGGACGTCCCATGTGAATAATTGGGAATAATCCAGCTTGGATTACAGAGAAAATAGTCATTGCTTCCGCAGAACGGTTAATAGCCATTCTCCATCGTTGACGGAAAAGTAATAATACTGCAGAAATTAAAGTTCCTGCGTGACCAATACCTACCCACCAAACAAAGTTAGTGATATCCCAAGCCCAACCCACAGTTTTATTTAATCCCCATGTTCCGATACCTGTAGATATAGTATAGATGATACAGCCTAATCCCCAAAGGAAAGCTGTTAATGCGATTGAAAACACAATCCACCAATGTTTATTAGCTTTACCTTCTACAGGAGCTGCAACATCAACTGTTACGTCATGATAAGACTTATCACCTATAACTAAAGGTTTTCTAATGCTTGATTCGTAGTGAGACGACATAATCCTTTATCTTGTTTCTTAATTAATATTATATTAGGTATTTCTAACTTTAACGTGATAAATCACATTTGGTTTAGTTCCTACATGCTCTAATAAATGATACATTCTATCATCTGTAGCCAATTTAGCCACTTTTGCTTCTGTATCATTAACGTCTCCAAACACCATTGCTCCAGTAGAACAAGCATTTGAACAAGCTGTTTGAAATTCACCATCAACAATAGCTCTTCCTTCTCTCTTCGCTTTAAGGATTGTTGCTTGAGTCATTTGAAGACACATAGAACATTTTTCCATAACTCCACGAGAACGAACATTCACATCTGGATTTAAAACCATACGACCTAAATCATCATTCATATGATAATCAAACTCGCTATTTTGACTGTATAAGAACCAGTTGAAACGACGTACTTTATAAGGACAGTTGTTCGCACAATAACGAGTACCAACACATCTGTTGTAAGCCATGTTATTTTGACCTTGACGTCCGTGAGAAGTTGCAGCAACAGGACATACTGTTTCACAAGGAGCGTGATTACAATGTTGACACATAACCGGTTGGAAAGCAACTTGAGGATTATCTCCAGCTTTCTCCATTTCGTTAAATGTAGATAATGAACTTGACAACCCTGCAATATTTTCTTTTCTTTCGTTATCTCCTTCGAAAGTACTTTCAGAAGAATAATATCTATCAATACGCAACCAGTGCATATCACGACTTCTTCTAACCTCTGATTTACCTACAACAGGAACATTATTCTCTGCATGACAAGCAATTACACAAGCGCCACAACCAGTACAAGCATTTAAATCGATAGATAGATTAAAATGATGTCCTATTGAACGATCAAATGAATCCCATAAATCAACTTTTGTTGACTCTACTTCTTTGTGATCCAAAGATACCATTGGAACCTCATTCCATTCTTTAGCATCTTTAGTATTGAAAATTTCTAAAGTAGTTTCTTTAATGATATCACCTCTTCCCATCAACGTTTTTTGACCTTGAACACAAGCAAATTCATGCTCTCCATCAGCTTTAGCTAAGGAAACAGATTGTACATTATTAAAACCTTTATATAAAGCGTAAGCATTTAAACCTACAACCATTTCTTCTTTCAAAGCAGCTTTACGACCATATCCTAAAGCCAGACCTACTGTTCCAACCGCTTGACCTGGTTGAACAATTACAGGAACATTTTCTAACTTATTACCATCTGTAGTAGTAATAGTAGCATAACTACCATTTAATCCTCCATTAGCAACAATTTCATTAGACAATCCTAATTTCTTAGCATCTGCATTAGAAACTGTTACATAATTGTCCCAAGAAACTCTTGTAATAGGATCTGGAAACTCTTGTAACCAAGGGTTATTTGCTTGTTGTCCATCACCCAAACCAGTCTTAGTATAAAGAACTAATTCAAATCCCTCAGCAGCTTTTGATTTTGATAAAGCAGATGCCGCAGCAGTATAATCCGCTGAACCAGCAGACGCAGTTGGAATAGCTCCAACATAAACACCATCATGTAAAACTTTATTCCAAGTAGAACCTGCTATTATTGAAGCCGCTGTACCTTTAATATAATCGTAAAAAGTACCTGCATTACCATTTAAAGCCAACAAAACATCTTGAAACTGTTTTGTATTGAATAATGGACGGATAGTAGGTTGAGTAAGACTATATGTTCCTTTTGTTAAAATTAAATCATTCCAAGACTCCAAATAGTGTGGTGTTGGAGCAGCAATAGTACTCACTAAAGCCGTTTCGTCTTCTTTTAATGAAAATGCAACAGAAGTAGTTACTTTCTTAAGTCCTTCAACAAAAGATGCACTATCTGCCAATGTATATACTGGATTAACACCACTCATAATTAATGTATGAACGCTACCTGCTTTCATTTCATTAATTAATTGAGCTACTTTTTCGTTAGATCCTTTTCTAATTTGTCTTGTTCCAGAAGTTGTAAAAGCTTCACTAGCTAATTTTTGATTAATAGCTAAAACCAATAATTGAGCATTCTTATCTTGAATTCCAGATACTAATACTCCTTTTGAACCAGCTGCCTTTAATTGCTGAGCCGCTTTGGTTACTTCAGCTTTAAATTCAGGTGCTAAATTCTCGGCAACCGAAGAACCAGTCACCACATTATATATATGAACTAATGCTTGTTTTTGATTTGCAGTTGACATAGGTAAACGCTTATCAGCAGCAGCACCAGACAATGTCATATTCGCCTCCAATTGGAAATGGCGAGACATTTTTCCGTTTTTAGGAATTCTACCCTGAGCATATCCTGCATCATATCCTCCACCTTGCCAATCTCCCAAGAAATCAGCTCCAACAGAAACTATTAAAGACGCTTTAGAAAAATCATAATCCACTAACGCTCTTTCTCCATAAACTGTTTCGAAAGCATCTAAAGCTTCTGAAGAAGAAACCGCATCGTAAACTACGTGTTTTGCATTAGGATTTTTAGCAATAAACTCGGCAATCAATTTTTCAGTTGATGGACTCGCTAAAGTATTGGTTAACAATACCACTTGGCCTCCTTTTGCTTTAGCCTCTACAATACTTGATGCAATTTTTGAATTAACATCAGCCCAACTTGCATTAGCGCCTGCAATTTTAGGCTCTTTCAAACGCATGCTGTCATACAAAGACAAAATTGAGGCATGAACTCTAGCATTAGCAGAGAATTTTGCTCCAGCAATTGTATTATTATCTATTTTAATTGGACGACCTTCACGTGTTTTAACTAATAAATTAGCAAAGTCAAAACCGTCAAAAACAGACGTTGCATAATAATCTGCTACACCTGGAATAATTTGTTCCGGTTGCAACACATAAGGTATTGATTTATGAACAGGACCTTCGCAAGCAGCAAGAGTAGCTGCCGCAGTACTAAATCCAACGTACTTTAAAAAATCACGACGCGATGTAGAAGAAGACAATGCATCATTGTTTCCCAGAAATTCATCTGTAGGAATTTCTTCAACAAATTCGTTATTTTTAAGCGCCTCAACAATAGAACTATTTCCGTCTAGCTCCTCAACACTTTTCCAGTATTTTTTGTTTGATGACATATTTAAATATTAAAAACTTAATAATTTGATTAATAGTGACATTTACCACATTCTAAACCTCCCATTTGAGCAGCAGTCAATTTGTCTACACCATATTTTTTGGAAAGTTGTTCGTGGATTTTAGTATAATACTCATTTCCTTCCATCTTAACATCAGTTTTTCTATGGCAATCAATACACCATCCCATTGTTAATGGAGCAAATTGCTTCTGAATTTCATATTCTTCCACAGGACCGTGACAAGTTTGACATTCAATTCCTGCAACAGTAACGTGCTGTGAGTGATTAAAATATACAAAATCAGGCAAGTTATGAATACGAACCCATTTAACAGGTTGCGTTTTTCCTGTATATGACTGAGTTGTTTTATCCCAACCCACAGCAGTATATAGCTTTTGGATTTGTTCATCATAAAATGCTTTGCTGTACTCTGGAGTAGCGGTAGACTCAGCAACTTCAGAAATGTTTTTATGGCAATTCATACAAACATTCAATGAAGGAATACCTGCATTTTTACTTACTCTAGCAGCAGAGTGACAATATTTACAGTTAATCTCATTATCACCAGCGTGAATTTTATGAGAATAATGAATCGGCTGAATTGGAGCATACTCTTGATCTACACCTACTTGCATCAAAAATCCATACACTAAATATGCACCCACAAGCAATAAAAATATCACCGAAACTAATACTAAGAATTGATTTTTAACAAATGCTTTCCAAATAGAAATTTTTGGTTCCTTTGGAGCAACTTCTATATTGTTTGCTTTTGCTACTTTACGCAACACATTGTTTACCAAGAACAACATTGCTACTAGCATTAACATTACTAAGACAAGAGCACCCAAAACAACATTGTTTGACAATCCATCTTGTGAAGTTGCGCCCTCAGTTCCAGTAACTGGAGCACCAGCCACAACTGGAGCCTCTTCTTTCGGAGTAGAAGTATATGCTATAATATTGTCAATATCCCCCTCTGATAATTGAGGAAAAGCAGTCATCACCACTTTGTTATTTTCTTCGAATACTTTAACTGCAGCAGCATCTCCTGATTTAATCAACTCAGAACTGTTATGGACCCATTTATAAATCCAAGACATTTCATACTTACTAGCCACTCCTCTTAGTGCAGGCCCAGTAGACTTAGCATCTAATTTGTGACATGCAGCACAATTAGCATTAAATAATTCTTTTCCTTTAACAGGATCTCCACCTGTTGCCGCAGGAGTAGCTGCAGCAGCAACATCAGCAGCTGGAATAGCAGCATCTTGAGCAGATGAAGTTGCAGAGAAAACTAGCATTAAAGCTAAGCAGAAATATAATTTCTTTAAGATCGAATTATGGTTACCCATCTTTTTCATATAGTACAATAATTATCTACTAAATTGTCTTCATTTTTTCTAATATTATTAAGAAAAACGAATACACTCTTTTTAAACTTGCACAAAAATACGACTTAAGAACTATTCTCAAAACCTTAAAATAGTCTTAAATTCAATTTATATTAATTCTAAATAACATTTAACTAAAACATTTTCTTATTAAATATTATTTTTGCATAAAAACCAACACATTATGAGAATTTTAAGTTTCGAAAAATTCATTCTTTATTCTGTTTTATTCAATCTGCTAAGTGTTTATTCCTATTCACAAAACTACAAAACAACAGGTATTATTGACCAAAAAATAGACATATTACTGAATGAAAAACGAAAATATAATCCCGCAATTAACTTAAATGATTGCTATAAAATCCAAATATTCAGTGGAGAAAGTGATAAAGCAAAAAAAATAGTCCAAATATTCAAACAAGAATACAAAGATATTGATGCTACCATTGTATTTAACACTCCAAACTATAAAGTTTGGGTGGGTAATTTTCGAAAACGAATAGAAGCCGAAAGAAACTTAGTCGCTATACAAAAAAAATACAAAACCACACTTCTTATAAAGCCCAACAAACAATAAAACAGAGTATTAAGCATAAAAAACCCGGGAGATTCCCGGGTTTTTTATGCTTAATAGAAAATTATTTTAATTTCTTTTTAATGGCAACTTCATGGTAAGCTTCAATAATGTCGTTCGCCTCGATATCATTATATCCTTTGATTTGAATACCACAATCGTATCCTTTAGTAACCTCTTTCACATCGTCTTTGAATCGTTTTAATGCTGTCAATTCCCCATCAAAAACAACCACTCCTTCTCTAACTACTCTAACTTTAGCTGCTCTTGTAATTTTACCATCAGTTACCATACATCCTGCAATTGATCCTACTTTAGAAATTTTGAATATTTCTCTGATTTCAGCAGTTCCTAATACCTCCTCTTTCATTTCTGGCGCTAACATTCCTTCCATTGCATCTTTCAAGTCATCGATAGCCGCATAAATAATAGAATAGTAACGAATATCGATTTCTTCTTTATCTGCTAATTGTCTTGCATTACCCGCAGGACGAACATTAAACCCTATAATTATCGCATCAGATGCAGAAGCTAACATAACATCCGTTTCCGTAATAGCTCCTACTCCTTTATGTATAATATTAATTTGAACTTCTTCTGTAGATAATTTAGAGAACGAATCTGACAAGGCTTCAACAGATCCATCAACGTCTCCTTTAAGAATAACATTCAATTCTTTAAATTGACCCAAAGCAATTCTTCTTCCTATTTCATCTAACGTAATATGACGTTGCGTTCTAACAGATTGCTCACGCATTAACTGCGAACGTTTAGAAGCTATTTGTTTAGCCTCTTTTTCATCTTCAAAAATATTGAACTTGTCTCCTGCAGTAGCTGCACCATCTAATCCTAAAACAGATACTGGTGTAGAAGGACCCGCTTCTTTAACCACATGCCCTCTTTCATCATGCATAGCTTTAATCTTACCATGATGTTTTCCTGCCAACATATAATCTCCAATTCTCAAAGTCCCATGCTGTACTAATAAAGTAGAAACATATCCTTTCCCTTTATCTAAATATGCCTCAACCACGGTACCTTGTGCAAGTTTATTTGGGTTTGATTTTAAATCTAAAATCTCAGCCTCTAGCAGTACTTTTTCCAACAACTCTTTTACTCCCAAACCTGTTTTTGCTGAAATATCATGTGATTGGATTTTACCTCCCCAATCTTCTACTAATAAATTCATTCCAGCTAATCTTTCTTTAATTTTGTCTGGATTAGCATTTGGCTTATCTACTTTGTTAATTGCAAAAATAATTGGAACTCCTGCAGCCTGAGCATGACTAATAGCTTCTTTTGTTTGCGGCATGATGTCGTCATCGGCAGCGATTACAATTATAGCAATATCCGTGACTTGAGCACCACGAGCACGCATAGCTGTAAAAGCCTCGTGTCCAGGAGTATCTAAAAATGCTATTTTTTGACCATTATCTAATGTAACACCGTATGCTCCAATATGTTGTGTGATTCCGCCAGATTCTCCAGCAATTACATTTTCTTTTCGAATATAATCCAATAAAGACGTTTTTCCGTGATCAACGTGCCCCATCACAGTTACAATTGGAGCTCTAGTCACTAAATCTTCTTCTTTATCTTCAACAACTTGAATTGCCTCTTCAATATCAACGGTGATAAATTCCACTTCATAACCAAACTCATCTGCTACAATTGTTAATGTTTCAGCATCTAAGCGTTGATTCATTGTTACCATAATCCCTAAAGACATACATGTCCCAATTACTTTAGTAATAGGCACATCCATCATAATTGCAATTTCACCTACAGTAACAAATTCAGTAACTTTAATTGTTTTACTTCCTTCATCTAAAGCTCTTTGCTCTTCGTCTGATTTTTGACGGTGTGTATCTCTTTTATCTCTTCTGTATTTAGCAGCCTTAGACTTACCGCCTTTACCTTGAAGTTTTTCTAAAGTCTCACGAATTTGATTTTTAACTTCTTCTTCTGTAGGCTCAACTTTAGCAACTATAGCAGGTCTATTACCCTTAGAGAAGCCCGGCTTAGCATTTCTATTAGCATTAAATCCTCCCGCATTTGGGACAATTTTATTTGGATTTGAAACCCCTGGTTCTCCTGATACAGAAGGTTTAGCTACAATTCGCTTTCTTTTATTTTTCCCAGCATTCGCACCTGCACCACCAGGAATTCCTGGCTTACCCGATATACCTTTAGGATCTTCTTTTTTCTTTTTTGGTTTATTGAACTGAGATAGGTCTATTGTTTGACCCGTCAAAGTAGCACCTGATAATTTTTGATACTGAGTTGTAATTGTTTCATCAACCGAAGATTCTTCTGATTTAACATCAGTTTTTAATTTTTCGGAAACAACTATTTTTTCCACTTCCTTGTCACCTGACTCATCAAGTGATTTTTCTTCTTTCTTGTCTAGAGAGGTAGCGGCATCTGCAACATTTGATTTAATCTCATCAGCCGAAGATGCACCTTGATTTTTTTTAGGGTTTAATTCAATTTTACCTACCTGAACTGGGCCTGTTACAACAGCTTTTGCTTTAATAACCTCTTGGCGTTGTTCTTCTTGCCTACGTTTGTCTTCAATTTCTTGTTCACGCTGAATACGAAGTGCCTCTTTCTCCTTTCTTTTTTCCTCACCTACTTCTTTCGAAGCCTCCTTATTACCTTTATCACCGGCAAACTGACTTTGTAGAATACCAAACTCACGTTCAGAAATTTTAGCATTGGGATTTGCATCAATAGCAATTCCTTTATCTTTTAGATAATCGACTGCTCTTTCTAACGAAATGTTTAATTCCCTTAAAACCTTGTTTATTCTTATTACTCTCTCTTCAGACATAAATTTTTTTATTATTATCTTTTAGTTGTGTTTCTTGAGCTAAAACCTTCTAATCAAAGAAAAAATTAAAGTTAAGCTATTTTTAAATAGTTTGATTAATTATCAAACTCTTCTTTTAATATTTTGATTACATCTAAAATAGTTTCTTCTTCCAGATCTGTTCTTCTAACTAAATCTTCAACATCCTGATTTAAGACACTTCTTGCAGTATCTAGTCCTATCTTAGCAAATTCATCAATAATCCACTCATCAATTTCATCTGAAAACTCTGTTAATTCAATATCATCTTCTTCACCATTCTCAGAAGCTCCTTCTCTAATAACATCTAATTCATATCCTGTCAATAAACCGGCTAGTTTAATATTGTGACCTCCTCTTCCTATTGCTTTTGAAACTTCTTCTAATTTCAAGAAAACCTCAGCTCTTTTAGTTTCTTCGTTAATTTTTACAGAAGAAACTTTTGCTGGACTCAAAGCACGAGTAATATATAACTGAATATTATTAGTATAATTAATAACATCTATATTTTCATTTCCTAATTCGCGTACTATTCCGTGTATACGAGAACCTTTCATCCCAACACAAGCTCCAACAGGATCGATTCTATCATCATATGAATCTACCGCAACCTTAGCTTTTTCTCCTGGAATTCTCACAACATTTTTAACCATAATTAAGCCATCAAAAACTTCTGGTATTTCTTGTTCAAATAATTTTTCCAAGAATTTATCTGACGTACGAGACATAATAATTTGAGGCTTGTTACCTTTTAACTCAACACTTTCAATAATCCCTCGCACATTATCTCCTTTTCGGAAGAAGTCAGAAGGAATTTGTTTTTCTTTTGGTAAAACAATTTCATTTCCTTCATCATCAACTAAAATAACAACTTTAGGTCTTACGTGATGTACTTCGGCTGTATAAATTTCTCCAATAATATCTTTAAATTGCTTATACAGGTTTGTATTATCATGTTCGTGGATTTTAGAAATCAAATTTTGACGCAATGCCAAAATAGCTCTTCTCCCTAAATCTACTAATTTCACTTCCTCCGAAACTTCTTCACCAATTTCAAAGTCAGCTTCAATTTTTCGCGCCTCAGTTAATGTTATTTCTTCATTTTCAAGATCCAAATCTTCATCGGCAACAATAACTCTTCGTCTCCAGATTTCCATATCTCCTTTATCTGGATTGATAATAATATCAAAATTATCATCTGAACCATATTTTTTCTTTAATGCATTTCTAAATACATCTTCCAATATTGCCATAAGCGTTACACGATCAATAAGTTTATCGTCTTTAAACTCTGAAAATGAATCGATTAATGCTAAATTTTCCATGCGAATTTTTAATTAAAATGTTACTGTAACAATTGCTTCTTTAATATCTGTATAAGGAAGTTCTACTATTTTTTGAATTGTTTCCTTTCCTTTACCCACTTTTTTAGGCTCTCTTGCTTGCCAAGACAAAGTTACGAATTCATCATTAGCCTGCACTAATTCTGCTTCTATATTTTCTGTTGATGTCTTCACTATCAAGGTTCTACCTATGTTCTTTTTATACTGTCTTACTAATTTCAAAGGAGAACCAATTCCTACCGAAGCTACCTCCAACGAAAAATCCTGTTCTTCTCTATCCAAACTTCCTTCAATTGCACGACTCACATCGATACAATCTTGCAACATCACCCCATTATCACCATCTAAGTTAACAATGATTTTAAAGGTATCTGTAATTGTAAAGTCAATTAGAAAAAGGTCTGGTTTACTTTCTAGACTATTTTCTAATACTGTATTTACCTTTTCTCTGAATGTCATAGTTGTATAAAAAGAGGGGACTTTCGTCCCCTCATTATCTAGATTTATTAATAAATAACGCTGCAAATATAAAACTTTTTTTTAATATTCTGAATACCTAATGATTTAAAAAATATTCTTAATTAAAAACTACCCTTATAAAAACTCGTTTACAGATAAAACTCTAATACCATCATATTTGTTCTTGCACTAAACTTATTATGGCATTAGCATCTAATTCACCTGACTGCCTCCAAACCATTTGACCTTCCTTGTATATCATAAGAGTAGGAAGCCCTTTTATTCGAAGCGCATCGGCTAACTCTTGATTTTTATCTACATCTATCTTTATCACTTTGGCTTTATCACCAAGTGCTGCTGCCACATCTCTTATCACAGGATGCATGGAAACAGAAGACTCATTCCAATCTGTGTAAAAATCAATTAACACAGGAATTTGTGCATTTATAAGTTCTCCAAATTTTGACATAAAACCAAAAATTTAATTATTATAATCTACTTAAAAAGAGACAAATATTTTACAAATGTAACATTTTTAACTAATTACACTACATTATTCCCTTTTTTTAGCTCTATTACCGTAATTTCGGGCATAATTCCTACCCTTCCTGAATATGCATGAAATCCAAATCCTCGATTAACATACACATACCTCCCTTTATTTTCATACAAACCCGCCCATTGTTTATACACATATTGTGCCAAACTCCATTTGAAGTATCCTGGAATTTCAATTCCAAACTGCATTCCGTGAGTATGACCCGACAATGTTAAGTGGAAATTTTTCTCGTGATGTTGCACTATATAGTCCCAATGACTTGGATCATGACTCATTACTACTTTAAAATCTTCTTTGATTAAACCCTGAGAAGCCTTATCGATATCGCCTAATTTTTTAAAATTATGTCCCCAGTTTTCAACTCCCACTAAAGCTATTTTTTGCCCCCCTTTTTCAATGAACACATGTTCATTCAACAATAATTTAAAATCAATTTGGCTATACAGGTTTTTAATTGCTTGAAAATTAGCTTGTTTTTCTTTTTCTGAAGGCCAAGTAACATATTCTCCGTAATCATGATTCCCTAAAACAGAATATTTCCCGTACTTATGCTCTTTGATCCTATTAAACGTTGCTATCCAAGGAAGCATTTCTTTGGCATGCGTGTTCACAATATCGCCAGTAAACAAGATCATGTCCGAGTTTTGTTGGTTTACCAAGTCTATCGCGTAATTGATTTTTTCAGGATTATCAAAACTCCCGCTGTGTACATCTGAAATTTGGGTAATTGTAAACCCATCAAATACTTCTGGCAAATCAGGAAAGTAAATTCGTTGTTTAATTACTTTAAAATTATATTTACCTTCAAAAATACCATAAAGCATAGACAAGAAAGGTATAGAGGCTAATCCTAATCCCATTTGACTCACAAATTTTCTTCTGGAAGCAAAAAAAGATTGATCCTTCTTCTTTTTAGTAACATAATTAACTGAACCTTTTCCTAGTCTGAAGAAATCTTCTACTAACATAACTATTGCCAAAACAACCTTAGGTAAATAAACAACCAAAGCAAATGCTAATACTAGCATTGTATGCCTTGTTTGCCCAATGGAACGATCAAACTGGGAGATCGAATATATAAAGTAAAGTGCTAACAAAAGTGAAATAGCTTGATACGAGACAAGTAGTTTCTTTCGTTCCAAAAGTGTTCTAAGGGCTTGGAAAGAAAACCACTCAATAGTACCCCAAATCAGGAAAAAAATTAATAAACCAGTGATCATTTATACAGTACGTTTTTCGGAGGCAAAATAACAACTTAATTTATCAAAACAATTTTAATTAATTAAAATTTAACTCTAAAAGAAAACTTTAGCTTGGTTTCCTTATTTTTACAGATTAAAATTTCAGAATTAAATCAATGTCTACTAAAAAACGACTTTTCCTCCTTGATGCGTATGCCTTAATTTTTAGAGGTTATTACGCCTTTATAAAAAACCCAAGAATCAACTCTAAAGGATTAGATACATCTGCTATTATGGGATTCATGAATTCCTTAATGGATGTAATTAAAAGAGAAAGACCTGATCATCTTGCTGTTGCTTTTGACAACGGAGGAAGCGATATCCGAAATGAAATTTTTCCGGAATACAAAGCGCATCGTGACGCAACACCTGAAGCAATCAAAATAGCCGTACCTTATATACAAGAATTACTCCGCGCTATGCATATCCCTATTATTGAAGTGAAAGGATATGAAGCAGACGATTTAATAGGAACTATTGCTAAACAGGCCGAAAAAGAAAATTATCAGGTTTTTATGGTAACACCTGATAAAGATTATGCTCAGTTAGTTTCCGAAAATATCTTCATGTATAAACCCGCTCGAATGGGGAACGGAATTGAAATCTGGGGAGTTTCTGAAGTTTTAGAAAAATTTGAAATAGAAAGACCGGAACAAGTTATTGATTTCCTTGGAATGATGGGAGATACTGCCGACAATATTCCAGGACTACCTGGAGTTGGCGAAGTTACCGCGAAAAAACTATTGAAAGAATTTGGCTCTATGGAAAATCTTTTAGCTAATACTGATAAGCTGAAAGGAAAAATGAAAGACAATATTGAAGCCAATAAAGACAAAGGAATCTTGTCTAAAACTTTAGCCACTATTTTATTGGATTGCCCGGTTCAATTTGACGAAACCGATTATGAATTATCTACTCCTGATGTAGACAAAACCGATGCTTTATTCAACGAATTAGAATTTCGTAGAATGGCTGAACAATTTGATGCTATTTTTAGAAAAGGGGAAACAACTCCCGTAATCGACGAGGCTAAATTATACAAAAAACCACAGCCTAAAAGTGAAGAACAATTTGATCTTTTTGGAAGTGCTATTGATGAAGGCTCAGAAGAAACCCGCCATCAATATTATAGTTCTCTTGAAAATACCGAGCATTCCTACCAAATCATTCAAGGTGATTTAGGTGTTAAGCTATTGTTACAAAATTTACAAAACCAAACCGCGGTGTGTTTTGACACCGAAACCACAGGGCTAAATGCATTGCATGCTGAATTAGTTGGGATTTCATTTTCTTATGAAAAAGGGAAAGGATTCTATGTTCCATTTCCAGAAAATCAAACCGAAGCTCAAGCCTTAATTGAGAAATTTATTCCTTTTTTCGAAAATGAAAACATTGAGAAAATAGGACAGAATTTAAAATACGACTTAAAAGTATTGTCTAATTATGGCATTACTATAAAAGGAAACTTATTTGACACTATGATCGCGCATTATTTGATTAATCCCGATATGCGTCATAATATGGATATTTTATCGGAAACCTACTTAAAGTATTCTCCTCAGTCAATAGAAACTTTGATTGGTAAAAAAGGGAAAAATCAAAAATCGATGCGTGATGTTTCTTTGGAAGAAATCAAAGAATACGCAGTAGAAGATGCCGATGTAACTTTACAATTAGCCGAAATATTCAACGCTGAACTGGATAAAACTCATACTAAAAAACTATTTGAAGAAATAGAAATTCCTTTAGTGGGTGTTTTAGCAAGTATGGAAAAAGAAGGAATTAATTTAGATGTACCTTTCTTAAAATCACTTTCTAAAGAATTAGGCAATGATATTGCGCAACTAGAAAGTCTTATTTACGAAATTGCAGGAGAGAAATTCAATTTGGCTTCTCCAAAACAATTAGGAGACATTTTGTTTGACAAACTTAAAATTGGCGGCGCAAAACAAAAAAAGACCAAAACTGGACAATATGCTACTGGCGAAGAAATATTAAGTTACCTGGCTAAAGACAATGAAATTGTAAGTGCTATTTTAGATTGGCGTTCCTTGATCAAATTGCAAAATACCTATGTAGAAGCTTTGCCTTTGCAGGTGGATTCCAAAACGCATCGTGTTCATACCGACTATATGCAAACAGTTGCCGCTACAGGACGTTTAAGCTCCAACAACCCTAACTTACAAAACATTCCGATTCGAACTGAACGCGGAAGACAAATTAGAAAAGCATTTATTGCTCGCGATGAAAATTACACTTTACTCTCTGCCGATTATTCGCAGATAGAACTTCGTATTATTGCTGCCTTGAGCGGTGAGGAAAATATGATTAAAGCCTTTCAACAAGGAGAAGATATTCATAAAAGTACAGCTGCCAAAGTATTTAATGTGCCTTTAGAAGAAGTGACCAAAGAACAACGTAGTCATGCTAAAACGGTAAACTTCGGAATTATTTATGGTGTTTCAGCTTTTGGATTGAGTAACCAGACTTCGCTTTCGCGCGCTGAAAGTGCCGCTTTAATTGATGCTTATTATGCAACCTATCCAAAACTTAAATCCTACATTCAAGAACAAATCGAGATAGCAAGAGAAAAAGGATTTGTGCAAACTATTTTAGGCCGCCGTCGCTATTTAAAAGACATCAACTCCGCCAATGCAGTCGTTCGAGGTGCCGCTGAACGAAATGCGGTAAACGCACCTATTCAGGGAAGTGCTGCCGATATTATCAAAATAGCGATGATCAATATTCACAAACGATTGATTGCAGAAAATTGGAAGTCTAAAATGCTATTGCAAGTTCATGACGAGTTAGTATTTGATGTTCACAATAGCGAATTGGACAAAATTAAACCAATGATTAAACACGAGATGGAACAAGCTGTCTCATTAAGCGTCCCTTTGGAAGTAGAAATTGGCACAGGAAAAGACTGGCTCGAAGCGCATTAATATAATAAAAAAATAGGACGCACTAGTTTGTTCTTGTCAAACTGAACTTGTTTCAGTTTCTTTAAAGTTGTTAATTACCAATTTTAAAGATTCCGAAATAAATTCGGAATGACAAAATTAGCCCTTTTTAGACAGACACTTTTTTATACTCTAGCCGTAGTTTCACGTTCTTTTAGTACTGTTTTAATCACTTTCGTTTCGTAAGGTTGCTCTTCTTCTGAATCATCTTCCAAACGCTTAATTAATAATTTAGCCGCTTCTTCTCCAATTTCAATTCCGTGTTGACTTACCGTAGTCAAACTTGGAGACAATCTTCTTGAAGCTAATATACCATCTGCAAAACCGATAATACAGAGCTCTTCTGGAATTTTATATCCTTTCTTTAAGCCCATTCGTAAAGCTGCAACCGAATCATTTTCTTCTAAAGCAAAAATTCCATCGATTTTATTATTTGCAAAAACGGTTTCCATTTGTTCTTTCAAATCTTCTTCAGAATCAGTTCTAATAATAAGGTTGTTATTTACTGGGATTTTATTTTTCTCTAATGCTTTCAAATATCCTTCAAATCGTAGTTTTCCAACACTCAAATTATCTACTGAAGAAAGCAGAGCAATGTTTTTACAACCTAAATCAATCAACCGTTGTGTAGAATCTAAAGCCGAATCAAAATCGTCCACCACTACTTTATCACAATCAATCCCTTCAGCAATACGATCAAACATTACAATTGGGGTACCTTCATTAATAATCTCTTTAAAATGATCGTAATTATTTTGCTTTTGAGCCTCTTCAGAAACTGATAAAATAAAACCATCGATAGTCCCATTACTCAACATTTCTAGAGTGTGAGCTTCTTTTTCTAAGGATTCATTAGAAATACACATAATTACATTGTATCCTTTTTCGTCCGCTATTTTTTCAATACCACTAAAAACCTTAGCAAAGAAAGAATTGAGAATATCTGGAATAATAACCCCTATTGTTTTCGTTTTTCTATTCTTGAGATTCAAACCAATAATATTAGGTTTGTAATTTTTAAGCTTAGCATATTCCTTTATCTTGATTTTCGTTTGCTCGCTAATTTCAGGACTATCGTTAAGAGCTTTTGAAACTGTAGACACAGATACATTAAGTTCTTTAGCGATTTGTTTAAGAGTTGCTTTAGCTTTCATAAAATTAATTTGAAAGTGCTAAAATAATAAAAAAATGATTGAATCACTTTTTTTAGATCTGTATTCAACTCATTCTTTCATGAAATCATCCTAAAAAATGAGGCTTCTTGAAATAATAATCCAATTGTTTGAAAAAAAGAAGGTTTAAAAATAGGAAAAAGCAAAGCAAGTTGAAAACAAATGCTTTACTAGCTGATAATCAGAACCAAATAATATTTTAGGACAATTTGTATTTCAGAAAAATAATTGTACTTTTGCATCCCCTTTATTGGGGATGGAATGTTTAATTAAAAATAAAAATTGTGAACACATTAAGCTACAAGACAATTTCAGCTAACAAAGCCACTGTATCAAAAGAGTGGATTGTTGTTGATGCTGATGGTCATAACTTAGGTCGTCTTGCCTCAAAAGTCGCTATGATTTTGAGAGGTAAATACAAGCCGAGTTATACCCCGCACGTGGACTGTGGAGATAACGTAATTGTTATTAACGCAGAAAAAATCAACCTTACAGGTAACAAATTGGATGAAAAAACATACATCCGTCACACTGGTTACCCTGGAGGACAAAGAAGTTTGACTGCAAAAGTATTGCAATCAAAAAACCCAGCTTTATTAGTAGAAAAAGCTGTAAAAGGAATGTTACCTAAAAACAAATTAGGAGCTGAACTTTTTAGAAATTTAAATGTTGTTGTAGGAGCTGAGCACAAACATGGCGCTCAAAAACCTAAAACTGTTAACCTAAACGATCTTAAGTAATGGGAGTTATTCACAAAATCGGTAGAAGAAAAACCGCTGTTGCACGTGTTTATGTTTCGGAAGGAACAGGAGTAATCACTGTAAACAAAAAAGAATTCGCAACTTACTTTCCAACTGCTACTTTACAGTACAAAGTGTTACAACCAATGTCTATGACAGAGAACGCTAGCAACTTTGACGTAAAAGTAAACGTTTATGGAGGTGGTTCAACTGGTCAAGCAGAGGCTGTAAGAATGGCATTAGCACGTGTAATGTGTGAAGTAAATGCTGAAAACAGAGCAATCTTGAAACCAGAAGGTTTATTAACTAGAGACCCAAGAATGGTTGAACGTAAGAAATTCGGTCAGAAGAAAGCTCGTAAGAGATTCCAATTCTCTAAACGTTAATATTTACCTGTCTTGTTCAAATGGGACAAGACATCGTTCATTTATTATTGAATTTAAAAACACAGTTATTGTTGCTCCTACCGAGGTAGGGAATAGTTTAGCATCTAAATGTATATAGCCGAGCAATCGCCATCTATACATTGCTAATCAACAGAACGTAAACTAGTACAAAAAATGGCAAACAAAGTTGAAGTAAAAGAATTACTAGAAGCAGGTGTTCACTTCGGACACATGACTAGAAAATGGGATCCAAATATGGCTCCTTACATTTATATGGAACGTAATGGAATCCACATTATCAATCTATATAAAACTGCAGCAAAAATCGAAGAGGCTAATGAAGCTTTGAAAAAAATCGCTGCATCAGGTAGAAAAATTTTATTCGTTGCTACCAAAAAACAAGCAAAAGATATCGTAGCTGAAAAAGCTAAATCCGCAAACATGCCTTACATCACTGAAAGATGGCCAGGTGGAATGTTAACTAACTTCGTAACTATTCGTAAAGCTGTTAAAAAAATGGCTACTATCGATAAAATGAAAAAAGACGGAACATTCAATACTCTTTCTAAAAAAGAGCGTTTGCAAGTAGATCGTCTTCGTGCTAAATTAGAGAAAAACTTAGGTTCTATCGCTGATATGTCTAGACTACCTGCAGCCTTGTTCGTAGTAGATATCAAAGCTGAACACATCGCTATAAAAGAAGCTCAAAAATTAAACATTCCAGTTTTCGCAATGGTGGATACTAATTCAGACCCAAGAGAGGTTGATTACGTAATCCCTGCAAATGATGATGCTTCTAAATCAATCGATAAAATTTTAACTTTAGTTACAGCTGCTGTTATTGAAGGTCTTTCCGATAGAGGATCTGAAAAAGAAGTAGAGGTAGAAGAAACTCCTGCTGAAGAAGTAGAAGCTGCTCCTGCTGAAGAAACTCCAGCTACTGAAGAGTAATAAATCATTTAAATATTGGAAAATTTAAAGACTAAAATTAGTAATTATTACAATTGATAGTATATCCTTAAGTTTTTCAATCTTTTAATCTTTAAATCAAAAAAATATGGCAACAATTACTGCTGCAGATGTAAATAAATTAAGAACAATCACAGGTGCAGGTATGATGGACTGCAAAAAAGCCTTGGTTGAAGCTGACGGAGATTTTGATTTAGCAATCGAAAACTTACGTAAAAAAGGACAAAAAGTAGCGGCTAACCGTTCTGATAGAGAATCTACAGAAGGAGCTGTTATTGCTGTTGTAAACGACGCTAAAACAGCTGGTGTTGTGATTTCATTAAACTGCGAAACTGACTTTGTGGGTAAAAATGAAGCATTCGTAAAATTAGCTCAAGATTTAGCTGCATTAGCATTAAACTATGATTCTAAAGATGCTTTCTTAGCTGCTGATTTTAACGGAATTACTGTGGCTGAAAAATTAATCGAGCAAACTGGTGTAATCGGAGAAAAAATCGAAATCGGTTCTTTTGAAAGATTAGAAGGAGCATTCGTTGGGTCTTACATCCATGCTGGAAATAAAATCGCTACTTTAGTTTCTTTATCTGCTAACGTTGCTGGAGCTGAAGAAGCTTCAAGAAACGTAGCAATGCAAGCTGCTGCTATGAACCCAATTGCTTTGAATGAAGCTGGTGTTGATGCTGCTGTTATTGAAAAAGAAATTGAAATCGCTAAAGAGCAATTAAGAGCTGAAGGTAAACCAGAAGCAATGTTGGAAAACATCTCTAAAGGAAAAATCCAACGTTTTTACAAAGACAATACTTTAGTAAACCAAGATTACATTAAAGACGGGGCAATGAATGTTGCTGCTTATGTAAAATCAGTGGATGCTAACTTAACTGTAACAGGATTTAAAAGAGCTGCTTTAGGATAATCTAAAGTAGATTTTTATCTCTCCAATATAAATCCCATTCCTAACCGAATGGGATTTTTTTATAGCCTACATTCCAAATAAAAATGCTAAATTTGAGAAACTAATCCTATCGCTTATGTTCAAATCAAAGAAAGATATGGTATTTGTTATCCTAGCAGGGATTTTCATTACCAATGCCGTGGTTGCCGAATTAATTGGAGGAAAGCTAATTCAAATTGGTCCTTTTGTCTTGAGTATCGGAATCTTACCTTGGCCCATAGTCTTTTTAACCACTGATTTAATCAATGAATACTTTGGCGAAAAAGGAGTTCGTCGACTTTCCATAATTACCGCATGTTTAATTGCTTATGCTTTTGTGGTCTTACTTTTAGCTATTGTAATTCCAGCTGCTAAAGGTATTAGCCCCGTAAATGACAACCAATTTCAAGCTGTTTTTGGTCAAAGTATGTGGATTATTATTGGTAGTATTATTGCCTTTATGGTTTCACAATTAATTGATGTTACTGTATTTTGGTATTTCAGAAACAAAACTGGCGACAAGAAAATTTGGCTCCGAACCACGGGCTCCACCGTCATATCACAATTATTCGACTCTTTCATTGTGTTAGGAATTGCATTTTGGCTTCCAGGTAAAATTGACTTCGAAACTTTTATCGGGTCTGCATTGACAGGTTATACTTTTAAATTAGGCATAGCGATACTTTTAACGCCTTTAATTTATTGGGGCCACCGACTAATCAAAAACTATTTAGACAGCGATATACCGGCTTAAAATGAATAAAAACAGATGCAAATGGTGCGTAGGCATTCCTATCTACGAAGCCTATCACGATCGTGAATGGGGAGTTCCTGTTTATGACGACCAAAAATTATTTGAATTTCTGATCTTGGAAACATTTCAAGCGGGATTGAGTTGGATTACTATTCTGAAAAAGAGAGAAAACTTTCGCTTGGCTTTTGACCAATTTGATTATCAAAAAATTGCACTATATAACGAAACTAAAATTCAAGAACTATTACAAGATTCAGGTATTATTCGGAACCAATTAAAAGTACGTTCTGCAGTAGCTAATGCGATTGCTTTTATGGAAGTACAACAAGAATTTGGCAGTTTTAGTAAATACATTTGGCAATTCACTGAAGGCAAACCCATAATTAACTCCCCTCAAACTTTAAAAGACGTTCCAGCGACTACACCTCTTTCGGATGCAATAAGCAAAGACTTAAAAAAACGTGGGTTCAAATTTGTAGGTTCAACAGTAGTGTATGCCCACATGCAAGCCACAGGAATGGTAGACGATCACCTTGCTGATTGTTGGAAAAGAACAAACTAAGTACGATTTACGATATTAGATATACGATATTGAGAATTACATCTCATTTTCCAATATTTTAATAAAATAATCTCTTGGAATTTCACGACAACCTAAACTTTCTAAGTGTGGATTGTAAATTTGGCAATCTAAAAGTTTGTAATTATTGACTTTTAAATATCGTGACCAAGTTATAAAAGCAACTTTAGAAGCATTTGATACTTTGGAGAACATACTTTCTCCGCAAAATATGTTGCCTAAATCAATTCCATATAAACCACCCACTAACTCATCGTCTTGCCAGACCTCAACTGATTTGGCGATACCTAATTCATTCAACTTACAATAAGCCTCAATCATCTCGTTAGTAATCCAAGTTCCCTGTTGCCCTTCTCGTTTTATTTTTTGGCAATTGGAAATTACTGCCCTAAAGTCTTGATTGAGAGTTACCTTAAACGTATTCCGATTTAAAATATTGCGCATACTTTTAGAAACTACTAAATCGTCAAAAAACAAAACCATTCTTGGGTTAGGCGACCACCATAATATAGGATCTCCTGGTTCAAACCACGGAAATATTCCACTTTTGTAAGCCAATAGTAATCGTTCCGGAGACAAATCGCCACCAATAGCAAGAAAACCATCTTCATTGGCCTCGGCAACAGGAGGAAATACCAAATCTTTTGTAAGGTAATGCATAATTGAAAATTAAACGGGTTGTAGCCCAGATGGTAGCGGCATCCTTTTTAGTGACTGAGATCCCCGAAGTCACTAAAAAGATACAGCGGACAGCTGGAACAAGCTCCTAAAAAAACAGCCGTCAAAAATTTGACAGCTGTTCTAGTATTAATTGCTGTAAACAGCTATTAAGTCATTATGATCCACACATTTCACACTCTTCAGGGCCCGAATTACGAGCGCGTTCAATCATGGCTCTGTATTCTTCAGCAGTCATTTCAACGGCTTCGTTAACCATCGCAACAGGTTGTTCTTTTACTTCTACTTCTACAACATTAACAGGCTCTGCTTTTTTATCATTATTTACGGTAAACTTAATCGCATCAACTGCTGATTTTGTTCTTAAATAATACATTCCTGTTTTCAATCCTGATTGCCATGCATAAAAATGCATCGAAGTTAACTTAGCATAATTTGCATCCTGCATAAACAAGTTCAATGATTGAGATTGATCAATAAAATAACCTCTCTGACGTGACATATCGATAATATCTTTCATAGACATTTCCCAAACCGTTTTGTATAATTCTTTCAAGTCTTGAGGAATCACATCAATGTTTTGAACCGATCCATTATGACGCATAATTTCTTGTTTCAATGATTCGTTCCACAAACCACGTTCTACTAAATCATGCAATAAATGCTTGTTTACCACAATAAATTCTCCAGACAATACACGACGAGTGTATAAGTTAGAAGTATACGGTTCAAACGCTTCGTTGTTTCCTAAAATTTGAGAAGTAGAAGCGGTTGGCATTGGAGCAACTAACAAGGAGTTTCTTACCCCATGTGCTACTACTTCTTTTCGCAATGATGCCCAATCCCAACGGCCTGATAATTCTTCGTCTTTCATTCCCCAAAGATTGTGTTGAAATTCCCCCTGAGAAATAGGAGATCCTTTAAAAGTAGAATATGGACCTTCTTCTTTAGCCATTTCCATTGAAGCAGTAACCGCTGCAAAATAAAGGGTTTCGAAGATTTCTTGATTTAATTTTTTAGCCTCATCACTAGTAAACGGCATGCGCAACATAATGAAAGCATCTGCTAATCCTTGTACACCAAGTCCTACTGGACGGTGACGTAAATTTGAATTTTCAGCTTCTTTCACTGGATAATAATTTCTATCAATTACCTTATTCAAATTACGAGTAACACGTTTAGTTACATCAAACAATAGTTGGTGATTGAAACTTCCATTTTCAACAAACATTGGCAACGAAATCGAAGCCAAGTTACATACTGCGATTTCGTCTTTAGAAGTATACTCTAATATCTCGGTACACAGGTTAGATGAACGAATTGTTCCTAAATTCTTTTGATTTGATTTACGGTTAGCCGCATCTTTATACAACATGTATGGCGTTCCTGTCTCGATTTGAGATTCTAGGATTTTCTCCCACAACTCGCGTGCTTTGATTGTTTTTCTACCTTTTCCTTGTGCTTCATACGAAGTATATAGCGTTTCAAACTCTTCGCCATATACGTCATACAATCCTGGACACTCGTTTGGACACATCAATGTCCAAGTACTATCCTCTTGCACTCGTTTCATGAACAAGTCCGAAGTCCACATTGCAAAGAATAAATCTCTAGCACGCATTTCTTCTTTTCCTGTATTCTTTTTCAAATCCAAGAAATCAAAAATATCGGCATGCCAAGTTTCTAAATAAATAGCAAAACTTCCTTTACGTTTTCCACCACCCTGGTCTACATAACGAGCGGTATCATTAAAAACTCTCAACATAGGAACAATCCCATTTGAAGTTCCGTTAGTACCACGAATATAAGAACCTGTTGCTCTAACATTATGAATTGACAAACCAATTCCTCCTGCCGATTGTGAAATTTTTGCTGTTTGCTTTAAAGTATCATAAATCCCATCAATACTATCATCTTGCATAGACAAAAGGAAACAAGAAGACATCTGTGGTTTTGGAGTCCCTGCATTGAACAATGTTGGCGTAGCGTGCGTAAAAAACTTTTTAGACATTAAGTCATAGGTTTCTATTACCGAATCCAAGTCATTCAAGTGAATTCCAACAGCGACACGCATTAACATGTGTTGTGGACGTTCTACAATTTTTCCGTTGATACGAAGCAAATACGAACGCTCTAATGTTTTAAAACCAAAATAATCGTAATTGAAATCTCTATTATAAATAATATGCGAATTCAAGAATTCAGCATTCTCCTGAATTACCTTATGAACTTCTTCTGACAATAATGGTGCTGCTTGATTGGTTCTTGGATTCACATAATGATACATTTCATTCATCGTTTCCGAGAATGATTTGTTTGTGTTTTTATGCAAATTAGAAATTGCAATACGCGCCGCTAACTGTGCATAATCTGGATGTGCAATTGTCATTGCAGCTGCGGTTTCGGCCGCAAGATTATCTAATTCTGATGTAGTAACTCCATCATACAACCCTTCAATCACACGCATGGCTACTTTTACAGCATCAACTAAATCATTTAAACCATAACATAGTTTTTTAATTCTATCTGTGATTTTGTCAAACATTACTGGCTCCTTATGGCCATCTCTTTTTACTACATACATAATCTTCTAGTTTTAGGAAATCAAAAAATCCCTTTCTTGATTTCAGGTATTTGTTATTATTTTTTTGCACTCATGTGCGGTAATCTATTTAGAATCTGAAACGAGTTCAGATTAAAAATCAGCGTCAAATGTTATTTTTTGAGCATCTGTGTCAGAATTCATTACTCCTGCTTTTTGATATTCTCCAACACGTTTTTCAAAGAAATTTGTTTTTCCTTGTAATGAAATCATATCCATAAAATCAAATGGATTAGACGAATTATACACTCTATCACATCCTAACTCTACCAACAATCTATCAGTAACAAACTCTAAATATTGTGTCATTAAATTTGCATTCATTCCAATTAAACTCACAGGAAGTGACTCGGTAATGAATTTTCTTTCAATATCCAAGGCATTAGTCAAAATCTCTGTAATTCTAGCTTTTGACACTTTATTTACTAAGTGATTATTATGCAAATGAACTGCAAAATCACAATGCATTCCTTCGTCTCTAGAAATCAACTCATTTGAAAAAGTTAAACCTGGCATCAAACCTCTTTTTTTCAACCAATAAATAGAGCAGAAAGAACCTGAGAAGAAAATACCCTCTACTGCAGCAAAAGCAATTAATCGCTCTGCAAAAGAATCTGATTGAATCCATTTTAATGCCCATTCTGCTTTTTCCTTAATTGCTGGAAAAACTTCAATAGCATGGAACAACTCGTTTTTCTCAGCTTCATCTTTCACATAAGTATCAATCAATAGAGAGTAGGTTTCGCTATGAATATTCTCCATCATTAATTGAAATCCGTAGAAAAATTTAGCTTCTGGATATTGAACTTCACTCACAAAATTCTCTGCTAAATTCTCATTTACAATTCCGTCAGAAGCAGCAAAAAAGGCCAAAATATGCTTGATAAAATAACGCTCATCATCATTTAATTTGTTATTCCAATCGTTCAAATCAGAATGCAAATCAATTTCTTCTGCCGTCCATATACAGGCCTCTTGTTTTTTATACCAATCCCAAATATCAGGATGTTTAATAGGAAAAATCACAAAGCGATCTTTGTTTTCTTGCAAAATTGGTTCAATTGTAGACATAGTTATTTTATTATTGTATGTTGAAAAATTAAAATTTGGAGTGGTTTGGGGATTACAAAGATTGTGAAATATTGCGGTTATTAAAAGTCAAACTTATTCACAATCGGCTCTAGTTTTTAACAAAATGCATCGTTGAGATATTTTTCAAACAAATTTGTAATTTATTTAAAATCAGATATTTAAAAAATTTAGAAAAAGCAAAACCCCACAAAATATGGGGTTTGCTAAAATTCTAAATTAGTTGCTTTTGCAATAATTATTTTTTGAAATCGATTGCTACTTTTTCAAGTTCTTTGTACCAATCTTCTCCAAATTTTCTAATCAAGGCTTCTTTTACAAATTTATAGACTGGGACTTGTAATTCTTTACCTAAATCGCAGGCATCGTCACAAATGTCCCACTTGTCATAATTTACAGCTGTAAATTCAGTAAAATCTTTCACTCGGATTGGATACAAATGACAAGAAACAGGTTTTTTCCAACTCACAACCCCTTCGTTATAAGCTTGTTCAATACCACACAAAGCAGTAGCTCCATCAAAAATCACATAAGCACAATCTTTACCTTCAATTAAAGTAGTTTCAAAATCACCATCCTCTCCAGTAACCCAAGTTCCTTGTTCCTCAATAGCCGCTATTCCTTCAGGACGCAAATACGATTTTACTATAGGGAAAATTTCTTCTAAAATCTTAGTTTCTTCTTCAGACAAAGGAGCTCCTGCATCACCATCAATGCAACAAGTGCCTTTACATGCTGACAAATTACAAACAAATTCCTTCTCTAGTATCTCTTCCGAAACGATGGTTTTTCCTAACTGAAACATTGGGTACATAAATTGAATAATGAAGTACAAATGTAATCAAAAGCACCCGAAGAATACAGTTCTGAGCCGAGGATAATCAAAATTTCCCAAGTGGATGCAAAAAAGTAATCTTCTCAAATTAATTTAACCTGTTGGGTATAATTAAAATTTGAAATGATTTTGCCACAAATTCTCAAATTTTTTGAAATAACTATTCGATTACATTCGAATTATCATCAAAGATGAACTAATTTTTGCCTTTACATTGTAATAATTCGAGAATTCGAGGCTAATAATTTTTAAAAAAACTAAATAAATTAAACAATTACACCCAACGGGTTAATTTAGTTAAAAGTGTACTTTTGTAATAAAAAAAACATGGTAGAAATTGATTTTAAAGAAATACTAACCGTTGGAATGGTTTTATTTGCTGTAATTGATATTGTTGGTAGTATTCCAATAATTGTAGATTTAAGAACAAAACACGGTCATATTGAATCTGAAAAAGCAACTATTGTTGCCGGAATCATTATGATTGTTTTTTTATTTATTGGAGAAGAATTTTTAAAAATTATTGGTATCGATGTTCATTCCTTTGCGGTTGCGGGATCTTTTGTCTTATTTTTTATTGCTTTAGAAATGATTTTAGGAATTCGGATTTATCGTGATGAAGAATCCAGTTCTGCCTCTATTGTACCCATTGCTTTTCCTTTAATTGCTGGAGCTGGAACCATGACTACATTACTTTCTTTACGTTCAGAATTTCACACTATTAACATCTTGATTGCCATTCTATTAAACCTAATCCTTGTTTATATTGTATTAAAACTATCCTATAGATTAGAACGATTATTTGGAAAAAATGGATTAGGAGTAATTCGTAAAGCGTTTGGGGTCGTGCTTTTGGCAATAGCTGTTAAATTATTTGCCGCTAATGTTAAAGGTTTGTTTGCCTAAAAGAAATTTTTATACATTTACAGCGATGTTCTTATTACAGTGCAGTCAAGACTAGTTTTATTATGTCTTTTTTTGTACTAATAACTAAAAATCATCCTATGAAAATTTTTACAACTATTTTGATTTTTTTAGCGGCAACTTTAATTATATTTAATGTTACCCGTCTTAATTTTAGTAATCTCCTACAAGGAGAAAGCATGTATGCTTTAATTGGTATTGCTGCTTCTTTTTGTGCTGTTCTAATTCTTTTGATTTTTAGAATGTCAAAAGAAATTGAAAAAAGAATGAATGAATAATTCTTTTGATGTACTCATTATAGGCGGTGGAGCTTCAGGAATGTCCTGCGCTCTTGTTTTAGGTTCTGCCAAAAACAAATCTTTTGCTGCTGAAAAGCAAATTGGGATTTTCACCCATCAAAAATCATCAATGCTTCAAGAAGCTATTTTCAACAATGTATATGGAATTCCTTCAGGAAAATTAGGTATTGAACTTCTCTCCGAAAGCAAAAAACAGCTCTCTGAAAACTATCCGCATATTAGGCAAATTTCAGAAGAAAAAGTAATTCGAATTGAAGGAGAATTCCCGGAATTTAGAGTGATTTCTAATAAAAACACTTATTATACCAAGAATATAATTGTTGGTATTGGCTCTGCAAACACCTTCAACATCGAAGGCCTTAAACAATTTATTGAACCGCATCCAAAAGCAATCGCCGAAAAACAACGTATCCAATTGCGTAATACAGACCATAAGGTTACGGATGGAATTTATGTTATTGGAACTTTGGCTGGATGTAGAAGTCAATTGACTATTGCAGCAGGAAGTGGTGCCTCAGTAGCAACTGACATTCTTAGTTTATGGAATGATGGTTTACCAACTCAAATACATGATAGTATAAAAAAATAACTTTTTTATTCTTCTAAATCTGAGATGTGCTGCACATCAATCCCTGCCTTAATTAAAAATTGCAATCCCGAATCGTCGCGATACCCATTATGATATACCACTCTTTTTATACCCGATTGGTGAATCAGTTTGCTACATTCTTTACATGGAGAAAGCGTAATATATAACGTAGCCCCTTCACAAGATTGTGTAGACCTGGCTACTTTTAAAATAGCATTGGCTTCTGCATGCAAAACATCCCAACGCGTCAACCCTTCTTCGTCTTCGCAACAATTTTCAAACCCAGAAGGCGTTCCATTATACCCATCAGAGATAATCATTCTATCTTTAACAATAATGGCACCTACTTGCTTACGCTTACAATACGACAAAAGACTCCATTCTTTTGCAATTCTCAAATAAGCTTTGTCGTATTTATTTAATTTTTTTTCTTCCATATTTACTATTAATGCCATATTTCACTCTCAATAATCATGGGTACAACCACTCCTATTATAAAAGATGAACCCGTCAAAACCCAGTCTCGTTTCGAAAATTTAAAAAAAGTTTGCAGTCCGTATGAGAGCAGTAAGATACTGATCACAACAGCTAGTTGAGCGGCTTCTATTCCTGTTGCAAACTCCAACAAAGGTACTAATTTAGAATTTGAAGACCCTCCCAATATAGTTTTAAAGTAATTGGAAAATCCCAACCCATGAATTAATCCAAAGAAAAGCGTAATCATATATATCCAATTAAAACTTTCTTTTCTACCTGATTTTCGCATAGTGATCAAGTTAAAGAGTGCCGTACTTAAAATCGTTATTGGAATTAAGAACTCTACAATAGTTGCTTTTGCTACTATAATCTCATACACTGAAAGCAATAAAGCCATGGTATGCCCTATAGTAAAAATAGTTACCGAAAGTATCATTTTTTTCCAATCTTTTATTGTAAACGGAACCACTAAAGCCATTAAAAACAATACGTGATCATAGGCATGAATATCCAACACATGCTGTAATCCTATTTGAAAATAAACCCAAAATTCCGACATGGTTTTACTATTAAATTCGTTCAGAAATGTAAACATACAATTAATTTTGAAAATTAAAATGTTCCTTCAAAAAATCCATCTATACCATTTAAAAAATAGTTGTTGTTTTTTTTATTTAGAATCGAATATTTTGAATAAAAAATTGTACCTTTAGTATAATTCTAAACCTAATTTATTATGTCATTTTCAGATTTATTTGATAGCGAATTTAAAACTAGAAATAAAGGTCATTTTTCAGCCATTGTTCGCGTGGCATTAGCCGATGGGAAATATTCTCCTGAAGAAAAAACTTTTTTAGATAAACTGGCTACCAATCTTGAGATTTCACCTGTAGAATATGAAGAAATCTTAGCCAATCCTTTAAAATACCCCATCAATCCTCCTTATTTATACAACGATCGATTGGAACGGTTGTATGATTTAGGTCGTATGGTTCACATTGACCATCAATTAGGTGATCATCAAGAAAAGTTATTAAAAAAATTAGGAATCGCTTTAGGATTTACTCCTGGCAATGTAGGGTACATTATAAACAAAGCATTGTCATTAATAGACAAGACAGTAGATTTAGACACCTTCATCTATGAAATGAAGAACATGTATAAATAATCAATAGCCACTACATTAGTAAACACTGAAAACTCCTTAATTATTTAAGGAGTTTTTTAATTCCCTTGGCGGAAGTAACAAATCAATTATTTTTTGTGAAAATGATATAATTTTTATTTTCTAGGCAGCTATCATTGTATATTTGCCAGCTACCATTTTTAAATTCAGTTACAAATAATTGTATTAATTGGATCATTAAATAACAGGAATTTATGAATATTCGAAAAGGAAACCCTGAAGACATGAAAGGAGTTTTAGCTCTAATCCAGGAGTTGGCTGATTTCGAAAAAGAACCTGATGCAGTAGTCATAACCGTAAAGGATTTAATCCAAGATGGGTTTGGAACGCATCCTTTATTTCATGTTTTCGTTGCAGAAGTTGCAAACGAAATTGTTGGTATAGCGCTATATTACTACCGCTATTCTACATGGAAAGGAAAAACTATTCATCTGGAAGATTTGGTAGTCAAACAAAACATGAGAGGAACAGGTATAGGCTATGCACTCTACTCTGAGGTAATTAAACAGGGAAAAAAAGACAATGTAAGACGCATCGAGTGGGCAGTATTAAATTGGAATACTCCTGCAATCGAATTTTATAAAAAATCTGGAGCACAAGTTTTTGATGACTGGAGAGTGGCACAAATGGATGAAAAAGGCATTAACAATTTTCTTGAAAATAAATTAAAATAAAATTATAGCAGTTATACATAATTATGAAAATATTCAAATTTGGTGGCGCCTCAGTAAAAGACGCCGATGGAATTAAAAACGTATATGACGTTTTACAAAAAGCGGGGTACGAAGATGTATTATTAGTAGTTTCAGCCATGGGCAAAACAACTAATGCTTTAGAAGTTGTAATCAAAAACTATTTCGACAAATCTACCGAACTTAGTTCTTCAGTACAAGAAATTAAAAAATACCATAACCAAATCTTATTGGATTTATTTGAAGAGGATACACATCCTGTATTTGCATCTGTAAACGAACAATTTGCTGATTTAGAATACTTTTTAGCACACAATAAATCACCTAACTATAACTTTGTCTACGACCAAATTGTAAGTTTTGGCGAATTAATTTCGACTAATGTTTTAAGTCATTTTATGAATTTCATGGGTATTGAGACCCAATGGTTGGATGTACGTAACTATGTTAAGACCAATGCCAATTACAGAGATGCAGAAGTGGACTGGGAGTTGACTCAAAAAAATATTGTGAAAAATATTACTCCAAAAATTTTAAATATCACCCAAGGGTTTTTAGGTTCTGACGAAAATAATTTCACCACGACTTTAGGTCGTGAAGGTTCTGATTACACTGCGGCTATTTTTGCCTATTGCTTGAATGCTGAAAGTGTAACCATCTGGAAAGACGTACCTGGAGTAATGAATGCTGACCCTCGTTATTTTGAAAATGCCAGTTTGTTGAATCAGATTTCGTATCGCGAGGCTATTGAATTGGCTTTTTATGGAGCATCGGTAATACACCCAAAAACGCTACAACCACTTCAAAAGAAAGAAATTCCTTTGTATGTTAAATCATTCATCAACCCGCTATTAAAAGGAACGAGTGTAGCTAAAGGCGTAGACCTAGAGCCTTACCTTCCTTGTTTTATTGTTAAGCGAAATCAATTATTAATTTCACTTTCTTCTATCGATTTTTCTTTCATTATGGAAGAGCATATTAGCGAAATTTTTGGTTTATTCCACGAATACAAGATTAAAGTAAACTTAATTCAAAATTCGGCTATCAGTTTTTCTGTATGCGTAGAAGATAAATTCAATACTTTCAAAGAATTAAACGCAATTTTATCCAAAAAATTTAAAGTTGATTTTGAGGAAAATGTTACACTATACACCATTCGTCACTTTAACGACGAAGCTGCAAATACTGTTGAAAAAGACAAAACTGTTTTACTCAAACAAGTGAGTCGTGAAACTATGCAAATAGTAACCAAAGAATAAATTTAATTTCACTTAACCAAATAATAAAAGCACCAAAATGGTGCTTTTATTTTCTTAATAGTGGTATAAAACTGCCTTAGTATCATCATAAGATTCAGAAACTATCACCACAAAAGGACTCCCTTTTTGAGC
>JACCDV010060127.1_pt1 | contig 85613 bp, 66 predicted proteins | sample 7446131 | NCBI WGS metagenome assembly JACCDV01 (sample SAMN15323448, study PRJNA562643) | freshwater metagenome | isolation source: river surface water | place: USA:Blue River Watershed | collected 2017-08-17
CTTTACAAGGTGAAGGCTATCACCAGGGTAAAGCTGCGTTTTTTATTCGCTTAGCCGGATGTGATGTGGGTTGTGTTTGGTGTGATGTAAAAGACAGTTGGGATGCGAGTAAGCACCCGGTATTATCTGTGGAAGAAATTGTAGCTGCTGCAGCTGCGCATCCAAGTCGCATTGCTATTGTCACAGGAGGCGAACCCTTATTGCACCAATTGGATCCATTAACGACTGCTTTAAGAGCGGCCGGATTTCAAACACATATTGAAACATCTGGATCAAGCCCTATGAGTGGATCTTGGGATTGGGTTTGTTTGTCACCAAAAAAATTCAAAGCCCCTTTACCAGAAGCAGTAACTGCAGCAGACGAATTAAAAGTGGTTGTGTTTAATAAATCTGATTTTGATTGGGCCAATTCTTTTGTAAAAGATCTTTCTGCTGATTGTAAAAAATATTTACAGCCAGAATGGGAGAAGTCAGATGCTATGACACCACTTGTGATTGAATACATCAAGCAGAATCCAAGCTGGGAATTGAGCGCTCAATTACATAAGTATATCCAAGTTCCTTAATTCATTTAAGGACTTATCCTACCTTTATGGTAGATGCATTTTCTATTACGATATCCAAAAGGTTTTACCCTTTTATTTTGTTGCTTATTTTTTAGCACCAAAATTGTATTGGGACAGAACAAACAAGCTGCACAAAATTACGAAGCTGGGATTAGTGCCTTAAATAACAATGATACAAAAAAAGCCATTGAGCTATTTACACTTGCTTTTTCAAAAGACAGTCAATATCTAGATCCTGCGATTGCTTTGTTTCAGTTATACCATGATCAAAAAAACTTTCAATCAGCCGTTCAATATTTTAATCAAATAAAAAAAATAGATAGTGCCGCAGCTGTTCCATTTTTAGTCAAACAAGGCGTTGCACTCGCTAGTCTTGGACAATACAATGCTGCATATGTTTTATTAGCATCTTATATTAACAATAACAATTTGCCTACTTATTTAAACGAAAAAGCAAATGCATTATTCGCGGTTTGTGAATTTGCTATGCAACAAAAAATGGCACCCGAAATTGGCATCCACAATATGGGAGATAGTATTAACTCCCCTTTGTCCGAGTATTTCCCAACTATAAGCATTCAAGACAGTTTGTTTTTATTTATGCGCAGACTGAATTTAAGTCGAGAAGATTTTTACACTAGCAGTATGGGTGTTGATGGATTTTCTAATGCCATTCCATTATCTGACACTTTAAATTTTGCAGCAAAAAAAGGGAGCATGAGTTTGAGTGCCGACCTACAAACATTATACTATGCTGCAGATTATGCAGAACAAGGCTATGGCCGATATGATATTTATAAAGTACAACGCAGTCCATGGGGATGGTCAAAACCAAAAAATTTAGGTCAAAGAATCAATAGTGACTTTTGGGATAGTGCACCAAGTATTGCACCCGACGGCAACTCCATTTATTTTGCTAGTAATCGCCCCGATGGCTATGGTGGCATTGACATTTATGTATCGTTTAAAAATGAAAAAGGTTATTGGGAAGAAGCCATCAACCTTGGACCAACGATTAATACAAAAGGAGATGATCAAACGCCATTCATTCATGCCGACAATCATAGTTTATATTTTTCAAGTAATGGTCGCGCTGGATTCGGCGGATCGGATATCTATGTGTCAAGAAAAAAGATTGATGGCAATTGGACCACACCAGTAAATCTTGGTTATCCTATTAATACTTATGACAATGAAGGAAGTATTGCTGTAGCAAGTAATGGCGCCACTGCATATATTGCTAGTGATAGATCCGATAGCAGAGGCGAATTAGATATTTATAAAATTACTTTAGCCGAAAATACAAGGGCTTATAAAACTTGGTACATCAAGGGGCAAATTGTAGATGCGAAAACAAAAAAAGCACTTGCTGCCGAATTGCAAATTGTTGATCCAGCTTCTGGTTATCCAATGATGGAAATGCAAATTGATAGTATGGGTCAATTTTTATTAGCGCTCCCTTATTTTGATAGTTTGGGATTAAAAATCAATAGCGCTGGTCATGATTATTTGAGCAGCATCCTTCCAATAGATAGCGTAAAGGCCATGGCCGGAAAAACTTTTGATTTTGCATTGACGCCAATTGAAAAAATATTTACAAAAACATTTAACCAAGTGTACTTTGAAACTAATTCTGCTGTTTTACAAGCTATTTCTAGCGTAGAGTTGGATGCGTTGGCGCGCTATTTAAAAACGACATTGAATGCGCAGATATTAATAGAAGGACATACGGATAATACAGGTACTGCTGCGCAAAATAATTTACTTTCATTACAAAGAGCCAATGCCATTGGCGATTACTTGCAACAAAAAGGCATTGCGCCTAATCGTATACAGCGCAAGGGCTTGGGCGCTACTATGCCAATCGCTGATAACAAAACAGCAGAGGGTAGAGCTAAAAACAGAAGGACTAGTTTCACGATTACGCTGAAGTAAAAATCATGCTCACATAAGCTTATCCATAAAGCGAATTGAATTTAAAATAAAAGCTTTTTTGAATTTAAATCGCGTATTTATACTCGAATATTGATTTGATTTTATTCGGATGTTCAAGCAATGAATGATCCCCTTTTATATTCTATTGCTCTTTCACAAATACATGGCATCAATTTATATGAACGAAAAAAATTAATGAATGTATTTGGATCTGCTCTATCCATTTTCAATGCCTGCCAGCAGGGAGCAGAGGCATTTGTCGATCTTGAAATAAAATCTATTGAAAGTATCCTTTCTCCTTGGCCTTTAAAAGCTGCCGCCGAAGAACTTGCTACCATGAAACGTCTAAGTATAGATACCTGTTGCATTGATGATGCAACTTATCCAAATAGATTGTTTCAATGTGAAGACGCGCCAACCATTCTTTTTTATAAAGGAATCAAAAAATGGAACCTACCTTATTTAATCAGTATTGTAGGTACACGCAATCACACTCTTTATGCCGACAAAGTGATTCAAGAATTACTTGAAGGTATTGAGCATTTGAATCTTGGAGTGGTCAGTGGCTTGGCACTTGGTATTGATGGCATGGTACATCAAAAAGCTTGTCAATTAAATATTCCAAATTGGGGTGTCATTGCAACTGGCTTAGACGACATCTACCCTGCACAACATCAACGCTTAGCCAATAAAATGATGGAGACTGGTGGCATCCTTACAGAAAACACCAGCAATACCCAACCACTGGCTTTTCAATTTCCAAAACGTAATCGCATTGTGGCGGGCATGTCCGATGCCACGATCGTAATTGAATCGCAAGTGAAAGGCGGAAGTATGATTACCGCTGGGCTAGCAAGAGGTTATAATAGAGAAGTTTTCGCTGTGCCTGGGAAGATTACGGACCAAAAAAGCGCAGGTTGCCTAGCACTCGTTCGGTCCAATACGGCTCAATTATACCAAAGCCCTACACAATTATTAGAGAGCCTGGGTTGGGCCGCTCAGGAGAGTAAAACCTCCAGCCAAAAGCCCCTGCCCTTTGAACTTAGCCCTATTTGTCAAGAACTTTTAGATGTCATAAGCAAGCAAAGCCCCATCCACAGAGACCAAATCGCTAATCTATTCAATCTCCATATAGGCTTGCTTTCCACGCATTTGCTCACCCTCGAATTAAACGGGCTTATCCTGCCGCATGGAGGGGCATTTTATAGTATCCGCTAAAAAAAGGATTTTGCCTAAATATGGGCTTGCCCTATCTTTGCCTATGGCAACAAGAAATTCTACCTCCCGCATTTTTGGACAAGGCTTGACATTTGATGATGTACTACTTATGCCTGCCTATTCCGAAGTCCTCCCTTCCGAAGTAAATATCCACGCACAATTAACTAAGCATATAAAATTGCATGTGCCAGTTTTATCTGCTGCTATGGATACAGTGACCGAAGCCCAATTGGCAATCGCACTTGCAAGAGAAGGTGGCATTGGTATCCTTCACAAAAACATGTCTATCGAACGCCAAGCAGAACAAGTGCGTAAAGTAAAACGTAGCGAGAGTGGCATGATTGTAGACCCAATCACTTTAGAAGTCACTGCAACGATTGGTGATGCATTGAACTTGATGCGCGACAATAAAATTGGAGGTATTCCTATTGTTGACAAAAGCCATAAATTAGTTGGCATCTTAACCAACCGTGACTTACGCTTTGAGACCGATCGTAAAAGAAAAGTGAGCGAAGTCATGACCAGTGAAAAATTAATCATTGCGCCTGAAGGAACAGATTTAAAAAAGGCAGAAAAAATATTACGCCAATATAAAATTGAAAAATTACCTGTTGTCAACAAACAAGGAAAATTAATTGGCTTAATTACTTACAGAGATATTTTACAAGTCACAGCATTCCCGAATGCAGCAAAAGATAGCATTGGTCGTTTACTTGTTGGTGCCGCATTAGGTATTACAAAAGATGTATTAGATCGTGCAGCTGCTTTACAAAGTGTTGGAGTTGATATTGTTTCATTGGATAGTGCACATGGTCATAGCAAAGGCGTGATTGAAGCGTTAAAATTGATTAAGAAAAATTTTAAAAACTTGCCGGTGATTGCAGGTAATATCGCTACAGGTAAAGGTGCATTGGCATTAGCAGCAGCTGGTGCAGATGCAGTGAAAGTAGGTATTGGCCCAGGTTCTATTTGTACAACCAGAATTGTAGCAGGCGCAGGTGTACCACAATTAACAGCAATTATGGAAGCAGCCAAAGCACTCAAAGGAAAAAATATTCCAGTGATTGCAGATGGTGGTATTCGTTATACAGGTGATATGGTGAAAGCTTTAGCAGCTGGTGCCAATTGTGTGATGATGGGCAGTATTTTTGCTGGTACCGAAGAAAGTCCAGGCGAAACAATTATCTACGAAGGCAGAAAATTCAAAGGATACCGTGGCATGGGTAGCATTGGCGCCATGTCTCAAGGTAGTGGAGATCGATATTTTCAAGATGGTGCAGACGCAAAGAAATTTGTACCAGAAGGGATTGAAGGTCGTGTTGCATACAAAGGCACATTAGGTGAAATCGTTTATCAATTTGTAGGCGGACTAAAAGCAGGTATGGGCTACTGTGGAGCAAAAACTGTAAAGGATTTACAAAATGCTACATTCGTTCAAATCACCAATGCTGGAATGAGAGAAAGCCATGCACATGATATTGATATCACTAAAGAGTCGCCAAACTATAGCAGAAAGTAAGTCTACACGAATAAATTAACACAATGCGTAAACTTTGTTTACTTCCACTATTGTTATTGTTCGGATTATTTACATCCAGTCATTTAATTGCACAGGATAGTAGCAAGGCTGCATTACAAATTAGTATTTTAACATGCGCACCTGGCGAAGATGTCTACACAGCATGGGGACACACCGCCATTAGAATTATTGATTCATCTAAGCAAACAGATATTGTATATAATTTTGGGACATTCGACTTTAATACCCCAAACTTTTTACTTGAATTTATAAAAGGTAATTTGAATTATTTTTTATCTGCAGATAACTTTCAAAATTTTATTTTAGAATACCAATACTATGGTCGAAGCATCAAAGAGCAAGTTTTGGTATTATCTGATGTCGAAAAAATAAATTGGCAAAATGCCTTACAAAAAAATTTAGAAGGCAATAATCGTTATTACTTATATAATTTCATTACAGATAATTGCACCACTCGAGTAAAAGATGGCTTTTATCAATTTGCAAATACCCAAGTCCCTCCATCCAATATCAAAAGCTTTAGAACCCATGTGGTAGAAGCGCCTTACCAACAAGGCATTCCTTGGATTGGATTAGGAATTGATGTATTATTAGGAGCGGTATCAGACCAAGCACCAACTGCTTTGCAGGCAGGCTTTTTACCAGATTTATTTTTTGAGCAACTAGCAGCGCAAGCAAGCTATATTGGATCAACTCAAAATTATGATTTCACAAAGACGGTTCCAGTAAAACCCACAGATCCGGCCTATTACATTATTGGATTGATTGTGGTGTATTTATTTGTTGGCAAATGGAATGCTAGATGGACAGTGATTGCTGCTAAAATTTTAGATGTTTTTTTATTATTTATTTTTGGACTAGGTGGATTGTTATTGGTATACATGAGTGTGTTCTCATTACATACCGCATGCCACAACAATTTTAATATTGCATGGATTCATCCATTCTATTTTATTGCTTTAATATTTTATTTTATTAAACCAATTTGGGCTGGTTATCTTGGTCGACTATTTATGGTTGCTACTATTGGACTTATTTTAATCAGCTATTGGCTACCTCAGTCTTTTTCTAGTTCAGTCTATCTTTTAATGGGGCTTGCAATAGTATTGAATTACCGTTTAATGAAAAGAGGTATAGATGCAAAATTCAATTAATCTAACCCCAAATCTTTACAATTACGGAATAGACGAGCTTGCTTATTATGACCAAGGTAAAGGCGAGCAAACCATCTTACTGATTCATGGATTTGGCGAAGACCATGCCATCTGGAAAAATCAAATTGAATTTTTATCTACTCATTATAGAGTCATCGCACCAAATTTACCAGGCGTGCATTGCAAACCATTGGCATTGCATCATAGCCAGGTACCCAATATTCGAATGTATGTGGAGGTGCTCCATGAATTAATGCACCATTTACATATCGAACAGTATTATATCGTAGGACATAGCATGGGCGGCTATATTGGCTTATCCTTTGCAGATTACTATGTGAACCATATTCAAGGTTTGTTATTGTTCCACTCTACTACTTATGAGGATAACGAAGTAAAAAAAACAAGCAGGATGAAAGTGGCAGAATTTATCCAAGAATGGGGCGTCTCTAAATACCTTGAAACTGCTACACCCAATTTATTTGGGGATGCATTTAAAAAAACAAACCCTGGAGTAATTCAAAATGTCATTGAAAGCGGATCTGGTATTAGCCAAGAAGCGATGATACAATTTGTATTTGCCATGCGCAACCGAAAAGCAATGACCCACCTGCTTAAACAATATACAATACCTGTATGGATGATTGCTGGCGAAGCTGACCTTGCCGTGCCAATCCAGGACAGTTTGGAACAAATTAAATTGCTACCTTCATCTAACAGTTTGGTGCTAAATAATGTGGGCCATATGGGCATGTTTGAAGCAACCGATCAAGTGAACGAATTTATTCATCAATGTATTCAATCTGCTTAACGAAAATTGTTAAGCCAAAAAATATAGATTATGTCAAAAATTATTTTAGTTACTGGAGCAAGTTCAGGATTCGGAAAAGCAATTGCCACAAAATTTGCGGCAGGTGGTTGGAATGTAATTTTAACTGCACGTAGAAAAGAAAAATTAGAAGCATTAGCAAAAACACTCGAAGCAAACTATGGTATCAAAACATTGAGCTTAATATTTGATGTTCAAGATAAAAAAGCAGTTTTTGACAATCTACAAAACTTACCTGCCGAATGGCAAGCCATCAATATATTGGTGAACAATGCAGGTCTTGCTTTAGGAAGAGACTCTTTTGAAAACGCCAATTTAGAGGATTGGGAGACTATGATTGATACCAATGTAAAGGGTTTATTGTATGCTTCTAAAGCTGTCTTACCTATGCTCATCAAAGAAAAAGGGCATATCATTAATATTGGTAGCACTGCTGGTAAAGAAGTATACAAAGACGGAAACGCTTACTGTGCATCTAAGCATGCAGTAGATGCCATAAGTAAAGCACAAAGAATCGACTTACTACAATATCAAATAAAAGTAACTGCCATCCATCCTGGCGCAGCAGATACAGAATTTTCTGTAGTTCGATTTAAAGGAGATGCAGAAAAAGCAAAAGCTGTGTATACTGGTTATACGCCATTGATGGCAGAAGATATTGCAGACACTGTTTGGTATGTGGCGAATACCCCAGCACATGTATGTATCAATGACTTGGTGATTACTTGTACAGCACAAGCGAATTCAATGTACCTGCAGAAATAATTTGAATTATGCTAATTCAAATAGATTTATTTTAAACTCATTTGAATTATTCTAATTCCAATAGATTTATCCAAAATCTATTTCAGTGTTGTCGCCAATATTTAATGTACGGCTCATGCCCTTCACTGCAGCATCACTTCCAATTAGTGAATTATCCAATACCACTTCATCCAATGCAGTATAGGATCCAATGATGCTATCTTTCACAATTGAACTTCTGATAGTGGTGTTATTGCCTATTGTTACATGAGGTCCGATGATTGAATTCTCTATAATACATCCATCTGCAATACTCACTGGTGCAATGATAATGCTATTGGTATATAATTCGGGATTAATCGCATATCCACCTGACTTCTTAAGCAACATGGCATTGGTTTCTAGTAAAGTTTCTTTTTTACCACAGTCAAACCAGTTCTTTACTTTAAATGATTTAAAAGCCACGCCTTTTTTGATCATACAATCCAATGCATCCGTTAAATTATATTCACCATTGGATTTAATATTGTCATTCACTAATTGCTGGAAGCATTCAAATAAAATAGTTGATTCTTTAATTTTATACAATCCAACCAATGCATGATTGCTTTTTGGAATAGATGGTTTTTCTACCACATGCTCAATCATACCATCCTCATTCATTTCTGCTACACCAAATTGTCTAGGGTCATCTACTTTTTGTACACCCAACATACTCGTTGGGCTTTCAAGCACTTCCTTAATATCGTATTCGCAAATGGTATCTCCTAAAGCAATAAAAACTTCATCCCCTCCAACTATATCTTGCGCTAATTGAATGGCATGTGCAGTTCCTTGACGGTCGTTCTGATGCACAAAATGGGTGGTCAAATTTGGATAGGTTTGCTCCACATAATCTTGGATTTTCTCTCCCAAATAGCCTACCACAAAAATGAACTCATTGATCCCTTCGGCTTTTAATTGATCTACAATAAAACTCAAAATAGTTTTACCTGCTATAGGAATCAACGCCTTAGGCTGTGTATAGGTATGTGGTCTTAGTTTAGCTCCTGCGCCTGCAACCGGTATAATCGCCTTCATTTAATTTTTGTTTAGGGGTGGCTAAAAATAGTAAAAAACGCCTATTTAATGCCATTTGATCGGGTCAAAGATAGTATTATTATAAAACACTAAACAAATGTGGATATTCAATCAAAAACTCTTGTTAGAAAGCTTTGGAGTGGCCTAAGGAATGAATTAATTTTGCCCCTTATAAAATCATCCTTATGAAAAGAGATACCCTTGTTTTTGATATCATCAACCAAGAATTAGCACGTCAAAGACGTGGTATAGAACTAATTGCTTCTGAGAACTTTACAAGTTTACAAGTGATGCAAGCTATGGGTAGCGTGATGACGAATAAATATGCAGAAGGCTATCCTGGAAAAAGGTATTATGGCGGATGCGAGATCGTAGATAAAACCGAACAATTAGCAATAGATCGTTTAAAAGAAATATTTGGATTAGAATATGCCAATGTGCAACCACATAGTGGTGCGCAAGCAAATGCCGCATTGATGTTGGCAATTTTACAACCAGGGGATGCTATTCTTGGTTTAGACTTAAGCATGGGTGGTCACTTAACACATGGTAGTGCAGTGAACTTTTCTGGTAAAACATATACCCCGCATTTTTACGGTGTAGTGAAAGAAACTGGATTGATTGACTATGAGATGTTAGAAAGTCAAGCAAGAACGCATAAGCCTAAATTAATTATTTGTGGCGCGAGTGCATATAGTAGAGATATTGACTATGCGCGCATTCGTAAAGTAGCAGATGAAGTAGGTGCATTTGTATTAGCAGATATCGCACACCCTGCAGGATTGATTGCAAAAGGATTATTGAGTTCACCATTCAACCATTGTCATTTTGTAACTTCTACCACACACAAGACATTGCGCGGACCAAGAGGCGGTGTGATTATGATGGCAAAAGATGGTGAAAATACTTTAGGATTAAAAGATGTAAAAGGGAATTTAAGATTGTGGTCTAATGTGATTGATATGGCGGTATTCCCAGGTACGCAAGGTGGGCCACTAGAGCATGTGATTGCAGCTAAAGCAATTGCATTTGGAGAAATTCTAACCGATGAATTTATGGTGTATCAAAAGCAAGTTCAAACAAATGCAAAAGCCATGGCAGCTGCCTTTGTAGCAAAAGGCTATGAAATCATCAGTGGTGGCACAGATAATCACTTAATGTTGATTGATTTAAGAAATAAAAATATCAGTGGTAAAAAAGCAGAACAAGTTTTAGGTATGGCCGATATCACTGCGAATAAAAATATGGTACCTTATGATGATAAATCTGCCTTTGTGACTTCAGGTATCCGTTTTGGAGTAGCAGCAATCACAACAAGAGGCATGAACGAAAGTCATATCCCATTTGTTGTTGATGCAATTGATACCGCTTTGATGAACGCAGATAATGAATCTGTATTGACGAACACTAAGAAAGAAGTAAACAAGTTCATGGAGCAATTTGTATTGTATCCTGAATTAGGCTAATTATACGCTAACTTTAAGCTATGATTCAAAGAATACAAACAATATGGTTATTGATTGCTAGCGCTGCTGCATTCTTTATACTAAAATTTCCGTTTTATTATACGCCTCAGCCCAATGCTTTGGAAATTAATGGCGCAGCTCAATACAGTACTTTAATAAGCTTAGCTTTTAGTGCTTGTTTATCTTTTATCAGTATTTTTTTATACGGCAACCGTATGTTACAATTAAAAGTAACCTTGGTTAATTTTTTACTTTCAGGATTGATCGGTTATTTCATTTATACCATCGTTAAAGCAAATCCAGGGGGTGGCTTCACATTAGCATCAGCTAGTTTATTTTTAATTCCAGTGTTGCAACTGATTGCTTGTTACAAAATTTACCAAGACGAAAAATTAGTGAAGAGCGCAGATAGGATTAGGTAAATAATCAACCACTTTCTTAGTTTTTGCTTTTATAATCCAATGGAAGTAGTTTATCCAATTTCTCATAGGACCAATACCCGTCTAAAAAAAAGGATATCGCAGGTTCCAAATGTCCATTCGCAAAAATTTCTACCGCATCTGTGCCAACCAACTGAACAATACTTGTTTGCGGTGCTGGGATAGGTTTCTTGAAAGGCTGCAGTTTAATCAAATAAGGCAGCTCTTCTAATTCTTTACTATAAAGCACATATAAATATTTTGAGAATTGTATGATTTTTTGATTTTCAATTGTGTCTGAAAAATCAGCTTCAACCAAAATTTTAGGATCTACCACATTACTATACCTGCCTTTTCTATTTCCTTCTACTTTATCCAAACGCCTCACTACAAAACCAGAAGATGCAAGTGTTCCAGCATGGACCGAACGAACAAAATGCATCACCGAACCTTCATAAGCAGTTTCTCTATTTAAGATCCATCTTGCTGCCTGTGCTTTTCTTTTATTAGGACGAATTAAATCCTCATAATAAGTAAGCCCACTATAAGATAAAATTCGAGTGCTAAAGTTGTGCTCAAAACTTTCTAGCCAATAGGTAATTTTATATCCTAAGGCCTTATTTTGAATAATTAAAGGCTTTCTTGCAATTACCTTTAAGATATTTTGTTTGGCATCATAATAAAACTTTAAAACCTCTGGATTTTCAATCGTACATAGTTTTGAAAATTCAGAATAACTTAAAAAACTTTCAATAAATTCTCTCCCGTATTTTTCCCACCCATTTTTAATTGCAGCATTCACTGTTACAGTTTCTAGCTCTCTAACCAAGGGATTCAAATATATCACCACATCACCTTTCGCATTAGCCAAATTATAAGTTGCTGTCTCATAACCCATGACGGCAATTGTTAAAACCGGATATCCAAATTTCGCTTGAAAAAATTTTGATAAATCAAATCTGCCATCTGATCCAGATACTGTACCAATACCACTTGAATTAATAAATACAGAAGCACCAACAATAGGCTGATTGGTTAGTTTATCAAGTAATAAACCTTTCTCTGCAGTTACTTGAGCATAGCTAGACTGAAATAATAGGATGCAAGCAAAACAAATTACAAAGTCTATTAATTTTTTTCTTGCCATTTTGTATTAATAAAAATTATGCCATTTTTACCTTTCTCTCCAAATATATTTTTTGCTTTAACACCTCCACTGTCTGAGGGTAGATTATGGTTTAAATTTTCTTTAAGGTATTTTTTCCAAGCATCCTCTCCTTCAGGAAATTCTGGAGATTTTATAATAGTATCATTTTTTTGATAATTAGGTACATTCACCACAGTTGGAATTTTATAACCTGTTTTGATTGTTGATTTTATGCCTGATTTTGTAGTAATCAAAACCACTCCATCTTCCCCTTCTTTCCCATATAAAATCAAAGCAGATTTATTTTTTATAACTTCAACTCTTTCAATATCATTAGGATCGATATTGTCGATAGGATTGTTTTCATTTTTTTTCAAACGGACTCCATTAATTATAAACATTAGATTTTTGCCTCCTAAAACAAAAGTATTATTTGTCCCAGCAATGTAAGCGCCATCTGCAAGAATCCGAAGTTTTCCAATATTTGGAGGGGGCGGAGGAGCAATTTTTATAGGTGGCTGGTTTGCAGCAAATTTAGTTTGAATTAAAATCACACCATTTTTTCCTGCCGTACCATATTCAGTCGCTTTATCTCCCTTAAGCACATTTATAGCATAAAGGTCTTCAGGTTTTAAATTTTTCATCTCCTCCCAACTCACTGTTTTCCCATCTATGATAAATAAAGCCTCTTTAAAGTCGTCTTTAATGATGAGCGTGTCATCGAGAGAGCTACTTTTGTCAATGGTACTTTTTAACTTCAATTTTTCAGTTGGTTTAGCTGTATCTGTTATTACTTGAAGAACGACTTCCTTTATCTCATTTACCTTATTTGTAATACGCTCTGTTGCATTTACCCTAATCGATACCAATCCAACTGCAATCACTAAAACTGGCAATACCATCAATCTTCGTACATATGAATATTTGATATTCTTTGATGTTGTTAACATCATGATGCGTCTTTTAATTGACGAATAAAAAAACTGGTGCGTTGGGTTTAAAAAATGATTCCCATAATGAGTCTGAAGCAACATTTTTGCAAAAATTTCTACGTTTTCATTCCCTACCGCTTCCTCATCTGCAATGAATTCATGAATCGTGATTAACTCTTTCTGAATGATCCAGTTAATTGGATTCATCCAGAATATAGAAGCTATGATTTGGCAATATATTCTATCCCAGGTATGCCTTTGTTGGATATGGGTAATTTCATGTTTAAAAATTTGCTGCCCCCCTTCATCCTTAAGCGAGATAGACTCTTTCCAGAATAAATTATTTAAAAATGAAAAAGGAGCATTTTCTTCTTTGGTATTGATAAAGTCAAATCCATCCATTGGAGTCACTTCGGATTTTTTCTTAAGGATTTGGATTTTAGAAATTTGAATGCCTAATATGATTACCAATACCATGGTTATAAGGGACGAACCCATCAAAACAAAATCCATCCATCCAAAATCAATAGTAGAAGCAGTAGTCGCTTTTGGCAAAACAAATTGTAAAACTTCTGAGGAACCATACATTACAGGTTCTTCAATCAAGAACCAATCAAAATTTAATAAAGGCACAATCAAACTTATAACTGATGCAGACAATAAATAAAAACGATTGTAATAATGAAATTTTTTATTTCTTAATGCAAACCAATAATAAGTGATAAAAATGCTTGATACTAAAATAGTTTTAAAAAAATACAACAAAATAGTTTGACTAGTCATTGCGTTTGTTTTTAAGTTGTTGTAAAAGCAATTCCAAATCCTCAATTGACATTTGTTTTTTATCTACCAAAAAAGAAACCACATTGGCATATGAACCTTCAAAATAATTTTCAGTCAAACCTTCAATTCTTTTACCAGAATACGCAGATTTACTTACCAATGGATGGTAAAAATTATTCCTATTGGGATTTTGAATTCCAACAAACTCCTTTTCAACTAAAATTTTAAGTAAGGTTGCCACTGTATTATGATGTGGCTTTGGCGCATCCAATGCTTCCAAAATATCTTTGATATAGCCACCTTGATCCAAGGACCAAAGCGCTTGCATGATCTGTTCTTCGGCTTGTGTCAATTTTTTCATATGGTTCTTTTGGCTTTATAACTAATTTCTTAGTCAATATTATAACTAATTTCTTAGTTATCCAAAAAAATCATCTATTTAACTAAGTATCCTTTCAGTCACAATGAATGGCCTTTTGAAATGTTGGATTAGCCTAAGTACCTACCAGTCTGAGAAGCCTTGGATTTCGCCAATCCAGACGGTACACCTGCGTATACCACATTACCTCCATTAACACCTGCTTCTGGGCCCATGTCAATGACCCAGTCTGCCGACTTAATAATATCGGTATTGTGCTCCACTACAATCAAAGAATGTCCTTGATCGATTAAAGCATTAAAAGCTTTTAATAATTTATGGATATCATGAAAGTGCAAGCCAGTGGTAGGCTCATCAAATATGAATAACATTTTACTACTGGCTTTACCCTTGCCTAAGAAACTTGCCAATTTAACTCTCTGTGCTTCTCCGCCACTTAGGGTGCTACTGCTTTGTCCTAGCTTCACATAACCCAATCCTACTTCTTGTAATGGACTAATGGCTAGTACAATATTTTTTTCTTCGCTGAAAAATGCAATGGCTTCATCCACACTCATCTCTAACACATCGTGTATACTTTTTCCTTTATACTGTACTTCTAAAACTGCTTCTTTAAATCTTTTTCCACCACAGTCCTCGCAGACTAAATGTACGTCTGCCAAGAATTGCATCTCTACTAATTGCTCTCCTTCTCCTTTACAAGTATCACATCTTCCACCATCCACATTGAATGAAAAATGTTTTGGTAAGAAGCCCCTTATTTTTGACAAAGCTTGTTTTGAATACACATCTCTAATGGCATCGTATGCTTTGATATAGGTCACAGGATTGCTTCTGGACGATTTACCAATTGGATTTTGATCCACCATTTCTATTTGATCAAACAAATGCATGTCGCCTTTGATGGCACTGAATCCGCCCTTCATTTCGGTAGGCAATTGTTTTGCATCTAATAGTGCGTTATACAAAACCTGCTTCACCAAAGTTGTTTTACCACTTCCACTTACGCCAGACACCACGGTTAAACATTGCAGTGGAAATTGCACATCTATATTTTTTAAATTGTGCAAGAACGCACCTTCTAATTGGATGGTATGTTTTGCCGATCTTGTTTTTACAGGAACTGGAATAGACAATGTGCCATTCAAATATTTACCAGTTAAACTATTTTTATCCTTCATCAATTTAGCTGCATTGCCTACTGCAACTACTTCTCCACCTAAATGCGCCGCCAAAGGACCCATGTCAATAATATAATCTGCTTCACGCATGATTTGTTCATCGTGCTCTACCACCACTACTGTATTTCCAAGGTCTCTTAGGTTTTGTAAAACCTTTATCAATCGCTCCGTATCTCTTGAATGCAAGCCAATAGATGGCTCGTCTAAAATATATAAAGAGTTGGTTAAATTACTACCCAAACATCTTGTTAATTGTATACGCTGACTCTCTCCTCCACTCAAACTATTCGCCAAACGACTTAATGTTAAATAGCCTAAGCCCACATCCATTAATGTTTGGATACGTTGTTCAATCTCCATCAACACACGCTTTGCAATCACTGTATCTGTGGTGCTTAATTTTAATTGTTTAAACCAAACTTGTAAATCCTGCACCGGCATAGCGCACAATTGTCCAATATGTTGATCTGAAATTTTTACATACAATGCTTCCTTGCGCAATCTGTATCCCTGACAATCTGGACAATCTGTTCGGCCGCGATATCTACTTAATAAAACACGAAACTGTACTTTATATAAATGCGCTTCTACATCTTTAAAGAAATCATCTATACCATATGCTTTGCCAACACCTTTCCAAAGTTGTTGTAATTGCGCCTTTGTTAATTTTAAAATGGGTTGATGTATTGGAAATCCTTCCTTACCTGCTTCCTTCACAAATTGATCCTTCCACCAAGAAAGTTTTTCGCCCTTCCATGGCGCTACAGCACCATCATACACAGATAAATGTGGATTCGGGATGACCAAGTTAGCATCAATCCCTAACACTTGGCTATAGCCTTCGCAAGTGGGACAAGCACCATATGGATTGTTGAATGAAAATAAATTAGGACTTGGTTCATCAAACTCAATGCCGTCTAAAGTAAACTTATTATTAAAGCTGACTAATTTTGTTTCATTTTGTTCTACCCAAACAATGCCCTCTCCTTCGTAAAATGCAGTACCAATGGAGTCTGTTAATCGATGGATATCATCCTCCTCAAATGTTTTCACCACCACACGATCAATTAAAATATAAATTTCTTTGTCTTTGGTATTTTGTTGCAGTTCTTTTTTGGACCAGTTTAATGCGTCTTCTATTCTTACAATTTCTGGTGCGGTTTTAGGGGCTCTCAAATAAATACGTGCAAAGCCTTTTTGCATGAGGATATTCAATTCCTCTTGCATAGCTCTTTTAGCATGCTGCTTGAACAAAACCAATAAGACCATTTTATCGCCCTGCTTCCCTTTTTCAATAAAGGATAACACATCTTGTACATCTTGTTTTTTGACCTCTTGACCGCTAATAGGGGAATAGGTTTTACCAATTCTTGCAAATAATACTCTTAGGTACTCGTAAATTTCGGTCATGCTACCCACTGTACTTCTTGGGGTTCGGGTGGTCACTTTTTGCTCTATGGCAATAGCAGGGCACAATCCCTTGATATAATCTACGTCTGGCTTCCCCATTCTAGACATAAACTGCCTAGCGTAGGAGGACAAACTTTCGGCGTAACGTCTTTGCCCCTCCGCAAAAAGGGTGTCAATGGTCAAGGAAGACTTTCCGCTACCAGAAACCCCTGTCACCACAATCAATTGGTTTCTTGGAAATTCAACGGATACATTTTTAAGGTTATGCACCCTCGCACCCACCACTTCGATATTGTTTCGCTCCGTTTTGTCTAGTCCTTTCTTAGTTACAGCCATAGTACAAAAATAACACCATCATGCCCTATTTGGTTCTGTTCTACCTTAATATTATTGTAAATAATAGAATGTGGATATCCTCGAAGCAAAATTCTTGTTTCCCACATCTACGAATCGAGCACAATAAGCTAGTAATTTCCATAAACAATCCAGAGGTAGCACCTACTACCCACCAAGAACAACCTATAAAAAAACAAACATGAACAAAGTAGTTGAACTAACAGACAACGAATTGATCCAATCTTTCCAAGGAGGCAATACACGTGCTTTCGATGCCTTGATAGATCGTTATCAAGAAAAAATCTTCAACACCATTTTATTTATGGTAAAAGACAGCTATTTAGCCGAAGATTTAATTCAAGAAATTTTTATTAAAATCATTGACAACTTAAAGCAAAGAAAATATGCCGAAGAAGGCAAGTTCCTTCCTTGGGCTTTAAGAATTTCACATAATTTTTGTGTAGACCATTTTAGAAAAGTAAAACGCACACCGGTAATTAAAACAAGTGATGACCAAGATATATTTGAAGTGATTAAGCACACCGATCATTCTGCCGATTATAAAATGACTCGAGCTCAAACGCATAAAAATATTCAAGAATTAGTAGACTTGTTGCCAGAAGAACAAAGAGAAATTATTGTCTTAAGACACTATGCCAATTTTAGTTTTAAAGAAATTGCCACTATGACCAACTGTAGTATCAATACCGCTTTGGGAAGAATGCGTTATGGCTTGATCAACTTAAGAAAGATGATGAACGAGCGTGGCATGACAATGTAGTTATTTTTTCTTTGCGCTACATTGCAGCCATTCTAAGTATTGTTGAATGTCTGGCGTGTAACCAATTGGATTGGATTGCAATACTTGGTCTGGACTCAATACCACATATAAAGGCTGTGATGATTGATTGAAATTTTCTGTCTCAAAAGTTGCCCACAAATCTGCTACGGTATTAATTTGCTTTTGTTGTCCACCTTGAGTTGTGTATACAAAACGTTCTGCCACCGGTAAATTTGCTCGGTCATCTACGTATAAAGAAAGTAAAATAAAATTTTCTTGAATGAATTTTTGTACCGCAGGATCTGTCCATACTTGCTCTTCCATTTTTCTACAATTCACACAAGCCCAACCTGTAAAGTCAATTAAGATTGGTTTTTGTTGTGCCTTCGCCATTGCCAATGCCTTGGTATAATCATTGACTACATTTGCTTTAAGTCCATGACTTGAACTATCAGTTGCAAATAGACTATAATGTGTTGGCGGAGGGAATCCACTTAATAATTTTAAATTATTAGCATTTTGCGGCATCAATCCTGCACCTAAATACAATGCAAAAATGAATGATAACCCACCTAGTAATTTTCGGCCTAAGGCAATCTTTTGCCCTTTAACATCATGTGGCAATAATAAGAAACCAAAAAGATAAGCAGTCAGTCCAAGGCTAATTAAAATCCAAATTCCAATAAAGACTTCTCTTTTTAATAACCCCCAATGTTGCACTAAGTCCGCATTGGATAAAAATTTAAATGCCAATGCCAATTCAACAAAGGCCAATACTTTTTTTACAGTATCCAACCAGCCACCGGATTTTGGTAAGCTCTGAAGCCATTGTGGGAAGATGGCAAATAAAGTAAATGGTAAAGCCAAGGCTAATCCAAAGCCTGCCATCCCTTGTGTTAATGCCCAGGCGCCGCCTTGTAAGGAACCCACTAATAAGGTACCTAAGATTGGACCTGTACAAGAGAAGGATACAATCGCTAAAGTAATGGCCATAAAAAAGATGCCACCTAAACTACCCAATCCACTTTTAGCATCTGCTTTATTGGCAATACCGGAAGGCAAACTAATTTCAAAATATCCAAAGAAAGAGATTGAAAAGAAAATGAAAATTGCAAAGAAGGCGATGTTCAACCATGCGTTGGTAGAAATACTATTGAAAATTTCTGGTTGTACATTTCCTACAATATGAAAGGGCACACTCGCCAAAACATAAATTAAAAAAATACTCAAGCCATAAATCAACCCATTTTGTATCCCTTGTTTTCTGGTCTTTGATCTTTTAGTGAAAAAAGAAACTGTAACAGGTATCATTGGAAATACACATGGTGTAACTAGCGCAATCAATCCGCCTAAAAATCCTAAGAAGAATACCCCCCATGCACCACTATCGGCATTTGTACTAGTAGTTGTTTCACCACATGCATTTTCTGGTGCATTACGTGCCGATTCTGGAAGTAAGATATTGAACTGACTTCCTTTTTGTCCATTGGCCAATGGTATTGAAATAGGCAATTCAATTACATAAAAGGAGGACTCCTTTCCAACACTCATCACTACTACTCCTTTTAAACTATCTGGCTGAAAACCATGGATAATAAATTCTTCATTGATATCAAAGCTGCCAGAGAATGATTTTGCATCACCAAACAATGCGTCTTTTTGTAATTCTGGGGCTTTAGAATAAGTTGGTTTGTTCACAGCCACTGCTGTTTCTAAAGTATATTTTAAACTAGGCGCTTCTACCCCTTCTGCATTCGCGTCATATACTTTCCATCCAGCTTGAACATTTACGCTTACTTGAATCGCATAAGTAGAATCATTTTTAGCAGAGATTTGAACGGTTGCTTTTGCAATACTATCTGCTTGTGCTTGCAACTGCGAGAAAGTCAAAAAAAGCGCTGTAAATGTCAAAAGTAAATTACGCATGAATAAGGTTGGCTTGTTATTGAATATCTACTTCAAAACTTTGTTTGGTTGGAGGTAAACATCTTTCCTCATTGCAAACCATATACTCAATGGTTCCTGTCAATTTAGTCTTTGTATTTACTTTCAGAGTCACAGCTTGTATAAATTGTACTTTACCACCGAAAGAGCCAATAACAGCACCAAAATTATTATCAAACTTCTTTTCTAAATTACCTACCTCCTTTGTTGTACCATTTAATAAAACCAACGGATTTTTAGCAAACTGAACAGTAGTGGGTACTGGTCCTTTTTTTACAAATTGAGAGTAGATATGCCAAGGCGCATCTACGTTTGCAGTAATTATGATATTATATTTTTTGTCTCCTGTCTTCACTGCTTGATAAGCCCATTTTACTGGAGCTAATTTTTGTGATTGACTTTGAAAAGCAAAAGCCAATAAACATAAACCTAGAAATATTTTTTTCATCTAAATGATTTTTAAATTGAATACATCAAAAACTAGCACCGTCACTTTCTTATAAAATTATAAAGCAGCAGCTGTTTTCAATAACCCTAATAATTCAAACACCTTAACGCCATCTGTATTGTTCAAAGCTGGATTACTTGCTCTTTCTGGATGCGGCATCATACCAAATACATTTCTGCCAGTATTGCAAATGCCAGCAATATCTTTAATCGCGCCATTTGGATTGGCATCGCCACCAATTTTGCCGTCTTTGTCGCAGTAACGGAAAATGATTTGGTTGTTTTTTTCTAAACTAGCCAATGTCGCATCGTCTGCAAAGTACCTGCCTTCGCCATGTGCAATTGGAATTTGCAATGGGCCGCTATTATCAGATTTAATAAAAACATTTTTACAAATAAACTGCTGATTGGCATTTTGTAATAAAGCACCTGGCAATAAGCCCGACTCACATAAAATTTGAAAGCCATTGCATACCCCTAAAACCTTGCCACCTTTATTAGCAAATTCAATCACAGATTGCATCATTGGACTAAATTTTGCAATTGCACCACAACGTAAATAGTCTCCGTAAGAAAATCCACCTGGTAAAACAATACAATCCTCTGTATTAAAATGGGACAAATCACTATCCTTATGCCATAACATTTGCACTTCAAGACCAAGGTCTTTTTCTAATGCATCCTGCATGTCTCTATCACAGTTTGAACCAGGGAAAACCAATACGCCAAATTTCATAGTATTACGCTTAAAAGTTGAGTAAAATTGAGCTACAAAGGTACTTAAAAAGGCTTTCCTAAAAAGGGCTAATTCTGCACCTAAAAAAGGTGGTTATACACAATCAAACCTGCTGAAATCCAAAAAAAGACATTCGGAATCATTAACTGTTTTGGACCGGCATAACAAAAGCTTATAAAACTAGCCAAAGGGGCAATCACAATGGCAGAAGCGTACAAGGCCTGAGAAGAGAAGATGATTGGTTGAAAAAAGGTAACAACTAAAGTCAATAGCATCACGCCCCAGTATTTTCTTACCTGAATAATAAATCTATTTTGTTGCTCTTGCCAAAAATAGAATCCAATTAATAATTGAATACATATGAAAGACAATGCAATAATCGATTTTGTATCCAACGCGGTTAAAGGATTTTCCCAATCTAATTTGGGTAAAAAAGCAGTAAATGCTGCTGCTGAATCAGATAAAAAAACATAGGTGAAAACAAAATAAAATGGAATTAAAATACCCATCATCAATACCAACCATTCTGTCAATCTAAATGGTCTTATAATGACTAATGCAAAAATGACCACCGGTATCAAAATCGCGATTGGCTCGTACAATAAAATGGAAACCCCTACGATCATTCCAATATTAAATTCTAGTGTTTTGGGCTGGGTCTGATCATACAATCTATTTAGTTTGACTAAGATCCAAATAATTAAAGCATTCGCAATTAAACCCGAACTTATCGCATCCCAAAAAGGAAATAAAGCCGTTAATACAACAAAAGTAAAAGCAGGTAAATAGCTTACCTGTTGAAACATTTTAAAACGACTCACTAAAATATTTAACCTCAATGCCTGCACTATCACAATCAAATGAAATAATACAATTAGCGCTAAGGGTGGCAAAGGTTTTATATAATAAAACAAAAGATAGGCCAGTAAACCATCTGTTGGATTTGCAATCACAATAGGTGGGTCAAAATAAAAATGAAAATGTACTGCAACACTTAATAATGCCAAAAACAATACATTGATATCAGACCTATCTTTAAATAAAAAAACCATAATTACTGAATCGTGATTTTAGCAAAGCCTAATTTTCCTTTTAATTGATAAGGAAGGATGGCTTCTTTTTCACCAACTTGTTTTAATGACCTTGGCATCCACTCCACTTGTTTTTCATTTAAAAGAATTGCATTGCCTTTCACGATAGCACCTGAAGGAGTCAATTGCTGATGTATCAATTGTCTACCCCCTTTTGATTTTTGATAATAGACAAAATTGGTACCAGCAGCATTGTTGATTTGACCATAACCAATAAACTGATCAACATTTATATCCGATTGTTGTTTATCGATTGTTTTTACAGATTGAATATTTGCATTTGCATCAAAATTTAAGATGGCTACTTTGCCTGCACTATAGGTTACAGAAGGATATCCAAATCCGCCAAATCCACCACCCCATCCCCAAGGGCCCATCATACCCCATCCACCCCATGGTCCCATCATACCCCAACCCCATCCCCATCCAAGTCCCCATCCTGGACCCCATCCACCCCATCCCCAAGGGCCGCCCATCATGCCCCAACCAAATCTTGCCCATGGATAAAATCCAAATGGACGATTCCAAAAATTAAATATAAATGGGTTGTAAAATGGACCTCCCCAAAAAAAGTCCCATCTTGAAAATGCATTTCTATTGGAGCGTGTAGTAGCAGCTTCTGCAATAATCGTAAAACTTCCATCTGCATTTGGTTGTACTTGATCAAAATAAAAATGATCAAAAGCAGTTTTCAAATTTCTTTTATGTGTTACTGCATCCCTTAATGCATCTGTAAAACGACTTGCATTGGTTAAACTATTTTGTCTTGTAGCAATATCCCAGATAAAAGTATACATCCCTTCGATATTACCTTTCTTTTCTGCTGCATAAAACGAATTCACGATCACAGTTCCGTTTGTATTATTAATTTTCAAACGGATATCATCTAAGACTAAGTTATAGTTCACTACTGGTGTTTCAATCACTTCTGAACCGTCCGCAGCCATATACAATAAACTTACAACTGGCGCTGCATTTGACTGTTCTACGTTTCTTAAACAAAATAAATTGCCATTATTATCTATTGCAAAATCTGAAAGACTACTTTTTTTGTTTTGTGCATTGATACTGATTGCGGCTTCATTTAATAATTTAAATGGTGTGGCCAATGCCATTGTTTTAATTTTAATAGAAGCTGGATTTGTTGTATTCACACTAAAGTAAAGCAACTTTGATCTATCCTCACTTTCAATTAAATTAAAAACTTTAGTACCAGAGCCCGGTCTAATTTTTTCTGCTGTATCAATGATTGTTGGCGTTCCAACCAATTGTCCTTTTTCATCTAATTCTGCTACCATTGCATACACCGTTGTAGCTTCTTGAAATTGATAAAAGGCGAACACCCTATTTGATTTTGTAATAAACTCAAGTGCATTTAATTTTTTTGGTAAAAAAACTAAATCGTTTTGTTGCACCAATTGCATTTGATCATTGTATTGTGCAATGGTAGAGATGCCTTGGTTATTTTTATAAATCCAATAACGACCATCTACTTTACCTAAAACTTCATATTGCATCTGGTCTTTATCTGTCTTTTCGATACCAGACATCACATAAGATTGTGCAGCAACGCCTTGAAGGCCTGCCAAAATAAAAGCGATAGAAGATAAAAATGATTTTAGCATGAGATACAATTTTAGAATACAAATTTAATGTATTAATGTATCGAAGGCTTTAGATTTTTGTTAAAAGAGAAGCTTCGTCGGTTACAGATAACTGATAGGCAGCCCCCAGCTGAACCGGCATATTGTTTAGTTCGTGGCTGATTGGGAAATCAAAGCAAATAGGATAGTTAGTTCCCTTGGTTATTCTTAGGATCATATCTATTACTGTTTCTCCAAATTCTGATGCTTCGTCTTTCATTTCTGTAAAACCTCCAACCACAAGACCCGCTAATCCATCCAAAAAACCTGCGTTTTTGCACTGTATTAGCATGCGGTCCACGTTATAATGATACTCTCCAACGTCCTCAATACATAAAATTTTACCTTTCGTGTCCAATTGGTTTTTGCTGCCAATTAAATGGGTCATTAAACATAAATTGCCACCTACTAATATGCCTTCCGAATGGCCTAAGCGATTGGCTGGATGGGCTTTTGCTTGTATCGGCGCTGCCGCTCCCTCCAACATTTGTTTTAAAGCCATGATATAAGGAAGCCCTGCTTCACCCTTCCCAAATGCTGCAGACATTGGCCCGTGGATACTTTGGATCCCCTGGTTTTGCAAAGCAGCATGTAAAACGGTGATATCGCTAAATCCAATTACCCATTTTGGATTGGCCTTGATTTTTGTAAAGTCCAATTGGAAAACAATTCTACTCAATCCATACCCCCCTCTTGCACATAAAATGGCTTGTATTTTGGGGTCATCCATCATGGACTGTAATTCATTTTGTCGATCCAAATCGGATGCAGCAAAATGTCCAAATTTAGTGCCTACCGTTTTTCCAATACGCACCTGATAACCCCATGACTCAAGCACTTTCGCACAAATAGTCACTTTTTCTAATGGAATGGCGCCAGCCGGACAAAGAATGCCAATGGTGCTACCTGGTGCCAGTTGAGGAGGTTGAATCATACCACAATATTAAGTACTTTTGCTGCAATGAACACGCCAAAAAGATATTTGATTACAGCAGCGCTTCCTTATGCAAATGGTTTAAAACATATTGGCCATTTAGCGGGCGCTTATTTACCAGCCGACATTTATGTTCGTTATTTAAAAGCGCAACAAAGAGACGTTGTTTTTGTATGTGGAAGCGATGAGCATGGAACGGCTATTCCTATACAGGCAACCAAAGAAGGCACCACTGCTCAAGCAATCATAGACAAATACCATCCAATTATTGAACAAAATTTTAAGGACCTCGGTATCGCCTTTGACATTTACCATAGAACAAGTGATCCATTGCACCATGCAACTGCTTCTGAATTTTTCAAAAACTTAGAATCAAAAGGAGATTTAGAAATAAAAACCTCGGAACAATATTTTGATGAAGCCACCAATACTTTTTTAGCAGATCGATATATCAAGGGCACCTGTCCTAGTTGTGGTCATAAAGAAGCTTATGGAGATCAATGTGAAAAATGTGGAAAGACTTTGAGTCCCGAAGAATTGATCAATCCAGTGAGTACATTAAGTGGTCAAGCACCTGTTAAAAAAGAAACATCGCATTGGTACTTACCCTTAAATAGACATGAGGATTTTTTACGCGATTGGATCTTAAAAGAGCATGCAAATGATTGGCGCCCTGCAGTGGTAGGGCAATGTAAAAGCTGGATTGACGGCGGTTTACAAGCAAGAGCAGTGACACGTGATTTAGATTGGGGTATTAAAGTGCCTGTTCCGGGAGGCGAAGGAAAAGTATTGTACGTATGGTTTGACGCACCTATTGGATATATCAGTGCTACCAAGCAATGGGCAATTAATAATAATAAAGATTGGACGCCTTATTGGAATGATAAGGATACAAAATTGGTGCACTTTATTGGTAAAGATAATATTGTATTCCATTGTATCATCTTTCCTGTGATGTTGAAATTGAATGGGAATATTTTACCTGAGAATGTGCCTGCCAACGAATTCATGAATTTAGAAGGTGATAAGATGAGTACTTCTAGAGGATGGAGTATCGAGATGGATGATTATATTAACAAGTGGATTAAGAAAGATAATGGTGGAGATGGACTAGCAGATAGTTTACGTTTTTACTTAACTTCTATTGCACCTGAATCAAAGGATAGTGAATTTACATGGAAAGGTTTTCAAGAATCTGTGAATGGGGAATTAGTAAGCATCTTCGCGAATTTTGTGAATAGAACTTGGGTATTGATGCATAAAGTATGCAATGGCAAAGTGCCTCCTTTTCATACAGATTTAATTGCAGCAGAAGCAGCAAGTGATAATAGTACAGATAGCTTTAAAGGCATGATGGAAGCTGTAAAAATATCCAAAGAAAAGATCACCAACTTATTAGAGCAATATAAATTTAGAGAAGCTCAATTTGAATTGATTGACCTTGCTAGAAAAGGCAACCAATACATGCAAAAGCAAGAGCCATGGATTGTGGCTAAGACATTGGATCAAAATCCTGATGCACAAAAAATCATCGATAACACAATGCATTGTTGTTTACAATTATGCGCGAATCTTGCCATACTTGCACAACCTTTCATTCCATTTACTGCAAAGAAAATGTGTTATATGATGAAAGTGGTAGACAAAATGTTAGAATGGGAAAATGCAGGAAAATTTGATTTATTAAAAGTAGGCTACTCCTTACGTGCGCCTGAATTACTTTTTAGAAAAATAGAGAACGAAGAAATTGATGCAGAATTAGCTCAGTTACAAGCCAATGTAGCTGCTAAAAAAACAACTATGGAAAATACAAACACCGAACCTGCAAAAGACAATAGCTTAAAACCAGAAATCGTTTTTGATGATTTTGGTAAAATTGATTTACGTGTAGGTACGATCATAGAAGCTAAGAAAGTAGAAAAAGCAGATAAGTTATTGGAGCTATTGGTAGATCTTGGGTTTGAACAAAGAACTATCCTATCAGGTATTGCAATGCATTTTAAACCAGAAGAGATTGTGGGTAAGCAGGTAACGATTGTGGCCAATTTAGCGCCAAGAAAAATGCGCGGAATAGAAAGTAAGGGCATGATCTTAATGGCCGAAGATGCAGCAGGTAAATTATACTTTGTGAGCCCAAGCGAAGCTATCGCTGCAGGAAGTACAATTGCTTAAATACACTCTTTTAATTCCTTCTCAGTATAAGCCAATCCATATTGTTTTAGCACATCATCAGGCACACCCTGCCATTGATTCGGCACATTCCCCATATAACCAAGGTCTTTTATGCCAATCTCTGAAGTATAATATCCAGTAGTCACTAAATCTCTCATTTTATTAAAGAAGCTTACACCCTGAGCTACTTCTGGTTTTGCTTTTTTAGGATAAGCAATTTCATCTACGATACCTATTTGTTCTGCACTTGTGCAGCTTACAAAAGACTTGCCATGCTTATTGAAACTATGTAAGTCTAACCATCTTAGGCCACCTCTAACTGGCACTTGATGTTCTGGCATGTCTTTTACAATAAATTCAATGAACTCTGGCACTTTCGCTTCGGAAGCAGAACCACTTGTTTCGTCTTTTGGCATGATGATATCTCCTAAAACAGTGATGGTCGCCATTTCGTGCTCATCAAAGAATTTTGGTTCAGCATTTAGTTTCACCAAATAATCTTTTTCTTCCTGCATTCTATCATCCAAATTATACTCAGTTACAGTTGTCTTCTCACTTTTACAAGCTTGTATTACAACGCCTGCAGAGACTGTTCCTAGGATTAATGCTTTAATGGATTTTCTTCTGTCCATGGTATTTTGAATTAAAAAATTATAAATTTTGTTTTTGCAACTGATCCAAAATGTATTCAGATGTACGCATTGACAATGCCAAGATAGTCCAGGTAATATTTTTGTCTGCTTGAGACGTAAATACAGAACCATCTACACAAAATAAATTTTTACAATCATATGCTTGCCCCCATGCATTCAATGGTGCAGTTTTTTTATCCGAACCCATACGCACTGTTCCAGCTTCATGGATGATATTTCCAGGATTAGATAAACCATAATTATTGGATGCATCATCCTGATCTCCCCATGTAATTACCGCACCCATTTCGTGCATGATTTCACGGAATGTTTCTTTCATGTGTTTTGCTTGCTTGATTTCATATTCAGAATTCTTACAATCAAAATTTAAAACTGGAATACCGTATTTATCTACCACATTTGGGTCAATTTTACAATGGTTTTCAAAACGTGGAACTGCTTCTCCACGACCACCCATACCTACACTCGCACCATAAAAGAAACGTACGTCTTCCTTTAATGAGCTTCCATATCCGCCTTCCTCTTTTGTTTTTCCATTCACTTTGAATTTCCCATTCAATCCTTGCGTGCCCATACCAAAGCCATATCCTGGTTGGCTCATACCGCCCCAATATTCAATATGGTAACCACGTGGGAAATCTAATTTTTTATTGTCTAACCACCATGGCGTATATACGTGCATGCCACCCACACCATCTTCGTTATAACGCTTACGACCCATTAAATTAGGAATCACACCACCCAATGCAGCTCCGGTTGAATCATGTAAATAGTGACCTACCACACCAGAACTATTCGCCAATCCGTTTGGATGTTTTTGTGATTTTGAATTCAATAATAAACGTGCGGTCTCACAAGTACTTGCACCAAGGATCACCACTTTTGCATTGATCTGGTATTCTTGTTTATCCATTTTGTTCACGTAAGAAATACCTTTTGCTTTCCCTTCGTTGTCTGTCAATACTTCACGCGCCATTGCTCCAGTAATCATATCTACATTCCCGGTCATCACTGCTGGTTTTACCAAGACAGATGAAGAAGAAAAATCACCATATACTTTACAAGAACGATTACATTGACCACAATAAAAACAAGCGCCACGTTCGTCGTTAATTTTTTTAGTTAAAATAGATAAACGAGAAGGGATCACTGGAATATTAATGCCAGTAGCTGCTTTCTTGAACATCAATTCATGTAAACGAGGTTTTGGAGGTGGTAAGAAAATACCATCTGGATCATTCTCTAAACCTTCATTCGTTCCGTACACACCAATTAATTTATCTATTTTATCATAGTAGGGTTTTACATCTTCGTATCCTATCGGCCAATCATCCCCTAATCCGTCAATGCTTTTTCTTTTAAAATCTTTTGGACCAAATCTTAATGAGATACGTCCCCAGTGATTGGTTCTTCCTCCCACCATTCTTGCTCTCCACCAATCAAAATGATCGGCGCCTTTTGTTTGTGTATAAGGCTCACCATCAATTTCCCAGCCCCAAAAAGAAGCATCGAAATCACCGAATGGTCTCATTTTAGTACTTGCCCCACGACGTGGAGATTCCCATGGATTCTTCATCTGAGAAGAATGCTTTGCAGGATCAAAATCTGGACCAGCTTCTAATAAGCATACTTTCAAACCTGCTTTTGCTAAAACATAAGCAGCCATTCCACCTCCAGCACCAGAACCAACTATGACTGCGTCATATGTTTTCGGTGCTACTTTAACTTGAAAATCAGACATAAGAAAATTATTTTTCTAGTGATATTTTGAACTATGAATTTACTAGATTTTATCTATTGTTGTAAATTTTTTATTTGAATGTTTTTCGGGTATGTAAACAAAAATCCCCACCATTTCTGGTGGGGATTAAAATCATCAGAGATTAAAATTTCGATGACCTAACTACATCCCATGCTTGTTCCGCAGTTCAAGCATTTGTAACAAGTACCGCTACGGATAGTGATATGTCCACAAGTGCTACAAGCAGGCGCATCGCTTTGCATACTCTTTGCTGCTGCAGTAATATTGTCCATTGAACCACCTTCGTTTACAGCTGCTACTACATTTGCTTTTGCAGCAGTTGCTTGAGTAGCTGGTGCAGTTACGCGAATGCTACTCAATTCAGGCTTTCCCACAAGGGTAATATCTCCCTCCTCTCCTAAGTTTTCTACTGTAGGCTTATCTAATACATGAACTAAATCTGTTCTACCTAAATATTCATAAGCTAAAGAACGGAAAATGAAGTCCACAATAGATGTGGTTGTTTTAATATTTGGATGATCCACCATGCCTGATGGTTCAAATTTTGTAAATACAAACTTGTCAACAAACTCTTCTAAAGGCACACCATATTGTAAACCTACAGAAATAGAAATGGCGAAGCAGTTCATTAAGCTACGAAGTGTTGAACCTTCTTTTGCTAAGTCAATGAATAATTCACCAACTGTTCCGTCATTGTATTCTCCAGTTCTTAAGAACAATACTTGACCACCAATGCGTGCTTTTTGTGTAAAGCCACGACGCTTAGCTGGTAAGGATTTGCGCTCAACAATACGAGATAATTGACGCTTTAATACCGTATCGGTTGAAGTGGTCATTCTCTTTTGTACCTCTTCCAATAATTCGTCTACAGTTAAGTTGCTTAAGTCTACCATTTGAGAAGTAGCTGTTTCTTCCACTGCTACTTCAGCGCTATCTGTTTTCGTTTTCTTATCAGACTTAGTAGATAGTGGTTGGCTTAATTTAGATCCATCACGATAGATCGCGTTTGCTTTCAAACCTAATTTCCAACTCAATAAATAACTATCTGCAATTTCTTCCACTGTAGCTTCATGAGGAAGATTAATTGTTTTAGAAATCGCACCAGATAAGAATGGTTGACAAGCAGCCATCATTCTAATATGACCGTGTGCATGAATGTATCTAACACCTTTTTTACCATTTTTATTTGCACAATCAAAAATAGACAAATGCTCATCTTTCAATAATGGGGCACCTTCTACGGTCATTGTACCACAAACATAATCGTTGGCAGCATCAATTTGATCTTCTGTAAATCCTAAAGCTTCTAATAAATTAAAGCTCCAGTCTGCAAATACTTCTTCCTTGAATCCTAATCTTGTTAAACAAGCGTCACCTAAAGTGAAACGGTTGAAGATAAATCCAATTTCAAATGCAGATTTAGCTGCACCATTTAATTTATCGATTTCTTCTTGTGTGAAACCTTTCGCCAATAAGCTTTTGTTATTGATATAAGGTGCATTTTCAAAGCTTGCATGACCCACCGCAAAGTTTACGATCGCATCATTTTCTGCTTGTGAATAACCTAAGTTCTTTAACGCTTGTGGTACAGATTGGTTGATGATTTTGAAATAACCACCACCAGATAATTTCTTGAATTTAACCAATGCGAAATCTGGTTCAACACCTGTTGTATCACAATCCATTACTAAACCAATTGTTCCTGTTGGCGCGATAACCGTTGTTTGAGCATTTCTGTAACCATATTTTTCTCCTAATTTAACCGCATCATCCCAAGCTTTGGTTGCTGCTTTCAATAAATAATCAGGAGTGAATTGTGCTTTAATACCTTGAGGCTTAATTTCAATACCTACATATGCATCTTCTGCATCATAAGCAGCTGCACGGTGGTTACGCATTACACGTAACATATCTTCCTTATTCTCTTGATATTTGTCAAATGCGCCAAGGAATGAGGCCATCTCAGCAGATGTCTTGTAAGCCACACCCGTCATGATTGCAGTGATTGCACCAGCAATACCACGCGCTTCTTCACTATCATAAGCAATACCACTAACCATTAACATAGAACCTAAGTTCGCAAAACCTAAACCAGTTGTTCTGTAATCATAAGATAATTGTGCTACTTCTTTAGAAGGGAATTGTGCCATTAAAATAGATACTTCTAAAACAGTCTGCCATAATCTTGTGGTGTATTCAAAACCTTCAACATCAAATGAATTATCTGATTCGTTGAAGAACTTTCTTAAGTTGATAGAAGCCAAGTTACAAGCAGTGTTGTCTAAGAACATGTATTCAGAACATGGGTTAGATGCATTGATACGGCCGCCCTTAGGACAAGTATGCCATTCGTTGATAGTAGTGTCATATTGTGTACCAGGATCCGCACAACGCCATGCAGCGTTTGCAATTTGCTCCCATACTTCTCTTGCTGGAACAGATTTCATTACACGACCATCGGTACGTGCTTTTAATTCCCAGTTACCATCTTCAGATAATGCTTTGAAAAAACTATTTGGAATACGAACTGAGTTATTTGAATTTTGACCAGAAACAGTTGCATAAGCTTCTCCTTCGTATCCATTGTCATAGCCTGCAGCAATCAAGGCAGCTACCTTATCTTCTTCTTGTACTTTCCAGTTGATGAATTCCAAAACTTCTGGGTGATCTAAATCTAAACAAACCATTTTAGCAGCGCGACGTGTTGTACCGCCAGACTTGATCGCACCAGCAGCACGGTCACCAATTTTCAAGAAGCTCATTAAGCCACTTGAAGAACCACCACCAGATAATTTTTCGTTTGCTCCTCTAATTTGAGAGAAGTTCGTTCCTACGCCAGAACCATATTTAAAAATTCTTGCTTCTCTTGTCCATAAGTCCATGATACCACCCTCGTTCACTAAATCATCACTCACACTCAAGATAAAACATGCATGTGGTTGAGGACGCTCATACGCGCTTGTTGAACGCTTTAATTGCTTGTCGGTTGGGTCTACATAATAGTGCCCTTGTGCACCTCCTGTAATACCATAGCTTTCATGTAATCCTGTGTTAAACCATTGTGGTGAATTTGGCACACATGCTTGGTTTAAAATACTATAAACTAACTCTTCATAAAAAATTTGTGCATCGTTTGATGTGGTGAAATAGCCATAACGCTCTCCCCATACTCTCCAACAATTAGCCATACGATGTGCCACCTGTTTGACAGTTGTTTCTCTACCCAAAGATCCATCGGCTTGTGGTACACCCGCTTTTCTGAAATATTTTTGTGCAAGGATATCCGTTGCAATTTGGCTCCATTGTTTCGGCACTTCCACATTCGTCATTTCGAATACTTTCTCACCGTTCGGATTTTTGATTACACTATCTCTGTAATCATACTCGAACTGATCGAATGGGCTCACGCCTTCGATGGTGAATTTGCGCTTAAACTCTAAGCCTTTTTTTGTTTTTGTGTTAGCCATGGTCAGGTCAGTTTTTTGATAGTAATTAGGATTCCCTCACAGAGTTTTTAAAAACCTTAGCGGGTAGACGAAAATATACAGGTCCGTTGAGACTTTAGCAACTGAAATATCAACAGGTGTGGAAAATCGATGTGAACAATTCCGAATTGGCTATCCCTGTTGATTTGCATGATTTATCCCCACAAAATGTTAGTTTCTTAAGAAAAAAAACCTCGATTTATCGTTTTTTTTTGTAATAGATGAGTAAGTGAAGGATTGTATTGTTAAAATGGATAATTTTGTGGCAGATGAGCAACTCAGTATATCAAAATATCCTAGATAAAAAAACAAAACAACAAAAAGCATTTGCAGTCTTAATAGACCCAGATAAGCTTGGCGGTGTTGATTTACAGAAGACAATTGATCTGGCTGTACAATTTAAAATAGACTTTATTTTTGTAGGAGGTAGCTTGGTTGTGACAGATACTTTAGACCAAGTAGTTGCTCAAATTAAAAAAGCCTGTAGCATACCTGTTGTGCTTTTCCCAGGATCCCCAGACCAGATCACCCCAAGAGCCGACGCACTACTATACCTTTCTTTGATTTCTGGAAGAAACCCAGAATTATTGATTGGCCAACATGTGATTAGTGCCCCTTTTGTAAAACAAAGTGGTTTGGAAATTATACCTGTCGGTTATATGTTGATTGATGGAGGTTCTCCTACCACAGTCTCTTATATTTCCAATACCAACCCTATTCCTGCTAATAAAAATGATATTGCAGCATGTACCGCTATGGCAGGTGAGATGCTTGGCTTGAAAGTAATTTATATGGATGCAGGCAGTGGTGCAAAAAATGCCATTCCTAGCAGCATGATCCAACAAGTTGCAAAGCATGTAAAAGCACCTATCATTGTTGGTGGTGGTATCACAACTCCGGAAAAAGCAATTGAAAACTGCAAAGCAGGCGCTGATATCATTGTAGTTGGAAATGCGATTGAAAAAGACCCGCTCTTAATTCAAATGATTGCAGATGCAATTCATGGCTTGAATTAAATCCTGCGTTGATCCATTTTAGAAACTCATCATCTCTTTGAATTTCACAGTTTGGCGTCTGCTGATCTCGATTTTCTCTCCTCCTTTTAATTCAACTAAAAGACCACCATTAAAGTAAGGTTCAATTTTTTCGATCCAATGAAGATTGATGATATGTTTGCGGTTGGCTCTAAAAAACACACGATCGTCCAGTCTTTCTTCTAATGCGTTTAGCGACTTTAAGATGAGTGGCTTATTGGTAGAGAAATATACTTTCGCGTAATTACCTACGCTTTCAAACAATCTAATTTCTGCTAATTTTACAAACCAGCAACGCTCTCCGTCTTTCACAAAAACCTGATCCACTTCCGTTAATGGTCCTCTACTCACGCCCATTAAACTTGCTTGTTCTAATGCAATTTCAGACTGTAATTTTTGAATCGCATCGGCTAATCTTTTAGGGTCGATTGGTTTTAATAAATAGTCCAAAGCATTCACCTCAAAGGCTTTCAAAGCAAACTCATCATAGGCTGTGGTAAAAATAACACGTGGTGATTTTTCAATTTCAGCCAATAAATCAAAACCGGTTTTTCCTGGCATTTGTATATCTAAAAAAATAAGATCTGGTCTTGATAAATCAATTTTCTCTACTGCTTCATCTACGTTACTGGCTTCGTCAATGATTGAAATATCTGGATATTGCTCCAATAATTTTTTTAACTCATTACGTGCTAGTCTTTCGTCGTCAATTATAATTGCTTTGATGGGCATGGTGTACAATTTTTACTATGAGGCAATTGGAATGATTAATTTAGCGGTTACCTGTGTTGGTTGGCTTTGATAGATTTCAAATGCAGCGTTTCCGCGATAAAGAATATTCAGTCTATTCTTTGTACTCTGTAAACCAAATCCATCACGACCGACTTCCTGATCTAATTCACCGGTATTTTGAACCATTAATAAATGTTTGTTATCCTCGATGGTTGAAATAATTTTAATCAAACAATTGCCCGGCTGCTTACCTAAGCCATGTTTAATCGCATTCTCCACTAAGGTTTGTAACATCATAGGTGGCATTTGATTGGAGAGTGTATTGTCATCAATCGCATATTCCACAATCAATCTATCAGCAAATCTGATATATTCCAAGGCTAGGTAATCCTTCACAATATTTAATTCTTTTTCTAAGCTTGTGACCTCTGATTGGTCTGCTTGAATACTGCTTCTTAGAATATTACTCAACTCTGTGATGGCTTGTCTTGCACGTTTTGGATCCTCATCTACCAATGCTCTAATGCTGTTTAGTGCATTGAAAATAAAATGCGGATTCATTTGAGACTTAATGGTCTTAAGTTGCAATTCCTTAATTAAACTTTCGAGCTTAATTTTTTGAATTGCTTCTGAATTAGTGAACTCAATATAATGCCATAAAATATAAATTGATACCCAAACAAAAATAATGGGTGTATCAATCACCAAACTAATTAAAAAGCGTCTTTCCAAACTTACTTTCCTAGTAGCATCATATAATTTCAAAATTTCGACTGCATAACTTGTCAAAAAGCTATACACACTTGCAAAGGTCAATAATAAAGCAAGTAGCTGCCCCCACTTAAAAGTAGGCATGGGAGGATGTAATGATAAAGCAAGCATCGCTTTTCTAAACAAATGCGTGACGATGATGCCTAATAAAACATTGACAATTAAACGTGGATAAAAAACAGCGCTTAGCTGTTTCTCGAGCATATAGGAGAAAAAGATAATGGTCAAACCATAAGTCATCCAACCTCCTATCTGACAGATCCAATAAATTGCTTGATGTTTTTTCACCTTTCAAATTTAAACCCTATAACACGATATTGGGTTAATTTATTGGATTAATGGTCAAAATGATGTTTCATCGGCAATCTCAAATAAGATGCAACTTTTGGCTTAAATTTATGTTATTAACTTACTTTTACAAGACTAAAAACGGAGTATTTTGATTGAGGCAGGACCATTATTAAAGCATATTGACACCCCAGATGACCTAAAAAAGGTTTCTAGGGAGAAGTTACACCAGGTATGCGATGAATTACGTCAGTATATTATTGACATCGTGAGTGTACATGGAGGTCATTTTGCCGCCAGTCTTGGCGTGGTAGAACTGAGCGTAGCATTGCATTATGTATACAATACCCCTTATGACCAATTGGTTTGGGACGTAGGACATCAGGCCTATGGGCACAAAATTTTGACTGGTCGCCGTGATGCATTTGTGACCAACAGAAAATACAAGGGTTTAAGTGGCTTCCCTAAGCGAAGCGAAAGCCCATACGATACATTTGGCGTGGGACACTCCTCTACTTCTATATCTGCAGCATTAGGCATGTCCATGGCAGCTAAATACAAAGGCGAAGACAGGAAATCAGTTGCAATTATTGGAGATGGCTCAATGACAGCTGGTATGGCTTTTGAAGCGATGAACCATGCTGGTGTGGCAGACAGCGATGTGTTGATTATTTTGAATGATAACTGTATGAGCATCGACCCAAATGTGGGCGCGCTAAAAGAATATTTAACAGATATTAGTACCTCACCTACCTACAATAAGTTTAGAGACGAGTTATGGGAATTGATGGGAAAATTACCGATTGGAAAAACTTTTACAAGAGAGATGGCTTCTAAAGTAGAAGCTGGCTTGAAAGGCATGGTCTCTAAAAGCAGTAACTTATTTGAAGCATTACAACTTCGCTATTTCGGACCAATTGACGGCCACAATATCACCAACCTTGTAGACACTTTAAGAGATTTAAGAGAAATTCCAGGACCTAAAATATTGCATATTCTAACTGTAAAAGGGAAGGGGTATGAACTCGCAGAAAAAGACCAAACCAAGTGGCATGCGCCAGGCTTGTTTGATAAATTGACTGGAGAAATTATTAAGAAAAAAATTGAGACACCTCAGCCACCAAAATACCAAGACGTATTTGGATTGACTTTAGTTGAATTGGCAGAAATGAATCCAATGATCATGGGCGTAACCCCTGCGATGCCAAGTGGATCATCTATGAAATTCATGATGGAAGCTATGCCTGATCGTGCATTTGATGTAGGTATTTGCGAACAACATGCAGTGACATTGAGTGCTGGTCTTGCTACACAAGGTGTAAAAGCTTTTTGTAATATTTATTCTTCGTTTATGCAACGCGCATATGATCAAGTAATACATGATGTGGCATTGCAAAAATTACCTGTTATATTTTGTTTAGACCGTGCGGGATTGGTTGGAGAAGATGGACCAACGCACCATGGTTGTTACGATATTGCTTTCTTTAGATGTATTCCTAATTTAATCATTGCTGCACCTATGAATGAGCAAGAATTAAGGAATATGATGTATACTGCTCAATTACCTTCCACTGATTTGCCATTTGTGATTCGTTATCCAAGAGGCGAAGGCGTGATGGTAGATTGGAAAAAGCCATTCGAACAATTAGCTATTGGACAAGGACGCAGATTGAAAGAAGGTAAAGAGGTGGCTATTCTTACTTTTGGACACCCAGGCAATAACGCGCAGACTGCCATTCGTAATTTAAGATTAGAGGGCATTGATCCTGCCCATTATGATATGCGTTTTGTAAAACCACTTGATGAAGCATTATTGCATGAGGTATTCCAAAACTATGCACTTGTTGTGACTGTAGAAGATGCAACAGTTGTTGGTGGATTAGGTTCTGCTGTATTGGAATTCATGAATGCACATAACTACCATAGCCAAGTGCGCATTTTAGGCATACCTGATACGATTGTTGAACATGGCTCTGTAAAAGAATTACAACAAGAATGTCATTACGATGCTATGGCGATTGCCAATGCAGTAAAAAATCTTTTAGGAAAATCGGTATTAGTAGAAGGATAATTAATTCAAGCTCGGATCAAAATCACCTTCATCTTCTGGTGCATCTGCAAATGTACTTTGATCAAACTTTGTTTCGTAAGAATCGGTTTGTTCAATGTATCCAGGTTCTAAATCATCCTCCCTGTTTTGATTCCATTCAAGAATGAAATTATTGCGTCCTTCGCCCACCATTAATTTCATGTATTTCTGTTGCGCTAATTCTAAAATAGATAAGAATAAGAATATAGCGTGAACACGGTCTTCACAAATATCAAATACTTTTTCGAAAGCAACTGTCTGTCCCTCTTGCACCAATGTAAGCAAATAAGTACGACTGCCTTCCATCGTATAATTGTATCTTACAACTGTATGAACAGGTTTGTTTTGACGTTCGTGCACGCGGGTCATGACTTTCTCAAAAGCTTTCATCAACTTGAACAAAGTCACTGTCTGTAACTCTGTGCCTTCGGCTGCTTCTTCTCCAACCATTGACATTTCTTGTTGAATATTACCACGCTTCAGCATCAACATTCTCATGGCTTCTAAATCGGCCATTTGAACTGCTGCTTCTTTGTACTTTTTATACTCTAATATTTTATCAATTAATTCTTGTCTTGGGTCTATCTCATTTCCTAAGGCATCGATCTCTTTTCTTGGCAATAACATTTTAGCCTTAATACGCATTAAGGTAGAAACGAATAAAATAAATTCACTACTTAATTCAATATTAAGCTTGTCTTGTGCATGGATAAAATCTAAGAAATCTTGTATGATTTTAGTGATCTGGATATTGTAAATGTCCATCTCATCACGCTCAATAAAGAATAATAAAAGGTCAAAAGGACCTTCAAATTGGTCCACTTTAATCGAATAATTAGTATGCTGGCTCATCCTTGCAAAGAAAGTGATATTTATTCATTTTTTAGCCAAAATGAGGCATCTTTGTTCAAAACCAAGAAGGATGCATCAGAAGTGGACCAACTGGCTTGTATTTGCTTTATTATCGATCGTGTGGGGTAGCTCCTTTATTTTAATGAAAGAGGGTCTAAAGGCCTTTACCCCTTACCAAGTCGCTTCGCTTAGAATGCTTTTTGCAGGACTGGTTTTATTACCCTTCGCAATCAAGGCATTCCGAAAAATACCGAAAGATAAAATGGGTATCGTGATTGTTTCTGGTTTGATTGGTAATTTTATTCCAGCCTATCTTTTTTGTATTGCAGAAACCAGGATTGACAGTGCTTTGGCAGGTATTTTAAATTCCCTTACCCCCTTATTTACCGTCCTGGTTGGTGTTGTATTCTACAACACCCAAACCACCACAATTAAATTTTTAGGTATCCTAATTGGATTTGTTGGATTGACTTTTTTACTATTATCAGGAAAGGAAATGCACTTTGAAAATCTTTCTTATGCGAGCCTTGTCCTTTTAGCTACTATGATGTATGGCGTAAATGTGCATACCGTTGGGAGAAATTTAAAAGAGATTGGCTCCATTCAAATAGCTTCAGTTGCGTTTTCATTCTTAATTCTTCCAAGCGCTGCTATCTTATTTTTCACAGGTTTTTTTGACTATAATTTTAAGGATCCAATCGTCCTTCATAGTGTTTTGATGAGTGCTGTTTTAGGCATGGTGGGCACTTCAATGGCGTCTATCTTATTTTATTATTTAGTAAAAAAAGCAGGTATCCTTTTTGGCTCAATGGTCACTTATGGTATTCCAATCGTGGCTGTGGTATGGGGTTTGATCTATGGAGAATCTCTGGAGCCAATGCAAGTGGTTTGTCTAGGTGTAATTTTATTGGGCGTATATATTGTGAATAGAGGGAACTTAAATTTCCTTCCGTTTATAAAACAAAAAAGCCCCCAATCATAAATTGAGGGCTCAATAAGGCACAAAAAAAATAGACGACTAAACAGTCATAATTTCTTTTTCTTTTGCTTCTAAATGTTTTTCAACAAGCGCGATATGCTTATCGGTTAATCCTTGAATGGTATCTTCAGCTCCCTTGCAGATATCTTCACTCATCCCGTCTTTTTGCAATTTCTTTACTTGTTCAATATGGTCTCTTCTGATATTACGAATTGCTACTTTGCTTTGCTCTCCTTCTCCGCCCGCCTTCTTAACCATTTCCTTTCTGCGCTCTTCTGTTAAAGGCGGCATGAATAATCGAATATTTACACCGTCATTTTGTGGGGTGATGCCAATATTGGCGCCCATGATTGCTCTTTCAATTAAAGGCAACATGTTTTTTTCCCAAGGCTGAATGCTAATTGTTCTTGCATCCAATACCTGTACGTTGGCAATCTGACTGATTGGTGTTGGAGTGCCATAATAATCTACGTTGACACCTTCTAAAATGGCAGGTGAAGCTTTACCAGCGCGTATTTTAGACAATTCTATTTCTAAGTGATTGATGGCTTTTTTCATGCCATTTTCAGCATCTGTACTAATTTTCTTTAATTCCTCTGACATAATTCAATGTTTTCAAAGGCAAAGCTAATAAATCCTTGGTATTCTGCCCTTACCTTTTTTTATGGCCGTAATTTTTCTATCTTTGTACGAACGTTAAAATAAGATTATGTCAACAGCAGAATTAAAAAGAACAGCTTCTCAAGTAAGAAGAGATATCGTTAGAATGGTGCACGCACAACAAAGTGGTCATCCAGGAGGTTCTTTAGGTTGTACAGATTTTTTAACGGCACTCTATTTTAAAGTATTAAAGCATGATCCAGCCTTTAATATGGATGGAAAGGGCGAAGATCTTTTCTTCTTATCAAATGGACATATATCTCCTGTATTCTATTCTGTATTAGCTAGATCAGGTTATTTTGATATCAAAGAATTAGCCACATTTAGAATGATCAACTCTCGTTTACAAGGTCATCCTACCACACACGAGCATTTACCTGGAATTCGTATTGCGAGTGGTTCTCTTGGACAAGGTATGAGTGTGGCGATAGGTGCTGCATTATCAAAAAAATACAATAACGACGATCGTATCGTATACTCTTTACATGGAGATGGTGAATTACAAGAAGGTCAAAACTGGGAAGCTATAATGTTTGCGGCTCATAATAAAGTAGACAACTATATTGCAACCATTGACGTGAACGGACAACAAATTGACGGACCATTGAACAAGGTCTTGAATTTAGATAGCTTGGAAGATAAGTTCAAGGCATTTCATTGGACCGTATTGCATATGGATGGCCACAATATGGATGAGATTGTAGCTACTTTAGAACACGCTAAAACATTGACTGGACAAGGTAAGCCGATTGTTATATTGATGAAAACAGTCATGGGCAAGGGAGTTGACTTTATGGAAACTGGCCATGAATGGCATGGTATCGCACCTAACGATGCTCAATTAGAAAATGCTTTAGGACAATTAGAAATGACTTTAGGAGATTTTTAATAAATCTAACTACTTATAAAAAAAAGGGAAGCATGCTTCCCTTTTTTTTATTCGAACATGTTCCTGTTAACCTATTTTTTCAAAAATACGTCCAGCAGCTTTTTTTGCTGGTACCCAACCCGCTACAATTGCAATCAAAACAACTAACCCAATGACTGCAATATAGTCTGTCCAGATTGCTTTGACTGGATAGTAGTCAATCACAAAACTCACTCCTTGTAATTGGATGAAATGAAATTGTCCTTGTAAAAAAATCAAGCAAGACGCAATTAGTCCTCCGATCAAAGCCCCCGTCAAGGACATTACAATGGATAAGCTAAGAAATATTTTTTGAATGGTACCTGCAGTGGCCCCCATGGCATGCAATACATGAATGTCTTTTTGTTTTTCTAAGACCAACATCGTTAATGCGCCTACTAAATTAAAGGAGGCAATCACCATGATGAGTGCAAGGATGGCAAAGATGATCCACTTTTCAATTTGCATAATCTTATACAAGTCTGCGTTCTGCTGGTATTTATTCTGTACTAAAAAATTTGGGCCTAAAATATTTTGTATTGCTGTAACAATACTTTTTTCTTTATTTAAATCAATAGATAATTCTATACCTGAATATTGATTGGTGTCTAAGTCAAATAAATATTGTGCAAATTGATTTGACGTAAATACATATTGTACATCAAATTCTTGTTGTACAGAAAATGCGCCAGACTGCACTGCTAACAAGTGGTTCAGCTGATCAATAGATTTCAAAGACTTCCCTGATCGGCCCACTGCAATCAACTCCATGGATGCACCCAAGTCTGTATTAAACAATAATAAATTTTCTTCCACCCCAACGCCTAGTACTAATTTAGGACTATCCAAACTACCCACTTCAAAAACACCTCGTTTTAAATATTGATTGACTTTATTAATATGTATATAATTGGAGTCAACCCCTTTTATAAAAACTACCGTTTGATTTTCGTTGTGCACAAGGATCGCTTTATTTTCGACAATGCCTGTCGCATAATGTACCCCAGGAATTTGTCTTACAGCATTCAATTGATTTTGTGATAATTGGACAAATTTTGAAGATTTAGGAACCACTCGTAAGTCGGCATAAAAATCCGAATATAGTCCGTTAACAATTTCAGAAAAGCCATTGGAGACACTTAAAATAGTGAGTAAGGCTGCTGTGCCAATCGCAATAGCAAAGACACTTACCCATGCAATGAATTGTATTGCCTGAAAGGAGTATTTACCTCTAAAATAACGCCAAGCAAATAAAAAATGCAACTTATAGTTTTTTAAAAATCTCTTCCATTTTAAATACATAATCCAGTGTGTCATCTAAATAAAAATGCAAAACTGGGATACGTCTTAATTGATGTTTCATAGCCTCCTGAAGATGCTTTTTTATATCCCAAGCCTGGGCCTGGATCTTCTTAAAGCAGGTCTCCTGATCGGCCACCTGAAATAAACTTAAATAGATTCTAGCTTCCAATAAATCTGGGGTCACTTTTACAGAGGAGATGGAAATCATCCCGCCTTGTAAATGGTTCAAGCCCAATTTTAAAAAAATATCATTCATGGTGCTTTGAATCGCACCAGCCACTTGTTTCTGTCTTTTTCCCTCTTCCATAATCAAAGTCGTTGATTCGCTGTAAAATTAGTTACTTTGCTGATTATTCTGAGGGAATAGTTTTAATTATGAAGAAATTTTTTCGCATAGTAAGTTATATCAGGGAATACAAGACCTATATGGGCTGGTACGGTCTATTTATCTTGTTATCCATCATTTTTAGCTTGTTCTCACTAGGGATGCTCACCCCATTTCTTGACCTTATTTTTGGGAACAATGCTTTTGCAAGTTTGGCACCTGTATCTGTAACAGATAGCGCAAACCTTAAAGACCTTATTTACCAATTTTTACAAGACATCATCAAAACCAGTGGCAAAGAATATGCATTAGGATGGATTTGCCTATTCATTATTGTTTCTATCTTTTTCAAGAATTTATTTTTATACCTCGCATTTTATTTTTTAGCACCTATTCGTAATATGGTGACAAAGAAATATTCAAAGCTTTTATACGATAAAATCTTGCAATTGCCTGTAGGCTTTTTTACAGAGAAAAGAAAAGGAGATATTTTAAGTAGAGCTTCTAATGATATTGCAGAATTGGAAAGCTCTGTCATTAGTGCATTAGAGGGTTTAATCAAAGAGCCATTAACCATTATTGGTATTTTAATTTTCTTATTCTTAATCAGTGCTAAGCTCACATTATTTGTTTTTATTTTATTACCCTTAGCTGGATTTATAGTAGGTCGTATTGGTCGCAGTTTAAAAAAACATACCAATAAAGCACAAGTTAAATGGGGTGAGATATTAAGTCAGATGGAAGAAACTTTATCTGGATTAAGAATCATCAAAGCATTTAACGCAGAAGGAAAAGTTAAAGGACAGTTTTATGGATTGGTAGAAGATATTTTTACTTTAAAGAATCGAATTTTATACCGACGTGATTTAGCCTCTCCTGTTTCAGAATTTTTAGGGGTGACTATTTTAAGTGGCGTGCTTTGGTTTGGTGGTAAGCTTGTTTTAAGTGGTGATATTTTGTCTCCAGGCTCATTCATTACTTATGTGGCTTTATTTTCACAAATCATTAATCCCGCGAAAGCCTTGTCACAAGCAGTTTACAACGTGAACAGAGGTACGGCTACTCTAGATAGATTGAATGAAATATTAGAAGCCCCAAATACAGTAGAAGAAGTAGCAAATCCAATTTTGATTGCAGGATTTGAAGATAGTATCCATTTTGATAATGTAGGATTTGCTTATCAGGATGCAAGCATTTTAAATGGCATCAATTTAAATATCAAAAAAGGAACATCAGTTGCTTTGGTTGGTTCATCTGGTGCAGGAAAAAGCACACTCGCAGATTTAGTACCAAGATTTCATGATGTATCTTCTGGCAATTTATACATTGATGGAAAAAATATCAAGGACTATAGCCTTCATAGCTTAAGACAATTGATTAGCATTGTTACGCAGGAGCCTATATTATTCAATGATACAATTGCAGCGAATATTGCATTGGGCAAGCCAGAAGCAACCATGGAAGAAATTATTGCAGCAGCAAAAATTGCGAACGCTTACGATTTTATTATTAAAAAAGAAGGCGGATTTGAATCTATCATTGGAGACAGAGGTAGTAAACTTAGTGGTGGTGAGCGTCAACGTTTAACCATTGCAAGAGCAGTGCTTAAAAATCCTCCTATTTTAATTTTAGACGAAGCCACATCGGCTTTAGATACTGAGAGTGAAAGATTGGTGCAAGACGCTATTAATAATATGATGCAAAACAGAACTTCTATTGTGATTGCGCATAGATTGTCTACCATCCGCCATGCAGACGAAATTATCGTCTTACAAAAAGGTGCAATCGTAGAGCGTGGCAACCATGATAACTTATTAGCACAAGGCGGATACTACAAGAAATTAATTGAGATGCAGGAAGTGAAATAAAAAAAAACCGATCGATGATCGGGTTTTTTTATAGGTCTATTTCGTTAAAGCTATTTACTTGTTATGTTTACTGATCGCTGCTATTTTTTACATAACCTAATTTTGCTTCTAAGCTTAAAGTGGCATGCGGTACAGCACGTAAACGCGCTTTGTCTATCAGTCTACCTGTTACTCTACAAATACCGTAGGTTTTGTTTTCGATACGCATTAACGCTTTCTCTAAATGGTCAATGAAAGTGATCTGACGGCTAGCCATTTGACCCATTTGCTCTCTTTCCATGCTCACACTACCATCTTCCATGGTCATGTATCTTGCATCATCATTGTCACCACCCATTTCGTCCTTACGTGTGATCAATCCTTGTAAATAAACTAGTTCTTTTTTTGCAGCTTCTAATTTCTTTGAAATTAAATCCTTGAACTCAGCTAATTCTGCATCTGAATATTTTACTAAAGTCTCTGTAGATCTTTCTACTTCTTTTCTTTTTTCCATTGGAACATAACCTGGTTGATAAGGAACACTACTCTTTGCATTGATCTTTGGAACTTTAATGTCCTTGATTGGTTCTGCTGCTTTACGCACTGGCTTTACCGGTGGTGTAGGAATAACAGGAACTGGTTTTGCAGGAGGTACATATTTCTCAACTGGCTTTGCAGCCACAACTGGTTTAACTGGTGCTTTTGATACCGGCTTCGCTGGTGCTTTTGCAGGTGCCGCTTTTTTAGCTGGTACTGGTTTTACAGGAGCGACTTTTTTTGCAGGTACTGCTTTTTTTACAGGAACCGCTTTTTTAGCTGGAACCACTTTCTTGGCTGGCGCAACTTTTTTAGCAGGTGCTGCTTTTTTAGCTGGTACCGCCTTTTTTACAGGAACCACTTTTTTAGCAGGTGCAGCCTTTTTTGCAGGAGCCGCTTTTTTAGCTGGTGCTGCTTTTTTAGCTGGAACTACTTTTTTTACCGGTGCAGCCTTTTTTGCAGGAGCCGCTTTTTTTACTGGCGCTGCTTTTTTAGCTGGCGCTGCCTTTTTTGCAGGAGCCGCTTTTTTTGCAGGCGCTGCTTTTTTAGCTGGAGCCGCTTTTTTAGGTGCTGGTTTTTTTGTAGCCATAATTATCCTTTTTGTCTAACTAAAATCTTTAGTTTTTGGTCATTTATTTCGATATCGACGCCTTCTTCAAGGCTAGACACCCAATCAATTTGGGTCGCTAATATTTCGCGGCAAATATACTCTGAAAATTCATTAATAGACTCTTTCAAGTTCTGGTTATCCACAATTTGGAGTAAAATCTTGTCTGTGAGCTCAAAATTGGCCTCTTTTCGGATGTTTTGGACCCTATTTACCAATTCTCGAGCATGTCCTTCCTTTAAAAGGGCTTCAGAAAGGCTAATGTCCAATGCTACGGTTAAATTACCCTTAACAGCCACACTCCAACCCGGAATATCTTCTGCAATAATGTCTACTTCATTGATTAACAATACAATAGGAGATTCTTCTACCATTATGGTAAGGGTTCCTGTGCGCTCCAACTCAGAAATTTCGTTTTGGCTTAAAGCTGCGATGACTGCCGAAGCTTGTTTCATCTTAGTGCCCAACTTCGCACCCAATAATTTAAAATTAGGTTTAAGCTTCTTGCTTATCACCCCCTCCGTCTCTGTGATATAATTGATCTCCTTCACATTCACCTCGGCAAGGATCAATTCTTCCATTTGTTCAATGGCCAATTTCATAGCAGGGTCTAAAACTGGTATCAATATTTTTTGTAATGGCTGACGAACTTTGATATTCACTTTTTTACGAATAGATAAAACCAAAGAACAAATATCTTGTGCCAATTGCATTCTTGTTTCTAAAGCTGCATCCATTTTTGATGGATCTGCTTTTGGAAAATCAATATGATGAATGGATGTTGCGTCAAATCTTTTTGTAAGTCCATTTAAATTTCTGAACAATTGATCACAGAAGAATGGTGCAATTGGTGCCATTAATCTTGCAATGGTTTCGATACATTCATACAATGTTTGGTAAGCAGCAATTTTATCTTCACTATATGTGCCTTTCCAGAATCTTCTTCTACATAAACGCACATACCAGTTACTCAAATGCTCGTCTACAAATGTCTCAATGGCACGCCCAGCAATGGTTGGCTCAAAGTCATCCATCGCCACAGTCACAGTTTGAACTAAACTATTCAAAGATGAAATTACCCAACGGTCGATCTCTGGACGATCTTTTACAGGAATATAAGCCTGTTCAAATTTGAATCCATCCACGTTAGCATACAAAATAAAAAACTGATAGGTATTGTACAATGTGCCAAAGAATTTTCTTTGTACTTCTTGAATACCAGATAAATCAAATTTTAAATTATCCCAAGGAGAGGCATTGGTGACCAAATACCATCTTGTCGCATCTGCACCATGAGTCTCTAAGGTCTCAAATGGATTCACCACATTTCCTAAGCGCTTACTCATTTTGTTGCCATTCTTATCTAATACCAAGCCATTACTCACCACAGCTTTATAAGCTACCTTGTCAAAAAGCAACACACCCAATGCATGTAATGTATAGAACCAACCTCTAGTTTGGTCTACTCCTTCTGCAATAAAATCTGCAGGGAATGCCAATCCTTTTTCTAATAAGTCTTTGTTCTCAAATGGGTAATGCCACTGTGCGTAAGGCATGGCGCCCGAATCAAACCATACGTCTACTAAGTCCGAAACACGCTGCATTGGCCTACCTGAAGGACTTAAGATTTCTATTTGATCCACAAAAGGTTTATGTAAGTCCACATCCAATTTGCCATCCACAATTTGCAGTTGCACCTCTTTATTATATCCTTTTTCTTTTGCTGCTAAAAATCCTGCAGTCAATTCGTCTATAGAACCAATACAAGTTTCTTCTGTTCCGTCTTCTGTTCTCCAGATAGGAAGTGGTGTCCCCCAATAACGACTTCGAGATAAATTCCAGTCCACCATATTCTCTAACCAATTACCAAAACGACCTTCACCTGTACTCTTTGGTTTCCAATTGATGGTTTTATTCAACTCCACCATTCTATCTTTTACTGCAGTAGTTTTGATAAACCAAGCATCCAATGGATAATATAAAATTGGTTTATCCGTTCTCCAACAATGCGGATAATTATGTTCGTATTTCTCTACTTTAAACGCTCGATTTTCTTTTTTTAATTTTACAGAGATATCTACGTTCACATCTTGGAAATCTTTTTCATCTTTATAATTCTTCACAAATCTTCCTGCAAATTCTCCTACACCATCAATAAACTTTCCTTCTCTATCAACTAAAGTAATAATACCTAAATTATTTTTTTGTCCCACCTTATAGTCATCTGCACCAAATGCTGGAGAAGTATGCACAATACCAGTACCATCTTCTGTGGTCACAAAATCACCTAAGATTATTTTAAATGGATCACCTTCTATATTGGCAGGATTATTTGCTTCAAATGGCATCAACTGCTCATAGCGTAATCCGTCTAATTGACTTCCTTTAAATGTGGCCAATTCCTTCCATGGTACTATTTTATCACCTTCTACAAAGCTTGTTAAGATCAATCCCTCTTCTTTGAAATACTTTGATACCAATGCTTTAGCAACAACTACATTCACAGGCAATGCAGTGTATGGATTGTAAGTAGCTATCAAAGCGTATTCAATATTTGGTCCAACAGTCAATCCTAAATTTGATGGTAAAGTCCATGGCGTAGTAGTCCATGCCATATAAAATACTTCCTTAGAAAGTGGATTATTTGCAGCTGCATCAAAAATAAATTGACTTTCTTTTGAAGGGATGGCTTTAAACATGGCCACCACCGAAGTGTCTTTTACATCTTTGTAAGTACCTGGCTGATTCAATTCATGTGAACTCAATCCTGTTCCTGCTGCTGGAGAATATGGTTGAATGCTTACACTTTGATACAAGTATCCTTTTTTATAAAGTGTACTTAATATCCACCACAATGTTTCAATATAATTATTTTCAAATGTGATGTATGGATTATCTAAGTCCACCCAATAACCCATCTTATTGGTAATATCATCCCACTCTTTTTTATAACGCAATACTGCTTCTCTACATTTTTGATTGTACGCTTCTACAGTGATCGTCTTTCCAATATCTTCCTTTGTAATACCTAATTCTTTTTCTACTCCTAACTCAACTGGTAAGCCATGGGTATCCCATCCGCCTTTTCTTTTTACTTGAAAACCTTGCATGGTTTTATAACGACAAACCATGTCCTTTAAAGTTCTTGAAATCACATGGTGAATTCCAGGCATACCATTGGCACTTGGAGGACCTTCATAAAACACAAATGGTGTTTTACCTTCTCTTAACTGAACGGATTGTTCAAATGCTTGTTCTTTTTTCCAAGCTGCTAAAATTTCTGCCTCAATTGTTGGCAGATGTAAGCCATTAAATTCTGGATATTGATTACTCATAAAACGCTTGTCCTATCTGATTTTTAGGCCATGAAGGTACGAATAAGCGCTGAAAAAAGGAAAGGAAATTATGCAGCCTCGTCTGAAGGGAAAAACTTGCTTTGGAATATAAATAATGCAATGACCCCAGTACTTATGGACATATCGGCGAAATTGAATACTGGACGGAAGAATTCAAAGGACTCACCTCCCCAAATAGGCACCCAGCTTGGAAACTGCGCATTGGTGATGATTGGAAAATAAAACATGTCAACCACTTTGCCATGCAAAAAACTGGCATACCCGCCGCCTTCTGGTAAAAACTGTGCTACCATGGTAGTATAGGGAATACTGGCATCAAACAAAAGGCCATAAAACATACTATCAATTAAATTACCCAATGCCCCTGCATAAATTAAAGCAGCACAAATGATAAAGCCATTGTGGTATTGTTTTTTGATAAACCCTTTGATTAAAAATGTACCCCAAATCACCGCAGCCAATCTAAATAAGGTCAATGCGATTTTACCAAAACCGCCACCAAATTTGAGGCCCCATGCCATCCCCTCATTTTCTACAAAATGCAATCTGAACCAAGAGCCAATCACTAGATGTTCTTCGCCTAAAAAGTAATTCAACTTGATATAAAATTTCAACAACTGATCAATGACAATAATGGCAATGATCAATGCAGCTACTTTTTTCCCGTTCATTTTTAATTGCATAAATTAAATGGTATTGTCCTCAAAATTCTTTGGTAGATTCTTTTGACGATTTGAAAAGATGGAATACAAGATTGAACCTGTAATTGAAAACACAATCACTAATAAAGATATTAGCACTTGAGTATTTTTACTCATGACCATATTGATGTAATGTTCTCCAAGCATTTTAACGCCAATGAATATCAACACAATCGCAATACCTTGTTGAAGATGTTCAAATTGATTCACCGCACCTCTTAATAAAAAGAACAATGAACGCAAACCTAGTATCGCAAAAATATTAGAAGTATAAATCACTAAGCTACTCATTGAGATACCCATTACCGCTGGAATAGAATCTAAAGCAAATACCAAATCAATTGCAGCTAATAAAACAACCACCACGAAAAGGCTTGTGTACATTGGCTTTCCACCAATACGCATCATGAACTTGCCATCCCCGTCTTCATTGGTGATTGGTAAAAACTTTTTTAAGAATAGATAGATCTTAGACTTATGTGGATCAAAGGCTTCGTCTTCTCCTGCACTAAACATCTTATAACCAGTGTACAATAAAAACACTCCAAATAAATATAAAATCCAAGCAAATTTTGCAACCAATGCAACTCCGACTGTAATAAAAATAACCCTAAATAAAATCGCAATCAAAATACCTATTAACAACACCCTTGATAGGTGTTGTTCCTTTACTTTAAATGCATCAAAAATTAATATAAAGACAAAAATATTATCAATGCTTAAACTCCACTCCATTAAGTAGCCGCTTAAATATTCAAAGGCCAATTTCTGTCCTTCCTCCACCCACATGAATACAAAGAAGCCTAATGCCAACATCACCCAAATAAAAGTTTGTTGAAGTGCTTGACGAATGGTGATAGTCGTATTTTTTTTACTTAAAAAGCCTAAGTCTAGAATTAATGCAGTCACTACAACCACGCCAAAAACTAGGTATACTATTTGATCTGTTGTCATGCTGTAAAGATAAGCTATGATTTAGATACAGCAAATCGAGATTGGCGATAAGCATAAGCTGCCCAATAACCAAGTCCTAGCAAGAAGAGTGGGCCAAGTAATAAAACCAATTGTATCCAAAGTCTATTTTCTGCTACTTTTCCTGGATCCAGCCTTCTTAATACTAAATTCTTTTTTCTTGCTTCTAATAAACGAACTGGTTCATTTAAATAAGCAACCATATTTTGAAAAAAAACCGGATTCGCAAATTGTACGCCCTCATATGGTATCATGCCCATTGGAAGCGGCCCTTTTTGTGCATCTACAAAATTGGTGATTAAATCGGCATCAGATAATACAATTTGTTTTGATGCTTTACTACCCATTGTCACAAAAGCTTTGCCAGTGGCTAATTGAACCGAGTCCATCAAAGCTTGAGTGAGTCTGCCTGCAAAGGCAGACTTAAATTCGCCTTCTAATAAGACTGCAATCGGAATATGTTGTTTTGTAAAACTTGCTAATTCACCTTCCTGCTGACCACTATTTAATTGAATCATCGTTGGACTGCTAATGATTCTGCTTGTAGTATCCGTGGTTAATAAGATGGTTTTAGTTATCCCTGCAGCCCTTACAGTGTCTATACTTGCAGGAAAAGCTGTCAATACCCTATCCATATTTTGCACCATAGGATGCTCTGACCCAGCTTGCGCAAAGGGATAGTAAGGCCAAGGAACTCTTTGTATCGTTGGCGCACCTGCTGCATCTACACCAACCACCATCGGCAACTTAGCACAATTTAAATCTTGCACTAAATTGGTATTCACCCTTACACCATATTTAAACATTAGGGCATCTAGACCAAGTCCACGATCAAAGGCAAGGTAGGCACCGTTCGTATTGCGTAAACTATCATATTCTGCATACAATGGATCCAATGCCCAAATTACATTACCACCAGCAAGCACAAATTGGTCAATCTTTAATTGGTCTAATTCCGAAAAACGCTGAGTTGGTTTTACAATTAATAAAGTATTGATTTTACTTGCATCTGGGAATCCTTTCTTTAAATCAAAGACCCCAAGATTGTACTGGTTTTTTATAGATTGTCCTAAATCGTTCACTGTAAAATCCAATGGTTCTCCATGGCCCACCAAATAAGCAATACTTGGTTTTTCAGTTCTATTCATTAAATAAATGGCCTGCACAATTTTATATTCCAAGAGTGCCTCCGCAGCATTAAAGCTGGCTTCAATATCAACTTCTGGTAATTCCTTAACAATATTATATGGCTTAAAAAATTGCTTGCTGCTTCTTAAATCAATCGCAATTGGCTTTTGCCCTTCCACTTCGATCAACAGTCCTGGCACTAATAATTGATCTAGTTTTTTATCAGTAATCGTCTCTGTATTTTGAAAACGATCTATAGGCAATCCTTGCTTTTGAAGACTATCATAAAATAGCATCAAGGCGCTGTCTTTGAACATTTCACCTGGAACAGTCTGTTCCCAGCTAATCCAATTGGGATTCATTTGTTCTAATTGATCAAGCAACTGAATAGTAGCAAGTTCTAACTTTTTATAATGCGCAGGCAATTCGCCTCCAAGATAAAGATGGATTTTTACAGGTTGCTTTACCTCTTGAATCAATACCGTAGATTGTTCGCTGATGGTATAGCGTTGGTCTTTTGTAAGATCTAATTGCAAAGGATACAAATGACTTAGAAAATTCAATAAAAGCATTAATAGTAGCACCCATCCATACTTGAACTTACCAGACAATTGTTCGATTGCACCTAAACCAAATAAAAGTATAATTGTAAAAAAGTATATGATGTCCTCTAACCTTATCGCTCCTTTATTTAAATTCTGATAATGTGCTGCAAGGCCTAATTGACGAATATAAAAATCATATCCATTTTGAAAAAATTGCAGGTCGGCAATCCAATCAAATCCTTTAAATAAAAAAATACAAATGATGACCGAACCCAATAAGGCAATCATAGTATGTTTTGTAGCGGTGCTCATATAAACACCAACAGCTACATAGACAGCAGCTAATGCAATTAAGCCGATATACGCACCAATGGTTGCGCCCCAATCTATCCCACCTATTACACTTAAATAATTGAGGACAATGGCATAAAAAAATGTTGGAAGGATTGCTAAAATAGTAATTGATACAACTCCTAAATATTTCCCAATCAAAATAGACCTAGTTGAAATAGGGAGGCTCTTTAAAATTTCATAAGTGCCTTGCTTATACTCTTCCGAAAAGCTCCGCATAGTAATTGCGGGGATTAATAGAATTAAAATCCATGGGGCAAAATCAAAATACACTTGCAGGCTTGTGTATCCAAAATCCAATACATTGAAGTTTGGCAGCACGAATAACAATAGTCCATTTACTAGTAAATAGAAGCTTATGATTAAATAGCCCGAAAGGCTTCCGAAATAATGTGCCCACTCTTTTTTACATATTGCCCACATGACCCAAAGCTACATAAAAAATGCCCCGGTTTTACCGGGGCATTTTAGATAAATCGTTAAATTTTTAGCCGTTTTAAAAACTAAAAAAAATTATACTGCAAAACTCTCTCCACAACCACAACTTCTACTTGCATTGGGATTGTTGAAATAAAAACCCTTTCCGTTCAATCCGTCTGAAAATTCTAATTCAGTATTGACTAGGTATAAAAAACTTTTAAGGTCAGTTACAATTTTCACGCCGTTGTCCTCAAAAACTTGATCCATCGGCTTTATTTCATTGTCAAAGTCTAGTTTGTAGCTCAATCCGGAACAGCCTCCGCCCACCACACCTACTCTTAAAAAATAGTTAGGGTCATCGGAGACACCAGCATCCAGCATAAGTTGTTTTACTTTTGCCTTTGCCTTTTCACTCACGTAAATTGTATTTTCTAAAACTTCGCTCATGCTTTCAATTAGTGAATTCGCTCTTCAAATACCAATTGCTCTAAACCATTCTTTGAACGGTAGTCGTTGATTGCTGCTTTGATCGCATCTTCTGCTAAAACTGAACAGTGAATTTTTACTGGAGGTAAGTTTAACTCTTCCACTAAATCCATGTTGTCAATTTTAACTGCTTCGTCCACTGACTTACCCTTTAACCACTCTGTAGCTAAAGAAGAAGAAGCGATTGCAGAACCACAACCAAATGTTTTGAATTTTGCGTCAGTGATGATGCCAGTAGCATTATCTACTTGAATTTGCAAACGCATTACGTCACCACATTCTGGTGCGCCTACTAAACCTGTTCCAACTGTGTTGGATGACTTATCTAATGTTCCTACATTTTTAGGATTAGAATAATGATCGATTACTTTATCTGAGTATGCCATGGTTATTTATTTTATATATTTTCAAAAATGAGACTTGGTCTCGTTTAATTATTAGTGATGTGCCCATTGAATTGAATCAATATCGATGCCTTCTTTGAACATTTCCCATAAAGGACTCATCTCTCTTAATTTCAATACAGTGTCAGTTACTGCCTTGATTGTAAAATCGATTTGTTCTTCGGTTGTATATCTTCCTAATCCAAAACGTAATGAGCTATGCGCTAAATCATCTCCTAAGCCTAAAGCCTTCAATACATAGCTAGGCTCTAATGAAGCAGATGTACAAGCCGAACCAGAAGACAATGCGATGTCTTGGTTAAAGCCCATCATCAAACCTTCACCTTCTACATATTTGAAAGAAATATTGCTTACATGTGGCAAACGATGTGCCGGATTTCCATTCACATAAGACTCGTCGATTTGCTTTAATGCATTTTCTAATTTATCTCTTAGCTTAGAAATTCTTTCTGTATCAGAAGCCATTTCTAATCTTGCTAATTCACAAGCTTTACCAAAGCCCACAATACCAGGCACATTCAAAGTACCACTACGCATTCCTCTTTCGTGTCCACCACCATCTAATTGCGCTGTTACTTTTACTCTTGGATTTTTACGACGTACATACAATGCACCAACCCCTTTAGGACCGTACATTTTATGCGCTGTAAATGCCATCAAGTCAATACCATCTGCATTTACATCTACTGGTATTTTACCAACAGCTTGCACTGCATCTGTAAAAAATAATGCACCATGCTTTTTAGCAATCGCACTAATTTCTTTCACTGGTTGAATTACACCAATCTCATTATTTGCATACATGATCGCCACTAAAATAGTGGTTGGTCTCATTGCAGCTTCTAAGGCTTTCAAGTCAATCAATCCGTCAGGTTGTACTTCTAAATAAGTCACTTCTGCACCTAATTTTTCCAAGTGCTTACAAGTATCTAAAACCGCTTTATGTTCAGTGGTACAAGTAATGATATGGTTTCCCTTGCTAGCGTACATTTCGTACACCCCTTTGATCCCTAAATTGTCCCCCTCGGTTGCACCAGAAGTAAAGATGATTTCTTTTGGGTCTGCACCAATTAATTGCGCGATTTGTTCACGTGCATAATCTACTGCCTCCTCTGCATGCCATCCGAAAGAGTGGTTCCTACTTGCAGCATTTCCAAAATTTTCAGTGAAATAAGGAATCATCGTCTCCAAAACCCTAGGATCCATTGGAGTAGTTGCATTATGGTCAAGATAAATTGGTAATTTTAACATAGTTCTATTTTATATTTGTCTAAGGTCACAAAGTTAAAGATAGAACGGCAATATGTAGGATTTCGTTAGCTTTAGGTGGCATTTTTTTCCCAATTCGTAAAACAAGCAAAAATGGATTATAAGGTGGACCATATTGGCATTGCGGTGAATGACTTAAAAACAAGTATTCCTTTGTATGAACGCCTTTTAGGGGAGTCCTGTTATAAAACCGAACAAGTACCTAGCGAGGCGGTCGATACTGCGTTTTTTTTACAAAACGGAGCTAAAATAGAACTAGTGGCAAGCACAAACCCAGATGGGGTGATTGCCAAGTTCATTGGTAAAAAAGGAGAAGGACTGCACCATGTCGCTTTTGAAGTTCCAGATATACTCGCCGAAATGGAAAGATTGAAAAAAGAAGGCTTCACTTTGCTCAATGAAGCCCCAAAATTAGGTGCCGATAACAAATGGGTTTGTTTTGTGCATCCAAAGGATGTAAACGGGGTCTTGATTGAATTGTGTCAGACGAAAAAATAAGGCGCTCAAAATAATCTTGCTAGCTTATAAGTCTAATAAATTTGTCTAGGTGATTTGTAAAATCTCAATTGCTTTTTGAGCCGCAATTTGACTAGCATCTTTTTTAGTAAATCCTTTTTGCGAAGTAATGACTTCGCCGTCAATCACAATATTGATGGTAAATAATCTTCTTCTTCCTTCTAGTGTTTCGTCTGCTAAAACAAAGTCTATTTGCTTGCCTTGCTTTAAGGCCCAGCCGATTATTTTATTTTTAATATTGATGTCTATTTGTTCTAATTCGTCCATGAACAAATAAGGTTGAATCATTTTTTCGATGATCCATTTTTTTGTAAATTCATATTGCTTATCTAGGTAAATAGCGCCCACTAAGGCTTCTAGCGTATTACCAAAAATTTGACTGCTCTTTAATCCACCATCTAATTTATTGAAACGGGTCATTTTTTTTAACCCCATTTGAATCGCAATATGATTCAACTGTTGTCTGTTGACCATCTTACTGCGCATCTCGGTTAAAAAACCTTCCCCTTTGTAGGGATACTTTTTGAATAGGTATTCAGCCACAACAGAACTAATAATAGCATCGCCTAAGAATTCCATTCTTTCATTGTTCTCTGATGGATTTTCTTTTAAAGATCTGTGGTTAAAAGCGGTATGAAACAGCACCATTTTGGTACTACGATATCCGATGAGCATATCCACACTTTTTTCGAATTCAGATTTCCTGAATGAAAAAAGGAGTTGGTATAAGCGCTTCATCTAAGGCTTTATTAAGCTTTGTATTTCTTAACAATCACACAAGCATTGTGGCCACCAAAACCAAATGTGTTGCTTAATGCCGCATTGACAACGCGCTTTTCGGCTTTGTTAAATGTAAAATTTAAACGAGGATCTAAATCTGGATCGTCTGTAAAATGATTGATGGTTGGCGGAATGATGTCGTGGATCACTGATTGAATACAAGCAATCGCTTCGATCACACCTGCAGCACCCAAGCAATGGCCTGTCATAGACTTGGTTGCACTAATATTTAAATTGTACGCATGCTCTCCAAACACTTCTGTGATGGCTTTTGCTTCCGCAATATCTCCTAAAGGTGTAGATGTACCATGCGTATTGATATAGTCAATCTCATTGGCCTGCATGCCTGCATCTCTCAATGCTGCATTCATGACGTTTTTTGCGCCCAACCCTTCAGGATGAGGTGCTGTTAAGTGGTATGCATCGGCTGTAGCGCCTCCACCTACTACTTCACAATATATTTTTGCACCACGACGAATCGCGTGTTCTAATTCTTCTAATACTAAAACACCGCTTGCTTCACCCATAACAAATCCATCACGGTCTTTATCATAAGGACGGCTTGCAGTTTTTGGATCATCGTTTCGCTCACTCATCGCTTTCATTGCATTGAATCCACCCATACCCGCGATGCCTATCACAGCTTCAGATCCACCGGTGATAATGATATCTGCTTTGCCTAATTTTAAATTATCCATTGCCGAAATAATAGCGTTTGTACTAGATGCACAAGCACTCACCACTGCGTAGTTAGGACCTCTAAAGCCATGTTTCATAGAGATCTGTCCAGCTGCAATATCTAAAATCATTTTTGGAATAAAGAAAGGATTGAACCTTGGCGTGCCATCCCCATTTACAAAATTGGTCACCTCTTCTGTAAAAGTAGTTAAGCCCCCAATGCCACTTGCGAATATCACACCCACTCTATCGTGGTCTACGTTTTCCTTTGTAATGCCCGCATCTAAAACCGCTTGATCACTTGCAACTAAAGCAATCTGTGCAAAACGATCTAGTTTTCTTGCTTCCTTACGATCCATAAATTCAGTTGGATCAAAGCCTTTGATTTCACATGCAAATCTTGTCTTAAACTTAGATGCATCAAATTGCGTAATCATATCTGCACCAGAAACTCCATTGATTAAATTGTTCCAATAAGTTTCTACATTATTCCCGATAGGTGTTAGGGCGCCTATTCCTGTAACTACAATACGTCTAGCTTGCATGTGAAATTTTTTTAAAATAAAAATCCGCCTTTAAAGCAAGGCTCAAAAAGGCGGATTAAATATGCCGAAGGTTCAGCTTATAAAATAATACAATATTATTTTGCGTGCTCTTCTAAATAAGCAACAGCTTGACCAACAGTAGTAATAGTTTCTGCTTGTTCGTCTGGAATAGAAATATTGAATTCTTTTTCGAATTCCATGATCAATTCCACTGTATCTAAAGAATCCGCGCCCAAATCATTTGTGAATGAAGCTTCGTTTGTTACTTCTGCTTCATCTACACCTAACTTGTCTACGATAATTTTTTTAACTCTAATTGCGATTTCTGACATTGTAAAAGGTTTTTGTTTACGCGGCAAAAATATACTTTTTGTTAAAATACCAATCGTTTATTTCCTTTTTTGTTTTCACAATTGACATTCTGCACTTAAAAACGCTTTTTTTGTGGCACTTTAAGGCTAAAATGACCTGAAAAACACTAACAAATATTAACTTTTTTTGAAATAACCCCTAATTAACTGCTCGTCTTCGAAGCTGAAATGGGTTTTCGGAATAATAAAAAAGGATTTTGGGGCAAAATACACATGAAAAAATAAGGGACTTTCAAAAAATCGGGTCACTTCTGACCAATCCCATGATGCTGTTCCGCTTTCTGAATTCAAACTGGCTCCAGTGCTATCAAAATCAAATAACCAGTCTTGCTTGAACATGCTTGTTTTTCTATAAAATAACCAGGGTAATAAAAACCAAAAAAACACCATCAGAACAATCCATAACAAAGACCCTATTAAAAAAAGTTCGGGTCTGATTTTTTTATAAAATAATAACCCTGCTGTAATAATGGCATATACATTTACAAATAGCATTAAACCTTTGATTTCAGGTTGCTTGATAAAATGATATCGAAGTCCATGTATCACTTGAGATTTTTGATATTGAATTTGAATAGGCATATACTAAAAAGACTGTTAGATCGCAAAGATACAAAGCGCAAAGGTTTGCGCTAGAAAAATGCCAATAAAAAAGGGGGATTATATAACAACAATTGTTAGTAAAAATGACAAAATCACTATATTTAAGAACGCATTTCATAAACTACACCATATGACTTTTAAACCAAGGTTGTCCTTTTCGCAGATCATCAACATGAATGTTGGCTTTTTTGGAATCCAATATAGTTTTGGACTACAACAATCAGCCGTTAACCCAATTTATGATATGTTGGGTGCAAGCCCAGATCAGATACCCTTGCTCAATTTAGCAGGCCCCATGACAGGCTTAATCATTCAACCCATCATTGGTGCATTGAGTGATAAAACTTGGTCGCCAAGATTTGGAAGACGCAAACCTTACTTTTTAATTGGTGCATTATTATGTAGCATATGCTTATTCCTTTATCCATTTAGTAGTGCATTGTGGATGGCTGTTGGATTGTTATGGGTATTAGATGCCGCTAACAATACTGCTATGGAACCTTATCGTGCATTCATAGCAGATAAATTACCAAGTGAACAACATGCTTCTGGCTTTTTAACACAAAGTTTTTTTACAGGTTTAGGTATTACACTTGCTAATATTTCTTTATACTTTTTTAGGGAACATATTCCAGGTACTTTTGGCAGCCTACCTTATTGGGTATACGCTTCTTTCTTTTTAGGCAGTGTTTGTTCCATTGCTTCAGTAGGTTGGTCTGTTTTTAAAACACCAGAAATTCCACCAACAGAAGCAGAACTCGCCGCATTAAAAGCAGAAAAAATAAATGTGTTTACGCCATTCAAGGAAATTGCTTCTGCGATTGTAGACATGCCTAAAGTGATGTGGCAATTAGCATTGGTTTATTTATTTCAATGGTATGCGCTTTTTTGTTATTGGCAAAATGCATCAAAGAGTATCGCTAAGTCTGTTTGGAACACCACTGTTTATCAAAATAATCCTGCATATGAAGATGCTGTAGCTTGGTCAGGATTGGTGAACGGATGGTATAATATTGTTACGTTTTTATCTGCCTTCTTTTTACTTTGGTTGGCCAAAAAAATTAGCCCGAAAATGATCCATATTATTTGTTTAGTCATGGCAGCTGTTGGCTTATTGGTATTCCCACATATCACAGATAAAAATTTATTGTTTGTTCCAATGGCAGGATTTGGAATTGCATGGGCAAGCATGATGGGTATTCCTTATTTATTGGTAGTACATGAAATTCCAAAAGAAAGATACGGCGTGTACATGGGTATCATCAACATGATGATTGTAATACCTATGTTATTTCAAACAACCACATTTGGATATATTTTGAAAAACTTCTTAGAAAATGACCCAGGTAAAGCCATTAGTTTTGCGGGCGTCTTATTATTGCTTGCTGCAGTTGCTACTTTGTTCATTCAAAGTTCCAAGGAAACAAACAATACAGAAGCAAGTTTCCCAACTGGCGGAGGACATTAAATCATTTAAGAACGAATTGCATTGATCTAAATTAAAAGAAAATGAAAGTATTGTGTATTGGAGAGGCCTTGATTGATATGATTTGCACGGACAGAGGCGCTCGACTTGCTGATGGTCAAAATTTTTTAAAAAAAGCAGGCGGTGCTCCAGCCAATGTAGCTGCTGCTATTGCTGCATTAGGAGGTCATGTAGATATGGCAGCAAAAGTGGGCAAAGATCCTTTTGGACAACACTTAATTGATTTAATGACCGAAATGGGTGTGCATACAAAATGGGTCATTCAAGATCCTAATGCATTTACCACTTTTGCGTTTGTGTCTTTGATGGAAGATGGAGAACGCGATTTTTATTTTAACAGAGGTGCCGATGGACAATTATCTATAGCAGATTTAGCAGGATTGAATTTAAAGGAATATGATATTGTACACTTTGGTTCTGCAACAGGCTTTTTACCTGGTCCTTTACAAGCAACCTATATCGATTTATTGAACAAAGCAAAAGAAGCCGGTGCGTTAATTAGCTTTGACCCAAACTATCGTCATTTATTATTCCCTAACAATACTGAAAGTTTTATTACTCAGTCTTGGCATTATATTCAGGCATGTGATTTCTTTAAACTTAGTGACGAAGAAGCAATGTTAATTACTGAACTTGACACGGTACAAGCAGCAGCTGATGCTTTAAGAGCAAAAACAAATGCCGTATTTGCAATAACCTTAGGCAAAGAAGGCACTTTATTGTCGACAGGTCATGGCACTGAAATTATTTCAAGTATCCCAATTAATGCAATTGATGCGACAGGCGCTGGTGATGCATTTGTAGGCGCCGTTTTATATCAGCTCATTGGAACTAAGCCTGCTGATGTACAATCAATCGCAATTGAAAGATGGCGAACAATGATTTCTAATGCCAATAAAGCTGGCGCAAGAACATGTGAATACATGGGTGCTATGGAAGCTTTTAAACATCTAAACAATTCTATTTTCAATTCTTAAATAGCAAGTGCACTGTGAACCTGACCCCATTACATCAATTCGGTACTGACTTACTTTCTAAATACAAAATTGATTCAACAAAAAAGGATAAGGCATTTAGTCAAAGATTTTTGACACATATAGATGCGATCGAAAATTTATTTGATGAAGTATATGCTTGGCATCCAAAAAGGAATGAAGCTTTTGAGGGGCTCTTAATTACACTCATTCAGCAATACAAAGAGCGTAATGAGGTCTTATTAAAAAAAGATGTCGAAAAATCTAAGCTAGGCCATTGGTACTTAAGCAATGAGATTACTGGGATGAGTTTATATGTAGATCGTTTCAGTGAAAATATTCAAGGACTTCAAAAAAAACTAGCTTACTTTAAAGAACTAGGTGTGAATTTTTTACACCTCATGCCTATTTTTGAAAGTCCAGAAGGAGAAAGTGATGGAGGCTATGCAGTATCTGATTTTAGAAAAGTAGCGAGTCGATTTGGCAATTTGCAGGATGTAAAAAATCTAATCGCAGACATGAATGCTGCTAACATTTATTTAATGTTAGACATTGTTTTAAATCATACCTCACACCATCATGAGTGGGCACAGAAAGCAAAAGGAGGTGACCCTTATTATCAAGATTTCTTTTATTTCTATGACCATCGTGGCATACCTGATCAATTAGATCAAACCATGCCCGAAATTTTCCCTGAATCCTCCCCAGGAAGTTTCACCTATGTGCCTGAATTGAATAAATGGGTAATGACGGTGTTCCATCATTATCAATGGGACTTAAATTTTAGCAATCCAAATGTATTGGTTGCCATGATGGATACGATTTTATTTTACGCGAATTTGGGCGTTGATATATTGCGTATTGACGCACCAGCATTTATTTGGAAAGAAATTGGTACTGGTTGTCAAAATTTACCTAAAGCACATACTTTACTTAGATTAATCAAACAATGTACTCAAGTGTCAAGCCCAGGCATGGCATTGTTAGGAGAAGCCATTGTTGCCCCAAATGAAATCATCAAATATTTTGGCACAGACAATTATACTGCAAACGAATGTGATGTCGCTTATAATGCCACACAAATGGCATTGCAATGGGATGCGCTTGCTACTGGTGATACTAGAATCATGCTAAATGCACAGCATCCTATATTACAAAAACCATATGGTTGTACTTGGATCTCCTACACAAGATGCCACGACGATATTGGATTGGGTTATGATGACGAAATCATTGCAAGAACTGGATTTAATCCCTACCATCATAGAACCTACTTGAAAAATTATTATTCTGGTAGTCATGATGGATCAGTTGCTGCTGGTGCTTTATTTTCTGTCAATCCAAAAACAAATGACGCGCGCATCAGTGGATCCCTCGCATCATTGTGTGGATTAGAAAAAGCAATGGCATGGAATAATACAGGTGAAATTGAAAATGCGTTGAGGAAAATAATTTTAATGCAGGCGCATTCCATGTTCATGGGTGGTATCCCTATGTTGTATTACGGAGACGAGATGGCCTATACCAATGACTATAGTTATTTAAATGATCCAGGCAAAAGCTATGACAATAGATGGATGCATCGACCAATCATTGATTGGAATAAAAATGAACAAAGGAAAAAGAAAGGGAGTTTGGAATACCGCATCTTTAATGCCACAAAACAATTGATTCAAATTAGAAAAGCATTACCTATTTTGAGCGACTTTAGCAATGTGACTTGGATGACACCGCATAATATTCATGTGGCTAGTTTCATCCGTTCCTTTGAAGACAAAAAATTATTCTGTCTCTTTAATTATCAACCTGCTGACTCCTTTGTGACTTGGTATACCTTTAAGGAACATGGAATAAGGCCAGCACAATTAAAAGATCATTGGACTGGCCTTACACATCATGTTGGTAATGACAACGAATACTTTGTATTAGGCGCTTATGAGTTCGCTATTTTAGAAGTAGTTAGTTAGCCCCATCTAGTTTTGCCTTGTTAATTGCATATTGGCCTATCTTATTTCCTACTTGTAATCCAACTTCACAGTCCGATCTAAAATGCAACCCTCCTACCAATCTTGATTTAGAGGCGTCATTGGCCATTTGGGTATATGCAGCTGCCCTAGAAGGAACTAAATAACTTAAAACAGTTGCTGCCGCTCCACTAAAAGTTGAATGACCAGAAATATATGCCGGAAAGTTTGGCAAACCAGTTAAAGTCTTAATTCTTGGATCCAGCTGAGAAGGCCTTGGGTTATAATATTTATATTTTGTTTTCCAACATACAATTGCGGCATCCATTAAACTCATATTCAATAAGGCCATATTCCTAGCCCATTTCACTTCGCTCAAATTGAGTCCAATAAAATCTTCTGCTGCAATGGCATTCCAATGGCCTGGAGGCGCATAAGTGCCAACGCCATCTCCCCAAAACAAAACTAATTTATGGTTCTCTAATGTTGGGTTCTTAGTATAGCTGTAAACCTCTTCAAGTTCTTTTTTCATTTGAGCACTGCCTGTTGAGGGTGGTGGCGGTGGAACCAAAGTTGAACAAGTTGCTGTATCAAATAAAAATGGTGTCACATGTCCAAACAAAGGCAACATTCCTGGACGTTTAGGCACATCTTGGCTAATCCATGGTATTTCACCTTTTGCAATAGTTGATGTTTCAAAATTGGACCAGTCAGCTGGGGTTCCTACTGCTTTTCCTGCATTATCGGTTCTTGCTCTAGCAATAAAAACTTGTGCAATTTGTCTGCCCAAATTTTCTCCCGCAACCACATCACTTCTTGTAGCTGATCCAGACATGATTGCAGCATCTTGATGTAATTTTGCTTTTTGTTCTATTGCACCAATTTCTGTTGGAAATAAAAGTTTCATCATCTCTGCTGTGACGCCTGCAATGACAGCCGCTTCTGAAGGATAAGAAGGCAAAGTAGTATTGCCATTTTTTGCAATTATCCCTGCATCAGTTGTAGATGGCGCGGGACGATTGTATAATTTTTTATAATGCCAACACGCCACTAATGCATCGTATTGTGCTGCAGCAATATAGGCATAAGCCCTAGCAGCATATGGTGGGTTTGCAAATGGAAATAATGGATAAGCAAATGGATTGGCTGCACTTGGGATGGGGTATGTGCCATCTGCATTTTGATATGGAGGTAAATTATACTTTGCAACCAATTCTCTCATTGTTTCATTCCATCTAAGTACCCCACCAGCAGCCCAATATCTAATATTAGAAGCTTGCAGGTTTGTTAAATTTTTTTGCAAGCCTTTTATTTCATTTAATTCCGCTACATAATTAACATGCGTAATTGCCAATGGCATAGCCAATGCAAATGTATCAGGTCTTTTTAATATAACTGTTTTCCATGAACCAGCATTTAAGTCTGCATTGGTAGGTTGCAAAAATGGTAAGTTGTCTGTTCTTCCTTCAATTTGTTTATTACAAGCACTAAACAATAGCGTTGAAAATAATATTAACCCGTATGTATAAATATTTTTCATATTAATTTTTTTCAGTTGAAGCCTCCGGCATTGGTTTGCTTTTTTCCTTTTTTTGGAAATTCAAAATGTAGAATACCCCACTATAAAACCCAGTAGATTGACCAACATTGCGCCCTTTAATCACCCTACTAGCACCTCCGACAATAGAAAGTCCAGGTACTTTTTGGATTTCATATTTTATATTGGTCGCTATGGTTGTTGCGTTCATTCGATTACTAGGAAAAGGCATATTGTTTTTTGTGATATCAAAACCACCTAATGTTTTCGTATCAGTCAGTATTAATTCGGCAATTAACCAATTACTTCTATATCCTGATCTTAAGCTTAAAGTATTTGTATTGGGCATATCCACTTGGTTTGATAAAATGGAAGATGTAGTGAAATAACTATTTCTTTCCAATTGTGTATTACCCCTTACTGTATAAGTTTCAGATGCTGTTATTGTAAAATTGCCTACCTGATAGTCTAACATCAATCTTCCTGAAAAAGTATTTGATTTTAGCCCTATTGCAACAGGAAGATAGTCTACTATATAATCCGACAAAGGCATAGACGCCCCTCCTAATAAGTAAACTGAAATATACCCATTCTTAACCTCTTTTTCAATAGGCATCCACTTTAACCATGCTGATGCATCTTGAAAACCAGACATAGAATTTAATGTCCCAGCACTCACATTATTTCTGATATAAGGAACATTAAATAAAAAATTTAAATTGTCTTTAATACCATAGTTACCCATTAAATTTATACTTCTTGAACTAACAGTACCTAGATTTAAATTTTCCCTAAAATTAGTGCCTTCCCAATATCTATTCCAGTTGCTTGCATTGTAAACAATACCTGTGCAAAAAAGATCTTTATTCATCATCAAGCCATCTTGATCGGTTTGGGCTATTGCAGATACGCTTATGCATATAGCAATAATAGTAAGTATACAATACTTATATAATTGAATCATTTTAATTGATTTGAATACAAAAGGCACACATTAATTCCAGTAATTGCATAACAGTATGCACTGGTATTTAATACCTGCTTTTGTAGTAAAAATTAGGATTGTCTATTGCTTTGACTTCTTGACAGGTGCAGCGCAATGCTTGCCAGATTTAGTTGGCTTGCATGCATGTGCAGTATCAGTGACTTTTTTAGACTTCTCTTGTGCACTTAAATTATTTGTGCATAATAGTATAGTAGAAAATAAAAATAAAATAGAATATTTTTTCATGTTGTTTTTTTTATAAAAAACCTAGCACTTGATACAAATGCTAAATTATTAATTTATTGCTTCATTTTTAATTTAGAAACAATATAATTTCCTAAAGCCTGACCCTTTTCTGTACTTGTTATACAAGAATTGTGAAAATGTATACCACCGTAAAAGCGCGCCCAGTTGTTTTCCTCTGCTGCATGCCTGAAGGACTTAAAGCTTCTACTTTCAATACCAAATTCTAATTCAGTAGAGTCTGTATAGGCAAAATTGTCGCCAAAAACGCTTGTTAAGGCCTCTGCAGCTGCTGATGATATGGTTGAGTGCCCACAAGTGTATTCTGGAAATGCCGGAGTTTGTAAAAGTGGTCTCCAATTTGGATCAATGTATTTATTGATCACAGTCTCTGGACGTACAGTCTTGTAAGTATATTTTGCATCCCATGTGTGGATGAACGCATCAAATATGGCAATAGCTGTTTTTGCGTATGCATACACCGCATTGTTAAAATCTGACTTTGCAGTTTTATTGGCAATCCCTACAATACTCATCCAATGACCAGGAGGAGAAAACTTTTTGGTGCTAAACATAGCATGTCCTGTTACATTCACTTTGAATGGATTGTCATCCCAGAAATTAGCGATATGCTTTTGCTCCTCTGTTAAGCTATCCCCTGCATTTTTCACCATCATTACATTTTTGTAATATTCACTGTTTTTATCTGTTACGTTAAAAGCAGGTGGAGGTGAAGGTCTAAACTGACTGGCACTATCAATGGCCATTGTTCTTATCTCCGCCCAATGTGGTTCGGCTGCAGAGGCATACATAGGTGGTGTTGGCACCCAGCGTCCTGGAGAATCTTTTACAGTATATCTTTCAGCACTTCTTGTTTGCGCATAATTATCTTTTTTACTCCAAGCAATAATGGATGTACTTACTTCCTTTGCAAATGCCTCAGACGATTCGATCATCTTATTAGTCATACCATTTTGCTTCACCAATTTTCTTAAACTATCTGTATAGTCCTGCATGCTTCCTTCAGGAAAAGTCACTGCTTGTCCTACTGTGGCATAGGCAATCAACGCAGCATATGGGAAGTCAATGTTTGCTGTGTCTTTTGGTTTAGGCAATGCAGTTAATCCCTTTAATTGTCCAGCTAAACTTTGAAAAGCTGTTGGATTGCCTGCTGCTACTACTTCATAGCCTGCAATGGCAGCATAAGCATAGTTTCTGGATGCCACAATTGGACTAAAATTATTACCCATCACCACCTGATTTAATTCATGCACCGTATAGGCATATAAATCTGGGTTACTTGTGATTTTTTTATAGTCATTGGATTGATTACAAGCAATCATAGTGATTGCTAGTAGCAATACAGTAAATAATTTATTCATTGAAATTGGTTGATAGTAAATACATGATGTAACAGCATTGCTTAAGCATGAGGCTGTTGCTAAAAATTAAGCAATCATTTTCGGAGGCGGACCTTGTACCGTCAAATAATTGCTTATTAAACGCGCTGCGTAACGATAACCAGTCGTTACCTTCGCTGAATTTGCTGGAACTAAATGCCAGCTATTATTTTGTGTTATATAGTCAAAGCTGATAAACTTTGCGGTAGATTTTCCCAATGGTACAGACTTTTTATCAGTGCCATTATTGGATAAATCCTGCGCTAATTTATAAAAGTCTTCTCTTGCATTTTTGATATGCAAACGATCTTGGTTTGGTAATACTTTTAATTCAAGGCTGTCATTGTAAATTCTTCTTTGCACATACTGATACACAATACCCTTGATCACAATCTCTCCATCCACTCTTTCAAATTGAGGATTGTTGGCATAATAAGGAAGATTGATTGGCGTCTTAATAGTGACTAAGTAAGATTCGTCGTAATTATTTTCTTCAATTAGATGCACTAATTGACTCGCTGCTTTTTGGTCAAAGTAATTCGATACCAATCGGTATCCAAATCCGTTAAAAAGCAAAATGCCCAAGAATAATATGGCGCCTAGTTTTTTCAATACACTAAAATAGCCATTTTAGTCAAAATTGGGCACTTATGAAGGGGGATTTTTGTAATTTTGCCCTCTTAATCCCATTGTCTTATGCGTAAAATCGTACTTCTTTTAACCAGTATTTTAGTCTTAAGCGTGGCGGCCATTTATTTGCTATTGCCAAAGCAGTTTATCATAAAGGGAACCCAAGCGGTCAATCAATCCGCACCAAGTGTCATTAGAGGGATGATGCAAACCAATAAATGGTCTGAATGGATGCCAAAAGAAACTAGGTTAAATGTGACCGGTACAATGGTGGCAACCATTCAAACTGAACTAATCCTTGACGAAGTAAAAGTACCTGTTGAATTTTCAATTATTGACGATACAAGTTCAAATGCAATCATTGGATTTGAAACTTCCATGACGCAGCATACCAATTGGTCTCCTATTGCTAGAGTACAAAACTATTTATTCGCAAAAAAAATACAAGGACAACTTGATCTCATACTCGCTGCCGCAGGAAATTATTACAATACTGTCAAAGGGGTTTATGGATTTGATATTCAGGAAACGAATGTTCAAGATTCTAGCTTGATTGCTTTAGATCAAGTATTAACGGATACACCAACCTTGGTTCAGGTTTATGATATGATAACTCAATTAGAGCAGCATATTATTGCTCAAAATGGGAAAATAAAAAATGACCCAATGGTCAACATTACTAGGATCAATGAAGGTGAAGTATTTACCCAAGTAGCAATCCCAATTGAAAAAGATATTCAGGTAAAGTCACCCTTCACACTCAAGAAAATGGTACTAGGCAGGTTACTTTCTGTTTCTGTTATTGGAGATGCTGCTACTGTTAATAATGGACTTATCGCAATTAAGCAATACTTGGTAGATAAACAAAGAACAAGTCCCGCAATTCCATATGTGATTTACAATACCAATAGAATAAAGGAACCAGATGCTCAAAAGTGGAAATCCACCATCAATTACCCAGTATTTTAATTGAGGCTATTTTTTAAAACCAATCAGTCTTAGACTATCGGAATTCATACCTAATACATATCCTAATTGACCATTCCATTGTATTGGTGCCATACGCCTCACTTGACCTTTGATACTTAACCCATTCAGTGGCGCAGCAATAAAGTCTTGCTTTCCAGTATTGATAAGTATGGTGCCATAATCAGCGTCATACCTACCCATTTGTACATTGTTATCATAAAAATTACCCATCATTAAAATGTCAGGCCACTTGTCGCCATTCGCATTAGTCACCACGGCTGTTTTATAAGCAGTGATTTGTGCTTCCCATGGTAAAACCTTCGCTGTGAATTGACCTTTACCATCATTGATGAATAAAGTATTCGCAAAATGGTAGGCTTTGACAAGCTTTGAAGCTTTTAATTTTTCTTTCGTAAAAATATCATACAAATTTGCCTTAGCAAAGTCTTCGGCATATAGGAATGATTTTTTTATTTTAGGGATCTGTCTTTGTATCTCATCTTTATTTGCAAATGGAATTTCTTTCCCTTGTAAATAAAAAGTAATTATCTGTTCAAATTTTCCATTGTCATCAAAATCATTGTAATACATACTGATTGGCTCTTTTTCTGATGCCTTTAATCTTGTATTCAATCCTAAGTTACCAGCAATAAAATCCATGTCTCCATCTAAATCAATGTCTACAGGTAGCGTGAAGTTCCACCAACCAGGTAGATTGGTTACAGTTTCTTTTTTCCATTTTTTTACAGAAGGATACATCAGGTCTATACCACCCCATTGATGTGTCAATAAGATTTCCTTTTTGCCATCCTTATTGATGTCTATTTCTGTTGCACTTGTAATAAATCCAATACCAATTAAATCAGGTGCAACCGAAGCCGTTACATTTTTAAAATGCCCATCCCCAGTATTATATAATAAATAACTATCAATAGGGGCGCCATAATCCATGGCCTTTACTCTACTTGTAATGAACAGGTCAATAGCACCGTCTTGGTTAAAATCCCTAGCAATCATATCAGAACTTTGATTGTATACCGGTATTGCATTATTCAATAAAGTAAACTGTCCTTTTTCACTATTCAAGTAAACCCTTGGCATCATATGCTTATCCTCTCCATAGTATTCATTGCCTCCAGAACCAACAATGATATCTTGAAATCCGTCCTTATTCGCATCCGCTAGCACAGCACAAACATCTTCGTAATTACTATCTAAACGGAATGCTTCTTGTTTTGATAAAATAAATTTACCATTGGCTTGTTGATAATACAATGCAGCGCTAAAACCTCTAGCTCCACCAATAAAGATATCTTCAAGTCCGTCTTTGTTGACATCTCCCACCGCCAATGCAGGGCCTTCTGTGGAATTCATTTGAGGAATCAACTGTTCTCTATTGAATTCTTGAAAGATATTTTCTTGATGTTTGAATTGAATGCCAGAAGCAGCTGTAAGATCCACCATCTCCTTTGTTTGCTGTGGCCAATGCTGATTGATTAAATCATAATTAAATTGTGGTAAACCCATTTGATAATTTAGGTTCAATTGTCTTTTCTTAAACTCCGCAGGATTGATTTTTTGAAAACTGTTATCAGGCCATACTAAAAAAGCTGAATCTACTTTTGTATTTTTTAATCCAATGGATAAAGGAATCTCCATGCTTGATAAAAATCCTTTTACTGGAAACTTTTCGTAAGTTCTTATTTCCCCTGGTGTAAACAACACCAATTTAGCACCTATAGCATTAATGTTTTTTGCTGCTCCCTTTAATGTTACGGCAACCGAATGTGCTGTTGTATCTTGATTGCTTTTGTTTTCGTAAATAAACGACTTGTCGTTGACATTATTGACTACTAAATCTAAATCGCCATCATTATCAAAATCTGCGTATGCGGCACCATTAGAATAAGAGGGAGGATTATTGACAATCGCTTTTTCCTTATCATCAAATGACAAACCTTTTCTATTTAAAAAGAATTGATTCGGGATTTTAATTTCAGGAAAACGATCAATCAATGCCATATCTTTCTCCCCCATTTTATTATCCCTTATTTTTTCTTGAATTTCTTGATTGGATACATAGTTTACATAATCCATATCATTCATACGCTTAGGAATGCCATTTGCGACAAAAATATCCTTATAGCCGTCGTTGTCAAAGTCCATCAATAAGGTCGCCCAAGACCAATCTGTTGCAAACATACCAGCATACATGCCCACTTCGCTGAACTTTCCATTGCGACGATTCCATTGTAAGTTGTTACGTGTGAACTGATAGTCATAACCAACTGATATCTTGTATTGATAAATATCATAATCATCTTCTCCTAAAGAGCGCTTTAAAATATAAGGGTCTTTAGGCAACATATCCATTGAAACGATTTCTGGAAATCCATCATTGTTTAAATCGGCAGCATCTACGCCCATGGAGTACTGACTTGTATGCATCAGTCTCTCCTTTTGCTCGTCTTTGAAGCTGCCATTTTTTTGATTGATGTATAAGTAATCGTTCTCATGAAAATCGTTCCCAGCATAAATATCAACCCAGCCATCTAAATTGATATCACTCATCACTACACCCAATCCATAACTAATAGCCGTACTGTTTATTTTTGATGCTTTTGTTACATCTTCAAAACGTCCATTGTTATTGGCAAAAATACGATCTCCTGATAATGGATCAAAAGTGCCCATAAAGCTTGTCCTTGGTGCAAATGTACCATTCTGATGTACCGAGTGATTTAATAAAAAAACATCTAAGTCCCCATCCTGATCGTAATCAAAAAAACTTGCTTGTGTACTAAACCCAGAAAAATCTAATCCATATTCAGCAGCAGCTTCTTTGTATTTTGGAATACCATTTTCAATACCTACACAAATTAATAATTGATTCTTGGATACAAATTTTTCAAAATTACCTAGTCTGCATATATAGATGTCTAATAAACCATCATTGTTGATATCCACAACAGACACCCCTGTATTCCATGCACTATCCTGTGGTATCTGCGCTTGCTTGCTGACTTCAGTAAATTTTAAATTTCCTTGATTTAAATATAGTTGATTGTCTCCCTCGTTAGAAGCAAAAAAGATATCAGCCTTACCATCATTATTAAAATCACCTGTTCCTACACCAGCGCCATTGTAATAGTACATATAATGAAACATATTAAACTGCTCATTAGGATGTAATTTGTTTTCAAATTGAATTCCAGTTTGTTCTGCTGATAAAGCTTCAAATAAAGGCAATTCTTTAGTTGGCTGGTTACACGCAAAAAGTAGTCCACTCAATACAAAGATGATTGCATTTGATGTAAAATTTGATACCGATTGTTTCCAGCTTTGGATATATTTAAACAACATACAATTATTTTAATTTCATGAATACTGGCGCCTGATTGTTTCTAAAAAACAATACCTTTTTTTGTGCGCCTTCTTGAAATAAGACCATATCTCTTACTTGTCCTGTAATGGCCAAGCCCGATTGCTTATCTTCAACTACTTCTAATACTCTTTTACCCTTATTGATTAATACCAATCCATAATTGGCATCTAATCGACCAAACTGCGGTAAAAATCCAAATTGGTTTCCGCCCATGACTAAATCAGTTTTCCCATCTGCATTGACATCTGTAGACACCATCGCATTCAATGAAGAAAATTGCACTTCGTTTGGTAAACGCTGAATATCAAATTGCCCATTCCCTTTACCCCAAGCAATTATAGAACTCGTATAGTTATATAATTTCATTGCAGCTTTCTCTACCAATTCTTTTTTAAATAACTCTTGGAAAGCTTTTTTTGCATATACCTCGTAATTCAAATTTTCTTTTTTGAGTAATGGTATTTGTTCCTGCATCTCACCTTTCATAAACACTGGAACATCTTTCCCATCTATTGTTCTTGTCAAAATCTTATCGATACTCTCATTGCCATCAAAGTCATTGATCCAAAGTTTCACAGGCGAAGTTGGCGTTGGTTTTAGATAGCCATTCTCGCCCATGTTGCCAATGATCAAGTCTTGTAGACCATCCCCGTCTATATCTGCCATTTGAATAGACTGCCACCAACCATTTAGTCCTTTTAAATTAGTTGCTTGTTCTACCATTTTACCTTTTTCAAAGGCATAGACCACAGGATACATATATTCTCCTACCACCATTAAACTTGAACTATTCTTGCTTGTAATGTTACCCCAAACTGCACTGGTCACCATTCCTAGTTTTAAAAACTCAGGTGCCACTGTAGTAGTCACATCTTTAAATTGACCTTTTCCATTGTTTTGGTACAAAGCACTAGATGGTGTTACACCATATTTTAATGGCGTATTTCTGGCCCCTACAAATACATCAATGTCGCCATCCAAATCATAGTCCATTGGCACCATCACACCGGTATTGTATTCAAACACAGGGAATGCACCTGCAAGATGTGTAAAATTAGCTTTACCGTCATTCAGGAAAAGACGATGATTCAGCTCGCCTCTATTAGATAATCGATTGTTGCCGCCCGAACCCACTAATAAATCCATATCGCCATCTTTATCGGCATCAAAGAACACAGCAGCGACATCTTCATAAGATACAAATGGCGTAAATGCCTTTTGTGGCTTTGGTTTGAAATCTCCGTTACTTGTTTGAAGGTAAATTTGGCTACCCTTGTTATTCGCACCCCCAATAAATAAATCTGCTAATCCATCTCCATTGATGTCGGCACTAGCGGCTTTAGGACCTTCTTGTGAAAGTATTCTTGGAATGATTCTTTCTGCATAAAAATCTACATGATCGTCCTCGGTATGCTTTTCAAAATTGGCTTTTACTTCTTCAAACAATGGAGCCACTTTTTCTTGCTGAACTACAAATGGTTTGACTATTTGTGTGGCTTGATTAATCGTATAAACTGTATCGAGCTTTTGTAATTTTAAAATACTTTGTGTTAGGTTAGGCCAGATCACTTGTACAGAATCGATTTTTGTAAACTTTCCTAATCCAAAAATTTGTTTGTAATCCACAGAAGACTGAAACCCTCTTGCAGGAATGACTTCCTTACTTAAAATTTGTCCTTGAATAAATACATTGATTTTTGCGCCAATTGCATTGATATTTTGTGGCAAGCCTTTTAGCTTAAATCCAATATATCCATTTTTATTTTTTTCCCTACTCTTGTTTTTAAAAACAAAGCTAGGCATATTGTTATTGTTCACGACCATGTCTAAATCCCCATCATTGTCTAAGTCACCATAAGCTGCACCGTTGGAAAAACTAGGGATATCCAAGCCCCAGTCCTTCCCCATATCCTTGAATGTTAAATCCCCATTGTTCCTAAACATTTTATTCGGGATAGGTTGACTACTCATTTTTTCAATGATACTACTGATCTCATCTTTCTTGCCAGACAAAACCATTTTTTGAATCATGGTATTGGCAAAGAAATCTATAAAGTCTTGATTGGTTAAATCACGATAAATACCATTACTTACATAAATATCATTGTAGCCATCGTTGTCTGCATCAAAAATCATTTCACCCCAACTCCAATCACTTGCTTCCACACCCGAAAAACGTGCTACTTCTTTATACTTACCATTCTTATTATTTAATTGCAAAGCATTGTGCATGAACTGATGGTAGAACCCACTGGCTACTTTTAAACGGTAGATATCAATATTATCGAAAGACGTAGTTGTTTTTAATCTAAAATCATTATCAGGCAACATCTCTGTTGTAAAGATATCTGGATAGCCATCATTGTTCACATCGGCCATGTCCGTGCCCATAGATGCGATACTATTGTGTTCGGTATAGGTTTCTATTTCGTCTTTGAATGTGCCATTTTTTTGATTGATGTATAAATAATCTCTTTCAAAAAAATCATTGGACACATATACATCTGGCCATGCATCTCCATTTACATCTCCAATAGTGACCCCTAATCCAAAGCTTATTAAAGAACCATGTATACCAGCTTCAGCAGACACTTCTATAAATTTTCCACCTTCGTTTTTGTATAAATGATCGCCACCACCTTTCAAAAAATCTGCCACTGCTGAATTTTCTGCACGTATATCTCTAGCATTGGCATAGTTCAAAGTATTTACAGGGATAGGACTATTATTTACCATGAAGCAATCTAAGTCGCCATCCATGTCGTAATCAAAGAAGGAGGCATGCGTGGTGTAACCATTATTTGCTAAACCATATGCTTCTGCACTATCGGTAAAAGTTAAATCGTGGTTGTTGATGAACAATTGATTCTTACGAAGGTCTTCTTGCATCATGTTTCCTGCATTGGCCACATAAATATCCAACCAACCATCGTTATTGATATCCACCATGGTCACACCTGTGCTCCATTGTTCTTTTTTTGAAAAGCCTGCTTTATCAGAAATATCTTCGAATTTAAAGTCACCTTTATTTAAGAATAATTTATTTGCACCTTGATTGGCAGTAAAAAAAACATCGGCTAGTCCGTCATTATTGATATCGCCAATACCTACCCCACCACCATTGTAAAAGTTACGGTATTTGAAAATGTTATTATCCTTTTCGTCCGTCACCGTATTGGTAAATATTATTCCGCTGTTTTCAACTTTCTCAAAAAGCTGTCCATCTTTAGACTTTGTACAAGAGAATAATAAAAAAGTGAAGAAAAGGAATTGGTATGTTTTTGGCATAAAGTCAAGGTCTTATAGTAATTCATAAAAATACAAAAAGGCGGGCGTAAACGCCCGCCTAAAATCATAATAGTTGTTTTGAGGGGCTTTAAATTTTATCAAAGCTCCTCAAAACAAAAAGGCCGTGGTAAACCACGGCCTTTTCTATAATAGGTTAACTATTTTGGTAAATCCTAGTAACCGAAGTTTTGCTTCAAATTAGGGTTTGAAGATACAGCTTGGTTAGGGATAGGATAAACAACTCTGAAAGCGTCAGACTTTAATGGTCTTTCATTTACAGGTTCATTAAATCTACCAAAACGAATCATATCAGTTCTTCTAGAACCTTCTAAGTACAATTCACGACCTCTTTCTGCAAGAATGTCATTTAATGTAACTGAAGTTAATCTAGATGCACCAGCACGAGTTCTAATAGAGTTAACAATAGCTAATGCGTCAGCAGCTTTGTTAGTTCTTAATAATGCTTCTGCTTTCATTAATAATGCATCTGCAAAACGGAAGATGACAAACTCGTTCTCTTCATTGAAGCTCATTTGGTCTCCTTTTAATGGATATTTCATTGTTCTGATACCTTTAGACTCTGTAGAGAAGAATAAAGATACATCTGGTGTAAATACAAGTTTTCCACCAGAACGGTCTTTTACTTCTACTTTCTTACCACCTTCCATCTTAAACTGTTGACCAGCTAAGAAACCAGCGTTAAAACCTGATATTTCAGTCATAAGAGGTAATTCAGCATATTTTCTTTGGTCTCCATCAGCAAATGAATTGTAGAAATCAGCTGTTGTAGTGAAGCCATTCCAACCTGAGAAAGCTTGGTTGTAGTGTGTACCCATACCAGTAGCCCAAGTTACACCAGTGTTACCACCAGTTTGTGTTGCTTTACCAGGACCATTAGATGCTCTTGATAAAATCAACTCAGTTGATGTTTGGAAGTTATCCCACTTAAAGTTATCCCAGTATCCTTTAGACAATGCAAATTTACCAGAAGCTTCAATTGCATTTACCAAAGTGATTACTTGGTCCATATCAGTTGATGCTATTGTAAATGTAGTAGGTGTTTTTGGATCTGCTTTGTAAACAGCTCTGTTCAATAACAAACGCGCTTTCAAGAATTGAGCAGCTTGTTTGTTCGCTTTGTGCATATCACTTCCAGTACCAAAGTTTGGTAAAGCAGCAATTGCATCGTCTACATCCTTCATGATCCAATCAAATGCTTCTGATCTTGTTTTAACAGCAGGGATTTTATCTGGACCATCAGCAGCTGCACGGTATGGTACTTGACCATACAAATCCATTACTTGAGTAGCAAAGAATGCTCTTAAAAATTTACCTTCTGCTTGAGCAGCTCCAGTAGATTTTTCTGCAACTAATGTTGCTTGGAATAATGCACCATTTAGGCCATTCCAAGTATCAAAAATTTGATTGTGAGCACCATCAACTGCGTGTAAGTGGATTTTTCTCCATGTACCAAAGTCATCCCAGTCTGTACCACGAGTTGGGCCAAGTAACTCATCAGTAGAGTGCACTTGTAATGCATGCCAACCATATTGACCTGACAATTGATTCAATTGACCGTAAACTGAGTTTAGGTCAGCAGTAGATGAGCCTGTTGAAGCAGAAGCTACTGATTTTGAACCAAACACTTGCTCATCTAGCTTAGAACAAGAAACTGCACCTAAAGTCACTGCGATAGCAGCAAGATAAGTGGTTGTTTGTTTGATGAAATTATTTTTCATAATTATTGTTATTTATAAATTTAAAAACGAGCATTGATACCTAAGGTAATTACTCTTGCTCTTGGAGTTGCAGTATAGTCAAATCCACGAGATGGAACACCGTTTCTAGATTTGTCTACATTCACCTCAGGATCTAAACCTGTGTACTTTGTAAACAAGCCTAAGTTTTGACCAGAAAGTGAAATGTTCAAACCTTTAATGAAAGAACCTGGTTTCACGTCCACTGCATAGTTTAAACTAGCGTTGGCAAAACGGATATAATCACCTTTTTCTAAGAAACGAGTTGATACGTTACCTGGGTTGATTGAATTCTCAATTGAATTAACCACATCGTTGGTAACATTTCTTGCATTCTTCAAACTTCCCTTCAATAACAATGCGTTTGCTGTGTTATTATATACATAGAAACCAGTTACTGCATTAAAGAAGAAGCTTGCAGTGAATTTCTTGTAAGTAAAGTTGTTTGTCAAACCTGCATTGAAAGTAGGTAATGCAGAACCTTGTATTTCATCTTTAGCACCATTTGCATAAACACCATTTCCAAAAGCATCAAATCTTAAGAAAGTAGGCATTACAAAAGTGAATAAAGGATATCCATCACGGATTGTTTGTGCGAATGCACCAGTCAAACCTTGACCAGAAACTTCACCAGTGTTTACTACTGTTGATCCAAAGCCTTGAGTTGTGTTCTTTAAGAAAGACATGTTATAATTAACATCCCATCCAAAAGCACCTCTGTATGCTGGACGTACCAATTGGTAGTCTAAGCTAAATTCCCAACCTTTGTTGATTACATCACCATCCAAGTTCACCCAACGATCAGCAGATGCTGCAGGTTGAGGATAGCTGATCAAGAATAATAAACCTTGAGTAGACTTGTTGAAATAATCAACAGTACCATTCAATCTTCCATTAAACATAGTGAAGTCGATACCAGCACCAGTTGTAGTTGTTTGCTCCCAACGTAAATTTGGGTTAGAGTTTGTGATTACGCTATTACCACCTACGAAGTTTCTTTGTTGTAAAGCTAAAGAAGCATAAGCAGGGAACTCTTGGTTACCTGTAATACCGTAGTTCAATCTAATGTCAAAGTTAGAGAAGATCTTACCCAAAGTATTTTGAGCAAATTTTTCTTCTAACATTCTCCACTTGAAACCAAATGCAGGGAAAGTACCATATTTGTTACCATCACTGAATTTAGAAGATCCGTCTATTCTCACCAATGCAGATAAGATGTACTTATCCTTCATTGTGTAGTTTACACGAGAGAAGTAAGACTGTAATTCAACTTGAGTACTATCACCATATACATCAGTTACACCACCAGTGTACTGCTTGTAATCAGTTAACATACGAGTTGCACCAGCATTACCCCATCTTTGTGAAGCTCTGTAGTAGTCAGTTGTTTTTTGATAAGAGAATGCAGCTAAAGCTTGTAAATTGTTGCCGTTCTTGAAAGTCTTATCATAGTTCAATGTATGTTCAATCAATGTTGAATTTTGATCTAAGAATTGTTGAGCAGCTCTTCCTTTGCCTGCAAAATCAGAACCAATATAGTTCTTACCACGAACGTTGATTGGACCTTGAATATAGTTACCTGGTAAACGAGGGTCAACAAAAGTTAAACGCTCAGAAGCACCATTCTCCATACCGAAGATCGCCTTATAAGTTAAATCGTCTGTGATCTTGTAAGATACAGACACGTTCGCCAATAATTTATTGTAAGTATCGCTGTCATTATATCCCTCTAAAATAGCTACTGGATTTCTGTTTCCATCTTGGTTATCGAACCAAGTACCATTAGCATTGTAAACAGGGAATGTTGGATTAGCGCTAATCATAGCACCAATTAAAGATCCTTGATAACCTGCGTTATTAGTAATCTGAGCATACTTGTTATTTACAATAGATTGGTTAGCAGTTACGTCTAATTTTAAACGAGAAGTTAATTGATTAGAGTATTTCAAACCAAAAGTATAACGCTTTAACCCTTGAGTTTTAACGATACCTTCTTGGTTATCATAAGAACCATTCAATTTCAAAGAAGACTTTGAATTTGAAAAGCCCCAAGACAAGTTGTAACTGTTAGAAATAGCAGTTTGGAAAACTTGATCTTGCCAATCTGTATTGAATCCCTTATCGTTGCTTCCAACACCAGAAAAATCAAAACCTGATTCATCTAATGTTTTCTTAATACCATACATAAAGTTTTGTGGACCTGCTAAATCATAACGTTTAGCAGTTGTAGATACTGATGTAGTTGCATTGAAAGTTAAGCTAGGCTTACCTTTACCAGACTTAGTAGTGATTAATACAACACCATTTGCACCTCTAGCACCGTAGATCGCTGCAGAAGACGCATCCTTTAAGATAGAGATGTTCTCAATATCGTTAGGGTTTAAGAATGATAATGGGTTTCTTGCAGTAGTACCGCCCTCAACTGAGATAGCACTACCTACTGTTCCACCACCGTATAAAGGCACACCATCAACCACATATAATGGGTTGTTGTTACTTCTTACAGATGAAGTACCTCTGATGGTAACGTTTACAGCACCTCCTGGCTCACCAGAATTTGTTGTTACATTCACACCAGCTACACGACCTTGTAATAATTGCTCTGGAGAAGAAATAATCCCTTTGTTAAAGGACTTCTCACCCAAAGAAGCAACAGCACCAGTCGCATCTTTAATTTTACGAGTACCATAACCAACAACAACAACTTCATTCAATTGCTCGCTTGTTTGGTTTAATGATACTGTTACATTTCCTTCTGCAGAAACTTCTCTAGAAGAGTAGCCTACAGTTGAAACAACTAATTTTGTTACAGAAGAAGGTACAGTGATAGCAAAAGTTCCATCAGCCGCTGTTTTTGCGCCTGTTGAAGTTCCTTTAGCTACAACAGATGCTGCAGCGATTGGAGAACCGTCTTTAGCATCTAATACCTTACCTGTAACTGTTTTGTTCTGTGCTTGTGCATTGATAGCAAGCAAGCCAAGAAACAGTCCTAAAATAGAGGACTTAACAATTTTTGAAAAATTCATAATTGGCAGTTTATTGGTTTAATAAGCGGATACAAAATACACATTTTTGATATGAAACACCTTTTTTGTTAAATAATTTTTAACTTTTTGACTGGCCCCTTCACAAATGTTCGTTTTTGGCCCCAATTTGTCATACAAAAATCGCTTGTAAATCAATGATAGATTGATTTTTCTCTATTTTTAGTCTACCCTTTCTTATTTGTTTAAATGGCTCTAAATTGAAAAAATATGTATCTTTTGCAAACGTTTGCGGTAAATTTTGTGTTAATTTTCCTTAATTTGAACTTTGTAAAGCTTTCATGTTATGATGAACACGACCCTCAAATTATTGGCACAACAATTACAACTCAGTATTTCTACTGTTTCTAGAGCTTTGAAAGATCATCCAGATATATCAACAGCAACAAAAGAGAAAGTACATGCGCTAGCAAACAGCCTTGACTACGAGCCTAATGCTTACGCTATTCAGTTAAGAACACAGAGTAGTAAAATATTTGGCGTCATCGTACCTGCCATTTCGAATTTGTTTTATGACAGTTTCATTGCTGCTATAGAAGAAGAAAGTAGAAAAAACGGATATGCATTAATGATCTTGCAATCAAGTAACAACACCGAAAACGAACTGAATAATTTAAAAATTTTTAGACAGACTAGAGTTTCTGGTGTTTTTGCATGCTTATCTGCACATACACAAAATTTAGAAGTGTATGAGAAAATGAGTAACAGAGATATTCCAGTTGTTTTTTTTGATATTGTTCCTAAAGATAATAAGTACACTAAAGTGAGAATGGCAGACGAAAGATGTGCCATCATTGCTGCAGAAAAAATTATTGAAAGAGGTGCTAAACACGTGTTAGCAATTTTTGGCGACCCTGCATTATCCATTAGCCAAAAAAGAAAACAAGCTTTTCAGCAATTCATGGAAAAGTATGCGCCTAAAACGCATTGTACCTATGTTAATACCCATAGCTCTATAGAAGCAGAAACTGCATTTGATAAACATTATAGTAAAACACAAAAATTTGATACCGTGTTTGCTATGACAGATGAAATTTTAATTGGTGTAATGAAATCTATTCAGGCACATAATATAAAAGTGCCAAAAGACATTGGAGTGATAAGTATTAGTAATGGATTTATTCCAAATTTATACCACCCAACAATTAGTTATGTAGAAACGAGTGGATTTGAATTAGGTAAATTAGCATTTGTACAAATGCTTGCAAATATTAAAGGTGGAAAGACCTTGACTGAACTCACTGTAGATGCAAGATTTGTAGAGGGTAAATCTATGTAAACAACAGCACTTTACTTACCAATACAAAATTTAGAAAAAATAAAATCTAATTGATCTTCGTTGGTAATTTCGCCCGTAATTGTTCCCAAGTAATGCAATGCTTGACGAATATCCAAAGCCAATAAGTCACCTGTTACATTTTGTATTAAACCTGTTTCTATATCATTCAAGGCGAGCATTAATTTTTTTAAAGAAGCTACATGCCTTGCATTGGTGACAATGGTGCCTTCTTTATTCAATCCATCCCCCACCACTTTTTGATTCAATGCATTTTCTAAAGCGCCAATATTTTCTTTATTTTTTGCAGAGATAAATAATACATCTTTTAATACAGGATCAGTTTTAATGGATTGATCTAAGGCAAGGTCTATTTTATTGCCTACTAAAACTAATTTATCAATTGCAACACCAATATCGGACTGCCATGCTTGAATTTCTGCCATGGAATGATTGCTTGCATCAAATAATGCAACTACAATATCTGCTTCTTGAATTTTTTCCCTGCTTTTTTCAATACCCATTTGCTCAATTGAATCATCTGTTAGCATCCTGATACCTGCGGTGTCTATTAATTTATACAATACACCTTGAATATTAATATATTCTTCCACCGTATCTCTGGTAGTGCCTGGGATATCACTCACTAAGGCCCTGTTTTCATTTAACAACGCATTTAATAAAGTAGATTTTCCTGCATTGGGTTTCCCAACAATGGCAACTTGTACTCCATTTTTGATGGCATTACCTAATTTAAATGAGTCGTATAATTCTTGGGTTCTCATTTGCAATTGATGCACTAGATTTTCTAATTCTTTCTTATTAGCAAAAGCCACATCTTCTTGTGAGAAATCTAATTCTAATTCAATCAATGCCGAAAACTTAATTAATTTTTCACGCATCAATTGAAGGTCATTGGAGAAGCCTCCCTTTAAATTATGCAATGCAGTTTTTCTTGCTGCCTCTGTATTGCTTGCAATTAAATCTGCTACTGCTTCGGCTTGTGTTAAATCTAATTTGGCGTTTAAAAAAGCACGTTGGGTAAACTCTCCTGGCTTAGCCATACGAGCTCCTTTTTCAATCATCAATTGTAAAATTGAATCTTGTATAAATGGTGAACCATGACATGAAATTTCTACTACTTCTTCGCCTGTGTAGGATTTAGGTGCCCTGTAAATACTTGCTACCACTTCATCCAGTACTAAGCCCTTGTCCATTAATTTTCCAAAATGTACCGTATGCGAAGCTTGCTTGGTTAAATCCTTTTTTTCAAATACTGCATTCACAATATTGATTGCTTCTGGTCCACTCAGTCTTATCACCGCTATGGCGCCCAATCCAGGTGCAGTAGCGAGTGCTACAATGGTGTCATTCCAGTTGCTTAATGTGCTTTGCATAGATGCAAAATTACACAAAAAAAGGCTCCCAATTGGGAGCCTTTTTATATCGAATCAGATTGAATCTTAATCTTCAGATACCATGAAAACAATTGCTTGTCTTTGTCTGTAAATTACATTACGTCCATTTTGAACAGCTGGTTTCCATTTTGGACCTCTTTGAATTACACGTACTGCTTCTTCTTTAGTACCATAGCCAGGATCATTCTCTGCTTTTACTTCAGAGATAGAACCATCCTTAGATACGATAAATGAAACCACTACAGAGTATTTCCCAGTAGGTGCACCATTTTCAACAGGTAAGTCTCTATTCAAAGTACGCTCTAGGTATCTAACCCATCCGCTTTGCCCACCAGGGAACTCAGCTTGGATTTGAACCGAAGTAAATAACTTGTCATAGTCTTCCTCTTTTGGTGCTTCCACCGCACCAGTACTTTGCTCAACAGGTGCAACCAATCCATCGTCTTTGGTACCATCTTGGTTAAATGTACTGATCTTGGTTTCTTCCAATTTCTCTACTTCCTTGATTTCGTCTTCTTCTTTCACTTCCTCGTCCTTTACAATTTTCGGAGGGGTGAACTTAGTTACTTCTACCTTTGGTGGTTCTTGTTTTGGTGGCGGTGGTGGAGGTGGTTCAGGCTTCTTTTCATCTTGATTTACATTCTCTAAAGATAAATCTACCGCAACCACTTCTACTTTATCATCCTTTATTGAGTTTGATACAATCGCACCAACAGACAACAATACCGTCACAAGGAACATGCCCAAAAGACCGTTTCTCAAACGCTTATCATACGTTTTACGTAATTCATAAGCGCCGTAAGCTTTATTCTTGCCTTCGAAAAGGATATCAAGAAAATCGGCGGTTAATATTTTATTTATGTCCATGTTTAATGCTTTTAATTACTTGCCGAAGTTTGTGAACTTGCATCAGAAATTTTAACCAACTGGGCTTCCCCGTCAGAAATATCAACTAATGCATATTTTTTTACAACGTTAATAGCCATTTCATCCAAGATGTCAATTACATTTTTGTAATTACATTCAACACCAGGTTTGATCACGACTACGAAATCCTTGTATGGATTTTCAGCATCTCTTGATCTACTTCTAACGTCTGCTTTCTTTTTCAAGATCACATCACGGATAGAGTTCTCACCGTTATAAGAGGCTGAAAGAAAATTAGAACCGTCTGGTTTTAATTGTCCTTCGTAATAATAGATATGATTATCCGCCCCCATTAAGATGGTAAGTACACCAGATTCTTTAGCCTTATTTGGCTCATCTGTGATTTTATCATCAGGCAAAAACAACTTTAACGCTGTTGGTTGGCTCATGGTTGTGGTGAAGATGAAGAAGGTAATCAATAAGAAACCTAAGTCCACCATTGGTGTTAAATCAACGCGCGTTGATAACTTTTTTCCTTTTTTGACCCCTGGTCCTTTCTTATGGCCACCACCCGAGGAGGTATCTAATTCTGCCATTGTAAGCGCTTTTAATTAGTTATTAAAATTAATCTTCCTGTTTTTCACCCTTCATAGAGCTCTTCCATAATTCAGAGCCTTCTGGAGCGTTTTCAGGATTGGTAACCATTTGAAACTTCAACAATTCATTTTTCTTGAATGCTGCAATCACATTTCTGAAAGCTGGATATTTGGCAACATTGTCCCCTTTTAATAAAAGGTCCATTTTCTCACCTGCATACGCTGCTTTCACCACTTGCATCCAATAAGTCAATTCATTGTTCGTGCTATCCTTACATGGTATACCAGGTAATTGATCGCCTTTTCTGTTTTCTTCAGGAATCGATAAAAAAGAATTCAATCCAGTTAATGGAGCACCAATGAAACCTGCTTTTTTGAAAGCAGCTACATTAATGCCTAAGTTACGCTCACCATTTATTGTATTCGCAACTAGTTCTTTCTTTTGTTCGTCATCCATGGTTAGGAAAACCTTACCATCCTTATCAATTGTAACTAAGACGAAGTCCTTGTTAGGAGCAACTTTAGAAGCCACCGAACTTGGTGTCTCAACTGCTATTGCTTCTGCAGGCTTGAACTTAGTTGTCAAGATGAAGAAAGACAATAAAAGGAAGGCCACATCACACATGGCTGTCATGTCGATGTTTGTACTCTTACGAGGTAATTTGGCTCTACCCATTGTATAGTCTTTTAATATTTATAAGGCCAGGCCTTAATGAATGATTTATTTATAATTCGCTGCGAAGCTTTGAGTCAAAGTGAAACCAGACTCATCGATTCCGTAAGTGATACCATCAATACTTGTAGTAAATACGTTGTACATGATGATTGCTACAGCAGAAGTACCAATACCTAATGCAGTATTGTACAATGCCTCAGAGATACCTTGAGACAATTCACGTGCAGCTTCACCACCACCTTCTTCACCTAATTTAGAGAAAGAACGAATCATACCTAATACCGTACCGAACAAAC
>JACCDV010358450.1_pt1 | contig 85128 bp, 90 predicted proteins | sample 7446131 | NCBI WGS metagenome assembly JACCDV01 (sample SAMN15323448, study PRJNA562643) | freshwater metagenome | isolation source: river surface water | place: USA:Blue River Watershed | collected 2017-08-17
ATCTTGTATGAGATACCTGTGTAGAAAAGGATGCGCTCAGTAGTAGTGGTTTTGCCCGCGTCGATGTGAGCCATGATTCCAATGTTGCGAACCGTAGCTAGATCGATCTTCTCTACTGTTGACGTTGCCACTTATATTCCTCTTCTCGACTCTTCGTAAGTTCTCGTATTAGTTTTCGTGATTACCAGCGGTAGTGAGCAAATGCCTTATTTGCTTCCGCCATCTTGTGGGTATCTTCGCGGCGCTTTACAGCTGCTCCGAGACCGTTTGCTGCATCGATTAATTCATTCTGTAGTCGCTCTGACATCGACTTTTCGCGGCGATCACGTGAGTAATCAACGAGCCAGCGAAGTGCAAGAGTTGAAGAGCGTGATGCCTTGACTTCAATAGGCACCTGGTAGGTAGCTCCACCGACGCGGCGTGAGCGAACTTCAACAGCAGGCTTGATGTTGTCGAGTGCGCGCTTTAGCGTGATGAGTGGATCAACGTCTGTCTTCTTACGTGTTCCTTCGAGAGCGTTGTAAACAATTGCTTCTGCTGTTGAGCGCTTGCCGTGAAGAAGTACGCGGTTGATTAGCGCTGTAACGATTGGTGAGCTGTAAACAGGATCAGCAACTACAGGAGTCTTTACTACAGGACCTTTACGTGGCATTAGCTAGCCTTCTTCTCTCTCTTAGCACCGTAACGTGAACGTGACTGCTTACGGTTCTTAACACCTTGTGTATCAAGTGATCCACGAATAATTTTGTAACGAACACCAGGGAGATCTTTTACGCGACCACCGCGTACAAGAACAATGGAGTGCTCTTGTAGGTTGTGACCTTCACCTGGAATGTATGCAGTAACTTCCATGCCGCTAGTAAGACGAACACGTGCAACTTTACGAAGCGCAGAGTTAGGCTTCTTAGGTGTTGTTGTGTACACACGTGTGCAAACACCGCGACGCTGAGGTGAACCCTTAAGCGCAGGTGTTGATGTCTTCGTAGTCTTTTCTGCACGACCACGACGCACTAGCTGCTGAATTGTTGGCACTACATTTCTCCATTTCATCTGGTGCAAAGACTTTGTCTTGTGCACCATTAACGTTGTCTGAACTTTTTCTTCACGCTCATTTGCCGACCCACGCGGTCGGGTGTGTTGCACCCGAATCGCATTTGTCTTCCGATTAATTTCTTAACAGGACATCACGCAACAAGCGCGCCTAAAAAGCGCAGAGGAGAAAGGTATCGGCACGCTGCAGGAAAGGTCAAAACGGCCCTTTTACTCCGCAGGAGGGCGGGAGCCCCCTATTTTCACCACTTTTCCACCTTCGGCGTGTCGCGGCCAAAGCCAGGGGCTACTCTCGGACGAAACGCATCCAGACGAGGTAGAGCGCTCCACCCATTCCGACCAAAAGGCCGATCAGGGTCAAAAAGCTGGTGTTGAAGAAGCGGTCAGCTGCCCAGCCGACCCCGCCCCAGAAGAGCAGACCTGAGAGGAGATAGCCAAAGATCGACCAGATTGCATTCTCTTCGCGACGACTACTGGCGCGATGAGCGCGCTCTTGCGGATCTTGGGGTTCAGGCGTTTGGCTCATGGGGTAATGGTAGATGAGTTTTCAGCTTCAAATAACTGGTGATTTCCCCACCCAGCCAGGCAAAGGTGAGCGCAACGGCTGCGATTCCAAAAGAGCGACGGTCAACGAGGGTCTCAGAGGTGAATCGGTCTAGCAGCCAGAGCAGAAGCCCGAGCGCCAAGAACTTCGCGAAGTAAGAGAACATCGCAAGAGACATTGTGGTGACTGGATCAAGGTTGGTTGAGATCTTTGAAACCAAGATGTGGAGTGCAAAATAGATAAGTACAACAACCTGGGCAAGGAGAGCGCCAAAGAGCCCCGCGCGACCTTCGAGGTAGGTCGCGATTGCAATTGCTAAAGCGCCTACAACTGCTGTTGGCAGCAGCGCACCCTTAAGTAGGAGCGCCTCATTGGATTGGCTCTTTCCCATAACTAAGCGCTCGCCTTAGATTTTTTCTGAGCACGTCGCGAATTTCTTTGTGAGAATGAAATTGTTAGCGCTAATAATGCGCCAGCGACAATTGCTGCAACCCACAGAGGCGCAAATGCAGAAACTACAACTGGGAATGCGATCGTTGCAGTCCAGAGATACATAATCAAAGTTGTTCGCAAGTGTGAGTTGCCGGCTCGCATAATTCTGTGATGCATATGTTCTTTATCTGAACTAAATGGCGATTGCCCGGCGCGTAATCTACGAAAGATTGCTGAAGATAGATCGAATAGCGGAATTGCCAACACGGCAAAGGGAAGCGCGAGCGGCAAGAGTGTAGGTCCGAGATTTTCTGCAGAGATAGCGTTGGGATCAATCTGCCCCGTTAAAGTAATTGCAGAGGCGGCGAGCAGGAGCCCTAAGAACATTGATCCTGAGTCCCCCATAAATATGCGCGCTGGATGTGCGTTATGAGGCAGGAATCCAATACAGACTCCGATGATCACTGCGGTGATGAGTGATGGTGCGCCAGCACGGTTAAATCCATAGATCACAGCAAGAAGATAGGCAAAGGCGAAGAAAGCAGCCCCCGAAATAGCAACAATTCCTGCGGCCAGTCCATCAAGTCCATCAATGAAGTTCACCGCGTTAATGGTGACTAGGACAATTAAGACTGTGACGAGTTGGCCAATACTCGGCGGAAGTGTGATGACGCCGTTGATTGGCAACCAGAGCACTTGAATTCCATGGAGCAGGAGAATTCCAGCAGCGAGGGCTTGCCCAGCTAACTTAGTAACTGCATCAAGTTCAAAGCGATCATCGATGAGTCCGATAAAGACTAGAAGAGTTGCAGCAAGAAAAATACCGAGTGTTTCTCTGCCAAATGATTTACCAACGAGAGATAGTTGGCTGACCATGGCAAAGGTGAGCGCCATAGCAATCCACATTGCCAGCCCACCCCAGCGAGGCGTAGGTGTTGTGTGCACATCGCGAGTACGAATATGTGCAACTGCGCCAAACTTAATTGCCCACGTGCGCACGAGTGGAGTTACTACGTAACAGAGCGCTGCTGCCAGAAGGAGCGTAACTAAGTACTCGCGCATTGAGTTGCCGTTTAAGCCTGATAGATAGGAAAACGTGCAGTCAGTGCATGAACATCAGATTTGATTGCAGCATGTGCGCTGGCATCATCAGTTTTAATTGCACGAGAAATCAGAGAAGCAATGGTCTTCATCTCTTCAACTCCCATACCTTGTGTGGTGGTTGCAGGAGTTCCGACGCGGATTCCTGAAGTTACAGAAGGCGCTTCTGGATCATATGGAATTGAGTTCTTATTGAGAACAATTCCGGCAGCGCCACAACGCTCATCTGCCACCTTGCCGTTAACGCCGGTAGATCGAATATCTATCAGCGCAAGATGTGTCTGGGTTCCGCCAGAGACAGCGCGCATGCCTTCGGCTTCGAGAGCTGTACACAGTGATTGCGCATTGACGATTACATCTTTTGCATACTTTTGGTAGGCAGGCGTTGCGCATTCAGCGAGCGCAATTGCCTTGCCGGCAACTGCCGACATGATTGGCCCGCCTTGCATTCCAGGAAAGACCGCCTTATCAATTGCTGCAGCATGTTCTGCCTTGGACAGAATCATTCCACCGCGTGGTCCACGCAGAACCTTGTGGGTTGTAAATGAGACAACATCTGCATAAGGAACTGGAGATGGGATTGCTTTTCCGGCAACGAGGCCGATGAAGTGGGCTGCATCAACCCACATAATGGCGCCAACTTCATCGCAGATAGCGCGAACTTTTTCAAAGTCAATCAGCGATGGATAGGCGGTCGCGCCTGAACAAATCATCTTTGGCTTATTAGCAATCGCTAGATCGCGTAGCTCGTCATAATCGATGAGCTCGTTATCTTGCCTGACGCCGTAGGAAACAATGTTGAACCATTTGCCTGAGAAGTTGACCTTTGATCCATGTGTGAGGTGGCCACCGTGAGGCAGCGACATCGCTAGAACGGTATCCCCTGGCTTGGTAAATGCCTGATAGACGGCGATATTTGCGCTTGCTCCTGAATGCGGTTGCACATTGGCATGCTCTGCACCGAAGAGAGATTTCGCGCGATCAATAGCAATAACTTCTGCCTTATCTACCTCTTCGCACCCACCGTAATAACGCTTGCCTGGATAACCTTCAGCATATTTATTGGAGAGCGTTGAGCCCATCGCTGCTAAAACTGCGCGAGATGTGAAGTTTTCAGATGCAATCAGTTGCAAGTTGGTCTGTTGGCGCTTGAGTTCAGAGAGAAGAACTGCAGCAACATCAGGGTCTTGCTTCTGAAGAAGCGTGAAATCTGGGCCATAGAAGGTTTCGGACATGGGCGCCAGCCTAATAGTTACCGCCCAGAAAGGCTCGGTGCAACCGCGCTCAGCGCATCTCGGGATATCGCTCCCTCGCGCACAATCCTTAGCCCAGATTTTGAGACTTCTACAACAGTGGTGCGAGGACCACGCTTAAGGGGTCCATTGTCAAAGACAGCAGCTACATCCCACTCTTTCACATCAGTGCGGTTGATCTTCAGCATTGGTGGTTGTCCAGCAGGGGAAGCACTCGCTACTGCAAGTGGTCCAAACTCTTTGAGAAGAGCTTTTACAAACTTTGATTTTGGAACGCGAACGCTAAAGAGATCAAGTTCGGTGTCATCCCCTAAATCCCAGGTGAGCGCTCTCATGGGTTTGAGGTTGAGAGAAAGTAGCCCCGGCCAAAACTCATCCATCAAGGCCTTCGTTTCATCAGAAATATCGCGGGCAATTCCAGTGACCGTCTGGGCGCTGTGCGCCAATACCTGTGCTGCAACTCCATCTGGATCTTTACGAAGTACATGCATGCTTCGCACTGAATAGGGAGCAAAGGCATCAGTCAAATAAACGTATCCATGCTCAAGTGGTGCGACGATGACAAAACCATCGCGCAACTCTTTGAGAGCGCGTGCAATGTGTTTCTTCTGCTCGCCTTGCTTGAGGTCGATACGTGGCATCGCTATCTCCTCACTGCAGTAGTAAATCGGGGGCGACCATTGAGATCCTTGTGCAGAAGAATATCTTCGAATTCCAGAGTTAGTACATCGCCCACTTCTTCTGCCTGGGTCTCATGGTGCTCAATCGCCAAAAATCCCGCAGGCTTTAAGAGCCTTGCCGCTGCTGCGATAAAGAGTCGTGGTGCGCGCATCCCATCTGGCCCACCAAAGAGTGCGACCGCCGGTTCATGTGTAGCCACATCTTTCGGTAGCGCTTCGCTATCAGGAATGTAAGGAGGATTGGCGATAACAACATCGCACTTAACGCCTTCGAGGGCTGTAGCTACATCGCTTTCAAGGATGCGTACCTTTTCATCGATAAATGAGACATTCTCCTTGAGCCAATGAATTGCATCCGCACTCTTCTCAACTGCAATCACATGAGTCTGTGGAGCCTCCGTTGCAATCGCTAGCGCCAATGCGCCAGAGCCGGAACCTAAATCAACGACGCTTACCGCCCCATTCATCTTTTCGATGTGGTTAAGCACGGCTTCAACAAGGAGTTCACTTTCTGGCCGTGGAACCAGAACACCTGGCCCAACTTTGAGTTCAAGATGGCGAAAATAGGCAACGCCGGTTAAGTACTGCAGCGGTTCATGAGCACAACGGCGATCCAATAACTTCCAATATGTCTCTTCAACAATTGTCAGGTCGCCAATCGCTGAGAGCGCGCTTTCAACGGTAAGCGGATTATGTAAATCCATACGAGAGATACCGAGCGTGTGGGCAAGGAGATGCTCTGCCTCAACTTCGGCAAAACCTGCACGAGCAAGTTGTTCTTTTCCGCCTTGTAAGAATTCTTTAAAGGTAAGTTCCATAGCGATACTTAATTGATCTACTTAACTTGTGGCTGAAAGCTTTGCGGCTCTATCGGCATCGAGAAGAGCTTGGACAACTTCATCGAGCTCGCCATTGAGAACTGCATCAAGGTTGTTTGCCTTGTAATTGACGCGGTGATCGCTGAGGCGATTCTCAGGAAAGTTATATGTACGTATGCGCTCAGAACGATCGACGGTACGTACTTGGCTCTTACGCTCTGCCATTGCAGCAGCTTCTGCCTTTTCTTGCGCATCGGCCAAGAGTCGTGCGCGCAAAATACGAAGCGCTGACTCCTTGTTCTGCAACTGTGACTTTTCGTTCTGACAAGAAACAACGATTCCTGTTGGAACGTGGGTAAGTCGCACAGCTGAATCTGTAGTGTTTACAGACTGTCCACCAGGGCCAGATGAGCGGTAAACATCTACGCGAACATCGTTCATATTCAGTTCCACATCAACTTCTTCTGCTTCAGGAAGAACTAGAACACCGGCTGCAGATGTATGAATTCGTCCCTGGCTCTCAGTCTCTGGCACACGCTGCACTCGGTGAACGCCACCTTCAAACTTAAGTCGTGCGTAGGGTGTTGTTCCAGGTTCTGGGGTTCCCTTTGATTTCACAGCCATAGAAATATCTTTATATCCACCAAGTTCTGACTCAGTCATATCGATGATTTCAATCTTCCAGCCGCGCTTTTCTGCATAGCGCTGATACATACGAACTAAGTCGCCAGCAAAGAGCGCAGATTCATCGCCGCCAGCTCCCGCTTTGACTTCAATAATGACATCGCGATCATCATTAGGATCACGTGGCAGTAGCAACTCTTCTAATTTGATTGCAGCTTCTTCAACAGTTGCCTCCATCGCAGGAAGTTCGGCAGCAAATGAAGCATCTTCTGCAGCCATCTCGCGCGCAGCTTCAAGATCATCGGCAGCTGCCTTCCAGGCGTTAAAGCCTGCAACTACTGGACCGAGCTGGGCATAACGACGACCAAGTTTGCGGGCCGTTCCTTGATCTTCATGGATTGAAGGGTCAGCCATCTTTGCTTCAAGTTCTTGATATTCGCGCACCATCTCATGTGCTGATGCAAAGCGATCGTTACTCATCTGGCTCCTCCTTCCGTAATTTCTATTTGTTTACAACAAATACCTTGAACAAATAAAAAGACCGCTCCGCAACCACTGATGGGTTGCGGTGCGGTCTCTTGGGAAAGCTACTTCTTACCGAAACGCTCTTCGAACTTCGCGACGCGTCCACCTGTATCGAGGATGCGCTGCTTACCTGTGTAGAACGGGTGGCAGACTGAACAAACTTCTACGTAGATTGATCCACTTGCAACTGTTGAGCGGGTAACGAACTTTTCACCGCAACCACAAGTTACTTGGGTGTCTTTATATTCTGGGTGGATCTCTGGCTTCATCTTTCATTCCTTCTCTATGGCTGGGTCCGCATATCTGCGGTGAACCAGGTCATCGGCAATAGGGTGAAATTCTCTCGCATAAGAGGAAAACTACAAAATCCTCGCGTTCGGACCTACCGGTACGCCCTCACAGGCTGGTTGAATTAAGACATGCCTCGCAGCGGACACCCCACCAAGACGAAGTTGGTTGATACGACTGCCGAATTGCTCAAGACGACACCGCGATCGGATATCACTACCGACTTAATTCTCAACACATCAGGAATCTCAAAGGGTTCTCTCTATCATCACTTTGAGGATTTAGATGAACTCATCGAGTCAGCGATGTTGGTTCGCTATACCGATTGGGTAGATAGCAGCATCGGTTTAATTATGCAGATTATTGCTCGAAGCAAAACCCCGGAAGATGTTTATGGCAGCTTGGTTGAGCTAACGCGCTTTACCCAGGATCCAAAGAGAAGAGATGAAAGAATTTATAGGGCGGAAGTTCTTGGGATTGCCGTTAATAGTCCTCGTCTAGCCAAACGCCTTGGCGAAGAACAGCAGCGTCTGACCGATGCTCTCATCGACATTATTCGAGATTCTCAAGAAAATGGTTACTTTAAGAAGGATCTCGATCCCCACTCAATTGCAGTTCTTATTCAGGCATACACTCTCGGTAAAGTTGTAGATGACTACAGTCCAACTCCGGTTGATCCAGAAAATTGGAATGCCTTAATCAATGCCATTATTCGAAGAATATTTATTGGACTTGATTAAAGACTCTGCTTATTTGCTGTCGTCAGGACCTGAAGTTGTCTTCTGAATCTGCATCAAGAATTCGACGTTGGACTTAGTGCCCTTCATCTTCTCGAGCAAGAGTTCAAGAGCTGCTTGTGGTTCAAGCGCATGAAGTACGCGACGGAGCTTCCAGACAATATTGAGCTCTTCAGTTCCCATGAGGATTTCTTCCTTACGAGTTCCTGAGGCAACTACGTTAACTGCCGGGAAGATGCGCTTATCGGCCATTCGGCGATCAAGGATGAGCTCCATATTTCCGGTTCCCTTGAACTCTTCGAAGATAACTTCATCCATACGTGAACCGGTATCAACGAGAGCTGTTGCAAGAATGGTGAGTGATCCACCATCTTCAATATTACGTGCGGCTCCAAAGAACTTCTTTGGTGGATATAACGCGGCTGAATCAACGCCACCAGAAAGGATGCGGCCTGATGCCGGAGCCGCAATGTTGTATGCGCGACCCAGACGAGTGATTGAGTCGAGAAGAACTACGACATCGTGACCCATTTCAACGAGGCGCTTTGCACGCTCGATTGCAAGCTCTGCAATTGTTGTGTGGTCATCTGCAGGACGGTCGAAGGTTGAAGCAATAACTTCACCCTTAACGCTGCGCTGCATATCTGTCACTTCTTCAGGTCGTTCATCAACGAGAACAACCATCAAGTGACACTCAGGGTTATTGGTTGTGATTGCATTTGCAATCGATTGCAAGACCATTGTCTTACCCGCCTTAGGAGGCGAGACGATAAGTCCGCGCTGGCCCTTTCCGATTGGTGCAATCAGATCGATAACGCGAGTCGTAAGAATGTTTGGCTCGGTCTCAAGACGTAGACGCTCTTGTGGGTAGAGAGGAACGAGTTTTCCGAATTCAACGCGGCCACGTGCTTCTTCATATGGCATTCCGTTGATTGTTTCGAGAGTAATCAGTGGGTTGTACTTCTGACGAGTTTCGCCCTCACGTGCCTGGCGAACCTGCCCTGTAACAACATCTCCCTTACGAAGACCGTACTTACGTACCTGTCCTTGTGAAACGTAGACATCGTTGGGTCCTGGTAAGTAACCACCTGTACGAATAAATGAGTAGTTATCCATGATGTCTACCAGGCCACCGACTGGGACCAAGACATCATCTTCACCGATTACTGGCTCGCGCTCTTCGCGGTTTCCACGATCGCGGTTTCCACGATCGCGACCACGGTTACGGTCACGACGATTACGCCCACCACGATCATCGCGGTCAAAGTTACGATCTTGTGAACCGCTGTTATCGTCTGAATCTTCTTCATCGCGCTGATCATCGGAGGAGTTGTTAGAACTCTTTGAGTCACGATTATTCTTCTTGGCATCTCGCGCTGCACGACGCGCTTCGCGTTCTGCCTTTGCCGCTTCGCGGTTAGCTGCCTGGAGATCTGCAATCGCTACGACGAGATCATCCTTCTTGAGCTTGGCGGCGCCATCGATGCCGAGTTGCGACGCAACTTCCTTTAACTTAGGAAGAGTCATGGCGGAGAGCTCAGGGCTGCTAGAACGAACAGGTTCTGTTGTTGTCATGTATTTCTTTTCAGTCTGGGGCTTAGGGTGTAAAGCCCATGGTTGATTTTTTACGTAAAGTTTTGGAGATTTTTTACTTTGTTTATTTCATCAATTCTTACTTTGACCCTTACTTGCGGGCTGAACTGATGCCGAAACTATAGCAGGGTGGCGCCGCGGCTAGCAATTTCGAGAGATTTACCCTCAAATTTTGCGCCTCCGGCGCGAGATAACTGCTCACTCTCTTCTTGATCGCCTGTATGAAGGGCAAGGACTGTAGGACCAGCTCCAGAGATAAATGCAGCTACGCCAGCGGCGCGTAACTTCGTCATCAGCGCAAAGGATGCAGGCATGGCTTCTTGGCGATAGCTTTGATGAAGAAAATCTTCTGTTGCAGTCAGCAATAAATCTGGGCGAATTGTTAAGGCCTGCATCATGATTGCTGTGTTGGTGCTATTTCGCTGCGCATCTGCGAAAGGAATTGAATCAGGCAACATAGCGCGCGCCTTCTTTGTGGCTAACGCAGTAGCAGGAATAAATGCCATTACCTTGATGCGTGGATCAACTGGCAAATGAAGTGCGTGCGCAACCATCTTTGACTTTACTTCATCTTGCCAGGCAACAGTTGCGCCGCCATAAAGAGCTGCTGCCACATTATCTGGATGGCCTTCCATCTCATTCGCTAGATTCAGAAGAACTTCATCGCTCATCTTGTCCGCGCCAGTCAAAACCAAAGAACGGGCAAGTACTAAGCCACCAACGATTGCTGATGCCGATGAGCCAAGTCCTCTTCCGTGAGGAATGACATTGAGCGCGCGAACGGCGATTCCTTTTGGCTTTCCACCTAAGAAGTCGAAACCTTTATACATCGCTTTAACCAATAGATTCTTATCGGTGCGCGGTACTTCATCAGCGCCTTCACCAGTGACATCGATATCTAGGCCACCTTCATCAAGAATCTGTGCGACGTAACGGTCGTACATTCCAAAGGCTAGACCGAATGAATCAAAGCCTGGACCCAAATTTGCAGAAGTTGCAGGTACCTGCACCTGAATTGGATTGGCTTTAAAAGTCGGTTTCATTCTAAGCAAGACCTAACGCTTTAGCTGCAATCTTTGCATTCACAGGAACAACGACAGGCTTCTTTGCAGCCTCTAGTGCATAAGGAATGTCTTTTAATCCATGTCCAGTCACTGTAATAACAATTGTCTGGTCTTTAGGCAACTTGCCCGCCTTCTTGTACTTGATCAAACCTGCAAGGCCAGCAGCAGATGACGGCTCGACAAAGATTCCTTCTTTCGCTGCAATTAAGCGGTATGCAGCCAAGATTTCGCGATCTGTTACTGAATCAATTACTCCGCCTGACATATCGCGAGCTTCGAGCGCCTGCTGCCATGATGCTGGATTTCCAATACGAATCGCTGTTGCAATTGTCTCTGGGTTCTTCACAACTTTACCCTTAACGATTGGTGCGGCACCTGCTGCTTGGAATCCGTACATCATCGGCAACTTTGTTGTGAGCCCATCCTTGTTGTACTCCTTGTAGCCCTTCCAGTACGCGGTGATGTTTCCGGCATTGCCTACTGGAAGTGCGTGAATATCTGGCGCATCACCCAACATATCTACAACTTCAAAGCTTGCAGTCTTTTGGCCTTCGATGCGAAATGGGTTAACTGAGTTAACTAGTGCTACTGGATAATTTTCGGAAAGTTCACGCGCAAGTGTCAAGCAATCATCAAAGTTTCCATTTACCTGCAAAATTGTTGAATCATGAATTACCGCTTGGGCAAGTTTTCCCATTGCGATCTTGCCTTTGGGAATCAGAACCGCTGGACGCATTCCGGCCTTCACTGCATAAGCTGCCGCTGATGCTGATGTATTTCCAGTTGATGCGCAGATAACAGCCTTTGCGCCATCCTCGGCCGCCTTTGAAATCGCCATTGTCATTCCGCGATCTTTAAATGAACCTGTCGGATTTAGACCTTCGTACTTGATCCAAACATTGTTGCCTAAAAGTTCAGAGAGATTGCATGCATAAATAAGTGGAGTTCCACCTTCGCGAAGTGAGACGACGGGAGTCTTGGCAGATACAGGCAGGCGATGGCGATATTCCTCGATAACTCCACGCCATTGATGAGCGCCACTCTTCTTCGAAAAGATTCCCATTACGCAATCGCTCCTTCAACGCGGATAACACTCGAAATCTTATTGACGATTTCCATCTTCTTGAGAGCTTCGACTGTTGCTTTGAGTTCGCCCTCGGTAGCACGGTGGGTAACGATGATGAGCTCGGCATCCTCGTCTCGACCATTCTGATCAACGGTCTGAATAGAGACACCTTGAGAAGCAAAACACTGCGCAATCGCTGCTAAAACACCTGACTTATCCTCAACTTCGAGGCGAATAAGGAATTTAGTCTTTGTAGTTTCGATTGGAGCAATATCGCGATCGGCATAATCAGTTTCGCGCTGCCCAATCGAGTTAAGTGCAATGTGGCGAGAAACTGCGACTATGTCACCCAAAATTGCAGATGCAGTTGGCTGTCCTCCTGCACCACGTCCATAGAACATCAACGGGCCTGCAGATTCAGCCTCAACAAACACTGCATTAAATGCATCGCGCACGGAAGCCAACGGATGGCTCTTATGAATCATTACTGGATGAACGCGCACAGAGATTTCATCGGCAGGAGTGAGCTCTGAGATAGCTAGCAACTTAATGACATGGTCCATCGATTTAGCAATTGCAACGTCTTCTAGGGTTATCTTGGAGATTCCTTCGCGATAGACATCATCAACTGTGACGCGTGTATGGAAAGCCAGACCAGAGAGAATCGCAGCCTTAGCTGCTGCATCGAAGCCTTCGATATCTGCAGTTGGATCTGCCTCGGCGTAACCTAACTTCTGCGCTTCTTTGAGGACATCGGCAAATTCACGATTGTCTTCATGCATCTTTGTAAGAATGTAATTCGTTGTGCCATTGACAATTCCCATCAAGCGGACAACGTGGTCACCGGCTAGAGAGTCGCGGAGCGGGCGAATAATTGGAATCGCACCCGCTACTGATGCTTCGTAGTAAATATCTTCACCCTTGGCATAGGCAGCGCTAAAGAGGTCGGCGCCATGGCTGGCAAGGAGAGCCTTATTCGCAGTCACAATTGATTTGCGATTATTGATTGCCAGCAGAGCTAACTCGCGCGCCGGTTCGATGCCGCCCATTACTTCAACGATGAGATCAATCTCTGGGTCATTAACAATTGAAAATGGATCGGTAGTGAAGAGGGCTGGATCAAGGCCTTCGTAAGACTTCATTGTGCGAACTGCGATACGAGCTAATTCAATCTTTACACCTGCACGAGTTGATAGCTCTTCAGTATCAGCGAGCAGCAGACGAGCTACTTGGCTGCCAACAACTCCGCAGCCGAGCATGCCAATGCGAACAGGTTTATCTGCGGGGCTCATAAACCTATTCTTTCACATCAAGGGCGAGTAAATCTGCCTCATTTTCTCGACGCACAATTACGCGGGCTTTTCCATCTTTTACTGCGACAACAGGTGGTCTTGGCACATGGTTGTAATTACTTGCCATGCTGCGGCCATATGCGCCAGTTGCAGGTGTTGCAATCAAATCTCCTGGTGCAATATCTGAAGGCAGTTGAATCTCATTGATGATGATGTCGCCTGTTTCGCAATGTTTTCCAACTAAACGCGACAGAGCTAGAGGCGCCTTACTGACACGTTGCGCGATGACTGCGGTGTATTCAGCGTCATACAAAGTTGGACGAATATTGTCACTCATTCCACCATCGACAGAAACATAGGTGCGTATCTGGCCGTTTCCGATATCGACCGGCTTAACAGTGCCAACTTCATAGAGCGTGAACATGCTTGGCCCAACAATATTGCGGCCAGGCTCCAATGTAATCTGCGGAAAGTCGAGTGAATACTGGGCGCAGCTCTTATCAATAGCGCGATGAATTGCACCGAGAACATCAGCAGGTTCGACTGTCTTCTCATCTGCGAGATAGGCAATGCCAAATCCGCCACCCAAATTCAATTCAGGAAGTTGCTCTTTAAACTCATCACGGTATCTGGCCATAAATGACATCAAGCGATCGGTGGCCGTTTCATGAGCGCTAGATCCAAATATCTGAGAACCAATATGGCAATGCACGCCGCGAAGTTCAAGCTCTGGGTGCTCTTTCACTTTCTGCACAGCAGCCCACGCTGCCCCTGATGCAATTGAGAAACCGAATTTCACATCTTCGTGTGCAGTAGAAATCTTCTCGTGGGTATCTGCTTGTACCCCTGGAATAAGTCGAATCATTACAGCCTGGCGAACTCCATATTTCTTAGCTGCTGCAGCAACTCGCTCTACTTCGATAAGCGAGTCGATAACAATTGTTTTGATTCCTATCTTTACCGCGCGATCTATCTCAGCAACTGATTTATTGTTTCCGTGAAGTTCTATCTTGCTAGGCGCTATTCCACCAGCAAGGGCTACCGCTAGTTCACCGCCAGTGCAGACATCGATTCCAATTCCAGCTTCTTCAATCCATTGGGCAACGGCAGTGCTAATAAATGATTTCGCGGCATAAAAAATTGTGCCGGCATGAGCGCCAAACTCTTCGTGAAGCCCTTTATTCCAAGCTTGCGCACGAGATTTAAATGCATCTTCATCAAGGAAGAAGGTGGGCGTACCGAACTCTTCCGCCAATTGTGCAGCTGGAATTCCCGCCAGGTGCAAAACCCCGGATTCAAAGGAAGCGTTCTTCGACCACATCGTTACATCCTCTCCGGTGCGTTCACGCCTAAGAGATCAAGCCCATTCGCCAACACCTGCATTGTTGCAGCGCAGAGCGCAGCGCGAGCGGAGTGAACCGCACTTGCTGCTTCATCTCCAAGAGGTAGTACTCGACAATCTGCATAAAAGCCGTGATAAACGCCGGCCAACTCTTCGAGATATCGCGCAACGCGATGTGGTTCGCGAAATTCGGCTGCGCTTGCAACGACTCGTGGATATTCGGCAAGGGCGCCGAGCAATTCGTTTTCACGATTATGTAGTAACTGCGAAGGATCGAAAGTGTCGAGGCCAGCACCAATCTTGAGCTCTTGTGCGCTGCGCAGAACCGCTGCGATACGAGCATGCGCGTATTGCACGTAGTAGACAGGATTCTCGTTGGTGTTGCGGCGTAAGACATCAACATCCATCACCATCGGAGTATCGACTGGGTAGCGAATGAGTGTGTATCTAGCCGCATCCACTCCAACTTTTTCAACGAGCTCTTCGAGAGTAATAATGGTTCCGGCTCGCTTAGACAGTTTAAGTTCTTCGCCGCCTTCCATAATCTTTACCAACTGGCCAATCATGATTTCTACGTTGTATTCAGGGTTATCCCCCGCACATGCTGCGGTAGCTTTGAGGCGGTGGATATAGCCGTGATGATCTGCGCCCAGCATGTAGATACAGATATCGAAACCACGCTCGCGCTTATTAATGTAATAAGCAGTATCTGAAGCGAAGTAGGTAAGGTCGCCATCTTCTTTAACAATGACGCGATCTTTATCATCACCAAAATCTGATGTGCGAAGCCAGACCGCACCTGCCTCTTCAAAGACATGGCCCTGCGAACGCAACTTCTCTAAGCCGTGTTCGACCGCACCTGATTCGTGGAGTGAGCGTTCGGAGAACCAGACATCAAAAGTTGTATGAAAGGTTTCAAGAACTCGCTGCTGCTGCGCCAATTGAACTTTGTAGGCAGCTTCGCGAAATTCTTCTGTTGTTGAAATTGCGGGATTGGTTGCAAGAACTTCTCTCGCTAAATCTGCAATGTAATCTCCTTGGTATCCATCTTCTGGAATCGGTTGGCCAGTTGCCGCGGCCTGCACTGATTGACCGAAGAGATCCATCTGGCGACCGCGATCATTAATATAGAACTCTCGCGTTACTGCAGCTCCTGCGGCGCTAAGGACTCGACCAAGTGCATCCCCTACCGCTGCCCACCGTGTATGTCCTAGGTGCAAAGGGCCCGTTGGATTTGCGCTAATGAATTCAAGATTGATTGCGACTCCATGCAACGCCTTGCCTCGGCCGTACTCTCTCTTGTTGGTAAGAATCGTCCGCACGAGTTCAGCCTGAGTTGCGCGATTGAGTGTGATGTTAATAAATCCTGGGCCGGCAATATCTACCGCGCTTACGCCGGCAATCTTTGCAATCTCTAGTTGTAAGACAGCTGCAACATCGCGTGGGCTCTTGCCCACCTCTTTTGCCAATTGCAGCGCAATCGAAGTGGCGTAATCGCCATGATCGCGGTTTTTGGGGCGCTCGAGCGTGATGGATGCGGGAACCTGACCTGTGAACCCTGCGGCGGTAAAGGCGCGCACGACTGCTGCCTGTACATCGGCTGCGAGTTGATCTGTAAGCGAGGCTTCCACTCGGCAAGGTTAGCGGTTCGCCTTCGAGGCAGGAGAGTTTGTTACTTCAGCAGTACTACCTCTAATCTTGGTCACGCCGCGGGAGTGGTGAAATGGCAGACACGCAAGTCTTAGGAACTTGTGCTCCGGCGTGCGGGTTCAAGTCCCGCCTCCCGCACCAATATTTACGATTGAATAACCTCTATGGCTAAACAATCTCCAGCAAAAGCGAAGAAGCTTCGGGGCGAAGCCATGCGCGCTGCTGCAGAGCGCAGAGCAGCCAAAGCTGCATCTCGTTCTGAAGTAACTCGAGGTGAAGTAGATCTCGACGCCTACGCTGAAGTCGATGGCGTCTGGCGCGAACTTGGTCTGGCAGCGCCTGCGCGAAGAGCCCTAATTGATGATGGGTACTACAAGTTAAGTGATCTTCGCAAAACCTCGTTGGATGCAATTAAGGATCTCCACGGCATGGGGCCTAATGCAATCCGCATCATCACAACTGCGATGAAGAAGGCCGATCTCTCTTTTCGAAAATAGAGAAGATAGAGATAGCAGGCAGGCTAAAGAACAAAACTGTAAAGAAGCAAAAGGCCGCCTACTGCAAATGAGAGAGCTGCGGCTTTCTGTGTCTGCATCCACTTCTTACCAAAGTTAGTGAAGGAGATTGCGAATATAAAGAGGCCGGGGATGATTAAGACCAAACTCTTGGAAAGATTTGAATCGGAGCCCGTTTGGTATCTCAAATTGATGAGGCCCGCTGCTAATGCGGCATATGCGCCCATCCGGTAATTGTTGATGCGATGCAAATTCATAGTGCGAGTGTAAAGCAGAAGGGCGCCGGTTTCCCGACGCCCTTCTGGGACAAACTAACTAAGTAAGAACTTAGTGATCTGCTGGCATGCCTTCAGCATGTGACTTCATGCGTGCGATCTTCAAGATTGTTAGACCGAATACGCACTTCGCTAGAACGTCAGCGATTGAGTATCCAACCTGAATAGCTACGAATGATGATGCTGATTCATCACCAACGATGTTGAAGATATACGCGATTGGATAGACACCCCATGTTGCGATAAGAAGAAGACGCAAGCGTCCTACGGTCTCTGCAACGCCAGCTGGCTGGCGATCGAGTGACTTGCCAAGCTCTACGAAGAGTACGTAGAGGATGTATAGGAATGGGATTGTTGATAGAACACCGTAGAGAACCTGTGTGTTCTGGTCTGATGAGATTTCACCTGGGTAACCAAGTGCGATCATCGCAGCTGAAGCTGGGACCAGACGCATGATGAGTGACTTAGCAACTGCTGCTGCAAGTGCTAGTACTGCAATAACTTCTACAAGTAGAAGTGGAACTGTGAGTAGCCAGTCAACGTAGCGGTATGCCTCGTTGAATGCACCCTGCTCACCTGAAACATTTACAACCATTCCTTCTGAAGCTTCAGTGAATGAGTTGAAGATGCGCCAGTAGTGATATGCCGCAATGAATGTAACCATTGATGACATCACGAGCGCGTTGCGGTACTTAGGTAGAACTCTTGACTGTGACACCAATGTGTATACGGTGCACGCAAGCATTGAAATTAAAGCAAATGAGAACACCGCGTAAACGAGGTTCCATTGGTTGCTATCGAGTGTTACTGACATGTAGTAAGCCTCCATGAGAGCTGTTTCAGTCCGAGCCGGACGGCCCGTTCCGTTCAGAAACCTATGGAGACCTCGAGGAGCTCCAGCGACTCTGACCCGATAAGTGTGAACCTCATGCAGGGGATTTGCACCTACCAATTGTGGTTTTCCTGTGAAAATCTTTCCTACTTGGGCGTTAATTTGGGGTGAAATCGGACATTTAAACTCTGTGAGTACCCTTAAGGCATGCTGGATCAGATGCGCGAACTCCGAGGCTATCCAGGCTTCTACGCACTTGCCGCCTCTCGATTTATCTCAAATGTCGGCAATGGCATCTCGCCGATCGCGCTGGCATATGGAGTGCTCAGCCTTCCCGGAGCCACCGGAAAAGACCTTTCAATTGTCATGGCTGCGCGCTATGTCCCACTCCTGGGCTTCATGCTCTTTGGTGGAGTGATTGCAGATCGTTTCCAACGCAATCGCTTAGTTGGAAGTAGCGACATGATCGGCAGCTTCGTCGCAGGTGTAAGTGCAGTGTCTTTAATCGCGGGATTTTCATCCACCTGGTTACTTGCCGTTATGGCTGGAATTTTCGGAATCCTCAATGCAATCTGGTGGCCCGCCATGTCTGGCGTGCTTCCTGAAATTGTTCCAAAAGAGAAGTTGCAGCAAGGAAATGCTGTCATTGGGTTGCTGACAAATATCGGATACATCGTTGGAACGCTCGGTGGTGGAATTATCGTTTCAACTATCGGTGCTGGTTGGGGTTTATTGGCCGATGCCATCTCATTCTTTATCGCAGGCGTTATCGTCTGGCTGCTACCAATCACGGGACGTATAAAAGATAAGACCCCGGGAATGATTCATGACCTTAAAGTTGGCTGGCGCGAATTCATCTCACGTTCGTGGGTGATTGCAATGGTTCTTACCTTTGCCCTCATCAATATGGCATTTGATTCGATGCTCTCTGTCCTTGGGCCGCTAAATTTCAACGACCCAAAGACAGGTCCAAAGCAGTGGTCATATAACCTCGCCGGACTTTCGATGGGAATGTTGATTGGTGGGATTTGGGCTCTCAAAGTAAAGATTGAGCGACCACTCTTTCTTGCCATGATTCTCATTGCGCTCTCATCAATCTGGGATTTCACCTTGGCGCTAGATTCACCACTGTTCGTTTCGATTTTTGCTGCCATCTTTTCGGGCATCAGCCTTGAGATATTCATGGTGACCTGGAATACCTCGCTACAACACCATGTTCCTGAAGAGTCCTACTCGCGGGTGAGTTCTTACGACACCTTAGGCTCTTTCGGAATTGCACCTCTTGGCATAGTTATTGCAGGGCCATTGGCTCTGCACTTTGGAACGAACTCGATTTTGATGATCACTGGATTTATCACGCTCATTGCTGCGACCGCATCGCTCTTTGTTCCTTCTGTTCGCAATCTCAAAAACGACTAGGCTTTCAGATATGAGCCAAGAGCTAGTGACAACACCTCCAAAGTTGCGAGGATGGTTGCACCTAGTAGCCACACCGCTTGTCATCATTGCCTCGCTAGTTCTCTTCATACTCAGTGGTGAATCTTTCAAACTTGCAGTTGCTCTCTATTCAATTACCGCAATCATGCTCTTTAGCGTTTCGGCGGTTTATCATCGCGTGCCTTGGGTGCCTGCAAAGAAGAAGATATGGCGCCGTTGGGACCATGCAAATATCAACTTGCTGATTGCGGGTTCATATACGCCCTTTGCAGTTGCACTTCTTGATGACCGCGATCGCAATATCTTGCTTGCAGTTGTCTGGACTGGTGCGTTGATTGGCGTTGCACTACGTGTTTTCTGGGTCGGTGCACCTCGCTGGTTATACGTTGCAAATTATCTTCTTCTTGGTTGGGTTGCGATCATCTATACCCCACAGCTATACAAGGAGGGTGGTCTATGGGTGTTACTGCCAATCTTGATTGGTGGGCTGCTCTACTCAATTGGGACCATCTTCTACGCGCTCAAACTGCCGGGGCGTAATGCAAAGTACTTCGGCTTCCACGAGCTCTTTCATGTATTTGTGCTCGCTGCCTGGATTTCGCAGTATTTAGCGGTCTCTTTCGCCATTTACCGAAAGTAGCCAGATGCTCTAATCTTGGCACCTCCACGGTTGAAGAATGTGAGTCAAGTTAAATGGCAGAGAAGAAGTTCCGTAGTTGGGTCGGTTTTCGCGAAGAAGAAGAGCGCGCGCCTATCGCCAACCCTGTGGATCGTATTCGTGATCTTGAATCTCAATTAGCTGATCTACGTTCACGCCGTGACATCACCGGTTTAAGCCGTGAAGAGTTTGAAATTCTGGCAACTGAGACTGCGATGTCGATGATTAAGTCAGCGCAAGCTCGCGAAGCAAAAGCCACCGCTGCTGCTGAACGGCTAATGAATGAGAGCAATCGCGCCGCTAAGGACACTTTAGAGAGCGCAGAGAATAAAGCGCGTAGCATTCTGGCTGGGGCTGAAAGCCGTGGCCGTAAATACATTTCAACAGCAGAGGCGGAGGCTGCCGAAATCATCCGTGACGGTAGCCGCGAAGCTGCCGCCATTGCAGATGCAAAGGTTCGCGAAGCTGATTCGATCGTCGATACCAAAAAGCGTGAGGCGGTGGCACTTACAGCGGCTGCCCGCCGTGAAGCAGAACGTGTTATTTCAGAGGCAGCTGAGAACGTATCTGATTACCGTGCCTGGCTGGCAGAAATTCTTCTCGAATCCGAACGTCTCTACCGCAGCCAAGCATCGGCTCTTACCGCCGCAGAATCTGCCATCGCCCAATCGCGTGAAAAGCTAGATTCAGCATTTGCTCGTTTAGCGCGCATGCAGGCAGAAGTCGATGGCTCATTTAATGAAGATGGCACCTTCAAGAAATCTGCTCCCATCAAAGTTGAGAGCAAGAGAACCCGTGCTGCAATCGCCGCTCCAAAGAAAAGCACAAAGAGCGTAGCTAAGAAAACATCAGCAAAGCGTAAGTAGTTTTCATGGCTGCCAAACGCGGTATCCAATACATCCCGGCTATCGATGGGTTGCGTGCGCTTGCAGTAATTGCCGTGATGTTCTATCACCTTGGCTTTTCGTGGATTCCCGGTGGCTTTCTTGGCGTTGACCTCTTCTTCGTTATCTCTGGGTATGTCATCACGCGAATGCTTCTGGATTCGATTGCACAAAGTGGTGGCTTAGATCTACGTGGCTTCTATCTTGCGCGTCTTCGCCGCCTGCTACCGGCGCTGCTTTTTATGATCACCACCACTGTCATCGCAGTTGGAATATGGGCGCCAGATACAATCAAACGGCTCTTGATTGACACGCCATTTGCGCTTACCGGCACTATTAATTGGTGGCTGGTTGCAAATGAACAGGATTACTTTGAAAGCATCGGAAGGCCACCACTTCTGCAGCACACATGGTCACTTGCAGTCGAAGCGCAGTTCTATCTCATCTGGCCACTGATTCTCTACTTTATTCTTAAGAAATTCGGTAAGAAACATATCCCTGTTGCAGCACTTTCCATTGCAGCTGCTTCTGGTATCGCTCTGCTATTAGTTTCAGTCTCAATTGATGCAGCGAACGCCTCAAAAGTCAGCCACGTCTACTTCGGAACAGATACCCATAGCATCGGACTCTTTCTAGGGGCAGCACTTGCGGTGAGCTGGATTCCACAGAACTTTAGGGTTGAAATATCTCGCAAAGGTCAGAATTTCATTGATGGGATTGGCATCTTTGGATTCATTGGAATCTTGGCAACGTTCTTCTTTATCAATGCATCGAATCCAGCGATGTACAAAATTGCCTTTCCTCTGGCAGGTATTTTTGGCGCTGCCATCATTGCCTCGATTGTTCACCCAGCTTCCAGGTTCGCACCTGTTTTACAGAACAAGGTTCTGCTCTGGATTGGTGAGCGATCATATGCAATCTATCTCTGGCACTGGGTCATCTCTCAAGTAACCCGTCCAACCGTAGATCTTGCAGGCCAAGCATGGGCGCTCTACTCGCTGCGCATTTTGATTGTCTTTGCTCTGGCAGATATCTCACTTCGCTATGTCGAACTTCCAGTGCGTCGCGGCGTTATTCAGTATTGGCTTAAAGGACGTAAGTATCGAACTAAGAAAGAGCGTAATCGCCAGGCTTCCTTGTTAAGCGCTGCCACCGTCATCGTTGTGGTAATTGCTGCAATCGTCAGCGTCCGTGCTATTTCAATTGCAAACGAAGCCCGCACTGCACTAGAAAAATCCTTGACTGTCGATACCTCCAATGTGATTCCCACAGAGAAAGATGGGCTCTGGGTTACTGGCGATTCAGTTATTCTAGGAATTCGCTCAGTTCTTGAAGAGAACCGCCCGATATCACTGGTCAATGCTCGGATTGGAAGGCAGGCGCCAGAGCTTCTTGAGGTCTTAATTCAAGATCAACCACAAGCCTTGAATTCGCCAATCATCTTTAACTTAGGCAATAACAATGCGCTCACGCGTGAGCAAGTGGAGCAGATATTTGAAGCGGTTAAGGGGCAGCCGCAAATCATCGTTGTAAACACTGCAGTTCCACGCCCTTGGCGAGATGGGAATAATCAGATCATCCGTGAAGTTGCCGCCAATTATCCGCAGGCAGATGTCATTGATTGGAACGAAATTTCGAATGGCCGTCCTGAGTATTTCGCACCAGATGGAGTTCATCTGGTGCCCGCAGGCGTCAACGCTTATGTCAGTGCGATTCTTGAAAAGTTGCAGAGCAAATAAAAAACCCCGCCATCTGTGACGGGGTTTTTTATAAAGTACTTCTTATTCGAATTGGCCAGCGAATCCAAATGCTGGTGCAACTCCATATGAACCATCTGCATAGACTGCAGAGACTCGGAATGAAGTTGAACCATCTGCTGACGTCTTAGCAAACTCTGCTGCATATGTTGTTGCTGAAACTTCTGAGACAACTTTCCATTCGCCCATATTTGCGCGAGTCTCAACTGTGTAGCCAGTGACATCACCTGCTGGTGCTTTCCAAGTAATTACCATGACTGATTTAGAGCTATCTTTCCAATTTCCAATAAAGCGTGATGGCGCTTCACCTGTTGCTGCTGCAGGATCGATTGTTGCAGGAGCTGCTGATTCAGTAGCTTCCTCTGTCGCTTCCTCCGTTGCCTCTGGAGCAGCAGATTCAGTTACTGCTGGCTCTGAGGCCGGTGCTTCGTCAGAATCTTTTCCTGAATTTGAAATTACGATTGCAGCGAGCAGTACAACAGCGACGAGAACTGCAAAGAGCGTCTTACCTGATGAACCTTGGCGTGGAGCAGCGCTTGGCTTAGGTGCAGCTGCCTTTACTGCAGGCTTTGCAGCCGCTGGCGCAGGTGTAGTTGAAACGTTAACTGGCGCAGAAGCTTTAGAAGCTGTGGCCTTCTTGGTGGTTGTCTTCTTTGCTACCGCCTTCTTGGTAGTTGACTTCTTCGCTACCGCTTTTTTGGCAACGGCCTTCTTCTTGGCAGTTGTCTTCTTAGCAACAGTCTTCTTGACTGCGCTCTTCTTCGCTACTGACTTCTTCTTTGCAGCTGTCTTTTTTGCCGGAGACTTCTTCACGGCCTTCTTGACTGCGCTCTTCTTCTTAACTGCCACGGTGTATCTCCTTGAGTAATTGAGAAATCTAGGGTCTAGACGCTATGGGACAAGTTTATCCCAGGGAGGTAAGCAATCCGATCACATGTGGCGCTATTGCTCGGAGTGATTTTCCGCGATGACTTATTGCATCTTTCTCATCTGCGCTCATTTGAGCGCTGGAAATCTGGTAACCCTCAGGGCGAAAAATTGGGTCATACCCAAAACCGTGTTCACCTATGGGAGCTCGCAAAATCCAACCATCGAAGTGAGCCTCTTCGGTATGGCTTCTTCCATCGGGTAGGTAAAGCGCTGCAACACATGTGAAGTGTGCGCTCCGCTTCTCATCTGGAACATCGAGCAGCTGAGAAAGAACCTTTGCAGTATTTGCTTGATCATCGCCATGTGAACCTGCCCAGCGCGCTGAAAAAATACCAGGATCGCCGTTGAGCGCATCAACACAAAGTCCGCTGTCATCTGCAATTGCGGGTAGCCCAGTTGCCAGCGACATCTCGCGCGCCTTCTTTAAGGCATTCTCTTGGAAAGTTTTACCGTCTTCAACAACATCATGCAGCGCTGGAAACTTATCTAACCCGAGCAGCTCAATCTGGCCTGGTGCAATTGCATCAAGAATGCGACGAAATTCTTCAATCTTTCCTTTATTGCGCGTTGCAAGAAGTAATTGGTGGGGCATCTACTTTGCTAACGCGCTCTTCTGCAATTGAGTCAGTTCTGCACAGCCTGCGACAGCCAAATCGAGGAGCCCGTCCAAGAGGGCGCGATCAAACGGTGCACCTTCTGCAGTTCCTTGCACTTCAATGAAGCGACCGTCACCTGAGCAGACAACATTCATATCTGTTTCAGCGCGTACATCTTCTTCATAACAAAGATCAAGCATAGGAACCCCATCGATGATTCCGACGCTGACTGCAGCGACAGAATCTGCTAACGGTTTTGCTCCCGCCTTGATGTGGCCTTCTTTCTGCGCCCATGAAATTGCATCAGCGAGTGCAACATAAGCACCGGTGATTGCAGCGGTACGTGTTCCACCATCTGCTTGCAAAACATCGCAGTCAATCACAATTGTGTTCTCGCCCAGTTCTTTCATATCCACGATTCCGCGGAGAGAACGCCCAACCAAGCGAGAGATTTCTTGAGTTCTACCGCCAAGTTTTCCCTTAACGCTCTCGCGATCAGAACGAGTGTGTGTAGCGCGAGGGAGCATTGAATACTCTGAAGTTACCCAACCATTTCCAGAATCCTTTAACCAACGCGGAACACCAGGTGTAAAGGAGGCAACGCAGAGAACTCGTGTCTTGCCGAATTCGACAAGGACTGAACCTTCGGCGTGATCGAGCCATCCTCGCGTGATCTTGATTTCGCGAAGTTGATTTACCTGACGTCCATCGTTGCGTGCCATGAGTTGCTCCAGTTTCCCTATAGATCTTGATGTTGAACTGCGGTGACTTCAGGTCCAAGGAACCTACGTGCGAGCGACTCAAAAGCTTGAGCATCTCCTGTTGCTAGGAATTTATGCGTTGGTGGCGTGCTAGATGGTGCGCGCAGCAATGAGTTCTCGATGAGCACACGGTAGAGGTCTTTGGCGGTCTCTTCGGCGCTAGAAACGAGCGATACTCCGTTGCCCATCACATAAGAAATCACTCCGGTAAGAAGTGGGTAGTGCGTACATCCCAGCACCAAAGTGTCGACATCGGCCTCAATCATTGGCTGCAAATACTCACGGGCAACTTTGGTGATGGCATCTCCTGAAGTTTCGCCTCGCTCTACATATTCGACAAAGAGTGGGCAAGCGATTGATTGAATAGTGAGTTGAGGGGCTGCAGCAAAGGCATCGAGGTAAGCCTTTGAATCGATAGTTGCCCGTGTGCCGATTACTCCAACTCGACCGGTGCGAGTTGCAGCAACTGCGCGACGTACCGCTGGTTGAATCACTTCAATAACAGGAATTGAATAACGCTCGCGTGCATCACGAAGCATGGCTGCACTTGCAGTGTTACATGCAATGACGAGAGCCTTCACGCCTTGGCTAACTAGAAAATCTAAAGTCTCTAAAGAGAAATCTCTGACTTCAGCAAGTGAACGTGGACCGTATGGACCGCGCGCAGTGTCGCCAATATAAATTGTGGATTCATTGGGAAGTTGATCAAGGATGGCACGTGCAACTGTGAGTCCACCAACGCCAGAATCAAAGATTCCGATTGGCGCGTTACTCATGGGCTTTAGTCTAACTGGGGAAGTTAAGCCCACAAAGTTCCATCAAGCCCTTCAGTTGCTTCATCGACGCTGGAACCATAAATTCCCGTTGATAAGTACTTCCAACCCGCATCGCAGACGATAAATGCAATATCTGCATCTCGGCCATCGCGAATCGCCTCTTGCCCCATGGCAATTGCTGCATGCAAGATTGCGCCGGTAGAAATTCCAGCAAAGATTCCTTCTACTTCAAGGAGCTCACGTACACGTCTGACAGAGTCTTCAGCGCCAACAGAGAATCGTCTTGTTAAGACACTGGCATCGTAGAGTTCTGGAACAAATCCTTCATCGATATTTCGTAAGCCATAGACAAGTTCGCCGTAGCGCGGTTCGGCAGCAATGATCTGAATATCTGGATTCTGCTCGCGCAAGTAACGTCCTGCACCCATCAAAGTTCCGGTCGTACCAAGGCCTGCCACAAAATGCGTAACTGTTGGAAGGTCTTTAAAGATCTCTGGGCCAGTTCCTGAGTAATGCGCAAAGGTATTTGCAGGGTTGCCGTATTGGTAGAGAAATACGTAGTCAGGATGTTGCGCCGATAACTCTTTTGCAACTCTGACCGCTTCATTAGAACCACCTGCTGCAGGAGACGAGATGATCTTCGCGCCCCACATTTCAAGGAGTTGTCTACGTTCTGGGCTGGTATTTTCTGGCATCACACAAATTAAGTTGTAGCCACGAACTTTGGCAGCCATTGCAAGAGAGATTCCAGTATTGCCACTTGTAGGTTCAAGAATTGTTGAACCAGGCTTGAGTAAACCATCGCGCTCTGCAGCTTCAATCATCGCGATAGCAGTGCGGTCCTTAATTGAACCTGTTGGGTTGCGATCTTCCATCTTCGCCCAGAGACGAACATTTGGTGCAGGTGAAAGTCGAGGTAAGCCGATAAGTGGAGTATTACCTACAGAAGATTCAAGGGAATCGTAGCGAGCCAAAGTTAGCCACCAGCGACAGCAGGCAAGATGGTGATTGAGTCACCATCTTTAATTGGCGCCTCAAGTCCCCCAAGAAATCGAACATCTTCATCATTGATATAGACATTGATGAAGCGTCGTAGCGCACCATTTTCAAGAAGTCTTTCACCGAGGCCTGCATAGTTGGAGTCGAGGTTGGTAATCACAGCTGAAAGAGTTGCACCTTCAGCGCTGACTGCCTTTTGATCCTTTGTATACGGACGGAGAATCGTTGGGATGCGTACTTCGATTGTCATAGCCGTATTATCGCTAAAAAACGCCGTGAACTCTAATTGAGATTTATGCGGTAATTACGACTGGTTCTTCAGTCACAACTCCATCAATAATGCGATATGAGCGGAACTCCGTCGCAGGTGCAATCTCTTTGCGTGTAGAGACGAGCACATAATGGGCCCCTGGCTCGCCCGCATAGGCGATATCTGTCCTTGATGGGTAGGCCTCTGTCTCGGTATGAGAGTGGTAGATGACCACAATCTCTTCATCATTGTCATCAACTTCTCTGTAGAGCGCCAGTAAATCCTTTGGATCAAACTCGTAGAAAGTTGGAGAGTGAGCTGAATTAATCATTGGCTTTAGTCGTAGCGCTTTATCTGAACCAACAGGTCCTAGAACAACTCCGCAACATTCGTCGGGATATTCAGCGCGTGATTGCTCGAGGATGGCATCAACAATCGCTTGTGAAATCTCTAAAGACATGCGCGAATACTACATGCCTTAAGAATTACCTAACTGCGCCTCTTCATCTTCGTCCGCATCATCAATAAGTGCACTCAAAAGCGTTTCTTGTAACCACCCTAGCCATGTGTAGACGGCGTACACGCCACGTAGCGGATCGTCAGGAGCCAGTAGTTCAAGCTCTTCCTGCGAAGAGTTCTCAACTTTGAGGCGAACTCCAAGGGCGAGGCGAATGTCATTGATTGCACCGAGCCAGGCATTGGCATTCTCGTGATCTAAATCAACGGTTCCATCATCAGAAGATTTCAGATGTATGCGCATTGAAATGGCATGCGCTTGCTTCTTCTGTCGCAGAGTTGATTCGGTATAGCGACGAAACTCTGATGCATCAACAGAATCAGCATATGCATTTGGCAACAAGCGATGAAGTACTTCATCTTCCGGAGGAGAATCATGAGAGGTAATGCCAACCATCGCAGCAAGTGGATCGTCATGGCCATGGTCAGTGCGCTCTGCAAGGAGTTCAATAATCTGCTCGCAGAGATTGAGAAGAACTTCCTTCTCGCTATCTGCAAATTGGGCTATATAGGAATGGTCACCGTGGCGCTTAAAGCCTTCGGTAGCGGTCATAGCTGGTCACCGCGTTGCAAGGTGGCCCACAAACCATATTCATGTAGGCGAGCAACATCATGTTCCATCTCTTCGCGACTTCCGGTCGAGACGATCGCTTTTCCATCATTATGAACTTGCAACATCAATTCAGTCGCACGCGCCTTTGAATAACCAAAGAGCTCCATAAAAACATAGACAACATATGTCTGCAGATTTACTGGGTCATCCCAGACGATGGTGACCCAAGGAGTATCCCCCGAAAAGATTGCACGGATCTCTTCTTCGATCTTATCCGCAGTCTTTACCATCACCGGATAATGATATTGAAAGTGGGGCTACTTATTGCTCCCCAGTTCAGATCTGCTGGCACAGTAACGCGAAGAGTTGCTACCCCTCGTGGCTGTGCGCCAAGGGTGAGGGTAAATCCACCTTGCGCATCTGTAGTAACTGGTTGGCCCACTAATTGCCACTGCTTACCTACTAACTTCTCGACTTGAACCATCGCTCCTTCAGAGCGTGGGCGGATACTTCCAGTGAGCGTTAGCGCTTCATTGGTGCGCACAGTTCCGGGCACAGAGACAGTCATGGTGCGATTGACCGTGACAGCAATTTCTGCGCCCACACCTTCACTGCGTTCCCATGTTGCATCGGAGAAAACACGAACAGTGGTTGCTCTGCCGAGAATCAGCGCCTTCTCTATGGCTCCATTGACATCTGTTGTTGCAGTTGCAAGCGTTCTCCAGGTTGTTTCGCCCGGAGATTTTCCTTCAATACGAACTGGGATATTTGCAACAGGAGACTTATCTTTTATTGCGAAGTTAGCAGTGACGACTATTGGATTTCCGTAATCCACGCTCGCTTTATCAATTGCTGAAGTAACGCTAACGCGATCTGGCGCTATTTGCTTTGCGACGTTCCGTACATATTCAGTAGCAAGTGGTTCTTGCATTCCCAGAGTCCAAGCGGTGATTCCACCAAGTCGGTACTTATCAACCATGGCAGCGCGCGCTTCCCAGCCACGCGCATCTTGATACCAAGCTGTGCGGGTTGCCGTGCAAGAAGTTGCTAGACCTGTTGCAGTCTGTCCGTTATAGGTTTTCTGATACGTAAATGTACTCTCTCCAAATTGTTCATTGAAAGTTGGTGTTGTTCCATACGTTTCAGCAAGTGAGAGCGCATTGCGCATCACGAAAGTTGCCGCCTTTGCTCCTGGTTTCACAGAGTTTGCTAAGTTGGCAGGACATACTCCGTTGACAGTCGTTACCCAATCACGACCATAACCAGGTACTCCGATATACACCTTTGAAGCAGGCATGATTGAGACTGCATACTTCACAGTTCGCTCTGTCCATGCCAGCGGACCGATTGGGCCAACTTTTGAGACAGAGTAGTCATAAGTCATGATGCGTAAGCGATCAATGTAAGGCGCGATGTCAGCCCAGGCATAGACAAAGTAGCCCTTCTGTTTCTCATTGGGATTCCACACGTAAGGCGTTGAAACAGAGAGCAATTTATTCTCAGCCTTGAGCACAGCACTTAGCTCTCTGACCAGCGCCACCCAATGTGGGGCGGTCGACTTCCATGTTGTATTTCCATCGACAAAGGCGAAGCCTTCAAAATCTAAATCGATGCCATCGTAATTGTGCTTACGTATCAAATCCATAATCGCGCTGATGATTTGAGCACGCGATGTTGGTGATTTCAAAAGCCCTGCCAGAACTAGCTTCGCGGTTCCATCTGTAATCGTTGGAATAATTGTTAAACCGGCGTTCCTTAGCGCAGTCAACGGTTGCTCGATTGGAACGCTGGGGTTGGCTGGGGCATAGAGATCGGTAACCACTGCGAGCTTCCTCTTGCCATCAAATCTAAGGGTGTACCAAAATGGCATTACCTCTTTAATAATGTCCGTGTTGTTAAGCGCATCAGGCAGAGAAGTTTTCATGGAGTAATAGGGAATCCACCCTGTCAGAATTTTGCGTGGTGCGTTCTCAGCCTTTGCAACTGGCGCAGTAACTCCAAGAATGAGAAGTGCGGCAAGGCAAGCGCGCAGTAATTTCTTCATTGCTAACTCTGACCTGCAGGTCCATTTGGATCGCGTCTTAATGCTCGCTTGACTCGATTTGTGATTCTTCTGCCGTATTCGCGATCTATCGCCCATACGTTGAGCAAGAGTGAGAGAAGCGCAATGATTTTTAGCAGATACGGAATTGGTTCGATGAGAAATACAGTAGATAGAAAAATTCCGATGAAATTAACGAAAGCTAAGATCGCCCTGCGAAAGACTTTAAGGAAGGTATTGTGAGTTAGGCGCTGTAAAGTCTTTGATGTCAGAGCGAGTGCAAATGGTCCGCTGGAAACGCAACTCATGATCATGATTGTCACGACGAGCGCGAGCGATTCCACGTTCTTCTCCTATGGGTTGAGAGGCTTCCAAGCTGTATTAGTCGTTGCAAAGAGTGCCATATCAATCTGCCGACCGTCCTCACGTGTGACCTTGTTGCGCAATATTCCTTCTCTTTCAAAGCCTGCTTTCATGAGAACTTTCTGTGAAGCCTCATTATCGGCATCTACCAACCCATCAATGCGGCGAAAGCCAAGAGTTGCAAAACCGTAATCAGTGATCATCATGGCGGCAGTTGTGGCGATTCCCTTTCCGCGCATTGACTTTTCCATCCAATATCCGATTTCGGCTGTGTGGTTCTTGATGTTTATAGTGTGCAGCGAAATAACTCCAGCGAATTTCTTATCGTCACCATTGCCATGTTCAATCACAAAGCGAATTTCACGTCTTTCAGCAAAGCTAAATGGGTCAGAGCGCACAAATTCGATGGCGTGATCGATGGTGTACCCAGACGGAACCGTTGTGAATTTTGGAATGAGTGGGTCCTGACAGCCGTTGAAGATATCGTCGATATCCGATTCATTGCTGGGCCGCAGAGTTAGCAGGCCATAAGGAAGTGTAGGAATTTCACTCGGCCACCAAATCATGGACTAACCGACTAGTTCGGAATCGCGGTTTCGTGAAGGATCATGCGTGCAACTTAGATTTGAAGGAAGTTCAGCACAGGTATCGCAGAGCAAGATGAGTTGGTGACATGAGGCTGTATTGCAATTTCTAAATGACTTTGTTGGCGCTTTGCACTTATCGCACTCACCAATAACCTTTGCTTTATCTGAAAAATCCATCGCCATGCGATCGTCGAAGATATAGAGAGAACCTTCCCAGTCTCCTTCATCGCCAAAGCGTTCACCGTACTTAACGATGCCGCCATCAATTTGGTAGACCTCATTAAAGCCACGATTTTTCATAACAACAGAGAGAATTTCGCAGCGGATTCCGCCGGTGCAATATGTAACTACTGGCTTATCTTTGAGGTGGTCATACTTGCCGCTTTCGATTTCCTTCACAAAGTCGCGTGATGTACTGACATCTGGAACGACAGCGTTCTTAAATTTTCCAATCTTGGCCTCGTATGCGTTGCGGCCATCAAAGAAGACGACGTCATCGCCACGTTCCTTTACTAACGCATCTACTTGATCAGGGCGTAGATGAACTCCTCCACCGACAACGCCATTCTTATCTACTTGAATTTCACCAGGATTACCAAATGCTACGAGTTCTTCTTTGACGACTACACGAAGGCGAGGGAATTCATCACCTGTTCCATCTGACCATTTAAAGACCATCTTCTTAAAGCCTTCATAACGGCGAGTTTCACGCACATACTTCTTTACATCAGCCATTTCTCCACCGACGGTTCCATTTATTCCGTGGGGTGAAATCAAAATGCGGCCTTTGAGATTTAAGGTTTCGCAGAGTTGTTTCTGCCAGAGGCGCACCGCTTCAGGGTCTGCAATAGGTGTAAAGCAGTAGTACAGAACCACCTTATTGAGCTTGGGCGCATGCTTGTTCACATGGGCATTCTAACGCGACTACCCACAGTAAGAAAAACCTCTCTTATGCTCACAAAATTCTAGATTTATTTTTCTTTTCCACAACTGCGCACCTCTTCAAGCCTACGCTCGCACTCATTTGTCAGCCCCTACTTTCATGATGCTCCTATGACAACAGCCAAGCTCCACGATGTAGAAGAAGCATCTGCAACTGTTGCGCGCCTGCTAACTGCGCTCCCTTGTGCGCAAGCGATACTCCAACTAGAACAGATCGATCCCTTTGCTCTCTCTCCCAGCGATCGCATCGACTATCTCTCAGCCCTTGAGCGACAAGATGGTTGGCTCTACGCCCTCAAGCAACGTGCAATCACTGCAGTTGCTGGCTTTACTCCATCTGCTGGAGGCGGTGCATTGGCGGGAGTAGATGAAGCAGAGCGCGAAGACATCTCAACTGCTCTGCGGTTAGCCCCGGCTACTGCGCAATCACGAATCGATATTGCTCGGACTCTGGTCAATAACTTGCCACAGACATGTTCAGCACTTGCTACAGGCGAAATCTCTTCTGCACATGCAACTGTTATTGCTCGCGAAACAGCCTTTGCAATCCGCGATGGCGCCCCCGAATCCACGATCTTTCATATCGAAGAGCGCGCTTTAGCTTATGCAGAGTTTCACACCCCAGGACAAGTCGCGAATTTGGTGCGCACCCAGATTGCAAAGTTAGCACCTGAAGAATTTGAAGAGACAGTTACCAAAGCGCAATCACTGCGTCGCGTCTCTTGTTACAACGATGCCGATGGTATGTCTACCGTTGTCGCCATTCTTCCCGCCGCTGATGCACAGATTGTTATCAACTCCATCGAGGCGCTTATCCTCCGCCAAAACCAGAGCGAAGCAGCCACAGATTTGAGCGAACCCAACCGCACTGTAGATCAAAAGCGCGCAGATGCCCTCACTGCAATTTGTGCAACAGTGCTCAGTGATCTCTCTTCAACTGTTGCCGCACATCGTCGCCCACTCACCGTTAACGTCACTATAGATCTACCAACACTTCTCGGACTCGCTGAAAACCCTGGACAGCTCGCCGGTTACGGAGCAATTCCTGCATCAGTTGCGCGCCACTTAGCTAGCGATGCCAACTGGAAGCGATTTATCACCGAACCGCAGAGCGGAAACTTGCTCGACTTCGGCCGCGAAAGCTATCAACCACCGCAAGCGCTCAAAGATTTTCTGATTGCACGCGATCGCACCTGTCGCTTTCCCGGGTGCCGTCGATCGGCGCTTCTCTCTGATCTCGATCACGCCCAAAGTTGGGAGAGCGGAGGTTCAACTTCCCCCGACAACATTGGCGCTCTCTGTCGAAGGCACCATCGTCTCAAGACACATGATGGGTGGCAGATCGAAAGCTTCCCTGATGGTTCATGCACCTGGACTTCACCGCTCGGCAAGCGCTACTTGACCCCTGCCAGGCCTGTGGGCGAACCAATCTGAAGTTGCAGGTAGTTGAAAGTTCAACTACATTTCAGCTATAACTTTCGAGATTCGGAGCCTTCCGTGCCAGCAGTAACAGTCAGTGATATCACCATCTTGCCTCGCATTAGCGATGCAACGCAGCTACGTGCACGACGAGTGCAGAGCATTACAACTGCGCCGCAAGGTTATGAAGGTGAGGGCTTTCCAGTTCGTCGCGCATTTGCTGGAGTTGATTTAGCGCTCCTTGATCCATTTATTCACTTGGATCAGATGGGCGAAGTTGAATATGCACCGGGTGAACCTAAGGGAACTCCATGGCACCCACATCGTGGTTTTGAAACTGTTACCTACATTATTGATGGCATCTTCGATCATAAAGATTCCAACGGTGGTGGCGGAACAATCTCTGACGGCGATACACAGTGGATGACAGCCGGTGGTGGAATTCTTCACATCGAAACTCCCCCAGAGCATTTGGTGATGTCTGGTGGTTTATTCCACGGTTTCCAACTTTGGGTCAATCTTCCTGCTGCTAAGAAATGGTCACCACCTGCTTACCAAGATGTTCGCGCAAATGATGTTGCTCTGCTCTCTTCAACCGATGGTGGATCACTTATTCGCATCATTGCCGGCGAACTCGATGGACATGTAGGTCCTGGAACAACACAAACTCCAATTACTTTGATTCACGCAACTGTGGCACCTGGTGCAGAACTTCGTCTGCCATGGCGCAAGGATTACAACGCACTTGTCTACACAATGTCAGGTCATGGCTTTGTTGGAGATGAACAGCGTCCAGTTTCGATGGGTCAGCTCACCGTCTTTGGCGATGGCGATGCAATCGTTGTGCGCGCTTCAAATCAACAAGAGTCACGTTCACCAAACCTAGAACTCTTCATTCTCGGTGGGCAACCAATCAAGGAACCAGTTGCTTGGATGGGTCCATTTGTGATGAATACAAAGCGCGAAGTTCTTCAAGCATTCGAAGATTTCCAGAAGGGTCTATTGGGCTCAATTCCAGCTATCTATAAGGAAGATGCCAAGAAGCCATTGAACAGAACCGACAAACTTTCTGGTGATGTTCTCGACGTACATAATGCGCCTACGACCCTACAAGAGGGGTAACCAAAGCACTCGAACTAGTTAGAGAGCTTTCAGCGCAGAGACAACCTTTGTCAGGGATGCCTTTGCATCACCGAACAAGAGCATTGTCTTTGGATCATAGAGAAGTTCATTCTCGATACCAGCAAAACCTGGGCGCATTGAGCGCTTAAGGAAGATGATGTTGGCTGCGTTATTCACTTCAAGAATTGGCATTCCATAGATTGGGCAACCTGGAGTTGTCTGCGCAGCTGGGTTCACAACATCGTTTGCGCCGATAACAATTGCCACATCTGTCTGGCCGAATGTTGGGTTCACTTCATCCATCTCAGCTAGCTGATCGTAAGGAACATTTGCTTCAGCAAGAAGCACATTCATATGTCCTGGCATGCGACCTGCAACTGGGTGAATGCCATAAGCGACATCGATGCCCTTTGAGATCATCAAGTCAGCGAGTTCGCGCACTGTGTGTTGCGCTTGTGCAACAGCAAGACCAAAGCCCGGAACGATGACAACGCGGCGTGCATAGTTGAGAAGAATTGCAACGTCATCAGCTGAACCTGAACGTACTGGACGCTCTTCGGCAGAACCTGATGCTTCTTGTGGCTTTGCAGTAAATGCGCCGAAGAGAGTTCCAAAGAGTGAACGGCCCATCGCCTCTGCCATCAAACGAGTCAAAATTGTTCCCGATGCACCAACGAGAGTTCCGGCGATGATGAGAAGCGTTGATGAGAGTACATATCCACTTGCCGCAACGGTCAGACCTGTAAATGCGTTAAGCAATGAGATAACGATTGGCACATCTGCGCCGCCGACAGGAAGAACGAAGAGCACACCAAAGATAAGTGAGAGGACCGCTAGGACTAGGAGTGGGGTTGTCCCTAGGGCGACAACGACCCAGACAGAGACTCCGAGCGTGGCAGCCAGGGTTGCCGCAATCACAAAGCGCCCACCAGGGAATACAACAGGGCGAGTAGTCATCAACTCTTGCAGCTTCATAAAGGTGATGATCGAACCGCTGAAAGAGACGCAACCTACGACAACGGTAAAGACTGTGAAGATAACTTCAGCTGTTGTGGCTTCCGCACCGAGGTTGAGATATTCAACGATGGCAACGAGCGCTGCCGCGCCTCCGCCAACACCGTTAAAGAGCGCAACAAGTTGCGGCATCTGTGTCATCTCAACTTTTCGAGCAGCTGGGACACCAATAACAAGACCTACGGCGATTGCGCCGACAATCCACCAGAAGTTATGAAGTGGAAGGTCATGGCCTACCTCTTCACCGCGTGATGGTGTGACATAGAGAAATACTGAAAGAGTGGCAAGAGTTGCACCGAATGCACCAATGAGATTTCCACGTCGTGCAGTCTTTGGGTGAGACAGACCTTTAAGAGCCAAGATGAAGGCAACGCCTGCTGCCAGGCCAATCAAGCTATAGAGAGTGCTATTCATTACTCGCCTCCCTTAGCGTTATCGTTCTTTTTTACTTTAAACATCTCGAGCATTCTGTCGGTAACGACGAATCCGCCGACCATATTGATTGTTGCAAGCACAATCGCTGCAAGAGATAAACCAAGTTCAAGATTAGTTTTGCTGTGATCGGCCACGATGATTGCGCCCACGAGGATAACGCCGTGGATTGCATTTGCACCTGACATCAGCGGGGTGTGGAGCGTTGATGAAACCTTAGAGACAACTTCAAAGCCCACAAATACTGCGAGTACGAAGATGGAGATGATTGCGATTGCATCCATGTCTTATGCACCTTCCTTGTTGCTTGCGCCGGGCGTGTGCTTGGCACCTGCGTGGCAGAGGGCTGATTTATCAATAATCTCATCGGTGAAATCGATATTGAGCGCTACGGGTGCGCCATCTTTGCCTGGCGTTGTCATCAACGTTAAGAGATTAACGACGTTACGTGAGTACAAGCTAGATGCATGGAATGGCAGCTGGCTTGGCACATCTTTTCCGCCCCAGATCAGAACTCCCTTTGCAGTAACAACGATTTCGCCAGGCTTTGAGCCTTCGACGTTTCCGCCGGTTTCTGCAGCTAGATCAACGATGATGGTTCCAGATTCCATCGCATCCACCATCTGCGCTGTCATCAATCGAGGTGCGGTGCGACCAGGAACTGCAGCAGTTGTAATAACTACATGTGACTTAGCAATATAAGGGGTAAGGAGTTCGCGTTGCTTGGCAGCGCGCTCTTCAGTCATTTCGCGCGCGTAGCCGCCAGCGCCTTCAAGCGCTTCAAGTTCGAGATTGATAAATGTTGCACCCATTGACTTCACTTCATCGGCAGAAGATGGGCGCACGTCATATGCGCTAACGACTCCACCGAGGCGACGAGCAGTTGCGATTGCTTGCAAACCTGCGACGCCTGCGCCAAGTACCAAAACTTGTGCTGGCGTTACTGTGCCCGCTGCTGTCATCAACATCGGGAAGAATCGTGGTGAGAGTTCAGCGCCAACAAGTGCTGCACGATAGCCAGCACAGAGCGCTTGTGATGTCAGCGCATCCATTGACTGCGCGCGCGAAATACGTGGAACTAACTCAAGTGAGAACGCTGTGACTCCGGCGCCTGTTGCTGCTTCAATCGAATCAACTGCGGTAACAGGTGAGAGGAAAGAGATTGTGACTGCGCCCTTCTTGAGGGTCTTCATCTGTGCGGGGGTAAGTGAGGTAACTGAGAGAACTACATCCGCGTCACTGATGACATTGCCGCTCTTTACTGTCGCACCTGCTGCCGTATAGAGATCATCTGTTGCCTGCGAATGATCGCCTGCACCTGATTCGATGACGACTTCATAGCCAAGGCGAGTCAATTTGTTGATGACATCTGGCACAAGCGCTACGCGCTTTTCGCCATCACGAATCTCTTTAGGAACGGCAACTCTCATGGGGGAAAAGGTACCCTCTCCTCGAATAAAAAGAAGGATGAGGGTAGCCTCAACGCATGAGCAAATCATTGCTGATCCTTATCTCTGGACCTTATCTGTCAGGCACTAACGGCGATGAATCCCTAATTGCGCAAAATCTCGCACGTATGGAGAGCTACACGCTACCGCTCTTTAAAAAGGGCCATCTCGGCATGGTGGGTGAATGGGCCGCATGGCCGGTCATCAAATCGGCCGGAGGTAACTCTCATTCATCTCCCGAATTCGCTGAATATCAATATCCAGTGGCACATCGGCTCTTAGAAAAATGTGATGCTGTCTTAAGAATTCCAGGCGACTCTAAAGGTGCAGATCTGGAGATGGAGAAAGCGCGACAAATGGGAAAGATAATCTTTACGGATTTAGATCAAGTTCCAGATGTAACTCAGCAAGCTTAAGTATTTAATTTCCCTTTAATTCACCGCGAGTTAAGTGGTAAAGGAGCGCTTGAATAGTTGTGCGGCGGTGATAAGCCTCGCGCCAGATGACTGATTTCGGTCCATCAATGACTGATGCTTCTACCTCTTCACCACGATGAGCAGGTAGGCAGTGCATAAAGATGGAATCTTTTTCGGTCAAGGACATCAAATTCTCTGTTACTGCATATGGCGCTAACGCCTTCATCTTCTCGGCACGTTCCGCTTCTGGATCTCCCATTGACATCCACACATCTGTATAGAGAACTGAAGCGCCTTTGGCAGCAGCTTCTGCATCTGTTGTCACTTCGATAGTGGCACCGCTCTTTGCTGCAATCTCTTTTGCTTTTGCGACAACTGCAGCATCTGGTGCCCACTTACCAGCAGGTGTTGCTGCAACGACATGCGCACCCATAATTGCACCCATAATTAACCATGCATGGGTCATATTGTTTCCGTCGCCGAGATAGACAAACTTGCGGCCCTTAATATCGCTGCCAAAGTTTTCGCGGATGGTTACCCAATCTGCAAGAAGCTGTGTTGGGTGGTCATCATCTGTTAAGCCGTTGATGACAGGAATTGAGGCGCTTGCGCCAAGTTCATCTACATCAGATTGTTTAAAGGTACGAATAAGTAGGGCATCGCAGTAACCACTGATGATTTTGGCGGTATCTGAAATCGTTTCGCCGCGACCTAGTTGTAGATCATCGCCACGAATAAATATTGGCGTTCCACCTAAGTGCGCAACCGCTGTCTCGGAGGCCAATCGAGTACGGGTCGATGGCTTGGTCATATAGATAGCAACGGTCCTATTGCTCAAAGCGGTATTGGAGCGAAGAGGCTTGCTGGCAAATTCAGCGGCTGTGTCGAGAAGTAACTCAACATCGGCGCGCGATAAGTGTTCTGTGCGCAGTAAGTCTTTCATTGGAAGATTCTACCCTCCGTGATGGATACTTTGCTCATGGGTTTCTTCAGCCGCGAACTAGATGCAGACACACTTACTCGCCCCGTTGAGCAAGAAGATGATGGTGGCCACGATCGATTCGCGCACTACATTAAGAAAGATAAGGTCGTTGAATCTGCTGTCACAGGAAAAGCAGTGCGCGCCTTATGTGGAAAGAAATGGGTGCCATCTCGTGATCCGCAGAAATATCCAGTCTGCCCAATCTGCAAAGAGATTTACGAAGGCTTAAGACCAGGTCCTGAAGATGGGGACGGCGAGAAGTAACTCTTATTTTTCAAGAACTGCGAACCAATGCGACTCATTATCTGAGAAGCCAAAGGTAGATATTCCTGAATGGTTCGCTATCTCTGTAACTTCTACTTCTTGAGCAATCAGTCCTTCTCTAACCTCGTTGAGGTTTGAAACATAAAATGCAATTGATGGCGTGGCCAAATCAAGATTATCTGGATTGTCTTTCATTAACTCAAGCGGAACTAACTCAAAAGCAAATTCTTGGTCTGAAAAACCAACCTTAACGATGGAGAATGGACCAACTTGGTTTCTCCCTTTTTCAACCATTCCAACTCGCTCTATCCAAAATTCAAGGGATGAGTCAACGCTATTTACATAAAGAACTACATAGCCAAACTTCATCTCAAACCTCATTTCGGGCGGTGGAAATACTTTTTTAGGTACATTTATTGTGGAGGTGCCGGGAATCGAACCCGGGTCCTTCAGAATTAAAACAGGGCTTCTACGGGCGTAGTGTGTTTAACGTTTTCTCAGCTCTGAATCTCATACACACAAGTATTCAACGAACTCATTTGCGAAACTGTTCTCTCAAGATATTCGCAACGCTATCTCGATGAAGAGCTCTCTAGCGACGCCAGGTTCCGGGACGAGAGCGCGCCCGGGCTGACGGATTCGGTACTAGCTTATGCAGCTAGGGCGAAATCACTGCGACTGTTGTCTGCAGTTATTTGTGCACAGGTTTCATGGTTTACGAGATCATCCCGGCTTCCTCGGCCCGCTTCCCCTGCCTCAACAACTAAAGTCGAGACCGTTCACCCCCAAGTCGAACTTGGGAATTACGTTGAGAAACGTAATTCACACTATTTAATTTTTAGACAACTCACCCATGAAAAATTCAGTAAGTGGATTGGGTTCTTAGAAGGTATGGAGTGAGCATTCTTGTCTGCTGACTCGATCTATCTAAGCGATGTTCCAAGTATAGATAACGCTTGGGACAAATGAGAAATTCCCCAATATCTAAGCGCGAATGGCTAGTAGGAATCCTTGCCTGATTGGCGGCGCGATAGTTCGCGATTTACTTCGCGGGTGGCCTGCTGCTCCATCAAAGTGCTTCGTTTATCGTGCGCCTTCTTACCCTTAGCAATCGCTACCTCAATTTTGGCTTTGCCATTATTGAAGTAGAGCTGCAGCGGAACCAATGTAATTCCAGAGTCTTTGGTGCGCCCTGCGATCTTGCGAAGTTCAATTTTATTAACCAAGAGTTTACGTTTGCGGCGCGGGGTGTGGTTAGTCCATGTTCCTTCTGTGTATTCAGGAATATGCACGCCATGTAGCCACAGTTCACCATTTTCAATCATTGCAAAGCCATCGATTAATGAGGCGCGGCCTGCGCGTAGCGACTTTACCTCTGTGCCTGTTAGAACAATTCCACATTCATACACATCTTCGATAGAGAAGTCATGGCGCGCTTTTTTATTCTGCGCGATGAGTTTCTTCCCTACCTCCTTAACCATGAGGTTAGACCTTGAGATATCGGCGAAGGGTAATCAGAGATGCAATCGTTGAAACGACGAGGCCGGTAAGGAGCAACCATCCAGATGCGGCTGCAACTTCGCCCCAACCAAAGAATTTGGTGAAGGTAAGCAGAGGTGCGACCTCGGTATCAACAACATACTTCAGGCCAGCAAGTAGACCTGTAGCAAATCCCCAACCGACAATCGCTGAGATAACTCCTTCAAGAAGGAATGGCAACTGGATTGACCAAGATGATGCGCCGACCAATTTCATAACGCCAGTTTCGCGGCGGCGGTTAAAGGCTGCGATGCGAAGAGTGTTGCTGATGAGAAGCGCTGCAGTAAGGACTGAGAGCAGACCAACAGCTAGCGCACCATTACGAAGTACTTCAAGTAACTTGAAGAATCGCTCGAGGATTGTTCGCTGATCTTGAACAATATCTACGCCAGGTCGACCGCTAAATGCGCTGACGACAACATCAAATTGAGTTGGGTCTTGTAACTTCACACGGAATGACTCTGGAAGCTGATCTGCAGTCACATTCTGTGCAATAGCTGAATCCTTAAAGCGCTCCTTAAAACGCTCATACGCTTCAGTCTGTGATTCATAAAAGACGCTCTGCACAACAGGAAGCGCCTCTAAATCAGCCTTGATTGCAACGCGCTGCTCTTGTGTAACTACGCCACCTGCACACGATGGAGATTCAGAGAGTGATCCACAGAGAAATACAGATACTTCAATCTTGTCATACCAATAATCCTTCATTGCGCTCACTTGAGCATTTGAAAGTAAGCCAATACCAAGCAGCGATAATGAGATAGCGACAGTGACAATGACAGCGAAGGTCATTGTTAAGTTGCGGCGAAGTCCAATTCGAACTTCACTGAGTAGAAATCCTGCGCGCATCTTTACTGCTCCATATCTCTTCTTGTAATTATCCGGTGTATCCGTAAACGCCACGAACCTGATCGCGAATCACATGTCCGCCATCGAGTTCGATTACGCGTTTGCGCATCTGATCCACAATTCCTGAATCGTGGGTTGCCATCAAAACTGTTGTGCCCTCGCGGTTGATGCGATCGAGCAACTTCATAATTCCGACAGAGAGCGCCGGGTCAAGGTTTCCAGTTGGTTCATCGGCAATGATGATTGCTGGCTTTGTGACATATGCGCGAGCAATCGCCACGCGCTGTTGTTCACCACCAGAGATTTCAGATGGAAGGCGATCGCCCTTATCTTCTAAGCCAACGAGTTCGAGCATCTCTGGAACTTCGCGGTTGATCTCTTTCTGAGAATAACCAAGTACATGTAGCGAGAATGCAATGTTCTCTGAGATTGTCTTATTAGGAAGGAGTCTGAAATCTTGGAAGACCGTTCCGACCTGGCGGCGAAGTTCAGGAACCTTATGGTTTGCCAGAGTTCCTAAATCTTTTCCAGCCACATGAATAACTCCTGAGGTAGGACGCTCTTCACGGAGAATCAGGCGCAAGAAGGTGGACTTACCGGAGCCGGACATACCTACAAGGAAGACAAACTCGCCCTTGGTAATTTCCAGGCTCACGCTATCGAGCGCAGGTCGATCCTGGCCCGAATAAATCTTTGTTACATTTTCAAAACGAATCACTGCAGCTCCTTTGAGACCTGCCCCTAGTTTATGGAGTGAGGCTGGAAATTCTCGGTTGATTCGCCCGAAATATCGCCATTCACAGGCAGAAATAAATCACAGTTGAGGCGCCATTAAGCGTGAGCAGAACTGCGGCGCCAGCGAATTCCCGCTTCAATGAAATCATCGATTTCACCATTTAATACTGCAGAGGTATTTCCTGTCTCATGGTTATTACGAAGATCTTTCACCATTTGGTAGGGAGCTAAAACGTAGGAACGCATCTGATTTCCCCAAGATCCTGAGTTATCGCCCTTAAGTGCATTGATTTTGGCTTGTTCTTCTTGGCGACGACGCTCTAACAATTTCGATTGCAGAACCGCCATCGCTGTCGCCTTATTCTGAATTTGAGAACGCTCGTTCTGGCATGAGACAACGATTCCTGTTGGAATATGTGTCAATCGCACCGCGGAGTCAGTTGTATTCACGCCCTGCCCACCAGGGCCTGATGAGCGATAGACATCGACGCGAATCTCTTTCTCATCCAACTCAATGTGATCGCTCTGTTCCACAACTGGTACTACTTCAACACCGGCAAAGGATGTGTGGCGACGTGATTGTGAATCAAAGGGCGAGATGCGCACTAGACGATGAGTACCTTGTTCAACCGAGAGCGTGCCATATGCATAGGGGGCGCTGATTCTGAAGGTCGTTGATTTGATACCCGCTTCTTCTGCATAAGAAGTTTCTAAAACATCAACCTTAAATTCATGGCGTTCGCAGTAACGCAGATACATGCGCATCAACATCTCTGCCCAGTCGGCAGCTTCTACTCCGCCAGCTTCTGAGCGGATAGTAATAAGCGCATCTCGGTCATCGTATTCACCATTCAAGAGAGTGGTTACTTCAAGTTCACTAATTGCTTTAACGGTTGAATCTAGCTCTGCTTCTGCATCCTTGAGCGCTGAGCCATCTGGTTCACCTGCTGCCAACTCAAATAGAACTGGAAGGTCATCAACTCTGCGACGCAGACCCTTCAGGCGCGCGATAGTTCCTTGAACTCTAGAGAGTTTGCTCGTTACCGCCTGAGCTTTCTCAGGGTCATCCCATAAGTTCGGAACACCAGCAGCTGCTTCAAGTTCAACTGCCTCTGATTCAAGTTTGGGAAGATCGAGAACTTTTTCGATAGATGTGAGGGTCGCACTTATCTCTGAGATTTCGAGTGAGTAATCGCGAGCCATGGGGTAAGGATAGCGAGAAATTATCCGATATCGATCCCGTAGTAATTTGTAGTGATTTTCCGCTGAGCGATGCTTGCTACCGTGGTAGAAATTTTCACGTAATCGAGATTGATGAAGGGAAGAATAAATGGAAGACGAACATCTGCCGAAGTAGAAATTGTCAGTTGGTAACCATCGCATTCAACTCCATTGACTCTAATGTCCTCTAAATTCTCACGTCCTGTTGCTGCGCTATTAGAGCCACTGATCTGCACCCACTTCGCGATTGCACTCACAGCATCGGCTCTTCCCTTTTGGCAGTCAATGGGAATTCCTGGATCCGTCTCACCATCGCCGGTTAGATTCTCGACAAATTGCCAAAAGTTGTACTCGCCTTGATAGTACGTTTCTAAATCTAGATTTCGCACACCTCTTTGAACTGCTGCTTCACTTCCTTGGGTAAGGGCACGCTTCGCCAGGTAGATAGATGAAATATTAGTGAGAATCAATAAAACAATGAGGGTGGACATGAAGAGACTCATAATGAGCAAGGAGATCGATCCTCGTTCATCTCTTACAAGGGCTCTAAGAATTTTCACGAGCTAAGCCCAAGGTGTTACATATTCAATTGCAGATACCTGAATAGATCGTTCTGGAATTGAGAGAGTAATGACAATCTCTGAATCTGGAGAGATACAGGGATCTAGGCTGCACATTATTTGACTCTGAATTTCGCTCTCCGGATTCTTGAATCCGAGCAGTCGCCCACCTTCCACAATGACCGAACGGGACACTTCAAAGGCGATCTCATCGTTTGCTGATGTGACGAATGCTCGAACGGATTCGCGCGCCAGCGTTCGCAGCCTCTCTTGATCATCGCTCACGCTAGAGAAGGTATTCATATACAGGAATAGAGGAATGAATAGAGGGATGGCAAGAATGACAAACTCTATAGAGGCGCTACCTCGCTGGTCCTTGAGGAAACCCTTCTTCATCGTTGATTCTCAACAATTGCAATACCTGTTACCTGAACTTGATGCTCATCGCCAAAGATTCTCGGCACATATCTCTCTCTTGTCGTAACAACGAGATCCAAGTTTTGATTGGGATCTGGCGAGTAAATTGAAAGGAATTGATCTGTCTCTTCAAAATCTCCGGTGAGAGCTCTCTGCGAGGCCTGATCTTGAACAACGACCTTCTCCATATTCCTGGCATGAATCGCTACATTGATTTGGGTAGCGATCAGGAAGAGTGACATGAGTGGGAGAAGAACAAGTGCACTCTCAACGTTTCCCCGTTCGCACCTAAGAAATTTCATCAACAAATTAGCGAATACCGTTCATGGCATCGAGGGAGTTTTTGAGAATTGCAGTAAGCCGTGGGGCTGCGATTGTCCAAATAGCTGTGACGAGGCCTGTTGTCATGAGCACCACCAGTACCCAGCCAGGGACATCGCCTCGATCATCACTGAGAGCGCGAAAGAAGCGAGAGCGCTTAAAGTCGCTAAGTCGCATGGATATCTCAATCTGCATCGCTACCAATTTCTTCTGAACTATTTGATTCATCGTTCGCTCCTTTTTCTTATCTGTCTTTGTCGTTGTTTTCTGATTTGGATTTAGCCTTGTGCAAATAGATTTAGATTTGATAGAGAAGGCCAGAGAGCAAAGAGAATTGAGATTGGCAGGATGAGAAATACCACTGGAACCATCATGGACATCTCCGCCTTTGCTGCAATGGCTGTAATGCGATTTCTCTGCAGGCTTTGAGCTTCCTCGGCATGGCTTTGGAGCACTTCAACGAGAGGTGCTCCCCGTGAAATTGCAATCACAATCGAGTCGATGAAGCGGCGAACGCTGAGCGAATGCAGCCGCCTTCCAAGTGCATCAAGCGCCTCTTCAAAAGGCTCGCCACTCGATACTTCATCAATAACTTTCGACAATTGCGCAACAAGTGCGCCGGTGCCGCGGTTGGTAATCCTCTGAATCGCGCTCAGTGGACTTTCTCCAGCCGAGATTGAGAGTGTGAGCATTTCAACGATAGCGGGGAATTCTTCTTCGATACCGACCCGATAAGCCTTCACTTTTTGAGTGAGGTTTCGCTCAAGTAAGAGAATTGATCCTGAGAATGCAACGAGAAGGATTGAGAGAATTGTGGCAAGAGATGAGTCTTTAAAGATCCCAAAGAGAATGATGAAAAAGGATAGTCCGCTCGAGACAATGAGCTGCTTATATCTAAAGTTCTCGTAGTCGCTCTCAGTTGAGTAACCAAGTTCAGCTAACTTTGCTCTGACTGAAGTTCTATCTCCTACGCGATGGATTGATTTGATACTCGCTCGCTCGAGTGAAAAGTCCTCATTGAGAATCAAGAAGGCTGGAATGAGAAAGAGCAGCGTGACAATTAACGGATTATTCATAGCGGCCGACCTAGATGAGGCCCCGAGAAAACCCTAGATGCCTCAGGAAGTTTGCTCAGTTGATTCATCCAGAGGTATGCAGCAGCTGTCATCGCCAGCCCTGCAAGAAGAATGAGGGCACCCGACTGAGTTGAGAAGGCGCGAGATGTGCTTGGTTGAGTAGAGAGAAGTAAAAGAAGAAGCCAAGGAGCTGCTGCCGATAAATGAGCAGAGTTCTTAATCCAATTATGTTTGACGGCTATCTCACGGCGAAGAGTGAGATCTTCTCGAATGAAGTTACCTAAGAGGCGAAGAATGTTGAGCAACTCGGCGCTTCCCAATACCTTAGCCATCGCAAGCGACTCCAGAATTTGATCGGTGGTCGGATGCGCTAATTCGCGTTTTGCTAAGGCAATAGCTTTCTCAAAATCTCCTGAAAGATAAATCTCATCACGAAAACGGAGAAAGTAGGGCCTTAATATCTCGGGTCCACGATCTGAAAGCCCGATGAGGCACTCATTGAGAGAAAGCCCGGATTGAACACCAGCTCTCAAGTGATCGATCATTTCAGGAGCGGCTCCTTGAATTGCCATCGCTCTTCTCGAAACCGCCTTAGTCCGTGCAATGGTCATGAAGATCGCAAGAAAACACGAGAATGCGAAAGCTATATAGAGAGATTGTGAGATTGTGAAAACAAGGAAGAATGTAAGTGCGGCGGCAGAAATGATTGTCAAAGCGTTCTTGTAAGAAACTTGCCTTAATGAAGTCATGCAATAACACCGAGGCCCTTCTCGTACTTATCGCCACTCCATCGCCAGATGGATTCAATCTCTGCTCGGTCATTTTCAAAGCGCCCAGTAACTCTGGCGACTTCACGCACTCTTCGCATTCCATCATCTCCAAGTGAAACTTGAACGACAACATCGATGGCAGATGCCACTACCGGAGCGATAAATTTGTGAGAAATGTTCTCACCAGCAAGCAGAGGCAAAGTCTGAAGTTTTGTAATTGCATCCCGCGCTGAATTCGCATGGAGCGTGCCCATACCTGGAAGCCCCGAATTAAGCGCTAGCAATAAATCGAGCGCCTCTGCTTCTCGCACTTCCCCTACAACAATTCTTGATGGGCGCATTCGCAGCGCTTCCTTGATGAGTTTTCGGAGATTAACTGCACCATCCCCTTGGAGATTTGCACCTCGAGTTTGCATTTGAATGAGATCAGGATTCTTCGGCTGAAGTTCAAAGACTTCTTCAATGGTGATTACTCTTTGATTAATTGGGACTTCATTTACGAGAGCATTGAGAAGTGTGGTCTTTCCAGCTTGGGTACCACCGCTCACCAAGATGTTAAGTCCACTCTTAACTGCTCGAGATAAATCAAGGGCAACCTCATTTGTGAGGACGCCCATAGCGGCCAAGTCGCTTAAGCTCTTATGGCGCATCAGATGTTTACGGATATTGACCGCCCAATGCTCAGCAGTAATTTCGGGGATTACTACATGCAAGCGGCTTCCGTCCGGCAATCTGGCATCGACAAAAGGTTGTGAAATATCTAGCCGTCTTCCGCTCCAGATCAAAGTTCGATCTACCAACTGCCTTACAGATTCAGAGGTGAGGACCAGATTTATCAGCTGGCTCTTTCCCGCTCGGGCCACAAATATTCTCTCTGGAGAGTTAATCCAAATCTCTTCAATGGTTGGGTCGGCAATTAAGTCAGCGATTGGCCCAAAGACGACTTCCGGATCCATTGTTTCCATGGGGCAGAAGGTAAGAGGGCGCTGACGTTAAGGGCTAAATGGAATGTGCACATGTGGATAAGAAGAGGTGGGCTGAACTTTATGTATCTGCTTGGCTACCGTGAGTAACTCATGACCATGTCAGTGCTGGTGCGCCATCTAAACGATTAAGAATTTCAAGTGGGCTCTCTTTACCACTTGCGCTTACTACATGAGCTTGACAGAGGAAGTTGGTCTCAGACCAACTGCGCTGCACTCGCTCAGCGATGGCGCCAGCAATCTCACTCTGTGCGCTAACTATCATTGTAAATTCGAATCGACCAAGTCGAGCGCAGAGATCTTCTGACCTTGTCGCTCCTTTCAATAGCTCCGCAAAGGCAAGGATGGCCGCTTCGTAGAGTGATTCATTCTCTGGAATATTGGGAAGTAGTTGAAAGCGAATGAGTGCCAAACGCGTCTTGTTACGTTCTGCCGCTGCTAGTTCGCGTCTCAAACTTTCATAGAAGTATGGTGGTGCAGCGAGGTAAGTCAGGGAATCTCGTAAACCATCGTGGGAAAACATCATCTGCTGCTCACCATTCAGCTCACTGATAAAGTTCATCTGTGAGCAATAAGAAGGAGAGAGCGAATAACTCTCAGCCCAAGTCGAGCCATGATTCTTTCAAGAAGCGCTCAAAGCGTTCCATTGTGGCAACCCTGCTTTATATCGAAGCAGCGATAGTGCTTGCCCTAGCGCTCTGGTTGATTGTCTTTAGCTTCACCCACGAGAACGTTGAGGTTGCGCCTGTTCTCGGAGAGATCGGTTTCGCACTCCTTGGATCTGCAGGTTTATATGTAGCAGGACGCGGATATGCCAGAGGCAAGAACTACGGAAGATCACCTGCTGTGTTGGCTAACTTGATTGCACTCGGCGTTGCTTACTATCAAATCCAAGGCGCTTTCTATATCGGCGCAGCCATCATAATTCCGCTAGCTGTATCGATTATTTACTTAGCTTTGGCGATTGCTAAATCCGAAAACTCTTAAGCTAATTTCATTAAAGAGTGGCTACCAAGGAACGACTTGATGGTCTTCCCAGAGAACACCAGTTAACTTCTCCTGATCTGTTGCACCTGCTGCGTTAAATGGTCGAGTGGCTAACCAAACTGCAGTTGCGGCACCTTCTTCAGCAGAACGTGGCGCATCCGGTCCGCCCATATCTGTGCGTGAATGATTCGGGCAGATTGCATCAACTAATAAACCGCGAGCGCCAAGTCCGGTCTCATGTGCCAAGTTACGAACGAGTGCATTCACTCCTGCCTTGCTAATTCGATACGGCGCAAGCCCTCCAGCATTACCTGGTCCTGACATGCGACCTAGGCAAGCAGAGAAGATGACGATGCGCCCGTTACGTGCATCTGCCATGGCAGGTGCAATTCCATTTACTAGTTGGAAGACAGAATCTAAATTAATTGCCATCACTCGACGCCATTCAGCATCTGTAGTTCGGAGGGTCTTCGACATCTTCTCGCTCATCACTCCATGGGCCAGCATCAAAACTTGTGGCACAGGCAGAGATTGTGTAATCGCAGCGATTGTTTCGCGCACCTGCTCTGGTTGCTCTAGATCGCAGATGAAGGTCGAGACGTTTACTCCCTGAATCTCTTTGGCAGCGCTGCCTAACTTGGCCCCATCTTTGGCGATGAGGGCGAGATCAAAACCCTGTTGCGCGAGCGCTTTTGCGCTTTCAAATCCGAGCCCTCGGCTTCCACCTGTAATAACGGCTAAGGGGCGAGGTGATGTGGTCTCCATAGCGGGAAGGGTCTCAAAGATTGGATAGAGAGGCACTTTGAAATGTGCGCAATCTCGCGCTGGGGCAGCCAATGGGGGCATTTATGCTGCGCGCCTCAAGCCGATAGTCTTAGCCCACGCTCGAATCTGAGCGGATAAGTATGTGAGAACGCAAAGGAGCGCTCTGTGTCGCAATCAGGTCAGGACTTCGGAGCAAATGATTGGCTCGTTGAAGAAATGTTTGAGCGATACCAAGCAGATCCAACTTCTGTTCCAAGCGAATGGGTTACCTACTTCCAGAACAATCCGCAGGCTGCAACAACAACCGCTAGTGCACCGGTTGCGGGAGCGCCCAAGGGTGGGACTCCCCCAACTCCAAAGCCTGTAACTCCACCAAATATTTCGATGACGGGTGCGGCACCCGTTGCGCCTGCACCAGTAGTTGCTGCGCCAGTTGCACAACCTGCAGCGCCAGTAGCACAACCAGTTGTTCGCACGGTGACAACAGCTCCAGCAACGCCTGCACAACCTGCAGCAAAACCAATTCCAACTTTGGCAACACCCGGAGCTGCAACGCTTGAACCAATTCGCGGAGTTGGTGCGCGCGTAGTTTCAAGTATGGAAGCATCTCTTTCAGTACCAACTGCAACATCGGTACGTGCGATTCCAGCTAAGTTGATGATTGATAACAGAATTGTGATTAACAATCACCTCAAGCGTGGCCGTGGTGGAAAAGTTTCATTTACTCACATCATCGCCTACGCAATGATCAAGGCGCTTCGTGCGATGCCAGAGATGAACAATTTCTACGGCGAACTCGAAGGAAAGCCTGCTCTAGGAAAACCTGAACATATCAACCTTGGAATCGCCATCGACTTAGCTAAGCCAGATGGAACGCGCCAACTCCTTGTTCCATCTATTAAGGGTTGCGAAGGACTTGATTTTGGTCAGTTCTGGGTTGCCTACGAAGAGATCGTAAAGAAGGCGCGCGCTGGAACTCTGACCGTTGAAGATCATTCTGGAACAACTGTCTCACTCACCAACCCAGGAACAATCGGAACTGTTCACTCTGTTCCACGTTTGGTGCAGGGACAAGGGCTCATTGTTGGCGTCGGCGCTATGGATTACCCAGCTGAATTCCAAGGTGCAAGTGAAGAGACTCTTGCACGTATGGCAATTAGCAAAGTTATTACGCTCACCAGCACCTACGATCATCGCGTTATTCAGGGCGCGCAATCCGGTGACTTCCTGCGCCGCATTCACGAACTACTTCTTGGCGCAGAACATTTCTACGATGAAATCTTTACTGCACTCCGTATTCCATATGAACCAATTCGTTGGGCTTCAGATTTCGCCTTCACCAAAGATGAAGAGATTGATAAGACCGCTCGCGTTCAGCAATTAATCCAGGCGTACCGCACATGGGGCCACTTGATGGCTGACATCGATCCACTTGTCTATGCCCAGCGCACACATCCAGATCTTGATGTTGTGAACCACGGACTTACTCTATGGGATCTCGATCGCGAATTTGCAACCGGCGGATTTGGCGGCAAGAGCTTCCTTCCACTCCGCAAGATTCTTGGAATCCTGCGCGATTCATACTGCCGCTCCATCGGCGTTGAATACATGCATATTTCAAACCCAGAAGAGCGCAAGTGGATGCAGCAACATATTGAAATTGGTCTGCCAGCTATCGAGCGCGATGAACAACTGCGTATCTTGCGTAAGCTCAATAGCGCCGAAGCATTTGAATCTTTCTTGCAGACAAAGTTTGTGGGACAGAAGCGCTTCTCACTTGAAGGTGGCGAATCAGTAATTCCACTGACAGATGCCATCGTTTCATCAGCAGCAGAACGTGGTCTCGATGAAGTCTGTATCGGTATGCCACACCGTGGTCGCCTCAACATGTTGGCAAATATTGGCGGTAAATCTGTTGGCCAGATCTTCCAAGAGTTCCAGGGCCACTATGCTGAAAATGAAGTGCATGGTTCAGGAGACGTGAAATACCACCTCGGCACAGAAGGCGTCTTCACTGCGCAATCAGGAGCCACAACCAAGATTTATCTCGCGGCTAACCCTTCACACCTAGAAGCGGTAAACCCAGTTCTAGAAGGAATTGTGCGAGCAAAGCAAGATCGCCTCAATAACAAGGGCGCTTATTCAGTTCTACCTATCTTGCTCCACGGAGATGCTTCATTTGCCGGACAAGGCGTTAACGCTGAAACCCTGCAGCTTTCGCAACTTCCTGGCTACCGCACAGGCGGAACTATCCATATTGTCATTAACAACCAAGTTGGATTTACTACGTCGCCTCATGCATCTCGTTCTTCACGTTACGCAACAGATGTTGCTAAGTTAATTGAAGCTCCGGTCTTCCATGTCAATGGTGATGACCCTGAAGCATGCGTGCGCGTTGCACATCTTGCCTTCGAATACCGCCAAGCATTTAATAAAGATGTCGTCATCGACATGGTCTGCTACCGCCGACGTGGGCACAATGAAGGTGACGAACCAAGCTTTACTCAACCGCTGATGTACAAGTTAATTGATGCCAAGCGCTCAACACGTACTCTCTACACCGAAGCTCTCGTTGGCCGCGGCGATATCACGCCAGAACAAGCAGATGAGATTGCTCGCGATTACCAGATGCAGCTCGAAGAGGTCTTTGCTTCAGTTGCCAACTATGAAGAAGAGCACGATCCGAACTTCGTTCCTCCTAGCGTTCCTAACGCTGAAGATGTTCCGACCTTTATTTCTGAACAACTCATCCGCGAGATTGCAGCAACGCAAGTGGCTATTCCAGAAGGATTTAACGTCCACCCTAAGTTGCTTCCACAGCTACAAAAGCGTGCAGAGTCAATCAACGATGCAACTATCGATTGGTCAACGGGCGAGATGTTAGCTTTTGGCTCTCTTCTCAAAGAAGGTCGCCCAATTCGTTTGGCCGGACAGGATTCACGTCGCGGCACGTTCTCCAATCGCCACGCAGTGATCATCGATAAAGAGAATGGCAACGAGTGGACACCGCTTCGCTCACTCATCTCTGATGCCAACCAATTCTTCGTGGTCGATTCACTCCTGAGCGAATATGCAGCGATGGGCTTTGAATATGGCTATTCAGTTGTTCGCGACGAAGCGCTCGTACTCTGGGAAGGCCAGTTCGGCGACTTTGCTAATGGCGCCCAAACAATCATCGATGAGTTTATCTCTTCGGCTCTACAGAAGTGGGGCGAGCGATCTTCTGTAGTTCTCTTGCTTCCACATGGTTACGAAGGACAAGGCCCAGATCACTCATCAGCGCGTATCGAAAGATTCTTAGCGCTCTGTGCTGAAAAGAATATGACTGTGGCGCAGCCTTCAACACCAGCTTCCTACTTCCACTTGCTCCGCTTCCATGTAGCAAATCCAAAGCGTCGCCCTATGGTTGTCTTCACACCAAAGTCAATGTTGCGCTTAAAAGCGGCAGCATCATCAATCAACGATTTCACCTCTGGAACATTCTTGCCGGTAATTGGAGATCACGAAGTACAGAACGCTACTCGTTTGATCTACTGCTCTGGAAAGATTTATCACGACCTCGTAGCAGAGCGCGCACGTCTTAATGACAGCAGCACCGCCATCGTTCGCGTAGAGCGTCTTTACCCACTACCTGTGGCGCAGATGGAAGTTGAAGCGAAGAAGCATCCAAACGCTAACTTGCTCTGGGTCCAGGATGAACCTGCCAACCAAGGTGCGTGGCCACATATTGCTCTCAGCACAACGCAAGCAATTGGTGGAACTGCAATTGATAACCGCGTATTACGCCGTATCTCTCGTCGCGCATCTGCATCTCCTGCAACAGGAAATCATCACTTGCACGAGGATGAGGCAAAGGCGCTACTCGTCGAAGCCTTTACGCGATGAATACTGAAGTTCAAGCACTTGGCCTGACCGGACAAGAATTCGTCATGTTCAGCACCGATTGGTGTGGATATTGCAAGCGGCTGAAGAGCCAGCTCGCAGAAACTGGAATCACTTTCCGCGAAATCAACGTTGAGCAAGAGTTGAACTACGCATCATTTGTCGAAAAGGTAAACGGCGGAAATCGAGTTGTTCCTACCCTTTTATTCTCTGATGGCCAGGCGCTGACAAATCCATCTGTCATTGCAGTAAAAGAGAAGCTCGCTAGCCTCTAACTTTGCTTGATTTTCGCGCGCTTAAATCTAAATAAAATCTTGGCTCGCACGCTAATGATCGGCAGCCATCCCCACTGTCTGGAATCAGTGCCAGCCGGGTTATCGCTACTTACATAAATCGTTGGCATATGTCCGCCGGATGTACGAGTCTGCGTTACACGCTTCACATAGAAGATACCCGGCTGTTCTTCGCGTTCAACGACGACAACGCTTCCTACCTTGATGCGATGTGCGCCCGATAGCGTGTACCTGGCCCAACGCCCTAGCAACCAATCTCCGGCGTTGTAGGTGGGCTCCATTGAAGCGCCCTCTACGACCATCGATGCGTACTTCGCCATAAGTCGAATTCTAGTGAGACCTGCAGTACTCTCGCTCTCATGAGAAATGTATTCACACCAAAAATTACTGTTCACGCACATTGCGATCTTCCTTGCGGCGTCTATGACCCAGCACAAGCAAAGATTGAAGCGCTCTCTGTAAAGGCTTGCATGGAAAAGTATGCAGCTAACCCAGATGCAGATTTCCGCTCACGTTCTGTTGCAATTAAGGAAGAGCGTTCACACCAAGTTAAGGAGCACCTCTGGGTTCTCTGGACTGACTACTTCAAGGCTCCTCACTTCGAGAAGTACCCACAACTGCACTCACTCTTCAATGAGGCGACAAAGCTTGCCGGTGCTGCAGGTACAAAGGGAACACAAGATGTTGCAGTTGCAGATTCATTGATTGCAAAGATCGATGAGATTGCAGCAATCTTCTGGGAGACCAAGAAGGCTTAAACTGATGTAACAGTTGCTATTCGTTAATTAACGATTGGGCGGCAGTGCGAGCGAGGAAAGATAATCGCTCAACTGTCGCCCTTGTTATTTCTGCTTGCGCTAAATGGCGCTCACCATCATAAACTTCACATTCAAAGGTCAACTCTCTACCTTCGATGTTAATCACGCGTGCATTGGCGCGAATCTCAACGCCGCTGGTGGCAGAACCTACGATCTCAAGTGATGAATGAGTCAGAAATGTAGTTTCGCCAGCATCTAGATATTCAGAGAGGGCTGCAACACATGCGCTCTCCATCAGCGATAGGTAGATAGATGGTGCGACAACAGGTAGATCTGAGACGCCCATCGTGACGCAGGTATCTCCGGGGCGAACAGCTAGGACGGAGAAGCCGACTGCGCCGAGGACTTCTTCTGCTGGTCTCATACTTTGAAGGTTACTTCTCGTCGTCGATAAAGTGCTGGATATGTGTCTGCTCGATTTGAATTTCACGATGCTCGACATTGCCAAATTCATCAATCTCAATTGATATCTCAGTCATGCTGAATTGGGTGACTACTTCAGTTGTGCCTGCGCCAGCCATCTGTGCGCGTAGTTGGTTATGGATGCTCTGATGTAGATCTTCAGGCGCTTGTTCATCACATGTGCGCTTGAGGGCGTCCTGCAATAGTTGGTGCATAACGCGTTCATGTTCGATCTCGGCAGCACATGCTCCACATGTGGTGATGTGGGTGTTAATTGCCTCTGCTTGTGGGATCTCTTGTAGCTCACCTTCGATAATGAAGATGACCGATGCCAAGACATCACCACATTGAATTTCGATGTAACTCATTCGCTGCCTCCGACCTTGTAGCCGAGCTCTTTGGCATAGTCAGCAAGCTTTTCACGGAGCTGCTTGCGACCACGGTGCAGACGAGACATCACTGTTCCTGCTGGTGAGCCAACGATTTCTGCAATCTCTTTATAGGAAAATCCTTCAACATCAGCGAGATAGACGACGATACGAAATTCCTCTGGAATCTCTTGGAGCGCGCGCTTGATATCGCTATCTGGTAGTTGCTCAAGCGCTTGCATCTCAGCAGATTTACCTTGATCGCTGGTGTGTGATTGCGCTTCTGCTACTTGCCAATCTTCTAACTCGTTATTTGAAATCTGAGGTTGGCGCTGACCTTTTCGATATGAATTAATGAATGTTGTGGTCAATACGCGATAAAGCCAGGCGCGCAGATTGGTGCCCTCTTCAAATTGGTGAAAAGAAGCGAAGGCTTTGAGGTAGGTATCTTGAACCAAATCACGCGCATCTTCAGGATTCTTTGTGTATCGCAGCGCGGCTGCATACAACTGATTAGTGAACACAAGAGCATCGCGCTCGAACCGACTGGTGCGATCGGCGGCGCTCTCGAGAACTAGATCCTTAGATGTCATCGCAGATAGCGTATATCTAAAAGAGGGTCTCGGGCGCGCCGAGTTCGATAGGAGCAATCAGTTCGGGGCCATTGTTTGCCACCACATTTACGCGAGATGAAACTGGAACCGGTGCCACTCCTGCCGCAGGGTCTGCATTGACCATTAACTTAATCAGACGATTGATATCGCGACCTTCTGGATCTAGCCAATCGCTCCATCGCTCTTCCGGCATAAAGACGGGCATTCGGCTATGAATCGTTGCCAACTCTCCTACCGCTTCGCGCGTAATGATTGCAGCGCTTTGAATTACCTGACCTTTCTCACTCTGCCAACTACTCCAGATACCTGCGATAGAAAGTTGGCTTTTATCTACTCGGCTGATGTAGAAAGGTTGCTTCGGCGCATACTTACCGAGCGAAGTTGCCCATTCGTAATACCCAGTTGCCGGAATCAAACAGCGTGATGTTCTAAAGGCGTGACGAAAAGTTGGCTTTTCATGGATAGATTCGCTGCGAGCATTGATTGCATGTGATTGAGATGCACGTGCATCAGCCATAGTTTTCTGCCACGGAGCGATAATTCCCCATGATGCGCTATCGAGAATCCTGGAACCGGATTCATTTCTAATTATGTAGATCTCATTTGTGGGGGCGATATTCCAATTCAGTGGCAGCGATTGATCGAGAGATGAACCATCCAAAGCAAAGGATTGAACAATCTCTTCAGCGCCTAAAGTTTGCGCATATCGGCCGCACATACTCGAATCCTAACTACATGCCGAGCAAGATAGACTGCGCGTATGAGCGATGCGCATTGGCCTGCCCCCTTTCGTGGGCGCACACCTGTGCGCGCGCAAGTGACAATCCCTGGTTCTAAATCTGTCACAAATCGCGCGCTGATCTTGGCATCCCTTGCAACAACTCCTTCCACTATTCGCAAGCCACTAATCTCGCGAGACTCTGAACTGATGTCTGCCGGTCTTTGCTCATTAGGAATTTCAGCCACCGGAAGCGACGATGCCTGGCAGATAACTCCGGCGCCACTTCGTGGCCCAGCACGAGTTGATGTAGGAAATGCCGGAACGGTAATGAGATTTCTTCCACCACTTGCAGCCCTTGCACAAGGAGATATCTCCTTCGATGGAGATCCCCGATCTTACGAACGTCCACTCGGCCCAGTCATTAAGGCGCTAGAAGAACTTGGCATCGAAATAGATCATGGCGGCCGATATAGCTTGCCGATGGTGATTAAAGCGCGTGGAAAGATTAAGGGCGGCGCACTGACTATCGATGCCAGCGCATCGAGCCAATTCTTATCAGCGCTCCTTCTTGTTGCACCAAGTATGGAAGAAGGAATAACTGTCACTCACCGCGGCGGTGCGCTTCCATCTATGCCACACATCGAGATGACTGTTGCGATGCTCCGTTATTTTGGCGCTGATGTCACAGTTGATCCTGCAGCGCAAAGTTGGAGCGTGAAAGCCGGAGAACTTCACGGACGAGATTTAGTCATCGAACCAGATCTATCGAACGCTTCTCCCTTTCTATCAATTGCAATGGTCTGTGGCGGCAGCATCACAATCTCAGATTGGCCACGTGCGACAACTCAACCTGGTGATCAATTGCGAGACATCTTCACTCAAATGGGTGCAACAGTTGAATTAAGCGATAACGGACTCACTCTTACTGGTGGCAGCTCTATTCATGGAATTGATATTGATTTACATGATGTCGGCGAACTCACGCCATCGATTGCAGCGCTGGCAGCGCTGGCAGATTCGCCTTCACATCTTCGTGGAATCGGCCATCTGCGCTTACATGAAACAGATCGCCTAGCCGCGCTCACTCGCGAAATCAACTCTCTTGGTGGCAACGTTGTCGAAGAAGAGACAGCGTTACATATAACTCCAGCACCTCTTCATGCTGGTGTATTCCACACCTACGAAGATCACCGCCTGGCAACAGCTGGCGCTGTTATTGGCTTAGTAACCCCTGGTATCGAAATTGAGAATGTGGCAACGACTCGCAAAACTCTCCCTGATTTCCCAGGTCTGTGGAATAGCTTGGTTATATGAGTCCACGCGAATACGACGAATCGGATGCTCGCATTCGACCTTCTCGCACAACGCGCAGACGCAGTAAAGATCGCCCAACGCATTCAGATTCCATCTCCGCCTTTGTCACTACAGTCGACCGTGGTCGCACAACATGTGTGACAGAAGACGGAACAGTTATCACCGCCATGAAGGCGCGTGAACTCGGACCCAAATCGGTAGTTGTAGGTGACTCAGTAGAAATAGTTGGAGATCTCAGCGGTAGCGAAGGAACCCTGGCGCGTATCGTCGCTGTCAATGAACGAACCAACACTTTGAGTCGCACAGTAGATGATGCCGCTCGCGTCGAACGAACCATTGTCGCAAATATTGATCAATTGATGATTGTTGTCGCCTCAACAAATCCAGAGCCACGCAGAGGCCTTATCGATAGATTCTTAGTAAGCGCCTTTCATGAATCAATTGCGCCAATAATCTTGGTGACCAAAGTTGATCTTGCGCCTATCCCTGATTTTTTCGATGAATACCGCGCACTTGGTGTAGAAATCATCACGACATCTTCAATACTAGAAACTCGCCCGCAAGAGATTGCTGCGATTAAAGAGATACTCCACGGCAAGATTTCTGTTCTTGTCGGCCATTCGGGCGTCGGTAAATCAACTTTAATCAACGACTTAGTTGATAACGCAGCTCGTGCAACTGGTGTCGTCAACGATGTCACAGGGCGCGGTCGACACACTTCTTCGAGTGCAATAGCTCTTCCGCTTGAAGGTGGTGGCTGGATTATTGATACACCGGGAATCCGCGCCTTTGGACTCTCGCACCTGAATAAGGATCGCATCATTGAATCTTTTCCTGAGATTTATCAAGTAACCCAAAATTGCATGCCCAACTGTTCTCATAGCGAAGCGAGCTGCGCCCTCAACGCATGGATTGAATCTGATGCTGCCGCCAAGAGCGAACGATTAATTAGAGTCACAAGTCTGCGCTCACTGCTAGAAGTTAAGCCTGCAGATGAGGAGCGTTAGACTGGCCATATGGGCATAAGTCGCGGTGAAGATCTCGCACTCGCACACCGTTTAGCTGATGCTGCCGATGCCATCACGCTTTCTCGTTACCAAGCAATTGATCTGGCTGTAACAACGAAACCAGATAACACCCCCGTGACCGATGCAGATAAATCTGCAGAAGATGCAATCCGCGCTCTCTTACATGCACATCGCCCTGATGATGGAATCGTCGGCGAAGAGTTTGGAAATGTTGGTCTTGAGAAGAACCGCTACTGGGTTATTGATCCCATCGATGGAACAAAGAATTTTCTCCGCGGAGTTCCAACTTGGGCAACGCTCATTGCTTTGATGGAGAAGAGCAGCGATGGATCAGAGAAAGTGAGCGTTGGCGTTGTCAGCGCACCTGCTCTCTTTCGCCGTTGGTATGCCTTTGAAGGTGGTGGCGCCTTTGTTATCGTCAATAAAGATGGCGGTGGCGCTAGCTCAACTCCTCGAAAGATTTCAGTCTCTGCAGTATCTAAGATTGAAGATGCATCAATTTCACACTCTGATTTCCAAGGGTGGGGCGAGCGACTTGAACCATTCCGCACTCTCCTTGATCAAGCTTGGCGCACGCGCGCACATGGTGACTTCTGGTCACATATGTTGGTGGCAGAAGGCGCGGTAGATATCGCAGTCGAACCCACTCTTGCGCTCTGGGATATGGCAGCTCTCGACATCATTATTCGCGAAGCTGGTGGGCGCTTTTCTAACCTCGATGGCATCGACGGTTCACTCGGCGGCAATGGCCTCTCTACCAATGGAGCTCTCCATGATTACGTTGTCGCAGCCTTGAGGCCCAAGACATGATTGCTCAAACATATTCAGTTTCGGGAATGACCTGTTCTTCCTGCGTCAACACAATTGAGCGCACGCTCAATGAAATTCCTGGCGTGAAAGCATCAGTTAATTTTGCATCAGAGACTGTGCACATTCTGGCGCCAGCAGATATTTCAAATGAGCAGATTATTAAAGCGATTAAATCAGCTGGATATTCAGCAACGCTCCTGACAGATCAAGCCGATCCCGCGCTTCACCGCAAGGGTGCAGCACGTGCGCTCTTCTTTGCCACGCTCTTTGCCATTCCTGCAATCACCATCTCTATGGTGATGAGCTGGCACCAGCCCATCAACGATTGGCTCATCGACCTCTTTACACAGTATGAAATCGCGCTGCCACCACATGCAGATCATCTCTTTGCTTCATGGCTCGTTATTGTTCTTACCGCACCTCTCATTCTCTTCGTCGCCTACCCAATCCATAGAGCGGCGATACGAAATATCTTCCATCCCACAATGGATACCTTGATTTCATTAGGTTCATTGAGCGCATATAGCTGGTCGATTTATGCTACTTATAACAACGTTGGTGATGTCTACACCGAAGTTGCAGCCGGAGTGCTGCTCTTTGTCATTTTGGGACGTTATCTCGAATCCCGCGCCAAGCGCAGTGCAAGTAGCGCGCTCTCTACCCTGCTCGCTCTCGGTGAGAAAGAGGTATCGGTCTTACGTAACGGAACTGAAGTGTTGATTCCAATTTCTCATCTACAAGTGGGAGATGAATTTATCGTTAAGCCTGGTGCGCGTATTGCAACCGATGGAATAGTCATTTCAGGCACTAGCTCTGTAAACAATTCAATGATGACCGGTGAATCTGCGCCCGTTGAAGTCTCACCTGGTATGAACGTTATTGGTTCTGCGCTCAACAACAATGGCCGCTTGATAGTTCGAGCAACTCGAATCGGTAGCGATACCGAACTTGCTCGCATCACCTCAATGGTGGTCACTGCTCAAGGCAGTAAGGCTCCTATTCAAGCGCTGGCAGATAAAATTGCTGCGGTTTTTGTTCCAGTCGTCACCGTCTTAGCGATTGCCACCTTCGCTTACTGGTTCTATCTCGGTGATAAGACTCTTACCTTTTCAATATCTACTGCCATCACAGTCCTTGTGATTGCTTGTCCATGCGCATTGGGGCTAGCAACTCCAGTAGCACTCTTAGTTGCGTCTGGTCGCGGTGCACTTCGCGGAATTGTCATTCGCCAACCGCGCGTTCTAGAAGCATCTCGCCAGATTGATGTTGCCATCTTTGATAAGACTGGGACTCTGACCGATGGCGTGATGAAGGTGCAGGAAGCAGTGCTACCGACATCGGCGCATAAAGTTTTAGGCGCATCCTTTGCGCAGCACCTGACTGAACGAAATATCTTGTCATCAGCGCTTGCCCTCGAGAGTCAGAGCGATCATCCCTTGGCGCAAGCAATCTCTTCTTACTGCATCAGCCGTGGAGCAGCGCAACTTCCAGTTAGTGATCTGACCCAAACACCTGGAATTGGAATCGCAGGACGCGTTAACATCGAAGGTAAGTCTCCTGTTGTCATCATCGGCTCCCCTGAATCTATTGCACACAGCACTGTCGCCTTCGATTCTCAGATCGCAGCAGCTGTTGCAGATGCCCATGCTCACTCCCGCGCTATTGCAGTTCTGGCATGGGATGGCGTTGCCATCGCAACATTTGCAGCAGCCGATTCGATTAAGGGCGATGCAGCCGAGACAATTACAGAGCTAAAGGCGCGCGGAATTGAAAGTTGGTTGATCACAGGAGATAACGCTGAGAGCGCAGCTCTTGTTGCATCCAAGGTGGGAATTAAGCCTGAGAATGTAATTGCAGCAGCTTCACCAGAGGATAAGTTGGCGAAGATTTCAGCGCTCCAGAGCGCTGGTAAGAAGGTCGCGATGATTGGTGATGGCGTTAACGATGCCGCAGCTCTGGCGCAATCAAATCTCAGTTTAGCTATGGGTACTGGCACAGATACAGCAATTTCAACGGCAGATATCACCTTGATGCGCCCACAACTGATGGCGATCATTGATGCACTCTCTTTAGCAAAGACCACGCTCAAAACAATCAAGGTAAATCTCGGCTGGGCCTTTACCTACAACGTTATTGGAATTCCTATCGCAGCTCTTGGGTTAATGAGCCCAATGTATGCAGCCGCTGCGATGGCGCTCAGCAGCTTGCTCGTAGTTACTAACTCTCTTCGTATTCGCTAACGTCAGCTGACTCGCTGCCCTTAAGCGAACGTATGATTGCAATTACTGCAATATAAATTGGGAATATCACCATGATTGCCTCGGAGATTGGCTGGTGATTGATTCCAGTCTCATTGGAGTAAGTCCATGAGAGATAGAGAAGATTGACCAGATAGATAACTCCGATAGGAAGAGTAATCTTTCGCATCATCTTCACTCGCACTAAATGTGGAAACTTCAGATTGGTAAGTTGCGAGAAGCAGAGAATCAACGAAGTGATTGCGACGACGTTCTCAGATAAATCTAATACCAAGAAGGTCGGTACAGCTAGGTTCCAGACAGCTGGAAAACCATTAAACCAATGATCTTCTGTCTCGATATCGGTGCGAGCAAACCAGAGCGCTGACATCAAGAGGATGAGCCCTGCTATCAGCGTTTGAAACTCACTAGGAAGAAGTTCTAAGCGCACTAGAAGTGCCACTGGAACTACAACGCAGGTGAGGTAATCAACAATTAAATCTAAGATAAATCCATCAACACGGGGTGCGTGAATCACCACATCAATCTTGCGCGCGATTGGTCCATCTAAACCATCGAGGACTTGGCAGACCACCAGCCAGATAAGGGCGCCACGGATGTTGTTATCGATGACTGCTTGTAGGGCCAATAAGCCAGCGACTGCGCCGCTCGCGGTCATCACATGAAGTGCATAACCTGCGCGCTTACTGACCTTATTTGATGTAGCCATAGCATGAGGATAACTTGCTTTGTAGCGGGGGCAGGATTTGAACCTACGACCTCTGGGTTATGAGCCCAGCGAGCTACCGAGCTGCTCCACCCCGCGTCGGGTGTCGCAAGTGTAAGCGAGCAGTGGTTACTTCACCAAATCCGGGTGGAGCAACTACTTACGTGACTGTGCAGCGATTGCAGCGGCAATTGCATCTTTGAGTCGATCTTGTGCTCGACCATAAGCTGCAAAATCGCCCTTTGCAAGAGCAGTCTGTCCATCTGCAATTGCTTGTCTAGCATTTTGAAGCGCTGTCGCAAGGTCTGCAGCTTTATTGGTTGTAGTTGATCCTGATGCAGTTGTACTTCCAGAAGCAGTTCCGGAATTTCCACCGAAGACCTGATCGAGTGCGCCCTTGAGAGAACTATCAAATCCAATGACATCACCGAAGGAGACCAATACTTTCTGTAGCAACGGATATGCAGCAGTGTTTGAAGTTGCTCTGACATAGACCGGTTGCACATAAAGCAGACCATTACCTACTGGAAGTGTTAACAAGTTACCCAAAACTACATCTGCTCCACCTTGACGCAACAGCGAGAGAGTGTTTGCAACCTCTGGTTTTGCTTCAAAGTTAGAAGCCACCTGAGATGGACCTGCAATGTTTGTACTACGCGGAAGCTGCAGCACTGTGATCTTTCCATAATCTGGCCCCGCATTTGAATTTACAGCTGCGAAGGCTGAAAGGTTTTCACGACCACCACGAGGAACAAATGGAGTTGTTAATGAGAATGATGGCTTCTCAGCACCTGGCATCTGAAGAGTCATGTAGTACGGAGGCTGTGAACCTGCGTTAGCACCAAATGTTGATGGGTCACGTGGAACTCTCCAGAAGTCCTGTCCACCGTAGAAGGCAGCTGCAGAGTCAACATGGTACGAGCTCAAAATATCGCGCTGAATACGGAACATATCTTCTGGGTAGCGCACGTGCTCAAGGAGCTGCTTAGTCATCTTTGATTTCGGCGTTACCGTGTTAGGGAAGGCCTTCATCCATGTCTTGAGAACTGGATCCTTCTCATCCCACTGATAGAGAGTCACTGTTCCGTCATAGGCATCCACAGTGGCTTTGACTGAGTTACGGATGTAGTTCACATCGCTATTTGATTGAACTCTAATTGCTGATGCTGTCGTGGTGAGAGCATCTTGAGTTGCTTCAGTCAATGATGTTGAACGAGCATATGGGTAGCCAGAGCTCGTTGTGTAGCCATCGATGATCCACTTAATTTTGCCATCAACGATTGCTGGGTATGGATCGCCATCAAGGCTCAACCATGGAGCAACTTTGGCAACGCGTTCACGAGGCTCGCGGTTGAAGAGAATCTTCGACTCTGAGTTAATCAAATTAGAGAGAACGATGCGCTGTTCGCCGTAACGAATTGCGAAGAGCAACTTGTTGAGCAGGCTTCCCACTGGCACTCCACCGGCTCCGGTGTAGGTGTAGTTCTTCTGACCATTAGCTGAAGAATCATCTGGGTAGTCAAACTCAACTGGCGTATCTGACTTTCCACCAATAATTGAGTAGTTAGGAACATTCTCGCCAAAGTAAATTCGTGGCTGGAACTCACCGAGACTTTGCGTTGGTGGTAAATCTCCTACAAGAAAGTTTGGCTTTCCATCGGCATCAACGGTATTTCCATACGCTGCCACAAAACCAAATCCGTGTGTGTAGACAAGGTGATCATTGATCCAGTTACGACTTGGGTTTCCTTCAATATTGAGTTCACGAACTGCAACAACAGCATCACGTGAAACGCCATTAACTGTGTAACGATCGATATCGAGTGACTCTGGGAAGGCGTAGTAAGGCTTAATCTGCTGCAATTGACGGAAAGTTGCTGAGAGAACATTTGGATCCATCAAGCGAATATTTCCGATGGTGACCGCATCCTTAGCCAACTGTCCTGCGGTCGTTGAAATCGTTGCGTTGTAATCCTTGAAATCAACGGCGTTAATGTCATATGCAGCGCGGGTGGCATCAATATTGCGCTGGATATAAGGCGCTTCCTTAGAAGATTCAGATGGCTTTACTTGGAATTGTTGGATTGCTCCAGGGTAAATACCTGCAATAAGAACTGAGGAGATGGCAAGAAGTGCGGTACCTGCTGCTGGCAAGAGCCATGAGCGGCGAACGATGTTTGCGAAGAAGAGCAAAGCACAGACAACTGCGATAGCAGAGAGAATTGCCTTTGCAGGCAGAAGTGCATTGACATCGCTATATGTAAGACCGGTAATCAAGCGGCCTTCTTTTAGCGCTAGCGCATAACGATCAAACCAATATGCCACTGCCTTGAGTAGAACTACCAGGCCGAGCAAGATTGAAATCTGCACACGTGCTGCAACTGTGGTGCGCTCGGTCTCAACTTGGGTGCGGATTCCACCGTACATGTAATGCACAAATGCACTCGCTAGTACTGCCAAAATCAAAGTTGAAATTGCCCAGCCAATGAGTGCTTGATAGAGCGGCAACTTGAAGGCGAAGAAGGAAACATCTAAACCAAACTGTGGATCCTTCACACCAAAAGAAGTGGAATTTCTAAAGAGTAGCCACTGCTGCCAAAAAACCATTCCAGAAGATCCAGCAAAGTAGGTAAGAGCTGCGACGATACCGGCGAAGACCAAGCGACGGATTGGTTCAATCTGTGCGCGCAGACGTTCAACGCCATTTACTTCAATACTGGTTGGAACATAGAGCGGGCGGCGCTTGTAGGCGATATAGATATTGCTAGAAATAATGGCTGAGGTGAGTAGACCTACGATTAGAAATAGTTGAATTTTGGTGAGCAATACAGTCGACCATACATCTGTGAAGCCAACTGATTTGAACCAGAGCCAATCGATGTAGAAACCACTGAAGTAAGCCAAGGCGGCACCAACACCAAAGACGATTGCAGCAGTAATGATGAGCGGAGTTCTATTTCTATTCATGCGCTTAGGTTAGTGCAACCAATTACCCCTCGAGCGCTCGAACCTAACGGCTTTTGGAGGTACTCCAGCGCCTCTTCTAAGGTGGAGACGGCAATGACAGAGATGCCGCTCACATCAGTAGGTAGATCTTCGCAATTCTCTTGGGATGCAAAGAGCACTGTGGCGCCCACCCGCTTTGCTGCGATGATTTTTTCAGTGATGCCACCGATTGGGCCGACCCTGCCAGTGGCGGTAATTGTTCCTGATGCTGCAATCTTTCTTCCCTGCAGTAAATCTGCAGGTGTAAGAAACTCTGTCAGACCAAGTGCAAAGATCAGACCTCCACTTGGTCCACCGGTATTTTTCAGCGAAATGTTGAGAGCTGCATCTACCAACTCTGATGTATCAACATCAGGAAATTTCTTTTCGAGAAGTGACTTGGTTGCAGCAAGTGCAGTGTTCTGAGAAACCTTCATCTCAGCGGAAGATTTCTTAACTTCCGCTTTGGTATTTGTCCCTTTTTCATAAACGGCTGAGCGAGGAATCACTGCGCAATCAGAGCGCACCCAACATTGCACAATCTCAGCTCCTAGTACCTTGGCATCAGGATTAGAAACCCAGATCGATAAAAGAAACATCTGGCCGCTTGGCTTATAGGTTTCTATCTTCTCTTCAAAGCCCTGCTTCAATTGTAAAACTTTAGGAAATAACGGGGCGCCTTCGCCGGGTTGAATCACAACAAAGTTCACGGGAGTGGCTAGTGGTAGCGCGATAACAAAGAAGAAGAGCGCTCTTACAAGTAACGGGGTGCGGGAAAATCGCATCGCTGGTCTGCCCCTAGTAACTACAGTTTTTCAGGTGAGCTAGCGCCATCTTCAGGTAATGAAGCCTCTTCAGCGGGAAGTTCTTGGCGAAAAGAATCCTGAAACCGTTGGAATTGACCGACAGAGCGCGATGTTTCAGTCTCAAACTTGCTCTTAAATTTAGAAACCCAGACCACATATCCCAAACCACCAAGGAGCCCGGCGATAGGAACCACCCACCAGATAAGGGCTGCAAATGCGCTGCTTCCAGCAAGGGATGAGATCACACCACCATCCTAGCCGCCAAAAGGTTGGTGGGCTCATCGGGAAGATTTTCACCTCAACAAGCGTTAGAACTCATAGATAGAATTTCATCGCCTGTGCATCGATAGTCGAAGAGGCAGAGTAAAGGGAGTTAGTGATGTCACCATTTGGATTTACTCCCGATAACAACGACGAAGAAAATCCTAAACCTGATGATTTTGCGGCGATGATGCGCCAGATGCAAGAACAGATTCAGAAACAGTTTCAAGAGCTAGGAATTAACCCAGCCGGCTTTATCAATCCCTTTGCAAATTTTGCACCCGGTGCAAAAGGTCAACAAGAAGCTCTTCCCATTGCGACAGTTCGCGATACTTCGAAAAAGTTTGTGCAGGCCCAAGGTTCACAACCGCTCGGCACTAAAGATGTCACCGTCGTCAATAACGCTCTTGAGATTGCAGAGCTCTGGCTCAATGAAGCAACTGTCTTTCCGGCAACAGCTATCGGCGCAGCCCATACCTCGCTGAGCCGACTCGATTGGGTAGATGAAACTCTTCCGGGCTGGCAGGCAACGATGGAGCCACTTGCAACTGGTCTAGCGGCAGCGATTGCCAACCTGCTCGATCAAGCGGTCGCAGGACAAGGCGGCGCAGATGCAGATGGTCAGGCAGATGCCGTAGCAGCGCTTGCTGGCTCGATGGGCGCAATTGCAGGCCTGCTCCGCAGCTTTATCGGATCCATGATTGCTACTCAGTTGGGTCAAGCAATCGGTGCAATCAGCGCCAATGCAACGGGCGCACACGATGTCGCCTTGCCGCTTTTGGATCCAGCTCGACCAATCTTGATTCCTGAAAATATTGAAAAGTGGAGCGCAGATATAGAGATTCCAAAGACAGAGGTCTATCTCTTCCATGCCCTCCGCGAAGCAGCAATAGCACGTTTATTTGCCCATAACCCTTGGATTGTTTCTTATATGAGAAGTGCAATTGTTGAATATGGACGCGGTATTCGCATCGATATGGAAGCAATTCAACGCCAAGCAGAAGAGGCGATGCAGAACTTTGATCCAACACAGATGAACCCAGAATCTGGCGAAAATTCATTTAACATCGCACTCAATAATGGAATTTTTACTCCTGAAGAAACTCCTGAACAACGCGCGGCGCTTTCAAAGTTAGAGACTGCTCTCGCTCTCGTCGATGGTTGGGCTGATGAGGTAACAACTTTGGCATCTGGTGATCGACTCCCTTCAATCACACAACTGCGCGAAATCTATCGACGTCAACGCGCAACGAATGCGCCAGCGCAACAACTCTTCAAATCTCTTTTGGGTCTGGAAGTTTCACCAAAATTGACACGAGAGGCGAGCGCTTTCTGGCAGAAGGTTCGCGAATCTAAAGATGTCGCATCTCGTGATGCTTTGTGGAGTGGAATTCTTCCAAGTGCGGAAGAACTGCTCGATCCTGTCGCCTTCTTATCTTCGACCCAGGTCCCAGATGACCTGAGCGGCCTGCTCTAACACCGCTTTTATCTAGCAAAAGAAAAGCAAAGTCCCCGGGCGCACATTTCGATATCAGCCTTCCCCTTGCTGATATCAAACGGTTATCCGAGGACTTCGTAAGCGCAAACTACGATGATTTATGGTGAGAATCAAATAAGAATCGGTCAGACACAGAATTTTTTTTCTGTCAAGAAATGTGCATCTACGCAATTTTTCTCTGTACTTGGATTACATTTCCTCAATGACAACTCGAGAGTTCGAAGATGTCACACTCCCTGGAATCGAAGAGGGTGAGATTCTGGTCATTCGCTCAAAGCGACGTAAGAAGAGCATCTCGGCATACCGACAAGGTGGTCGGATAGTCATCTCTATTCCGGCGCGGTTGAGTAAGGCTGATGAACGCTCAATAGTTCCCGAGATGATCGCCAAAATCCGCAGCCAAGAGGCGGCTAAGACCCCTGGTGAGGCAGATTTAGCTGCTCGAATCGATGCTTTGCTCACCGAGCTCGCCCCCGAGATTACTGAGCGCCCTGTTTCAGTCACCTGGCGGGCGATGCGCGAGCGCTGGGGATCGTGTACTAGCGTGGATATGACCATCCGCATCTCGGATCGCCTCAAATTGGCCCCGGAATATGCCCTGGATTACGTTCTCTTCCACGAAGCGATCCATCTACGCCACTTTGACCATGGTGAAGCCTTCACCGAGACTCTCGCCCGATTTGAGGATTCAGAGCTGGCCAGCGCCTATCTCGATGGCTTTGAGGCGGCCGAAAGAGCCCTTTTAGCCCCCGTAGAGCTGGAGAAGTTCTGACCACAATCCCTGCGTAGATTCGGGATTTTGAGCGTGCGCAGGGGTATCGTTATTACCAGCACGCATGAGCCCAAGCCCATGTGTCGAACGGAGGAAAAAATGACAGAGACATACAAGGGTGACGCTTACTGCGTTAAGTGCAAAGAGAAGCGTGATTTTGAGGGAACTGTAAAGGTCTCCGACTCTGGTCGTCGCATGGCACAGGGCATCTGCCCAGTCTGCGGAACCAAGGTAAATCGCATCCTCGGCAAAGCTCAATAATTCGCAGTATTACAACGTCACAGACGTAGAAGAGGCCCTCGCGCAAGCGGGGGTTTTTTCTTTTCCTTACTTTATGCCGCAGAGCGCTAGTGCAGCTGCGCTCGGTAGTAATCCGGGATCGTTAACCACATCTTTCGGGGCTCCCCCATAGCGCTCGCACTCTTGCGCTGCATCATCTCGCGCTATGAAAAGACTGAAGCGCGGCGTATCCCTCTTTGCCTCAACGAATCCCGATCAATACTTCTGTGGAACTCTCAAGCGAGCAGTTCGCATCGATAGCCCTGAAAGCAAGCAGCAGGTGCAGCTACTGGGTGGACCAGATTTTCTGCGCGCACAGCCAGATTCGCAACTACTCAATGAGCTATCAGCTCTGCAATTAATTGATACCAGCGAGAGCGCCTTGACGCTGACTAAACGATATGACGCAGGTGCAACCGAACGCGATGCCGCCTTCCAACAGTTACGTGCGCGAGTTGCAGCCGAACTCACGCAGACCACATGGATTGATGGAGTTACCGATACTGGCGTCAAAGTATTGAGCGCTCGCCAGAGTTATCTGATTGAAATTTCTGGAAGTAATCGTGTGGCAACTCTTCTCTACTCACTTCTCTTAGCAAGTGGCGTGACGCAGGTTCGCTACTGTGAAAAGTCGGAAGCTAAAGTACGTATCTCTGATCTCGATATTGCACTTGCTGGCATCGCTCCAAAAGATATTGGCGCCTCACTTATCAAGGAGCGAGAAGGACGCCGCCAAGATTTATCGCTATTTCCTCTTGATAAAGAGTTTTCCTATCTTGATGAATTATCGACGCCAGATCTGGCTATTCATTGTGGTGAATTGGATCCAGAAAAATATGTGCAATGGATGGCAAGTGGGCTGCCATTTCTACACATTCCAAACCCCATCGCCGATGTTGCAGAGATTGGGCCGCTCGTTATTCCTGGAAAGACTCCTTGTATTCGCTGTGCACAGATGTCTCGGCAAGACCACAGTGGTGCTGCCTTAGTACCAACTCTTCCTACATCTTTAACATCTACTACAGATGGTTATCCCATCATCGCCGCCCACTATGTTGCAGCGATTGCTGCATCCCTTGCCTTAGCTTTCTGTGATGCGCTCACACTCGATGAAGAGTGTGGTGTGACAGGGAAGGTAACCATCTGTGATTACCAATCCCTATCAACACCATATGAAATTGTGATTGCGCGTCATCCGCTCTGCGGCTGCAGCTTTAACGACCGTTAACGCTCTCAACCATTCGAGCTGCGGCAATTACCTGACGTGGCGGACGACCTGCACGGCGCTTGCGCTCGATGATCACGCCATCTTCAATCAATTGACCGCCCCAGACGCCACATGGCTCTTGGCGTGAAAGCGCGCCATCGAGACACTTGTTACGTACTGGACATGTGCCGCAGAGAGCCTTCGCTTCTGCAATTCCCTGGTCTGTCTCCGAGAAGAAGAGCTCAGGATCTGCCTGATGGCAGGGCAGCGTAAAGGCCTTGGCGTTGTCATATGTGAAGGTCACATCGTCTAAGCCAATCTTCTCGCCGGTCTGCGCCCAGCCTGGTACCTGTAGTTCGCTGAAGAGAACTGTCATAGTCCTCACCTCTTCTCTCTCGTTATCTTTCTTATCTCTCGGGTTGTGTGAAGGTAATAAAAAAGGACCTCCAAATCCTTTGTGGATTTGAGGCCCTTGTGGGTTCTGTTCGAATTACTCGATTAGAGCTCCTGTGGCCTCATCCACTGCATAAAAGTTGGCGTAAAACCAGCGCTTTGTAGCAGTCTTTGAGGTTGTATGAGCAGCAGAAGGAACAGCAGCGCGTGCGCCTGCTGTAAGTGTTGATGTGAATAGTGAATTCATCTCAACTCCTTCTTTCTTATCTTCGTAGTTTTGGTGCAGTGCCAAGGGTACGCGAGCTCTCTTGATTCTGGCAACCCCATTAAATCGCGCTAGGAACTGGCGAGTAACCCTGATTCACGCAGGAATGGGCTGGGGCTGCGCTTATACGAGATATGAAGATCTGCCTTGGCGCGGGTAATTCCTACGTAGAAAAGTCGTCGCTCTTCATCAAGTGGCGCATCGGCCACCGGTAGCTGGCCATCGGATGCGCCAATCAGAAATACGCGCTCCCATTCCAAGCCTTTTGCTGCATGCAACGTTGCCAAGGTAATGACTGGCATTGTTGGCGGATTATTCTGTTGCACGCGATCTTCTACTTCTCGTAAATATCCGCGCAGAGTCTTTGGGGTAAATGAGTTATCGCTATCGAGTTCGCGCGCTAAATGCAGTAGCGCTGCAATTCCATCGATAGCTTCGCCAGTCAAATATGGTTGCGCCAAAGTACGTAACTCATCAATCCAGCCTTGGCCTTCAGCTGGAATAACGGAGGCTTTACGCACTTCCTTTAAGAAATCCCGGACCTCTTTGCGATCAAAGAATCTTTCAGTGCTCCGCACTTGGTATGGAAGGTTGAGTTTAAGCATCTGCTTTTCAGCGACTTTAAGCTGCGCATTGGTGCGCGCCAAAATAGCAATCTCTTGCGGCGCAGTTCCAGCGCTCAGTAGCGCGGTGATATCAGCGAGAACTCCAGAGATTTCTGCCTCCTCATCGGCATAGGCAGAGACAGAGGGTTTGGAACCATGTTCGTTTTGTGCAACCAGCTCTTGCCCCATCTGACCAACGCGCAACAAGGCATTGGCGGCAAAGGTGATTTCAGGGGTGGAGCGGTAACCGGTGCTGAGGCGAATGACTTCCGCCTCTGGGAAACGTTGGGTAAAGGTATTTAAGAAAACTGGTGTTGCACCGGCAAATGAGTAAATCGTCTGTGCGGGATCTCCAACTACGCAGATATCTTTTCGATTTCCCAGCCAGGCATTAATCAAGCGCTGTTGGATTGGCGAAATATCTTGATACTCATCGATAGTGAAATAGCGATACTGATCCTGTACTCGTTCGCGCACATCGCGCTCTTCTTCCAACATGGCAGCACAGAGCAAGAGAACATCTTCAAAATCAATGGCCAGCTCTTGCTTCTTAATGGATTCATAGGCGGTGTAAATCTGCACGAGCTGTTCAGGTAGTACTCGTGGTTTCTGGCTTCGCTTACTTATCTCATCGACAAAATCAGGGGGCGCAACTTGTGAAACTTTCGCCCACTCAATTTCTGATGCAATATCTCGCATTAACTCGCGGTTGGTAGCGCGCAGTGAATCGCTCAAGCCGGCGCGGTTAATCGCTTCGGTCAGAAAACCAGTTTTTGTTGTCATCAAATCTGGTGTGCGCCCACCAAAGACGCTCGGCCAGAAGTAGAGCAGCTGCTTTAACGCTGCTGAGTGAATCGTGCGCGCTGCAACTGTGGGAACGCTCAGTGCGCGCAGACGAGTACGCATTTCACCTGCCGCTTTAGCGGTAAAGGTCAGCGCCAACACCTTTGCCGGATCCATCGTTCCGATAGCAACTGCATAGGCAATGCGATGTGTAATGGCGCGAGTTTTTCCGGTGCCAGCACCTGCAATGACACAGACTGGACCGCGCGTAGCTAAGGCGACAGCTCTTTGATCAGGATCAAGGGCTGCCAGAATCTCATCTTCTAGCGCCATATTTTTAGCGCCATGTTTCTCCACCAGGTGCGCGCTGCCCGAGCCATCGCTCAATCATCTTGCGGGCAACCGACATCGTTGGTGGAAGCAAGAGCGAACCATCGCCTGCTGCAGCCAAAAGTTCTGCGCGAGTAAACCACTTCACATCTGTGATCTCTTCACCATCACCGCGCGCAACTTCTGGATTATCAGTTACAGCTTCAAAGGCGATCATGATGCTTGCCGGAAATGGCCACGGTTGTGAACCTAAATAGTTAATCTCTGAAACAGTTACCGCTGACTCTTCTAAGACTTCGCGAGAAACGCACTGTTCAAAAGTTTCACCAGGTTCAAGAAAACCTGCAAATGTTGAGTAGCGACCTTCTGGCCACACTGGTTGATGGCCCAGCAAGATGCGATCGTTACGATCTTTGATAAGAACAATGACAGCGGAATCTGTGCGCGGATGATGTTGCGATCCATCTACTTCACACAACCGTGCCGCTCCTCCCAGATCAACGCGGGTGGGACCGCCACAACGTGGACACATAGGGTGGGCGCGATGCCAATTGCTGAGTGCGATGGCATGCAGCGAAAGCTCCATCTCTTGGCCACTTAATGAACCACCTAATTCACGTAAGGTGGCAAGGCCGCGTGCGACAGAGATCTTCTGTAACTCTTCATCGCTATGTGAAGACTTCCACGATGTATCCCAAGCAAAAAAGGGAGCGCGCGAGATGGGATCTTGTCCTAGAAAATAGCGCGAACCTTCAGCGAAATCACCACTTGCCTGCATCGTTGCAATATCTGCTGCGCTCTGAAAAGCGAGAGCGCCAGCGCGAGATGCAATACGACCATCAACACAATGCAAAATTTGAGCTTTACTCCAGAGAAGTTCTAACGTCTCGGTATTGGTACGTAGCTCGCCAGCGCGATCGATATGGGATGGTTCTTGATTTATCGCGCTCATGCTCGAAGGTTACTAGTCTGTGGGGGTGCGCATCACCTCGTGGAATCTCCTGCATGGAATGGCTATTCCCCCTGCACGTAGCGAAGCCACCTTGACCACAGCGGTGCAAACGCTGGCTTCCGATGTCTACGGCTTTCAAGAAGTCGATCACTTTTTGCCTCGCTCTGGTGCACGGCCACAGATGCGCGATATTGCAGAGGCTTTAGGTACGCGCTACTGGGCGATGGGACCAAGTGTGATTGGTACCCCCGGAGAAAGTTGGCGCAAGAAGCACGAGCACGAACCAGAGATCATTACGAGTGAATCAACACACGCAGAGTTAATGCATGAAAGTTATGGAATTGGAATTGTTTCAAAGATTCCGGTTCGTAGTTGGCATCGTTTAGATCTCGGCAACTCTCCACTTGGACTTCCGTTGATTGTTCCAGGAGATGAAACTGGAAAAGGTAAGCCGCGATTTATCTATGTCAAAGATGAACCACGTTTAGCGCTAGCTGCGGTTCTTGATAATGGTTGGACAGTTGTAAATACTCATCTTTCATTCGTTCCAATTTTTAATTTGGTGCAACTTAAGCGCGTAAAGAACTGGGCGCTTTCACTGGCAGAAGAGACAAATACGCGCGCCCTCATTATGGGAGATCTCAACCTGCCAAAGAATCTGCCCATTGCCTTCTCTTCCTGGAAATCACTCGTGAACGCCAACTCATATCCAAGTTGGGGCGCCAAGATTCAATTTGATTACCTGCTCGTTCCAGAAGTGCCAGCGGGTGGCTTCCAAGGGCTACCTATCTCAACTACTGGGATAAGCGACCACCTACCTATCTCGGCAGAAATCTTCGAGTAGCAATTTCCGTAGCACTGATTAACCTTGGGGCATGACTACACAAGCAACTTGTCCATACTCTGTAAACACCGGCAGCAAACTCAATCGTGAGGGCACATACAACACCGATTGGTGGCCAAATCAACTAGATCTATCGGTGCTTCGTCAGAATTCACCTGTGTCTGATCCGATGGGCGATGGTTTTGATTACGCGAAAGAGTTTAAGAAGCTCAACATTAAAGCGATTCAAAAAGATATCGAAGAGTTAATGACGACATCACAAGAGTGGTGGCCGGCAGATTATGGACATTACGGTCCATTCTTTATCCGTATGGCATGGCATAGCGCCGGTACTTACCGCACAGCAGATGGACGTGGTGGCGCAGGCGATGGCTTGCAACGTTTTGCACCTCTTAATAGCTGGCCAGATAACGTCAACCTCGATAAAGCGCGTCGACTCTTATGGCCAATTAAGCAGAAGTATGGAAAGAAAATTTCTTGGGCAGATCTGATGATCCTTGCTGGAAATTGTGCACTCGACTCGATGGGGCTAAAGACCTTTGGTTTCGGTGGCGGACGCGTTGATGTCTGGGAGCCAGATAACACGTACTGGGGCAAGGAAGCAGAATGGCTTACTAATGAACGTTATAGCGGTGATCGTGAACTCGAGAATCCACTTGCTGCAGTTCAGATGGGTTTGATCTATGTAAATCCTGAAGGGCCAGATGGAAAGCCTGATGTCTTAGCTTCTGCTCGCGATATCCGCGAAACATTTGCGCGCATGGCGATGAATGATGAAGAGACTGTCGCACTTATTGCAGGTGGACATACCTTCGGTAAGGCGCATGGAGCTGCAGATCCAGGTAAGTATGTTGGCGCAGAACCAGAAGGTGCACCTCTGGAAGAGATGGGCCTTGGCTGGAAGAACAGTTATGGCAAAGGAAATGGCGCAGAAACTATTTCTAGCGGCCTAGAAGGTGCGTGGACTCCAACGCCAATTAAGTGGGATAACACCTACTTTAAGACGCTCTTCAAGTACGAGTGGAAGCAGACAAAGTCTCCAGCTGGTGCAACACAGTGGATTCCAACCGATGAATCAGCAGCGAAAGCTGTTCCTGATGCACACATTGCAGGTAAGACACATGCTCCAGTTATGTTTACAACTGACTTAGCGATGCGTATGGATCCAGCGTATGAAAAGGTCTCGCGTCGCTTTGCTGAAGATCTCGATGCCTTTGCAGATGCATTTGCACGCGCATGGTTCAAACTCACCCACCGCGATATGGGTCCAATTGCACGCTATCTCGGACCACTTGTTCCTAAAGAGCAGTTGATTTGGCAAGATCCACTTCCGGCTAAGCCAAAGAAGGTCATTGGTAAAGCAGAAGTTGAACTTCTCAAGAAGCGCATCGCAGCTAGCGGATTAACTGTCCAGCAGATGGTTGTCACGGCATGGGCATCGGCTTCATCATTCCGCGGAACAGATAAGCGCGGTGGAGCAAACGGTGCACGTATTCGCCTTGAGCCACAACGCAATTGGGAAGCCAATAACCCTAAGGAACTAAAGAAGGTTCTGGCAGTTCTCGAAAAGATTCAGACCAACTTCAATAAGAAATCTGCGAAGAAGGTCTCTCTTGCCGATCTCATCGTGCTTGCTGGTTGCGTAGGCGTTGAAATCGCTGCCAAGAACGCGGGCGCAAAGGTCAAAGTGCCATTTAAGCCAGGTCGCACAGATGCAACTCAAGAACAGACAGATGTTGCATCCTTTGCAGTTCTTGAAACAAGCGATGGATTCCGTAACTACATCAGTAAATCTGATAACCGCCCAGCAGAGCTTCCACTGATTGATAAGGCTGCTCTACTACACCTCACACCACCTGAGTTAGTTGTTCTTCTTGGGGGTATGCGTGTTATCGGTGCGAATTACGATGGATCAAACACCGGTGTATTGACTAAGAAGAAGGGCGCTCTTACCAACGACTTCTTCATCAATATCCTTGATATCAGCTACGAATGGGCGCCTAGCGCAGATGGGCTCTACAACGCCCACGATCGCAAGACTGGCAAGGTGAAGTGGAGCGCTTCTCGTGCTGATTTGGTGATTGGATCAAATTCAGAGCTACGCGCACTCGCAGAAGTTTATGCAAGTGATGACGCCGAAAAGAAGTTCGTCCAAGACTTTGTTGCTGCATGGAACAAGGTTATGACTTTGGATCTCTTCTAAAAATCTAAAGTAGTTAAAGCTGCAATAGGCCGACGAGTTGCTCCTCTGTTAAGAGGTCAGCTCGTCGGTCTGTTTTATCTATCGGAACATAATGAAATGCTGCCGAAACGCTTTCAACGGCGACTCCCTGCAATTTAGCCCACGCTAAGCGATAGACGGCGAGCTGAACAGCTGCAGATTCACCCAACTCTTTTGAACCAGTCTTCCAATCGATGACTTCGAAGCCGCTATCTGTCTTATAGACCGCATCGATACGCCCGCGAACAAGAATTCCAGCAATCACGGTCTCAAAGGGAACTTCTACTGCATACGGTTGTAATTTCGCCCAGTCTGATGCCAACCACTTCGCCTTTAAATCATCTAACTTTTGATCATCAGCCAACGGTGTCAAGGTATCGAAATCTTCATCATCAAAGAGAGTCTTAGCGTTGAAGTGTCCTTCAATCCATAAGTGGAAAGCTGTTCCGCGATGTGAAAATTCATCCATCGCGCGTGGCATCGGGCGTCGAATTGTGCGGGCAAGTTCAGCGCGATCTTCATGGAGGGCTATCAGAGTTGAAGTTGAAAGGCGCGGAGGAAGCGCCACATCGAAGGCGCCTGCCTTGTACTCATTAAATTCAGCGATGATGGCGCGGGCATCTTCAACATATTCGCGAAGTTCGTCGGGCACTTTGCCTTCCAGGTTTATAGGTGGCGCTGATTCAACGAGAGCAACCGTGCGATTGAAATCTGCGCGGCGGTTGCCCAGCGGATCACGTGGCCATTCAGCGGTGACTTCGATATCTCTGGCTGGATTTCGATCAGCGCTATCTGGAGCGCTAGGGGCTGCAAGTACTGTCCCTACTGCACTTGCGACCTCTTGCACCTTTTCAAATAAAGCAGAAGGAGCAACAGGCTTTGCGCCATCGCGCCAGAAAGATGTGGAGCAGAAGAGATGAGTGCGCGCACGAGTCATTGCCACATAGCCAAGCCGAATCTCTTCGCGCATCTTGAAATCTACACATCGCTGTGCAAAGGCATCAATAGCCTTCTTTGCCTGCGCATTTGTTGTTGCCCCATTCCAAGAGAATGCGGGCAATATGTCAGCATCTCCACGGAGTGCAAATGGAATATGGCGCTCGTTGGTAATCCAGTTATCTGGGTCAGATGAATTTGCACTAGGAAAAGTTCCTTCGGCTAGACCAGGAACTGCAACGACATCCCATTCGGCGCCTTTGGCCATATGGATAGTGAGAATCTGTACGACGCTGGCATCGACTTCTGGTGCACCAGCTTTGAGACCACCCTCTTCTTCACTTGCAACATCGAGCCATTGCAAGAAAGCAGAGAGAGTTCCGCCGCTGCGCGCAAACTTGGCAGCTTCATCCATAAAGCGATCAAGATGTCGACGACCATGTGTTCCGCCATCACGGAGCATCACTTCAGTTTCTAGGTTGAGGTAGCGCTCAATATCGACAACAAGATCTGTAATCGGTGCTGATGCGCGAGAGCGAAGTCGGCGCAGGTCTGCAGCAAAGGCTGTCAACCGTTCATACCCGATAGTGCTAAATTTTGATTTGTCACACTTTTCAATCTCATCGAGTGCGTCAATGGCACTCCCGATAAATTGATCATCGGCTTCAGCAGATTGTGGATTACCTGCAACGATATTTTTGACGATGCTCCGACTATCAGCTGCTAAGGATTCAGAGCGAGAACGCGCAAAGCGACCAAGAGATGCAATATCTCGTGCGCCTAAATTGATGCGTGGCCCAGTCAGGTGGCGCATCAGCGATGCACCTGCATCAGGGTTGTTAATCACTTTAAGCATCGCCACCAGATCTGCGATCTCAGGAACATGCACAAGTCCGCCTAAACCAAGGACTTCAGAGGGTATTCCTGCCTTTGCGAGCGACTCTTGAATCAGGGCAATCTGCGCACGTTTACGGACAAGAACAGCAAAGGTCTTTGGAACTTTGCTTCCTGCCTTGGTGCGTTCTGGGTTATTCCATAGCGGTTCAAAGTATTCAGCGATAGCGGTGGCTTCGCCTTCGAGGTTTTCAAATACTCCGCAACTCAAATTTCCTTTTCCTGCACCCTTACGTGGTTTTAGCGCTGCGACAGTAATGCCTTCATCTTTGCGAACATCGGCCGAGATTTCATTGGCAAGAGCCAAGATTGATTCATCGTTTCGGTAGGTAGTCAGAAGTTCATAGACATCTCTGCCAGTGGCACCCTTTGCTTTAGGGAAGTTAGCATTAAATGCACTGATGGTTCCAGATGATGCACCGCGCCAGGTATAGATAGATTGGCAAGGGTCGCCAACGGCAGTGACGGGATGTCCTCCACCAAAGAGCGCTGATAACAATCGCACTTGTGACTGCGAAGTATCTTGATATTCATCGAGCAGAACAATTGGGTATTTGGCGCGTTCGAGTACTCCGACATCTGCAAAGTTGACAGCGATATCTGCAGCCAGGGAAATCTGGTCATCGAAGGAAAGCTCACCTGATTGGCGACGCGCGTCTAGGAAAGCTTGCATCATCGGAAGCATGGCAATTCGCTGGTTGAGAACTTTTGCTACTTTGCGAGTCTCATCATTGGTAGGGCCCGTCATAGCAATAACTTGCTGCAAGAGTTCTTCATCCGCAGCGCGTATTTGATCAACAGTTACTCGGTGTTCGAGAACCATTGAAGTAAGCCCCAATAAATCCTTCACGACAGTGCTTGCTGCATCCGATGTAGCAAAAATTCCGTCATCCCATTCGCGCACCAACTTATTGGCCAACATCCAGACAGCTGCTTCACCGAGTGGCTGCACATCAGCATCGATGCCATAACGGATTGCATGCTCGTTTAAGAGGCGCCCGGCATAGGAGTGATATGTAGTAACTGCGGTATCAAGGCTGCTGAAAGTGCGCGCAATACCCTGTTTATCTTGGGCCTGCTGGAATTGGCGAAGACGCCTTCTGATACGGGTATTGAGTTCGCCAGCTGCTTTGCGAGTAAAGGTAAGGCCCAGAATTTGATCAGGTCGTGCAATCTCATTGGCCACAAGATAGACAACGCGAGCTGCCATCGTTTCGGTCTTTCCAGAACCTGCACCTGCAATAACAACTGCAGGTTCGAGCGGATTATCTTGAATCGAGATAATTGGGCGTTGCTCATCAGATGGAAGATGGAAGGTGGGATCAATCGAAATAATCATCTGCGCGACTTGATCAGGTGTGTACTTCTCAATCATTGATGTACCGCCTTACCTTCAAGGTACAACGGACATGATGGCTTCACCTTGCACTGTTTACACATATCGTTCTTACGTGCGGTAAATGTTGCAGCGCCCATTCCAACGGCAATCTCTTCAAGAATCGCTGTGGTCGCTTCCACGTCAACTAGCGCATCTTGTTCGCGGGTGCTGTAGCTCTTATTTTTACTCGCCAGATAGACAAGTTGTGCGCCCAAGACTTCGGTTGACTTCAACTTCTCTTCAAAACCATCGAGGACAACACCAAGCTGATAGCAGGCTAACTGCAGATTGCTCTTGGCATCATCGCCTGAAATCTCTTTCTTGCCAGTCTTGAAGTCGATAATGAAATGTTTGCCAGCAGAGTCAACTTCAATACGATCTACATTTCCTCGGATAAGTGCTCGACCCACTGTGATTTCAAAGCTTTTTTCAACACCTGCGACAGTGCGGTCATTGTCAGCAAGTGACTTGGCATGGAATACCGAGAATCGCTCAAGCATCTTCTTAGCGCGTGTAAGGGCTGCTTTACTGATCCAACCTTGGCTATCGTCAATCAGCGGCCACGAATCAATGAGTTTGCTCTGCAACTGTTCATCGGTAATTCCAGGTTCTTCAACTTTAAGGCGAGCAAATTCGTGAATGACAGAACCTAATAACTGCGCCGTTGAATCACCATCTGTTCCACCGCTCTTTTCGAGGAACCATTTGAGGCCGCACTCAGTGAAGTTTTCTGCTCCAGATGGAGAGATGGGCACGAGAGAGCCCGCGTCAATGACTGGTAATTCGGTAGTAATCGCAGCCGATCCAAGCCACTGTGATGTTTGGGCTAGATGAATTCCGTTTGCACTTAGGGTTTTGAGGAGTGAAGCAGCACCTGTATTGCCAGTCAGATTTACCTCGCGTCGCAAAGTTGCAACGAGAGCAGCTGCGGACAGCGGACGTGGAACTTCGATTTCAGATGCAGCCGTGCCTAACGATTCAGCAAGGTCTTCAAAGAAGATAGAGGGCGTCTCATCTTCACGAGAGATTGCAGTAACAAGTAAGGATTCGCGGGCGCGGGTTGTTGCAACATGGAACAAACGCGCTTCATCTTCGGCAAGTGATGAGGCGGCAATCATGTCGAGAGTAACTTGCGCCAGTTCATCTCCGTGGCGCACTCGTTCAACTAAACGTTCAGCGCCAAGGAGCGAACTACGCTGTTTGAGATTAGGCCATGAGCCTTCTTGCACACCTGCAACCGCAACGTAGCGCCACTGGCGACCCTTTGCTGAGTGAACAGTAAGGATTTCAACGACATCAGGACGCACACCACGCGCGGTAATAAGGTCGGTGACAATTGTTTCGTTGGCGATTTCTGTAAGGAATAAATCTGGCTTGGCGCCAGGAAAACGTTCGATATGGCGAGCAGCAGAATCAAAGAGCTGAATCATCGCATCGAGATCGCGGTCTGCAGCTGCTCCACGAGATCCACCCTTGAGAGCAGCAGCGCGCCATGCATCGGCAATCTTCTCGTTATCGCTATTGGTTGCGTTATTCCAGATAGCCCACAAGAGATCATGAATTGTTGCGCTCTTCTTGGCTATTGATTTCTTGGCAGCGGCAAGCAAGGTGTGGACTCGGAGTAGTTCAGCAGAATCTTCGATTGCGATATCGCCAGTAATAATCGCATCGAGAATTAACTGTGTGCCAGAGCGTTTATCACTTGCCTCATCGCGCGCAGCTAAGAGCGCAGCACGGGTACGGCGAAGTGAAACCGATGTTGCTCCCCCGAATTCGGATGTCAGTAGCTTTTCTGCAGTATCAAGGTTGAGAGGTTGCGCACCAGTTGCAACTCGGGCCAGTAATAGAAAGGGCGCAATGGCGGCGTTATTGGCTAGCGCCTCAACGTCACCTGCTGTGGGAATAGATACTTGAGAGAAAGCGCGCCGGATGGCCGATGCAGTTTGTCCGTGTGATCGCACAATCACTGCCATCTGCGAATACGGCACACCTTGCATCAAGTGTGCGCGCTTAAAGTTATAGGCGATGTACTGCGCTTCTTCGGATTCGCTAGCCAATCGCGCAGTTTGCACAACAGGTGCTCCACGGTAATTGATAGTGAGTTCAAGCTTTTTAGCACCGGCCGAAACATAAGAATCAATGACAGCAGCAACACCTTCAGGATCTGCGCCACGAAAGCGCCCCACAGCACTTGCGCTATCGGCCACGATGACAAGGTCGGGGCCGGCAAGAAGTGAGAGCAGAGCGCGCTGTGCTGGATCACTCTCTTGGAATTCATCAACGATGATGGTCGTAAACCGGTTGCGCAGTTCAGTAAGTAGTGCTGGGTTTGCGCGCAGATAGTTGATGGCGCTATTAATAATTTCAGATGGGTCGATGCGAACTTTGGCATCGCCTGCCAAGACCTCTTGCAAAGTCATTGCCCCTAAGTAACGCTTCCAGAATTCTGCAGCGCCTTCCCAGTATTTTTCACCTAACTGTTTCCCGCGCAAGGCAAGGTCATCAGGAGTAATGCCGCGTTCATTGGCGCGCATAATCAGATCGCGAAGTTCGCGGACAAATCCTTGGGTCTTTAGCGGTTCGCCAAGTGATTCAGGAGCCTTCCGTAAATCATCGTGCCACTGCTTATAACCATCTTCAATATCACCATCGAGAAGTTGTGAGATAAAAGTTTCTTGTTCAGCGCCCGAGAGCAAGACAATCTCACGGAAGTTATCGCCGGTGCGCATCTTGAGAATGGAGTAAGCAAGTGAGTGAAAGGTGCGGGCAAGCGGTTCGTGCGCAGTCTTGCCAGCGCGCGTCACAATGGCATCGCGTAGTTCAGATGCGCGTTCGCGTCCATAGGTAAGTAAGAGAATTGAATCCGGTGACTGTCCACTATTGATACGCGAGAGCGCTGCTTCAATCAGCGTTGTGGTTTTCCCGGTACCTGTTGCGCCGGTGAGAATTAACGGAGAGCCACGATGAGCCGCAGCTTCTAACTGCGCCGGGCTGAGAGTAAGAGAGGTAGCAGCTGGTTCGGCCCTGACTAGGCGAAGCTGCTCTTTACTCACAGTTCGTATTCAACCCTACGGCTCTGACAACGGGCGCGATTAGCGCTAAAAAGCCCATCGCAGCTCGTTATGGCTTATAGGTAAATGAGATCTCGCCATTGATGACATGGCCATCGTTTGAGACAACTCGATAGGTGAGGCGATATTTGCCCGCCTTCACCGCAGCTTTACTCGTTGGAACTGTCAGTACTTCCTTAGCGATTGCGACTTTGCCGAGTGAAATCCGCTTGGCATTTGGTGCAATCAGCTGCACACGAGAAGGTTCTTTTCCGGACAACCTTAAAATCTCTTCATTAAATGTTAATGAGAAAGTTTTTGGAAAAGTCTTTACAACTGCGCCGCTCTTTGGCGTTGAAGTAACAAGAGTTGAATGGCCTTGCGCTGCTGGAGTTATGAGCGCTAGCGCTCCACTCAGCAGAACAAGTCCAAACCTACGCATTAGCTCTGATTATTCTTCTTTGCACGTGATGTTGCTCGAGCACGTTCTGCGCCATCGAGAGTCACCTTGCGAATACGAACAACTGCTGGAGTTACTTCAACGCATTCATCTTCACGACAGAATTCGAGAGCACCTTCCATGTTGAGCTTCTTAGGTGGAATCAACTTTTCAGAATCATCTGTGCCTGATGCACGCATATTGGTGAGCTTCTTTTCGCGAACACAGTTGACATCCATGTCATCCGATCGTGAGTTTTCTCCGATAACCATGCCTTCATAAACTTCATCACCTGGTTCAACGAAGATTGAACCGCGCTCTTGAATACCAGCAAGAGCATAAGAGGTCACAACGCCCATTCGATCTGAAACGAGAGATCCTGTGCCACGTGTACGTAGCTCACCAAACCATGGTTCGTATGAATCAAAGACGTGGTGCAGCAAGCCGGTTCCGCGAGTTTCGGTAAGGAACTCAGTACGGAAACCAATAAGTCCACGGGAAGGCACCTTGTAATCAAGGCGAATCCAGCCAGTGCCATGGTTCACCATCTGCTCCATACGGCCCTTGCGCAGCGCCATCAACTGAGTGAGAACACCTAGGTAATCTTCAGGAGCATCAATTGATAGGCGCTCCATTGGTTCATGAAGTTTTCCATCAATCATCTTGGTAACCACCTGTGGCTTACCAACTGTAAGTTCAAAGCTTTCGCGCTTCATGATTTCAACGAGAACTGCGAGCTGAAGTTCGCCACGACCCTGAACTTCCCATGTATCTGGGCGTTCGGTATTGAGAACGCGAAGAGAAACGTTACCGATGAGCTCTTTATCGAGACGATCTTTTACTTGGCGCGCCGTAAGCATCTTGCCGCTCTTGCCCGCTAGTGGAGATGTATTGATACCGATGGTCATCGAAATTGATGGCTCATCAACGGTAATAAGTGGAAGTGCATGAGGGTTTTCAAGATCTGCCAGAGTTTCACCTAATGTGATTGTCTCAATACCAGCGACTGCGATAATGTCGCCAGGACCTGCCTCTAGCGCTGGAACGCGCTCGAGCGCTTCAGTCATCAGAAGTTCTGAGACCTTCACGCGCTCTGTTGTTCCATCTGTCTTAATCCATGAAACTGTCTGTCCCTTTTTGATCACACCTTCGTGAACGCGGCAGAGAGCTAAACGTCCAAGGAATGGAGATGAGTCAAGGTTTGTTACGTGCGCCTGAAGTGGTGCGCCTTCATGATAAACCGGAGCTGGAATTGCAGAGAAGATAGTGTCGAATAGAACATCGAGGTTCTCTTCTTCTGGCATTCCACCATCTGCGGGACGAGTAAGAGATGCGCGACCTGCTTTAGCAGATGCGTAGACAACTGGGAATTCAATCTGTTCTTCATTGGCATCGAGATCGAGGAAGAGTGCGTATGCCTCATCGACAACTTCTGCGATACGTGAATCAGGGCGGTCAACCTTATTAATAAGGAGAATGACGGGAAGATTCTTCTGGAGCGCCTTACGCAATACGAAACGTGTTTGTGGCAGTGGACCTTCAGATGCATCGACGAGAAGAATGACGCCATCAACCATTTCAAGACCGCGTTCAACTTCGCCACCGAAATCTGCGTGGCCTGGAGTATCAATGATGTTGATGATGGTGTCACCGCGCTTAACGGCGGTGTTCTTGGCAAGAATGGTGATTCCCTTTTCGCGTTCAAGATCCATTGAATCCATCATGCGGTCTTGGCCTTCTTCTTGCTTCTTATGGGCCGCGAATGCTCCGGATTGCCACAACATCGCATCAACGAGCGTTGTCTTTCCATGGTCAACGTGAGCGATGATCGCAACGTTGCGCAGGTTGTCGCGAGTCTTCTTGGCAAGATTTTGGAGGTGCGCCTGATTAAGTCGTGCTCTGGCTGTGTCTAGGGCTGGGTTGTTAGACATTCAATCTGAACTGCACTACGTATCCGTCTTGCAT